>CAIGRU010000024.1_pt1 | contig 131749 bp, 129 predicted proteins | sample 7351341 | NCBI WGS metagenome assembly CAIGRU01
TCTGGGTATTGACCATTTCATAAGTGAAATTGCTGATTGTACGCAACAGCAAAAACCACCGCGCCCCTGCCCGTCCCCGCTTTGTCCGTCCCCTGATCCCATCGCCCTTCCCTCCCTTCCTCCGGCGCAGGATGCCGTCTGCGAAAATGGTTTTTACCGGGAGTATTTCCCCTGAAGCGTTTGATTTTAGTGTTGAAAAAAAGGAATAAGTCGGATATAATATGGTGGATATGGAGGATGAACGGATGGAGAGATGGGTAAGGTCAATAGCATGCGTATTTTTGATAAGCGCAGTTTTGTGCGGATGCGGGGAGGGCGGAATAAAAGCGCAGGAGCCGTCAGATCTGGATGCTGCGGCGGGAACTGAAATTGAGGTTATGAAGGATAGCAGCATCGTGGAAACGATGAATGAGGAATTCGGCGAAGAATATTATGATGAAACGAATCTGCGGGATATTCTGCTGGCTGATGTGGAGAGTTTTAACGAAGGACAGGAAGGGGAAGGCATTGTCGTGGATAAGTTCGAGAGTGCGGACGGCAGATTGATGGTACGGGTGAAGTATCCCTCGGCGGATGTATATACGGCGTACAATACGGATTCCTATAACCATAAGACATTGTTTTGCGGAACGGTTGCCGAGGCGCAGGAAAAAGGATATGATTTTGATATTTCCATGACGGATGCCAAAGGAGAGAAAAGCATAGGGAAAGAGGATATTCTGGGCATGGGAAGTTCTAAAATATTGATCGCTGAGTTTCCCGCGCGCGTAAAAGTGACAGGGAAGATATTGTATGTGGGAGAAAATGTGGCGGTTTCGGGAAAGAACCGGGCGGATATGCAGTCCGATGAGAACGGGGAAGCGTTAGGCAGGTATTATATTATATATCAATAGGGCTAAAGGAGAAGTGGAGAGAAAATGGAAAAAACAATGGATAAGATTGTAGCTTTGGCGAAGGCAAGAGGGTTTGTATATCCCGGTTCGGAGATATACGGAGGGCTTGCGAATACGTGGGATTATGGCAATCTCGGCGTGGAGTTAAAAAATAATGTAAAAAAGGCCTGGTGGCAGAAGTTTATTATGGAGAACCCTTATAATGTGGGCGTGGACTGTGCGATCCTGATGAATCCCCAGACATGGGTGGCGTCCGGGCATCTGGGCGGCTTTTCCGATCCTTTGATGGATTGCAGGGAATGCCATGAACGCTTCCGGGCGGACAAGATTATCGAAGACTATGCGGCGGAACATGGGATAGAGCTGGATGGTTCCATAGACGGATGGTCACAGGAAAAGATGAAAAATTTTATCGAAGAAAACCAGGTTCCCTGCCCTACCTGCGGCAAACATAATTTTACGGATATCAGACAGTTTAACCTGATGTTCAAGACGTTCCAGGGCGTTACCGAGGATGCGAAAAATACGGTGTACTTAAGGCCGGAGACCGCACAGGGGATTTTTGTGAATTTTAAAAATGTACAGAGGACTTCCAGGAAGAAGATTCCGTTCGGCATCGGCCAGATCGGGAAATCTTTCCGTAACGAGATCACGCCGGGCAATTTTACGTTCCGTACGAGGGAGTTTGAACAGATGGAACTGGAATTTTTCTGCGAGCCGGATACGGATCTGGAGTGGTTCGCTTATTGGAAGCAGTTCTGCATCGACTGGCTGAAGAGGCTGGGCATGAAAGAGGAAGAGATGCGCGTCAGGGATCACGATAAGGAAGAATTGTCTTTCTATTCCAAAGCGACGACAGATATCGAATTTTTATTCCCTTTTGGATGGGGGGAATTGTGGGGGATTGCGGATAGGACGGATTATGACCTGACGCAGCACCAGAATACTTCCGGCCAGGATTTAACTTATTTTGATGATAGCAAGAATGTGAGATATGTACCCTATGTCATCGAGCCTTCCCTTGGGGCTGACAGGGTGGTGCTGGCCTTCCTTTGTGCGGCTTACGATGAGGAAGAGATCGGGGAAGGGGATGTGCGTACCGTCCTCCACTTCCATCCGGCGCTGGCTCCGGTAAAAATCGGCGTGCTTCCGCTTTCCAAGAAACTGAATGAAGGGGCGGAGAAGATTTTTGCCAGCTTGTCTAAAAAATATAATTGTGAATTTGACGACAGGGGAAATATCGGCAAGCGTTACCGCCGACAGGACGAGATCGGAACGCCTTTCTGCGTAACCTATGATTTTGACTCGGAGGCCGACGGCTGCGTAACAGTGCGCTTCCGCGATTCCATGGAGCAGGAGAGAGTGGCGATTGCCGATTTGGACGCTTACTTTGCGGATAAATTCGATTTTTAAATAAGTGGGAAAGGAATAGAAACGACGATGAAACAATATGGGGTAAACGAACTGAGAAGGATGTTTTTGGAGTTTTTCGAAAGCAAAGGGCATTTGGCGATGAAAAGTTTTTCGCTGGTTCCCCACAACGATAACAGCCTTTTGCTGATCAATTCCGGCATGGCTCCCTTAAAGCCGTATTTTACCGGCCAGGAGATACCGCCGAGGAAGAGAGTGACGACCTGCCAGAAATGTATCCGTACCGGTGACATTGAAAATATCGGCAAGACAGCGAGACATGGGACATTTTTTGAGATGCTGGGCAATTTTTCCTTCGGGGATTATTTTAAAAAGGATGCGATCCGGTGGAGCTGGGAATTTCTGACGGAAGTGGTCGGATTGGATGCGGAGCGTCTTTATCCGTCCGTTTATCTGGAAGACGATGAAGCTTTTGACATATGGAATAAAGAAATCGGCATTGCGGAGGAGAGGATTTTCCGCTTTGGAAAGGAAGACAATTTCTGGGAACACGGTTCCGGCCCCTGCGGCCCCTGTTCGGAGATTTATTATGACCGTGGGGAGAAATACGGCTGCGGCAAGCCGGAATGTACGGTAGGCTGCGATTGTGACCGCTATATCGAAGTGTGGAACAATGTATTTACCCAGTTTGACAATGACGGGAAGGGCAATTACAGCGAGCTGGAGCAGAAAAATATCGATACCGGAATGGGCCTGGAGCGCTTGGCGACCATCGTGCAGGATGTGGATTCTATTTTTGACGTGGATACGATTCAGGCGCTGCGGGGCAGAGTCTGCGAACTGGCGGGAAAAGAATATAAGAAAAAATACGAATGGGACGTGTCGATACGTATCGTTACGGATCATATCCGTTCCGCAACCTTTATGATCTCGGACGGCATTATGCCTTCCAACGAGGGTCGGGGGTATGTGTTGCGGCGTATTATCCGCCGCGCGGCAAGGCATGGAAGGCTGCTTGGTATAGAGGGACAGTTCCTTGCGGATTTGAGCAATACGGTGATCGAAGGGAGCAAGGACGGTTATCCTGAGCTGGAAGAGAAAAAGGATTTTATTTTTAATGTGTTGACACAGGAAGAAGGAAAATTCAATAAAACCATCGACCAGGGCCTGACCATTCTGACAGAAATGGAAGCAGCTATGGAAAAGGAGGGAAAGAAGGAACTGGCGGGAAGCGAGGCTTTTAAACTGTATGATACGTATGGATTCCCTCTGGATCTGACGAAAGAGATTCTGGAAGAAAAAGGTTTTACCGTAGATGAAAAAGGCTTTGGAGAGGCGATGCAGGAGCAGAAGGTAAAAGCCCGTTTGGCGCGCAAAGTGACGAACTATATGGGCGCGGACGTGACTGTTTACGAATCCATCGACCCGAATATTACGACGGAATTCGTAGGTTATGACAGGCTGTCGCACGGCTCGCGGATCACTGTTCTTACGACGGAAACGGAAATCGTGGACGCGTTGACCGACGGGGAGGCAGGTACGATTTTTGTGGAAGAAACCCCTTTTTATGCGACAATGGGCGGACAATGTGCGGATACCGGCATGATTTCCACCGCGGACGGAGAGTTTGAAGTAATCGATACCGTCAAGATGCTGGGCGGCAAAGTGGGCCATATCGGCAAGGTGACGAAAGGCATGTTCAAGACAGGGGATGCCGTAACCCTTACGGTAGATGCGACAAGGCGCGGGGATACGTGCAAAAACCACAGCGCTACCCACTTGCTGCAGAAAGCTTTGCGGACGGTTCTGGGAACCCATGTGGAACAGGCGGGGTCCTATGTGGACGGGGAAAGGCTGCGTTTTGACTTCAGCCATTTTTCCGCTATGACAAAGGAAGAGATCGCGAAGGCAGAGGAGATCGTCAACGAACAGATCGCATGCGCCCTTCCGGTGATTACCAGCGTTATGTCGATTGAGGAAGCGAAAAAAAGCGGCGCGATGGCGTTGTTCGGGGAAAAATACGGCGAAACGGTGCGAGTAGTGAAAATGGGGGATTTTTCCACCGAGCTTTGCGGAGGAACCCATGTGGCGAATACAGGAGCGATCGCCAATTTCAAAATATTGTCGGAAAACGGCGTGGCGGCGGGCGTAAGAAGGATCGAAGCCCTGACCGGAAACGGCGTATTGAAATACTATGAAGAACTGGAATCTGTTCTTGCGGAAGCGGCAAAGACAGTAAAGGCAGCGCCTTCCGACCTGGTGGAACGGCTGAAACATCTGATGGCGGAAGTAAAGGCTTTACAGAGCGAAAACGAGTCGTTAAAGAGCAAGGCGGCAAAAGACGCTTTGGGCGACGTGATGGATCAGGTGCAGGATATCAGCGGCGTAAAGCTTCTGGCTACGAAAGTGTCGGGAGTGGATATGAACGGGCTGCGGGATCTGGGGGACCAGTTGAAGGCTAAGTTGGGAGAAGGCGTTATCGTCCTGTTCTCCGATCTGGAAGGAAAGGTGAATCTGGTTGCTTTTGCTACGGAAGGAGCGATGGCAAAGGGAGCCCATGCGGGCAACCTGATCAAAGGAATCGCATCGCTGGTAGGCGGAGGCGGAGGCGGCAGGCCGAATATGGCCCAAGCCGGAGGCAAGAACCCCGCCGGAATCGACAGCGCTATCGCGGAAGCGGCGAAAGTGTTGGCGGGGCAGTTAGCGTGAGAAGAATTTAAGACCAGAAACAAACGCTGTCACGCTTTGCGGGCCAGTTTATTGTAATATAAAGATAAAGGCGGGAATCGAAGGAAGGATTCCCGCTTTTTTGAAAGGGGGGAGACGGCATGGAAAAAGAAACCACTCCCAGCCAAAGCGAATGGCTGATTATGGAAGTGTTCTGGGCGGGCGACACATCTTTGACGGCGCGGGAAGTGATCGGGAAAGTGCGGGAAAAGACGGATATGTCCCCGAGAATGGTGAGAGTCTTATTGAACCGTTTGTGGCAAAAAGGCGTATTGAATTATGTCGTGGATGAGCATGATGCAAGAGTCTACCATTATTCTGCCATAAAATCCAAAGAGGAATGCCAGAAAGAAAAGAGCAGGAAATTCGTGGACAGCTATTTTGGAGGAAACCGGAAAAATGCAATGGCGGCATTATTGCAGAGCGCAAAATTAACGGAAGAACAGCTGCGGGAATTAGAAGAAATGTTAGACCGGTGCAAAGAAAGGGATAGTGGCGAAGGATGAAGGCATGGGAATTTTGGATCAGTTTTTTTCATATGGGCGCTGCTTATTATGCCATACAGCTTGTAAGATGCGTGTTCATTTCTTTTGCCGTATTTGCGGTCATCCTTTTGCTGAGGAAAACGCTGCTGAAAAACAGGGTGTTTTTAAAAGGGGCATTATGGAGTCTGCTCCTGCCGGTCTTATTCGCGGGAAAGATGAAATTTTTTTATGAAAATCCGGCAGGAGCAATATTGTTTTCCTGGTGGGGCGGGATCTTTACCAACCACATATGGGTAAGCTGGCTGTATTTATGCGGCGTATCGGTATGTGCTGCCCGGCTGTTCGGGAAAAGAAGAAAATTGGGAAAACTGGTGGCGGGTATGGAAAAAAGGAAGTTGGGAAATTCGGATGTTTATGTCGCCAAAATGCCTGTTACGCCGTTTACAACGGGAATATTCAGGTCCAAAATCGTAATGCCGGAGGTCATGCTGGAAGAGTATGGAGAGGAAGAACTGCAGACTATCCTGCTTCATGAAAAGATGCATATCCGGTTAGGGCATTTATTCTTTTATTTTTTATGGGATGTATGCAGGGCGCTGTTATGGCTGAACCCGCTGTTTGCAATAGGCACAAAACTTTTTCGGGAAGATATGGAAGAAATTTGCGACTGGGCAACGATAAGGGAAAACGGCGGAAAGACATATGCTTATGGACAGCTTCTTTTAAAAAGCATAGGGGTTTTACAGGCGGAAAGCGAAAAATTTAATATGTTTGCTGCTTTTGCGGAGGATAAGGAATATCGGAATATACGGCGGAGAATGGAAGGGATCGTCCGATACAGGCCGTATAAGCGGACCATAGCGGCCGGCATAGGGGCTGCCTCCGTGCTTTGCGCCATAGGAACAGCCGCATGGATCGGAAACGTTTCTTATGACAGGTCTAATGAGAACGACGTTGTTCTTACATATGGATATGACGGAGGGGAGGTTACGTTTTTCGATAACAGCGATGTTTTATATGAAATGATTTCTTATGACGATGATTATGTCTATGTGGACAGGAGAGCTTTTGAAAATTATTTGCGGGAAAAGGATGCATCGGGAGAAGTCTTCATTGTTTTTGGCGGTTTTTATAAGCTTCCGGGCTTTGTAGGCATGGGATATTCCTGCTGTTATGAACCGGGTTCGGAGAAAGAGATCGTCAGGATTGCCTATGACAAGCGGGAGGATGACTGGAGGATCGCATTGGTGAAGATGCTATAAATGCGGGAAATAATGTTTGGAATGGAGGCGTAATAACAAGCAAATTGGCGAAAATCAAAATATTTCAAAAAATAGTTGACTCTGCCAAAATATGTGATATAATAAATAAAGTGCATAGGGATACATACAATGGTCTATGTACAAAAATAGAATAAACCCACTCAGTCGAGTAGCTTGAAGGGACTGAAGGGAGGTCGGGTGTAAAATGTCAAACGTAATCGTAAAAGAAAACGAGACTTTGGATAGCGCTTTACGTCGTTTTAAAAGAAGCTGTGCAAAAGCTGGTATTCAGCAGGAAATTCGTAAGAGAGAACATTACGAGAAGCCAAGCGTAAAACGTAAAAAGAAATCTGAAGCAGCAAGAAAACGTAAATATAATTAATTATGTGAATGTGAACGACGGATCCCTGATTAATCTGATCAGGGATTTTGTTATGGAGGGACATTATGTGGACAAAAGAGGTTTTGGGCACGGATGTTTATCATTTGGTTTCGGCATTTATTATTTATAGCATGTTGGGCTGGCTGGTGGAATCCATTTACATGTCGCTTTGCAACAGAAAGCTGACAAACCGCGGCTTCGCGAAAAGTCCGTTCTGTCCGATCTATGGATTCGGAGCCGTGATCGGCTATATGCTGCTTTGCCCTTTAAGAACCGATTTGCTGCGCCTGTATCTGACAGGAGCGGTGATGGCGACCATTTTTGAATTCCTCGTAGGAAAGCTGATGCTCCGCCTTTTCGGGGAAGTGTGGTGGGATTATAATGATAAACCCTGCAATTATAAAGGGATTGTATGTTTGGAAAGTACGGTGGCCTGGGGATTTTATGCGGTGATCATTATTGTCTTTCTTCATTCAAAAGTAATGGCGTTTATCGACAGATGGAGTTTTTCCATGGGGAGCAAGCTGTGCATCATGATTCTTGCAATAGTGACGGTAGATTATGTGATTCAGTTGATGCATGCTTTCCATATTGACATAAAGTAGCAGAAGGAAAGACTGGTGGATTGGTATCACGATTTATAGACAAAAAACGGTTCTAATGGGAACCGTTTTTTTATATTTATAGTAGTAGAACACCTGACGGGAGTGTGTAATGTGAAGAGATTGGTGAGAACTACTATATGCTATATGTTCAGCGTCTGGCTGATATTGACCTCCGTTCTATGCGTACAGGCGGCGCCGGATGTGTCTGCCCCTTCCTACATATTAATGGAAACTTCTACGGGGCAGATCATTTGCGAACAGGAGGCGGATGTGAGGCGGAGTCCGGCGAGCATAACGAAGATCATGACCCTGCTCCTTATTTTTGATCATTTGGATACCGGAAGGATCAAACTAGAGGATGAGGTAATTACAAGCGCCCATGCGAAATCCATGGGAGGTTCCCAGGTATTTTTGGAGGAAGGGGAAGTACAGACTTTAGAGACGATGATAAAGTGCATTGCGGTGGCGTCCGGCAATGATGCCTGTGTGGCTGTGGCGGAATATATTGCCGGAAGCGAGGAGGAATTTGTAAAACTGATGAACCAGAGGGCGGAAGAACTCCGTATGGATAATACGCATTTTGTGGATTGCTGCGGTTTGTCGGATTCCGATGAACATTATACGACGGCGCGCGACGTGGCGATTATGTCCAGAGAGCTGATCACGAAACATCCGGAGGTCTATGACTATACAAAGATCTGGATGGAGGATATTACCCATGTGACGAGGCAGGGTTCCACAACATTTACCCTGTCCAGCACCAATAAGCTTTTGAAACAGTACGAATGGACGACGGGATTGAAAACAGGTTCTACCAGCAAGGCAAAATATTGTTTATCCGCTACGGCAAGCAAGGACGGCATCGATTTGATTGCGGTGGTGATGGCGGCCCCTGACAATAAAGTGAGGTTCCAGGATGCAATGGCGCTTTTAAACTTCGGATTCAGCGTAAGCAATATTTATATCGATGAGAATAAGGAAGCGCTGCCGGCACAGCTTGTCAAAGGGGGCGTGGAGGATATGGTAAATCTGAGTTTTGCAGGGGAATTCCGGTATTTGGATACGAAAGGAAGCAATTTGAGCCAAATAGAGAAGACGATCACCTTGCCGGAGGAGATCATGGCTCCAGTGGAGGAAGGGCAGCCTGTCGGCGAGGCGGTTTATAAACTGGATGGACAGAGGATCGGCGGCGTATCGATCGTGGCGGCCAAGGGCGTTGATAAGGCCGGATATCGGGACTATGTCAGGAAAGTACTAAGGAATTTTCTTCTATAATTGAATATAGCTTTTATAAATAGGGAAAACGTGGTACACTAATGAACGGCCGGAGAATTTTCAATATCCGGCCGTTCATTGATGTTACAGGGTATAAAAGTTGCAGACAGGGAAAGGCATGGTTATTAAAATGCGGAGAAGAGGAATTGGGATGATAATTGCGGTATCGGGAACGGCGCTGGCCGGTCTGGCAGCGCTTATCGCATATGACAGCTCACGTTTTATCAGGAGGGAATACAGAATTGGTTCGGACAAGATCAGAAAGAAGGTAAAAATCCTGCTTTTGTCCGATCTCCATAATAAAAGTTATGGGCGTAATAATGAAAAACTTCTGACGGAAATAAGGAAAATAAATCCCGATCTGATTGTAGTGGCCGGCGATATGGTAACTGCCAATGAGAAAAAAACCCGTTTTGAAGTTCCGACAGCGCTGATGAAGCGCCTGGCGGAGCAGTATCCGGTGTATTACGGAATGGGAAACCACGAATACAGGATGAAGGTATACCGGAAGGCTTATGGGAATATGTTTGAAGAATATAAAAGCAGGCTGAAAGAGTACGGCATCCGTTTTTTGGAAAATGAGAGGGTTTATCTGCCGGAATATAATATGGAAATCTGCGGATTGGAAATAGAGCGGCGCTACTATAAAAGGCTTCGCAGGGAACCGATGGAGACAGGCTATATGGAAAGTCTGCTTGGAAAAGCCGGAAAAGAACGTTTTGAACTGCTGATCGGCCACAACCCGGATTATTTTAAACAATATGCCGGATGGGGAGCCGACCTGACCGTGTCCGGGCATGTGCATGGCGGCGTGATGCGGCTGCCCCTTCTCGGGGGAGTGATTTCCCCGGCCCTGCGGCTATTTCCCAAATATGACGGGGGAATGTTCGAAGAATATGGAAAACGGATGGTATTGAGCAGGGGCCTTGGAATGCATACGATTCCGATCAGGATTTTTAATCCGGGGGAGCTGGCGGTTATTTATCTGGAGAAAGACGGAAAATAACATCATCATGCCGGCCCGGGCAGCGGGAAAGGCGGCAGCGGAGAAGGGCATCGGGGAAAAGGACGGCGGAGAAAGGCTGCGCAGGGGGAGGGGCATCTTGGGAGGGGCTTCCGGCATGGGAAATTTCGGCTGGAGCGTTCTATCAGATTTCACTAATGAAATGGATAAATGTTGTGAAACCGATCGGGTCGGAAACAACGGGCGTCGTGCCCTATGTTTCCTAAAATTGCCCTCCGTGGCAATTTTTCCCTGAGGTATTCTCCATTTCATAAGTGAAATAGCTGATGAACGCAACAGCCGAAATTTCCCATGCCGGAAACCCCTCCCAAGATGCCCCTCCCCCTGCGCAGCCCTTCTCCGCCGTCCTTTTCCTCGATGCCCTTCTCCGCTGCCGCCTTTCCCGCTGCCCGGGCCGGCATGATGATGTTATTTTCTGTGGAGAGCGGTAAATAAGGGTTGAAATTATCGGAATTTGCGGGTAGAATAGTGGGGCAGTTGAAAAGGTGCTGCGGAAAATGAGAGGCAAGGTTATTGGTATGGCGATTCCGGTAAAATTAGAGGCATTTGAAGGTCCTTTGGATCTGCTGCTTCATTTGATCGAAAAGAATAAAATCGATATTTACGACATTCCTATTGTAGAGATTACGGAGCAATATTTAGAATATATTAAGCAGATGGATACGGAAGACATGAATGTGATGAGCGAGTTTCTCGTCATGGCGGCGACTTTGATCGATATCAAATGCAGGATGCTTCTTCCGAAGGAAGTAAACGAGGATGGGGAAGAGGAAGACCCCAGGGCGGAGCTGGTGCAGAAACTGCTGGAGTATAAAATGTATAAGTATATGTCCTTTGAATTGAAGGACAGGCAGGTGGACGCGGAACGGACATTGTATCGGGAACAGCATCTTCCGAAAGAAGTGGCGGATTACAGACAGCCGGTGAACTATGAAGAACTGCTGGCAGACGTGAATTTAAGCAGACTGCAAGAAATATTCCGTTTTATGATGAAGCGCCAGGAAGATAAGATCGATCCGGTGAGAAGCACATTCGGCAGGATAGAAAAGGACGAGGTGGATATGGACAGGAAGGCTTTTTATGTAGAGGAATACATAAAAAACCATACCCGGTTCAGCTTCAAAAGCCTTTTGGAGAAACAGTGCAGTAAGATGGAAATCATTGTAACTTTCCTGGTAATTTTAGAAATGATGAAGCTGGGGCGGATCGATATTGAACAGCAGGGGATCGGAGACGATATTATCATTATAACAAGAACTGCGGCAGAGGCGGCACAAAGGTTATAGAAGAGAGACGGAGGGAAGACGTGGAAAAACAAAAAGCGGAAGCGGTGATCGAAGCGGTTCTTTTTACCATGGGCGATTCCGTGGAGGTAGCAAGGCTTGCAGAGGCCGTAGGAGAGAATGTCGGGGAAACAAAGAAAATACTGGAGAATATGAAGCAAAAATATGAAGAGCAGGGGCGGGGAATCACAATGATTGAACTGGAGGATTCCGTGCAGCTTTGTACAAAGCCGGAGATGTATGAATATCTTATTAAAGTAGCGAAGACTCCGAAAAAATTCGTATTGACGGATACGCTGCTGGAAACGTTGTCCATTATTGCCTACAAACAGCCGGTGACGAAGCTGGAGATCGAGAAGATAAGGGGGGTGAGCTGCGAACATGCGGTGAACCGTCTGCTGGAGTTTTCCCTGATTACGGAGGTAGGGAGGCTGGATGCGCCGGGAAGGCCCCTGTTGTTTGGAACGACGGAGGAGTTTTTAAGGAGTTTTGGGGTAAAGTCCATAGAAGAACTGCCGAAGCTGAATGCGGTTCAGGTGGAAGAGTTTAAACAGCAGGCGGAAGCGGAAGTGGAGTTAAAGCTGGATATTTAACCGCTGACTGCCTGTTTTGACGACTATTTTCCGTTCCCGGAGCATATATTTTAGATGATAAAGAGGAACCGGGACATGGAATGGAAAAGAAAAAGAGAGAATATGGAAAACAAGTAATAACGCTGGCATTGTGCATTTTATTCATAGCGGGACTGATTCTTGGGGCGGCGGGAATAATACCGACGGCGGGAAAACAACCGACGGTGGGAAAACAACCGACGGAAGAAATGGTTCCGGTGGCCGGATATATTCTGGCGGGGCAGGAAGAGGATAAGGAGAAAAATAGTACAAACATACAGTTATACGCCCGTTCGGCAGTCCTTATGGATGCGGATTCCGGGCGTGTTTTATTTGGGAAAAATGAAAATGAACGAATGCCCATGGCGAGTACGACAAAGATTATGACGTGCATATTAGCGTTGGAAAACGGCAATATGGAAGATATGGTTACGGTCTCCTCTTATGCGGCAGGGCAGCCGAAAGTGCATCTTGGCATGAGGGAAGGACAGCAGTTCCGGTTAAAAGATCTGCTCTATTCCCTCATGCTGGAGTCCCATAACGATTCGGCGGTGGCGATTGCGGAACATATAGGGGGAAGCGTGGAGGGGTTTGCGAAGATGATGAACCGGAAGGCGGAGGAGATCGGATGTTCCGACACATGGTTTATTACTCCTAACGGCCTGGATGCTTCCGCTGCGGACGACGAAGGAGACGAAAGAGTCCATTCCACTACGGCAAAGGAACTGGCACGGATTATGCGATATTGCATCGAAGAGTCAGAAAAAAAAGAAGAGTTTCTGGAGATTACGAGAACCCAGAGCCATTTTTTTTCGGATGCAGAGGGAAAGAGCAGTTATTCCTGTAATAATCATAACGCCTTTCTTTCCATGATGGACGGCGCGCTGTCCGGCAAGACGGGATTTACCAACAATGCGGGATATTGTTATGTGGGGGCGCTGCGAAGGGACGGAAAAACCTTTGTGGTGGCTCTTCTGGCATGCGGCTGGCCGAACCATAAGGACTATAAATGGAGCGATACGAGGAAACTGATGCAATACGGGCTGGAAAACTATGAATACAGGGATGTTTACGAACAACCGGAATTGTCTCCTCTTACGGTAGAGGGAGGCGTACCTGATTCCGGCCGGCCTTATGACGGGGCTTATGCAAAGATTTCCGTAAAAGAGCAGGATCAGGAATTGCAGCTGCTTTTAAAGGACGGGGAAACCGTTGAGAAAAAGATCCGGCTTCCGCATACGTTGACAGCGCCGGTGGAAAGCGGGAGCGAGGCGGGCAGTATAGAATATTATCTGGACGGGGAACTGATCAGGGAATATACGATCATTACGGATGATGATGTGGAACAGATGGATTTCCGGTGGATCGCCGGATACATATGGAGCCTCTATGCGTTGTAAAACGGGCGTTGGCAAGGGCAGGGGTAAAAATTGTGTTAAAAAATGAAAATAATTCTATGCTATTTCTCGCTTTTGTGGTATACTACTACCGTGAATCATGGGGAAGTTTGGCATTAAAGTTCGGCGGTACTTTCCCCGTTAAATAGTTTTTATTTATTTAATATAAAATGGAGGGCTGAAAAAATGAGTACTACTTCACAAGCGAGTCAAAGAATTAATGCTTTACTCGATGAAAACAGTTTCGTTGAAATAGGGGCGCTTGTTACGGCACGGGCGACTGATTTCAATCTGAAACAGACAGAGACTCCTTCGGACGGCGTTATTACCGGCTATGGAGTGATCGACGGCAATCTTGTGTATGTTTACAGCCAGGATGCGTCCGTATTGAACGGAACCATCGGTGAAATGCATGCGAAGAAAATTGCGGGTCTCTATGATCTGGCAATGAAAATGGGCGCCCCAGTCATCGGGCTGATCGATTCTGCCGGTCTGAGGCTGCAGGAGGCAACGGATGCGTTGAACGGTTTTGGCGAGATTTATAAGAAGCAGGTGGATGCGTCAGGAGTGATCCCCCAGATTACGGCGATCTTCGGAACCTGCGGCGGCGGTCTTGCCGTTGTTCCTACGTTGACGGATTTTACGTTTATGGAGGAAAAGAAAGCGAAATTATTTGTGAATTCCCCTAACGCCATCGATGGCAACGAGATCTCCAGATGCGATACTTCTTCTGCGGCATTCCAGAGCGAAGAAGCCGGCATTGTGGATGTGACGGCGGCGGAAGCGGATATTCTTGCGCAGATCAGGGAGCTGGTTTCTATGCTTCCGGCGAACAATGAGGATAATACGGCGTTTGAAGAATGCGCGGACGATTTGAACAGAGTATGCGAAGGCCTTGAGAATTGTGCGGGGGATACTGCGATCGCGCTTTCCCAGATATCTGACAACGGTGTATTTTTTGAGACGAAGAGAAATTATGCGAAGGATATGGTAACAGGTTTCATTAAGCTGAATGGAGCTACGGTAGGCGCTGTGGCAAACCGTACGGAAGTTTACGGCAAAGAGGGAACGGTTACGGATAAATTTGATGAAGTATTATCGGTAAGAGGATGCGAAAAGGCGGCGGATTTCATTACATTCTGCGATGCTTTTGATATTCCTGTATTATCTTTGACAAATGTAAAAGGTTTTGCTTCCGCGAAGTGTTCGGAAAAGAGAATGGCTAAGGCAGTCGCACGCCTTACATATGCTTTCGCGAACGCGACGGTTCCGAAGGTGAATGTAATTACACGTAAGGCATATGGCAGCGCTTATGTGGCAATGAACTCCAAGGCGGTTGGAGCGGACATTACGATAGCATGGCCGGATGCGGAGATCGGAACGATGGATGCGAAGCTTGCCGCAAAAATTATTTGCGACGGACAAGGCTCCGAAGCGATTGACGCGTGTGCAAAAGAGTATGCCCGCCTTCAGACAAGCGCGCAAAGCGCAGCGGGAAGAGGGTATATAGATCAGATCGTGTCGCCGGAAGATACGAGAAAATATGTGATCGGCGCATTTGAAATGTTATATACAAAACATGAAGAACGCCCGGCGAAAAAACATGGTACCGTATAGAAAGGATGATACTTAATATGAAAAAATGGTTATTAGTATTAGGTATGATTACCTGTATCCTGGGGGCGAGCGCATGCGGTGACGAACAGAAGGATGCATCCGCATGGTCGGAGATGTCGGAAGAAGAGGCAATCTACTACGGCGAAGGAATCTTCCAGAGCGTCAGGGAGCTTTGCTCCGGTGCATATGAAGAGCAGAAGGCACAGTATGCAAAGGCGGATCCGGTTTCGGCGGCAGCATTCAGCAGCTGGGAAAGCGCTCAGGCCGATATAGGTGATTATGTTGATATTGTGGAAAAAAGCGCAGAAATAAATGACGACGGAATCATCGTCAACCTGAAAGTGGATGGCTCAAGCCATGATGCAAATATCGAAATCATTTTTGACGATGAGTACATGATGACCAGCATGTCCACAAACGTGATTTATTCATTCAGTGAATTAATGGCAAAGGCATTCATGAATACGCTGCTCGGTATGGGAACGGTATTTATCGTGCTGATCCTTATCAGCCTGATTATTTCATGCTTTACCTTTATCCCTAAGATTCAGGCGGCATTTACAAAGAAACCGCAGCAGGAGGCGGCAAAACCCGTCCCGGCGGCGCCTAAGGTATCTGCTCCGGCAGCGGTGGAAGAAGAGACGGACGACCTGGAACTGGTGGCTGTTATTGCGGCTGCGATCGCGGCGAGTGAAGGAGCGGCTTCCACTGACGGCTTCGTTGTCAGATCGATCAGAAAAAGAAGAATGTTTTAATCTAAGTTGATAAGTGATGAGTTGATAATAGCAGGAATAACCAAGTTTGTGTCTGCACGGCATCCACAAACTTGCTGTATACTATAAAGCCGTGCAGAAATGGAGAGAAAAATGAAAAATTATACCATTACCGTAAATGGAAACGTATATGATGTAGTAGTAGAAGAAGGTGCATCCACAGGCGCTCCGGCAGCTCCCGCAGCGCCCAAAGCAGTTCCCAAGGCAGCGCCTAAAGCGGCAGCAAAACCTGCAGCAAGCGGAGCGGCGGGCAGCGTAAGGGTAGAAGCGGGCGCAGCAGGAAAAGTATTTGCAGTAGAGGCAAAAGTTGGACAGACAATCAAGGCAGGCGATACCGTAGTTGTACTTGAGGCTATGAAGATGGAAATCCCGGTTGTGGCTCCTCAGGACGGCACAGTGGCAAGCGTTGACGTATCCGTTGGCGATCCCGTAGAAGCGGGTGCATTGCTCGCAACTTTAAACTAAAGACGGGAACGCGGGTAAGTGCGGTGTGGAAATAGCCATATTTTACGCGCGTTTGCAGATCGTGAATCAAAACAGGAGGTCAAAATAATGGATTTCAGTTATATAGCGAATACATTAGACAACCTAGTGCATCAGACGGCTTTTTTCAACCTTACGTGGGGAAATTACCTGATGATTGTAGTAGCTTGTGTATTTCTTTACCTTGCTATCGCAAAGGGCTTTGAGCCATTGTTATTAACACCGATAGCATTCGGTATGCTGCTTGTGAATATTTATCCTGATATTATGCTGAGTATTGAAGACTCGGCAAACGGTGCAGGCGGCTTGCTTTATTATTTCTATCTCTTAGACGAGTGGGCGATCCTGCCTTCCCTCATTTTTATGGGAGTCGGCGCGATGACGGACTTTGGGCCGTTGATTGCCAATCCTAAAAGTTTCTTGCTCGGCGCGGCAGCACAGTTCGGTATTTTTGCCGCTTATTTCGGAGCAATCGGCCTTGGCTTTAACGACAAGGCGGCAGCGGCAATTTCCATCATTGGCGGAGCTGACGGCCCGACTTCCATTTTCCTCGCAGGAAAACTGGGGCAGACGGCCTTGCTTGGACCTATCGCGGTAGCGGCATATTCTTATATGTCACTGGTGCCGATTATCCAGCCCCCGATCATGAAGCTGCTGACAACGGAAAAAGAAAGAAAAATCAAAATGGCGCAGCTTCGTCCGGTTTCCAAACTGGAGAAGATATTGTTCCCTATTATCGTAACGATCGTCGTATGTCTGATCCTTCCTACCACTGCTCCCCTTGTAGGTATGCTGATGCTCGGTAACCTGTTCAGGGAATCCGGAGTAGTAAGACAGTTGACGGATACGGCGTCCAACGCTCTTATGTACATCGTAGTTATCCTGCTCGGTACTTCCGTAGGTGCGACTACCAGCGCGGAAGCATTCCTTAACTGGGATACGCTGAAGATCGTTGCGCTCGGCCTGGTCGCATTCGCATTCGGTACGGCGGCAGGCGTATTGTTCGGTAAATTGATGTGCATCATTACCCATGGCAAGGTAAACCCTCTGATCGGTTCTGCGGGTGTGTCCGCGGTTCCTATGGCGGCCAGGGTATCCCAGAAGGTAGGTGCGGAGGCAGATCCGACCAACTTCCTGCTCATGCATGCAATGGGGCCTAACGTGGCCGGAGTTATCGGTACAGCAGTAGCGGCCGGCACTTTCATGGCGGTATTTGGAGTATTTTAATGGAATGGCGTAAAGCCGGATTGTTAAGGAGGAATAGAAAATGTCAGAACAGGTGAAAAAACCGATTGGAATTATGGAAACCGTTCTCCGCGATGCGCATCAGTCTTTGATCGCAACGAGGATGCCTACCGAAAAGATGCTTCCGATCATTGAGAAAATGGATAAAGTTGGCTATCATGCGGTAGAGTGCTGGGGCGGGGCTACTTTTGACGCTTCTCTCCGTTTCCTGAAGGAAGATCCTTGGGAAAGATTGAGAAAGTTAAGGGACGGTTTCAAAAATACAAAATTACAGATGCTTTTCAGAGGACAGAATATCCTTGGATACCGTCCTTATGCGGATGACGTGGTGGATTATTTCGTAGAAAAATCCATTGCCAACGGCATCGATATTATCAGGATTTTCGACTGCCTGAACGACCTCAGGAACCTGCAGGAAGCGGTAAACGCTACTAATACGGTGAAACAGAGGGAAGGCAGGGGCCATGCACAGGTGGCATTGTCCTATACGCTCGGAGACGCTTATACTCTGGAATACTGGGTAGATATGGCGAAGAAAATCGAAGAGATGGGAGCGGACTCTATCTGTATCAAAGATATGGCAGGACTTCTCGTTCCTTATAAAGCGACGGAAATGATTTCTGCCATGAAGAGCGCGACGAAGCTGCCGATCCAGCTCCATACGCATTATACGTCCGGCGTTGCCAGCATGACATATCTGAAGGCAGTGGAAGCCGGAGTAGATGTGATCGACTGTGCGATCTCTCCGTTTGCCCTCGGTACTTCCCAGCCGGCAACGGAAGTTATGGTGGAAACCTTTAAGGGGACTCCTTACGATACCGGTTATGACCAGAACGTGCTTGCGGAAATCGCGGACTACTTCAGGCCTTACAGGGATGAATGCCTGGCAAGCGGGCTTCTGAATCCGAAGGTTATGGGCGTTGACATCAAGACTCTGCTTTACCAGGTACCGGGCGGCATGCTTTCCAATATGGTAAGCCAGCTGAAAGAGCAGAATGCGGAAGACAAATATTACGATGTGCTGAGAGAAATCCCGGCAGTTCGTAAGGATCTTGGAGAGCCTCCGCTCGTTACGCCTTCTTCACAGATCGTTGGTACACAGGCGGTATTTAACGTATTGCTTGGCGAACGCTATAAGATGGCGACGAAAGAAACAAAAGCGGTTCTGCGCGGTGAATACGGACAGACAATAAAACCGATGAATCAGGAAATTATCGATAAAGTTATTCCCGGCGAGAAAAGAATCACCTGCCGTCCGGCAGATTTGATCGAAAACGAGCTGGATAAGCTGGAAGCAGAGATGAAAGAATGGAAGCAGCAGGACGAGGACGTATTGTCTTATGCGTTGTTCCCTCAGGTGGCTACTGATTTCTTTAAATATCGTCAGGCCCAGCAGGAAAAAGTGGATATGACCCAGGCGGATACAAAAAACGGGGCTTATCCGGTTTAATCAGGATTTGATCAGGAGCTGGCCGCTTGGCCGGCTCCTTTTAAAAAGCGGAATACCCGGCAACAAACAGAGTAGCAGGTTTATTGCCCGCGGAAATAAAGAGGATACACAAGATGGGAAGAGATACGGGGAAGGAAAAAGAGACCGATATTATTTCAAAGATCGGTGAAAAATATCCCAGGATGAGCAAAAGCCATAAGGCGATAGCGGCTTATATTACCGACCATTATGAACAGGCGGTGTTTATGACGGCGGCAAAACTCGGAGAGACCGTAAAGGTGAGCGAATCCACAGTAGTGCGGTTTGCATCCGGCATTGGATACGACGGTTATCCCGAGTTTCAGAAGGCTTTGGAAGAATGGGTCAAAGATAAGCTGAATTCGGTTCAGAAGATCGGTGTCAAGTATGGAAGAAGCACGCAGTCGGAAATACTTACCTCCGTTCTGGAAGCAGATATAGAAAAAATTAAAGATACGATCGACCATCTGGACAGCGCGTCCTTTGAAATCGCCGTAGATACTATTCTGGAAGCCCGGACAGTGTATATCGTGGGAATCAGAAGCTGTGAACCGCTGGCGGATTTCCTGCATTTTTATTTAAATATGATAAGGGGAAATGTGGTGCTTCTGCGGACGACCAGCACCAGTGAAATGTTCGAACAGATGATAAGGATCAATGAAAAGGATGCTATTGTGGGAATCAGCTTTCCAAGGTATTCCATGCGTACTTTAAAGGCCATGGAATTTGCCAATGACAGAAATGCCAAGGTAATTGCCATTACGGATAGCGTGCATTCGCCAATGAACCTGTATTCTTCCTGCAATTTGTTTGCCAGGAGCGATATGGTGTCTATCGTGGATTCCCTTGTAGCGCCATTAAGCCTGATCAATGCGTTGGTAGTAGCGCTCTGTTTAAAACGTCCTGAAGATGTCAAGCACAATCTGGAAGAACTGGAACAGGCATGGAATAATTATCAAGTTTACTTGAATGATGAAATTAACTTTATTGATGAAGAGCCGATGTTAAATTATCCGCTTCGAACCGAAGGGAAATTTTCTAAGGAGGGGAATCTTCCCGAGGAAGAAAACCTTCCATAAAAGGATGGAAATGAGGAAGAAATGAAAAAGATCATAGTGACGGGCGGCGGAGCTGCCGGAATGATGGCTGCCGTTTCGGTATTGCAGATGGGGGGCAGGGTCGTACTTTTTGAAAAAAATGAAAAACTTGGAAAGAAGTTGTTTATTACCGGAAAGGGAAGATGCAACCTGACCAATGACTGCGATATGGAAACGCTGTTTCAAAATATCATGACAAATTCCAAATTCCTTTACAGTGTTTTTTACGGATTTGATAACCATGCGGTGATGGACTGGTTTGAGAAGGCAGGCTGTCCGGTAAAAACGGAAAGGGGAGGAAGAGTATTTCCTGTTTCCGACCACGCTTATGATGTGACGGCTGCGCTGGAGAGAGAGCTTCGAAGAGGAAAGGCGGACATACGGCTTCATACGGAAGTAAAAAGACTTCTGGCAGAAGACGGGAAAATAAAAGGCGTGGAATTGGCGGATGGAAGCGTGGAATATGGCGATGCGGTTATTCTTGCCACCGGCGGGCTGTCTTATCCCCTGACAGGTTCCGATGGGGACGGGTATCGGATGGCGGAGGCGGAAGGACATACAATCAAAGAAACTTTCCCATCTCTTGTGCCGCTGACGGTTCAGGAAGAGTGGTGCAAATCTTTGCAGGGGCTGTCTCTGAAAAATGTGAGGGCTTCTCTTTTTATGGAAAGGAAAAAACCGCTTTATGAAGGTTTCGGGGAAATGCTTTTTACTCATTTTGGAGTAAGCGGCCCTTTGATTTTAAGTGCGAGCAGCTATTATGGAAAAAAAGGAAAAGGGGAAAAGGCCGTATTGCGCCTGGATCTGAAACCGGCCCTTACACCGGAGCAGGTGGACAAAAGGCTGCTGAGGGATTTTGAAGAAAATAAGAATAAGCAGTTTAAAAATTCACTGGGAAAACTGTTTCCGTCCAAATTGATTCCGGTTATGATCTCGCTGTCCGGGATAGATGGGGAAAAGAAAGTCCACGAAGTCACAAAGGAAGAGCGGGTTCGGCTGGCTCATCTGATCAAGGATTTGAGAATGACTGTAACGGGGACGAGAGGCTATGCGGAGGCAGTAATTACGAGGGGCGGGGTCCATGTAAAGGAAGTAAATCCCTCTACAATGGAATCGAAGATAATAAAGGGGCTTTATTTTGCAGGGGAAATGCTGGATGTGGATGCGCTGACAGGGGGCTTTAACCTGCAGATTGCATGGTCCACAGGCTATCAGGCAGGGATTTCCGCGGTGGAAGGCGGCGGAAGAAATTCCTGAGGGGATTTTTTCCGCAGGAAAATTTGAGAAAGGAAGGAAAGGTATGAGTTACAGCATAGCGATAGACGGTCCGGCAGGGGCAGGAAAAAGCACAATAGCAAGAAGGATCGCTAGTGAAATGAAATTTATTTATGTAGATACGGGAGCGATGTACCGCGCTATGGCGCTTTACTTTATCAGAAACGGAATTCGGCCGGAAGACGGAGAGAAAATAAGCGAAAAGTGCAGAAATGCGGATATTACGATTTGCTATGTGGATGGAGAGCAGGTCGTGCTTTTGGACGGGGAAAATGTCAATGAGCGGATTCGCACCGAAGAAGTGGGAAATATGGCTTCCGTCAGCAGCGTCAATCCCGAGGTGCGGAAGAAGCTGGTGGAACTGCAGCAACGTCTGGCAAGGCGGGCGAACGTGGTAATGGATGGCCGTGATATCGGAACCTGTGTGCTGCCGGATGCAGATGTGAAAATATATCTGACTGCGGGCAGTGCGGTTCGTGCAAAAAGAAGATACGAGGAATTGCGGGCAAAGGGAATGGAATGCGATCTAAAAAAAATAGAGCAGGATATTATCGAAAGGGATGAAAGAGATATGAACAGGGAGATATCCCCCTTGCGCCAGGCCGAAGATGCGGTACTCGTGGATTCCTCCGATATGACAATAGAAGAAGTGGCGGAAAAGATCATCGGACTGTGCCGCTGGGAATAAAGATTAAGAAGGGAACAGGTAAGGAATGGAAGTAATCAGGGCGAAAAGCGCCGGATTTTGCTTTGGGGTAAAGCGGGCAGTGGAAAAGGTCTACGAGCAGATTGGTAAGGGGCGGAAGATATATACTTTTGGCCCGATCATACATAACGAAGAGGTCGTCAGGGATCTGGAGGCGCGCGGAGTGAGCGTGATCGAAGGAATAGAGGAACTGAAAGCGCTGGACGAGGGTATGGTGGTCATACGTTCCCATGGCGTTTCCAAAGAAGTTTATGATCTGCTGGAAAAAAAAGGGCTGGAATGTGTGGATTCCACATGCCCTTTTGTAAAAAGAATTCATGATATTGTGGAAAAGGAAAGCGGGCAAGGGAAAAAGATCGTTATTATCGGCAATCCGGGGCATCCTGAGGTGGAGGGAATCAAGGGATGGTCGTCGGGGGAAGTGGAGATTATAGAGTCGATTGAACAGGCGGAACGCTTTACAAATGAGGAAAAAAATCTCGCCGTAAAGGAAGAAAAAATATGTATTGTTTCCCAAACGACATTTAACTACAACAAATTTAAAGAATTAGTTGAAATTTTTTTGAAAAAAGGTTACAATGTTAGTGTTGCGAATACTATATGCAGCGCAACAGAAGAACGGCAGACTGAGGCGAGGCAGATTGCGTCTCAGGTTGAGAACATGATAGTAATCGGGGGTACTCACAGTTCTAATACAAGAAAGCTGTACGAGATTTGTAAAGAAGAATGTGAGAATACTTATTTTATACAGACACTGGATGACTTGCGTTTAGAACTACCTAAAGCGGCTTCACCGGTCGGTATTACTGCCGGGGCGTCTACCCCAAATAATATTATTGAGGAGGTTCAAAATTATGTCAGAATTAACTTTTGAACAAATGTTAGAAGAATCATTAAAGACAATACATGCGGGAGAGGTAGTGGAAGGCACAGTGATCGATGTCAAGCCTGAAGAGATTATTCTCAATATCGGCTACAAATCGGACGGCATACTCACAAGAAACGAATACACGAACGAACCTAATGTAGATTTAACAACAATCGCTAAAATCGGCGATACGATGGAAGTAAAGGTGCTGAAAGTAAACGACGGGGAAGGACAAGTTCTCCTTACTTATAAGAGACTGGCTGCTGATCGTGGAAATAAGAGGATTGAGGAAGCGTTTAATAACAGGGAAGTGCTGACGGCAAAAGTGGCGCAGGTATTAGAGGGCGGCTTGAGCGTTGTAGTGGAAGAAGTCAGGATTTTTATTCCTGCAAGCCTTGTATCGGATGTATATGAAAGAGATCTGTCCAAATATGCAGGTCAGGAAATACAATTCGTGATCAGCGAATATAATCCTAAGAGAAGAAGATATATCGGAGACCGCAAGCAGTTGATCGTTGCGGAGAAAGCGGAACTTCAGAAAAAACTGTTCGAATCCATTCAGGAAGGCGATGTAGTGGAAGGAACCGTGAAGAATGTAACGGACTTCGGCGCGTTTATCGATTTGGGCGGAGCGGACGGACTCCTTCACATTTCAGAGATGTCCTGGGGCAGAGTAGAGAATCCCAAGAAAGTATTTAAGGTTGGGGAGAAATTAAAAGTACTGATTAAAGAGATTTCAGGAAATAAGATCGCGTTAAGCCTTAAGTTTGCGGATGCAAACCCGTGGAAAGATGCGGCTGAAAAATATGCTGCGGGCAACGTTGTTACCGGTAAAGTAGCAAGAATGACCGATTTTGGTGCATTTATCGAACTTGAACCGGGCGTGGATGCATTGCTTCACGTATCCCAGATTTCCAAGGAACATATTGAAAAACCTGCGGATGTACTGAAGGTGGGAGAAGAGATTACCGCTAAGGTAGTTGATTTTAATAACGAGGATAAGAAGATCAGTTTGAGCGTAAAGGCTATGCTGGCTCCTGAACCGAAGACGGAAGCACCGGAAGAGGATGCAGATGTAGTATCTGTGGATATAGAGGCTGTAATCGCCAGTGAGCAGGAAGAAGAAGGCACCGAAGAATAAAGCATAGAATAAAAAAATATATGACGGTAGGTAATTGCCATGGCTTATGATTATGAATGGTTCAAGAAGGCAGTATTTGACCTTACAAAAATTGACTTGAACGCATATAAGGAAAAGCAGATGAAACGTCGCATCGATACGCTGATCGCGAAAAATAATGTAACTGGCTATGACAAGTACATTGCTTTTTTGAAGGCGAATACTGCGAAGTTTGAAGAATTTATTAACTATCTGACGATAAATGTATCTGAGTTTTACCGCAATGCGGATCAGTGGAAAGTGCTGGACCAGCAGATCATACCGGAACTGATCTCCAAGTATGGAAAAAACCTGAAGATCTGGAGCGCTGCATGTTCCACAGGGGATGAACCATATTCTCTTGTTATGGCTTTATCCAGACATATTCCTCTGGAGCAGATAAAAATATATGCTACGGATCTGGATAAGCAGGTAATTGCTAAGGCGAAGGTGGGACTCTACAGCGAAAAGAGTGTTGCCAATGTACCGGATGATCTGAAGAGAAAGTATTTTACAAAAGTCGGTTTGTCTTATCAAATATCCGACAATGTGAAAAAGCGTGTAGAATTTACCCAGCATAATCTTTTGAAAGACGCCTACCGCGACGGCTGGCATATGATCGTCTGCCGTAATGTACTGATATATTTTACGGAGGAAGCAAAAACCGAAGTATTTATAAAGTTCCAGAAGTCTCTCTCAAAAGGCGGTCTGCTGTTCATCGGCAGCACGGAACAGATTATTAACTATAAAGAAATCGGGTATGAAAGAAAGAATTCCTTCTTTTACGAGAAACCCTGACAAGAAACAAATAACAATAAAAGGCAGATCTTTGCGGTGGCGGGATCTGCCTTCTTTTTATGCGCAGGGGTGCGTAAGGAAATTAGTAGATTTGCTGCATGCACCCCGCGCGACGAGTAGGGAAGATGAATCTTCTCTACTCGATTTTATCCGATCTGCTATTTTATTGGAACAATTTGTAAAGTATAACCTAAAGGCGTCAGGACTCGCAGGAGACTGTCAATTTGAGGGGAATGGACAGGGGATTCTATCCTTGCGTATAAGACCCGGCAATCATATTTATCACATGCCCCGCATATTTTGAAAAAAGCGTCCGTTCTTTTTTCATTTCTTCCGTAAGTTCAAAAAAGATATCCCTGTCTTCATATTTCCTTTTAAAGAAAGGCTGGAAGAGGATGTCCCATTGCGGGAGATAGGAAGAGAGTTTGCGGGTATAACAGTTTTTAGCCGTTGCTTGGACGCGGTGAGCCTTGTCCACATAAGAAGCGACCGATTTGTGGATGGCCGTATCTTCCTCGGGCAAATAATAATAATTTTTATAATTGGAATAAAAATATTTCATTTCCTCTTCATAAAGAGGAACTCGAAGGCTGGCTTCCATTCCTTCGCCTTTAAAATAACATCCTTCCGCGGTGCCGGAGAGGGGACGGGGCAGGGGAGCGGGAAGGTTCAGCTTCATGATCAGTTCCTGGTGTTTATTTCCGTCCATATCGAGATAATAATTGGCCTGTACCTTTTTCGGGCGGGGCAGTTCGTTGATCAGGTCGTAATAGGACAGCAGAGGGAGGATCTGGAGCATGCCCTTCATATCGTCCGCATTGTGAAGGGCAAGCGCCTGTAAGCCGTAGTCCGTAGGAGTTTTTACATAAGTATGATATACGCTGATCAGTTCCCCTCCGCTGTAGGAATCTTCCCTTTCGATGCCAAGGAACTGCTCCAGCGTTTTCTGTTTGCAGTTGGGAAGACGCAGGAAAGATTTATAAGGAGCGATCCTGCGGTAAATATCGATACCCTCAAAGGGATCAAAGCGATAGGGCAGATCGTACTGCTGGCATTTTTGAAGCAGGTAAGGCAGATCGAAATTATTGCCGTTAAAATGTATCAGATGAGTATAATTCCGCGCAAAACTGAAAAAGGCGGACAGCACTTCCGCTTCTTCCTCATAATTGTTTGCAAACCATTGCTTTACATACCATTTGCCGTCTTCCTGATAGGCCGTGCCGATCAGGTAAATGGAAGAACTTTTGGCGGTAAAACCGGTGGTTTCTATATCAAGAAAAAGAATTTTATCTAAAGGCGCAATTTTTTCCAAAGGATAGTTGAGGTTTGGAAGGTGTATCGTTTGACGTAAAGTTCTCATGGTATGATCATATCCTTTCCTCTAAAATATTTCCTTGTTTATTTTATCATGTTTTTTCAAATTTCAGTAGTATTTTTTGTAGAAAAATAGTATATTGATATTAAAAGTTGTCGCGTCCGGTGCGGCAGGAGTAATGGAATGTGCAATTACCGGCTGTCCGGCGACATTTGAATTCTGAAAGAAAGAAGGGTGACAAATGGCAAAATTAACATTCGTGGGCGGTATCCATCCTTACGACGGAAAAGATATGTCGAAGGATAAGCCGATCAAGGCTGTGCTGCCCAAGGGAGACCTGGTATATCCACTGTCCCAGCATATCGGCGCTCCTGCAACGCCGATTGTAGCAAAGGGGGATCGTGTGCTGACCGGGCAGAAGATTGCAGAGGCTTCCGGGTTTGTGTCCGCCCCGATTTATGCTACGGTGTCGGGAACCGTGAAGGCGATTGAGCCAAGACGGGTAGTGACAGGTGATAATGTGATGAGTATCATCATAGAGAACGACGGGGAATATGAAGAGGTGGAATACTCGCCGGTGGAATCGGCAGACCGATTATCCAAGGAAGAAATTATAGAAAGGGTAAAAGAGGCGGGAGTCGTCGGTATGGGCGGCGCAGGTTTTCCTACCTTTATCAAGCTTTCGCCGAAAGAGCCGGAAAAAATAGATTATGTCATCGCCAACTGTGCGGAGTGCGAGCCTTACCTCACTTCGGATTACAGGAGAATGCTGGAGGAGCCGGAGAAGCTGGTGGAGGGAATGAAAATCATGCTGCGGCTCTTCGATAATGCCAGGGGGATTCTGGCGGTGGAGGACAATAAACCGGATTGTATCGAGCTTTTGAAGAAAATAACAAAAGATGAGACGAGAATCAGCGTTAAAGCGTTAAAGACGAAGTATCCCCAGGGGGCAGAACGGCAGATCATCTATGCTACCACAGGAAGGAGCATTAACTCCGGCATGCTTCCGGCGGACGCAGGGTGCGTGGTGGATAATGTGGATACGATCGTGGCTATTTACCATGCGGTGATGCTGGGAAAACCGCTGATGAACCGTATTGTAACGGTGACAGGGGATGCGGTTGCCGATCCCCGCAATTTTATCGTGCGGATCGGCACGAATTACCATGAGCTGGTAGAAGAAGCGGGCGGCTTTAAAGAACAGCCGGTGAAGATCGTTTCCGGCGGTCCTATGATGGGATTCGGTATTTTTGATTTGGATGTTCCTACGACGAAGACCGCTTCGGCGCTTTTATGTCTGACACAGGACGATGTTTCAAAGATGGAACCGAGCGCCTGCATTAATTGCGGAAAATGCGTGGAAGTATGCCCGGGCAGGGTTGTGCCGAGAAAACTGGCAGATTTTGCCGAGCATTATGAGGAAGAAGCATTTCTTTCCCATAATGGAATGGAATGCTGCGAGTGCGGATGCTGTAGTTTTGTGTGTCCGGCGAAACGGCCATTGACGCAGACGATCAAGTCCATGCGTAAAATGCAGCTGGCAAAGCGCAGCAAGAAGCCGGCGCCAAAGCAGGAAAAAGCGAAGGCCTAGACGGTGTTTAGACGCGGAAGCATCTTGGATGCGGGAGTATCTTAGATGCGAAGGCAATGGACAGAATAACAGGAGGTACGAAAAGTGAGTGATTTGATGAAAGTGTCATCCAATCCCCATGTGAGAAGCAAGGTGACGACCAGCAGCATTATGATGATGGTGGTGATTGCCCTTCTCCCGGCAGCGGGCTTCGGTATCTATAATTTTGGGGCAGATGCGCTTATATTAATCGTGGTAACGGTGGCAAGCACGGTTTTGACAGAGTTTGCTTATGAAAAATTAATGAAAAAGAAAGTGACAATCGGAGATTATTCGGCAGTGGTGACAGGACTTTTGCTGGCGCTGAACCTGCCGTCCAGCGCCCCTTGGTGGATCGGGGCATTAGGAGGCGTTTTTGCTATTCTTGTAGTAAAAATGCTTTTTGGCGGACTGGGACAGAACTTTATGAATCCGGCGCTGGCCGCCAGATGCTTTCTGCTGATTTCCTTTACGTCCATTATGACGAATTTTGAGTGCGATACATATACGGGGGCGACTCCTCTGGCAGCCATTAAGAGCGGGGAGCCGGTGGATATTTTGTCCATGGTGATCGGCAGGACTTCGGGTACGATCGGAGAGACTTCCATGATAGCGATTGTGCTGGGAGCATGTTTCCTGATTCTTCTTGGAGTGATTGACCTGCGCATTCCCGGCAGTTATATCGTCAGCTTTATCCTGTTTGCCTGTCTGTTCGGCGGCCATGGTTTTGACCTGGCTTATATCAGCGCCCAGCTGGCAGGAGGCGGGCTGATGCTCGGAGCCTTTTTTATGGCGACGGATTATGTGACGAGGCCGATTACAAAGAACGGGCAATATGTGTATGGGATATTGCTTGGGATATTGACGGGAATCTTCCGTATTTTCGGGCCGTCTTCTGAAGGCGTCTCCTATGCGATTATTATCGGCAATCTTTTAGTGCCTTTGATCGAGAAGATGACCCTTCCGATAGCATTCGGGATGAAAGGGGGAAAACGTGCATGAATGAAAAAAAGAGCGGCAGCATGATAGGGGACGCGCTTATATTGTTCGCTATTACCCTGATTGCCGGATTGGTTCTCGGAACAGTGTACCAGGTGACGAAGGAACCGATCGCGGTGCAAAAAGAAAAAGCGAAACAGGAAGCGTGTATGGAAGTTTTTCAGGATGCGGTTTCCTTTGAAGAGACTGAGGTACTGGCAGCGGATGGAGTAAGCCAGGCGATGCCCGGCGGATGGGCGGAGCAGGGCTTCGACGGCGTGGACATCGGAGCGGTTATGGCGGCAAAAGATGCGGGCGGCGCAACGCTGGGTTATGTGATTACGGTCAACGATCATGAAGGCTATGGCGGCGATATTGAATTTATGATGGGGGTAAGGAACGATGGCTCCCTGAACGGGATATCCCTTTTGTCCATAGCGGAAACAGCGGGTCTCGGGATGCGGGCGGAAGAAGTATTGAAGCCCCAGTTTGTGAATAAAAATGCGGAAAGTTTTGAATATGTGAAATCCGGCGCTATGGGAGACAACCAGATCGAAGCGATCAGCGGTGCCACGATTACGACTCATGCCGTTACGAACGGGGTCAATGCCGGACTGTACTATTTTAGGGAAATGCTGATGGAAGGAGGAAACGGCAATGGATAACAGTAACTCTATGGAACGGCTGTATAACGGCCTGATCAAAGAAAATCCTACCTTCGTATTAATGCTTGGAATGTGTCCGACCCTGGCCGTAACCACATCGGCAATGAATGGCCTGGGCATGGGACTTACAACTATGGTGGTATTGGCGCTCAGCAATATGATTATATCCATGCTTCGGAATATTATTCCGGATAAGGTGAGAATACCGGCTTTTATCGTCGTTATCGCTTCTTTTGTTACGATGGTGGAGCTTTTGCTGGAAGGCTTTATTCCGGCTCTTTATGACGCGCTTGGACTATATATTCCTTTGATCGTTGTAAACTGTATTATTTTAGGAAGGGCGGAAGCGTATGCTTCCAAAAACCCGATTATTCCTTCTCTGTTCGACGGCATCGGCATGGGACTCGGCTTTTCTTTTGCACTGACCTGTATCGGAGCGGTTCGTGAATTGATCGGGGCAGGAGAGATTTTCGGCTTACATATTATGCCGGATTCCTATGTTCCCTGTGCGATTTTCATTATGGCCCCCGGCGCGTTTTTCGTGCTGGCAGCGCTGACCGCCGTACAGAACAAGATACGGATCAACGGGGAGCGGAAAGGAAAAGACATGTCGAAGATACAGTCGGGATGCAGCGAAGACTGCATGAACTGCGGGGAAAAGGGATGCAGCCATAGATTCTACGGAGAGGGAAAGGAGAGTGAGCAAAAATGATAAAGGATCTGCTTATTATATTGATCAGTTCTTCCCTGGTAAACAATGTGGTTTTGAGTCAGTTTTTAGGGCTCTGCCCGTTTCTTGGAGTATCTAAGAAAACGAATACTGCGGCGGGGATGGGAGTAGCGGTTATTTTTGTTATTACTCTGGCATCCGCGGTTTCCGGGCTGGTATATAAATTTATTCTGGAAAAATTTGGAGTAACCTATCTTCAGACGATCGTGTTCATTTTGGTAATTGCGGCTCTGGTGCAGTTTGTAGAGATGTTTTTGAAAAAATTCATGCCGCCTCTTTATCAGGCTCTTGGCGTATATCTGCCTTTGATTACGACGAACTGTGCGGTATTGGGAATTGCCCTTACCAATGTGCAGAAAAAGTATGGGATACTGACAGGAATTGTAAACGGTTTTGCGACTGCGGTAGGATTTACGGTAGCCATCGTGATTCTGGCGGGTATCCGTGAAAAGATGGAGCATAATGACATACCGGAATCCTTCAAAGGAATGCCGATCGTGCTTGTGACAGCGGGCTTGATGGCGATCGCTTTCTGCGGATTTTCCGGTTTGCTATAGGAGGTGGCAGGATGATGATGGGTGTTCTTACGGCAACGGCGATCGTAGGAGGAGTCGGGCTTTTTATCGGGCTCTTCCTTGGCGTTGCTGCAATTAAGTTCAAAGTAGAAGTAGACGAAAAAGAAGAGGCCGTACTGGGAGCCCTGCCCGGGAACAACTGCGGCGGCTGCGGATTTCCGGGATGCTCCGGCCTGGCGGCGGCGATTGCCAAAGGAGAGGCTCCGGTAAACGCATGTCCGGTGGGCGGCGAACCGGTGGGCAAAGTGATTGCCGGAATCATGGGGGTAGAAGCCGGAGAATCGGTAAGAAAGGCAGCTTTTGTAAAATGCCAGGGGGATTGTGAAAAAACGAAGTCGGATTATGATTATCATGGGATTGAGGACTGCCGGATGCTTTCCTTTGTGCCAAACGGCGGACCGAAATCATGTAATTACGGCTGTCTCGGTTATGGAAGTTGCGTGGCTGTCTGCCCCTTTGACGCGATCCATGTGGTGAACGGTGTGGCGGTAGTGGATAAAGAGGCATGCAAGGCATGTGGAAAATGTGTGGAAGTCTGTCCGAAACATTTGATCGAACTGATTCCATATGATTCCAAATATGCGGTAGCATGCAGTTCCAAGGACAAAGGGCCGGTGACGATGAAAGACTGTACGGTCGGCTGTATCGGCTGCCAGCTCTGCAAGAAAAACTGTCCTTCCGAGGCAGTTGAAATAGCGGATTTCCATGCTTCTATCGACTATGAAAAATGCACGGGATGCGGAACTTGTATGGAGAAATGTCCTCGCAAATCGATCATCAAAATTTAAGGCACGATGTCTTTCAGTCCGCTGGAAGAGTGGATGTTTCCATCGGAAGTAAAAAACAGTGCTTCCGTATCCTCCATGGATTCGATAAGTTTCATGCCTTCTTCCAAACCAAGCAAAAAACAGGTGGTAGAAAGGGCGTCTCCGTCCATGGAAGAGCGGGAAAGAATCGTAACTTGAAACAGGTTATTCTGTACGGGATAACCTGTTTTTGTGTCCAGGATATGGTGATAAATAGTGTTATCCAACTCAAAATACCGTTCATAAGTACCGGAGGAAACGACTGACAGATCGGTAACGGGCAATACAAGGGCGATATCGCCTCCGGGAGAAAAAGGCTTTTGAATGCCGATCCGGAAAGGCGAACCGTCCGGGCGGGAACCTATGGTAAGTACATTTCCGCCAAGGTTTATCGTAGCGCTTGTCACACCCTGAGAGACGAGATAATCTTTTATCCGATCTGCAATATAACCTTTGGCGATAAAGCCAAGGTCGATTCCGGCATCGGGATCGGCAAGGCTTACCTCATTCCCTTCGATAATGATCCCTTCATAGCCGACATGTGATAAAGCTTTTTCCAAATCCGCCTGGTCAGGAAGGGATGCCGGGGAAGAACCGGAAAAGTCCCATAGTTCGGTGACTGGGCCAACGGTCGGATCTGTTTTTCCGTTCGAAAGTCCGGCATAGAAAAGAGAGGCGCGAAGCAGGGCCAGAGTATCCTGGCTTACTGTGGCCGGCGTTCCATTGCTATGATTAATATTCCATACATCGCTGTTTTCCTTTGTTTTGCTTAACATATTTTCATAGGTTCCGGCAAGGGAAAAGCATTCGTCCAGCAAGGCTTCGTCCTGATGGTCATAAAGCGTGACCATAATGAATGTGTCGAAATAAAAACCGGTTCTCGACAAAGGTTCGCTCTTTTTTCCGCATCCCGTGAGGAGGAAAATGAGGGAAATCGGCAGGAAAAAAAAGATAAATTTAAAAAAGGATACATATGTCTTCATAAGCGGCCCCTTCCGATAAGCCTTCCTGCCATCAAAAACCATTGCGTACTTAAGGAATTCGTGTTAAATTATTTAAAGTATTGGAAACTTTTGATGGCGAAATCTATAGTAATAGTAAACGATATTTTTTAGATAGTAAATAGCGGCAGGGAAATTTATTTCTATGAGAAGCATTGTCCTCGTAGAAATAAATTTCTTATCCGCGTGAAGGAAAGGAGAAAATCCATGCGCTTACCAGGAGAAAATGAAGAAAGAGACGCCAGATTATCGATGAAATATATGATTATGGGTGTCAGCTTGGCTATATTACTCATTCTTGGAGTGGTAGTTTATACGAATAAGCAGGAAGAAGAGAGAAGGAGGCAGCATCGCCGGCAGGATACGACCGTAATGGCGCTGGATCATGAAAAAGGACAGGACGGCAGCACGGAAGGAGAAGAAGAGGGCGTAACGGATGGCGAGATAGCGGAAGCGGTTCCGGTAGTTGGCTATGCGGGCAGAAAGAGCTTGCAGGAAGTGGAACGCCTGTATGAAGAAAATAAGCTGAGGGCATCGGATCTGGATTTTTGGGATATGTATCCGGATGAGCCGGAAAGAACGGAAGTAAGTGAAATGGAGGAAGCCGGCCAAAAAGAGGACGGAGAGGAAGGGGAAAGGAGCGGCGCCAAGTACGAAGAGGAAGCGAAGCGGGTGGAAGAGGAAGAAATTGCAAACGATCCTTCCAGAGACGGCAAGCATACGCTTCTTACTTATGCGGACGGAACCGAGGAATGGGTGTTGATCAATCCTTATTTGGAGCAGAATACTTATGATTATACGAATTTGCAGATGAAGGGCGATAAGATGTCCTATTACGATAATGGAAGGGACATTTCCTATCTCGGGCTGGATTTGTCCAAATATAACGGCGATGTGGATTTTACGGCTGTCAAGTCTGAGGGTATTGATTTTGTAATGATCCGTTTGGGGTCGCGGGGATATGGCAGCGGGCAGATCACATTGGATGAAAAATTTGAGGAAAATATTACAAAAGCGATAGGAGCCGGGCTGGAAGTGGGCGTCTATTTCTTCTCCCAGGCGGTTACCGCAGAGGAAGCGGTGGAAGAGTCCAATTTTATCGTACAGACGCTGGCAAATTACAAGATCACTTATCCGGTTGTTTTCGATATGGAGTATGTGCAGAACGATAAGGCCAGGATAGAGGCTTTGTCCAGAGATGAAAAGACGGCGGTTGCCAAAGCTTTTTTACAGAATACAAAGGTGGCGGGTTATCAGCCGATGATTTATGGAGCAAAAGAATGGCTGATCAGGGAGATCGATCTGACGAAACTGACGGAATATGATATCTGGCTGTCCCAACAGAAAGAGATTCCGGATTACCCATATAAATTCCAGATGTGGCAATACAGCCTGAAAGGAAAAATAGGCGGCGTAAACGGAGATGTAGGACTGAATATAAGCTTTGTGGATTATTCCGAAAAATAAAAGAAGATCAGGTATTTTCCGGCGTAAGGCGGAAGATTTTGGAAGAAATTTGTAATTTTGAATAAATATCGGCATAGACAGCAGGAGAAAGCCCTTCGATGTAGTTTTGGGCGAAATTGCGGTTTATGCCGTTTTTTTTCAAGATATCGGCCGCCTTATTATAAGCGATGGCTGCCTCCGTTTCTTCTTCATAAACGCCTACTACATAGCTGCTTCTGACATGAATGCGCACTTTATAAAGAAAACCGTCCCGCTTTTTGGCAGGAATACAGGACAGCCCATGGAAACGGTTCAGAATTTCGATGTTTTCATAACGGAAGTCGGTAGCGTCGCCATTGATAAAATGATAATCTTTCCCGCATACCGCATAGTTTTTAATGCCATAACGATTTAGGATACTACACTGCATTCCATAATCATTTACAAAAAGCCGCCCGCCCCGGCACATGATTTTTTTGGAAGAATAATAAAACAGATCGTCAATATCAAATTTCAAACAGAGCGAAGGACTCAGATAATAAAGAAAATATTTATTCTTTAAATAAATCGGCATAGAAAAGTAAAGCCCGTTATCCCGAAAATTAATAAGGACGACCCATTTATGGAAAGAAAGCGGAGAACTGTCTGCATAATCCTCCAGCCCGACAGAATCCGCCCGGCTGATCATATGCGCCTCCTGATAAGCCAAATGCGCCGCCAGTTCCGTCGGGTAACTTCCCAGGCTGATATGCTTTTCCCGAATGGTAATCGAGGAACGGTAATAAAGGGAATGATCCTTTTTTCTGGCAGTAAAGACTCCTGGAAGGCTCATGCTTGAATTTCTCCTTTCTTTCAATATATTGGTGTGTTATAGGTAATTGTGAAGGGATAGGTTGTGAGAATATTCTGCCAATATATTCCGTGAAAATCCTGTTGTACCAAACATTCCATCAAGCCCAGTAAAGCAGAAGACAGTCGGGAAATGTCCCTCCTGTCTTCTATGGTCTTGATTCCATGGTACAGAAGGATTTTCACGGAATATATTGGCAGAATATTCAGCAAGGTTATTCTCTTCGCAATTTCCTATATACTATATGGTTAAATAGTATCAGTATTCAGTATGAGTATATAAATAAGTATATCATATCAGCATATAGCATCAGTATAATAGTATCGTCATAGTAGTATCAGGTGGATGGTTTGCGGGAGGGCGATTGACTTGGCTGAATCTGGCGGGCATAGATTCGGGGAAAAGCTTTTTGCACCATGGAACCGGGACCATAGCCGGCAAGAGGACCGTTGTCCGAATGCCGGCTGTTTTTTTGGGTCCGGTGGAATGCCTGGTGCAGTTGCTTTTCCCCGGATCTATGCCCGCCAGATTCCCACAACCTTCCCATCCCAAACCAACCCTCCCCAAATTTTGACACATTTCAACCATAATTATACCATTTTAGAAAAAAGAATACAAATTTAGAAATTTTTTAGAAATAATTTCAATACTCTTTGTATAGAATATTAAAGAAGTATTACATTTCTATGACAAAAAGTTAAGTATAATCTTGGCCCCGCCGGTTTATATGGCGGCGCAGAAATGAGGAAAAAATGTACAAGTATAAAAAGAGTATTACTATATTGATGCTTTGCCAGATGATTTTTGCAGTGTGCTGGTTTAACCTGAAGGAACTGAAGATCAACAGGATAGCGTCTACGCCGGCATTCCAGATTCGTTTTATGGAAGAACAGGCGGATCTGGATGCGTCGAGCTTTATGGGAATGGTGACAGAGGCATCCTCCGGGCAGAGAGTGGTGGACTACAACTTGCTGGAACGGAAGGCGAAGTATGCTTTAAATCAGGAAGACTATGATATTCTGCTGCGCATTGTGGAGGCGGAGGCAGGATGCGAGGACATCAAAGGAAAAATGCTTGTGGCAGGGGTTATTATGAACCGGGTGGAAAGCGGCAGGTTTCCTGACAGCGTGAAGGAGGTAGTGTTTCAGAGAGGGAACGGGACTGTCCAGTTTTCACCGGTGAAGGACGGCCGCCTGGATCGGGTAAAGGTCAGCGAGGAGACGAAAGAAGCGGTGGAACGGGTTTTATACGGGGAAGATATCACGGAGGGGGCTTTGTATTTTGCGGCCCGTAAATATGCGGATCCGGAGAGGATGAAATGGTTTGATAACAGCCTCACACTTCTGTTTTCCTATGGCGGCCATGAATTTTTCTTCTGATTCATAGCATTGCGCGGACAAGGAAACTATGCTATACTTAACGGCGTAGTGAAGTCGGTAAATGACAGGACAAGCAGGAACGGAGAGGAAAACGGAATGGAAGTATGGTATAGCAGCACGAGAAACGGCGGAATACGTATTAAGGCTTCGGAGGCTATTTTAAAAGGGCTTTCCGAGGATGGGGGCTTATTTGTACCGGATCATATACCGGAATTGGAAAAAAGTTTTCAGGAACTGGCCGGGATGAGCTATCAGGAAACGGCTTATGAGGTCATGAAGCTTTATCTGACGGATTTTACAAAAGAGGAATTGGAAAGTTGTATTTCCAGCGCTTACGATTCCAAATTCGATACGAAGGAGATCGCGCCTCTGGTTCACGCGGACGGGGCCTATTTTTTAGAACTGTTCCACGGCTCGACAATCGCTTTTAAAGATATGGCATTATCCATTCTGCCTTATCTGATGACCGTGTCGGCCAAAAAGAATAAAGTAAAGAATGAAATCGTGATATTAACGGCGACTTCCGGCGATACGGGGAAAGCAGCGCTTGCGGGATTTGCAGGAGTCGAGGGAACAAAAATCATTGTATTTTATCCGAAAAACGGCGTCAGCCCGATACAGGAACGGCAGATGGTGACGCAGAAGGGGGAAAATACATATGTCGTAGGGATCCACGGCAACTTTGACGACGCCCAGACAGGGGTAAAGAAGATTTTTGCCGATAAGGAGCTGGAAGAGAGGATGAACAGGCAGGGATATCAGTTTTCTTCTGCTAATTCCATTAATATAGGGCGCCTGGTTCCCCAGATCGTGTATTATGTGTATGCTTATGCCCGCCTTTTGGAAAGAGGGGAGATCAGGGAAGGCGATAAAATAAACGTAGTGGTTCCTACCGGGAACTTCGGGAATATACTGGCCGCATTTTATGCGAAAAATATGGGAGTTCCGATCGGCAGACTGATCTGTGCTTCCAATGAAAACAAGGTGTTGTATGATTTCTTCCGTACAGGGGAATATGACAGAAACAGGGAGTTTGTGCTTACCAGTTCTCCTTCTATGGATATTCTGATTTCCAGCAATCTGGAGAGGCTGGTTTATCGGATTGCCGGCAATGACCCGGAAAAAACGGCAGATTTTATGAAAGCTTTAGGCGGGGAAGGCCGGTATGAGATTACTGGAGAAATGAGGGAAATGCTGGGAGATTTTTACGGCGGATACGCTTCCGAGGAGGAGACCGGGGAGACGATCAGGGAGCTGCAGAAAAAGGCGGGTTATGTGGTGGATACCCATACGGCGGTGGCTGCCTGTGTATACCGGAAATATGTGGAAGAAACAGGGGATCGGACGCCTTCTGTTATCGCCTCTACGGCAAGTCCCTTTAAGTTTACGAGAAGCGTCATGGACGCGATAGCACCTGTAGCAGCCTCAGGGGACGCCGGGCAATGCGATGCGGCGACGGATTTCGAACTGGTGGATGAACTGGCGGCACTGGCGGGAAAGAAAGTGCCGGGGGCGATTGAGGAAATAAGGACGGCTCCGGTAGTGCATGACCATGTATGCGGAAAAGATGAAATGCGGCGGACGGTGGAAGAGTTTTTAGGTCTGCAAGGATGATACACAAAGGAAGCGGCATGGAGGTGCGCATGGGAAATATAAATATATTTGATCTGTTGATCGGGGCCAGCGGAGTTTACCTGATTTACACGGCATTGACGATGAAGAAGACCGGAGAAATAAAAGCCGGCGTGCTTGTCAGTAAGGAAATGGACGCGGGCAGGATAAAAGATAAAGATGGATTTATCAATTATATGTTCAGCAGGGTGCTGCTGGCGGGAGCGCTCATCGTTTTATCTGCTGCAGGAAACATGGCCAAAACGGGCCTGAACGGACCGAACTGGCTTTCCACAGCAGGAGATATGGGGTTTGTTGCGGCACTCATTTTATATATGGTGGCATATGCGAAAGCAAAGAAGATGTTTATCGACTAAATGCCTGATTTTCAGGGAATAAAAGTACCGGATATGATCGGATTATGACCAATGGATATAATCCGACTATATCCGGTATTATTTTACAATAAGCTGGCTCGCAAAGCGTGACAGCGTTTGTTGCGTAGTAGAACATTGGAATGGCTATGAACGGGAGGGCATGTCCACATAATCGTGGTCCGACCCTATCGGCTTATAGGCCGGGCGGATGATCTTGCCATTGTTGGCCAGCTCTTCCATGCGGTGCGCGCTCCAGCCGGAGATACGCGCCATGGCGAAAATGGGGGTATACAGTTCCATGGGAAGCCCGAGCATATGATAGACAAAGCCGGAATAGAAATCAACGTTAATGTTGACGCCTTTGTAGATCTGCCGCTCCTTTGCGATGACTTCGGGAGCCAGGCGTTCCACCAGGGAGTAAAGCGCAAATTCTTTTTGCAGCCCCTTTTCTTCGGATAATTTTTCCACAAAAGATTTAAAAATAACGGCCCGCGGATCGGATTTGGAATAAACGGCATGGCCTACGCCGTATATGAGTCCCGCGTGGTCGAAAGCCTCTTTACGGAGAAGCTTTAGCAGATAGTCCGCTACTTCTTCTTCATCGTTCCAGTCGGACAGTACCCTTTTCATTTCCTCGAACATCTGCACCACCTTGATATTGGCACCGCCGTGCCTTGGGCCTTTCAGGGAGCCGATGGCCGCCGCAATGACGGAATAGGTGTCGGTGAGGGAAGAAGTCACCACATGAGTCGTAAAACTGGAGTTATTGCCGCCGCCATGCTCCATATGGAGTACAAGGGCGATATCCAGTATCCGCGCCTCCAAAGGCGTGTACGAACTGTCAGGACGCAGAATGTGCAATATATTCTCGGCCGCGGAAAGCTCAGGCAGCGGAGAGTGGATATACAGGCTTTTCCCATCATGATAATAGCTGTAAGCCTGGTAGCCGTAGATGGACAACAGCGGAAACAGACTGATCAGCTGCAGGCATTGCCGCAGCACATTGGGAAGGGAAGTGTCATCGGCGCGGTCATCATAGGAATAAAGCGTGAGAACACTTCTCGCCAATGTATTCATCATATCCCTGCTGGGAGCCTTCATAATGATGTCCCGGACAAAAGAGGTGGGCAGATTGCGGTAAAAACTGAGCAATGCGCAGAAATCGTCCAATTCCTTTTTGTTGGGCAATTTATCGAATAATAACAAATATGTAACTTCTTCAAAACCGAAGCGGTTATCTTTTGTAAAACCGTCAACCAGATCCTTGACATTATAACCTCTGTAGAACAAGTTTCCGTGAATAGGTATCTGCACGCCGTCCACGATCCGGTTGGCGCGGACATCGGAAATACGGGTGAGTCCTGCGAGCACGCCTTTTCCGTTCAGGTCTCTGAGCCCTCTTTTCACGTCATATTTTGTAAAAAGCTCGGTTGCAATGATATCGGCTTTTTCATTCATTTTTGCAAGTTGTATAATTTCGGGTGTGACTTCGGAATAAATATTGTGATCCATAGCCGGCCTCCTTTCAAATGATATAACTTTTTAATCATACCATAAAAAGGCGTCAAATTGTAGAAAAAAATGAATATTTCAGAAAAATGCAAGGTTTCAGGGCCAGGCTTCTTCCCTTTTGGAGAAAAACATATTACAATGAAAAAAGAAAATGAATGGGGAAATCATGAGAAAAGAGGAGATGGAAAATGAATACAGTGATACAAAAAAGGCTGGCATTGCTCAGGGAAGAAATGAAAAGGGCGGGCGTGGATTATTATATGATTCCTACTGCCGATTACCACAATTCGGAATATGTGGACGAATATTTTAAAACAAGGGAGTATTTTTCCGGTTTTACCGGATCCAATGGGACGTTGGTAGTGGGGCAGGATATGGCAGGGCTTTGGACGGACGGACGGTATTTTATCCAGGCGGAGAGGGAGCTGGAAGGAACCGGTATCGAACTGTTCCGCATGCAGGAAGAAGGCGTGCCGGAAATTCCTGATTTTTTGTATGAAAAGATGGAAGAAGGGCAGGTTCTTGGTTTCGATGGGAGGACGGTCAGCTGCAAAGAGGGACGCAGACTGGAGAAAAAACTGGCGGAAAAGAAAATTGGAATTGCGTATGGCCAGGATCTGGCGGCGGGAGTATGGACAGAAAGACCGGAAAAACCGTGCCGGGACATAACGGTGCTTCCCGATGAAATTAATGGAAAAAGTACGGCGGAAAAGCTGGAAGAGGTGAGGAAGAAATTAAAAGAGGCAGGAGCCGGCTATCTGCTGTTAAGCAAACTGGACGATTTGATGTGGCTGCTGAATATCAGGGGCAATGATGTGGAATGCAATCCGGTAGCGTTATCCTATGGTTTTTTGACGCAGGAAGAGATCTACTTTTTTGCCCAAAAGCCTGCAGTGACGGAAGCGTTTGAAAAATACGCGAAGGAGAACCGCATCATATGCAGGGATTATGATGAAATTGCGGATTTTCTGGAAAAATATGATTATAAAGGGAAAGTGTTCCTGGATGAGAGAAACAGCAATTATGCGCTGTTTAAAATTGTTTCCTCCCGGACAGGGCATGTGGCCGGAGATAATCCGACGGAAGGAATGAAGGCGGTCAAGAACGAGACGGAACTGTCCGGAATGGAGGAAGTGTACAGAAAAGACAGCGCGGCAGTGATCAAATTTATTTACTGGCTGAAAAAGAATATAGGAAAGATAGAAATAACGGAACTGTCCGCGGCAAGGTACCTGGATGACCTGCGCCGGAATACGGAAGGCTTTTTGGATCTTTCTTTCCCTACGATCAGCGCATACAAGGACAGCGCGGCGATGATGCATTATGAGGCTACGGAAGAGAGCCATAAGACGCTCGCGCCGGAAGGGATGCTTCTTGTGGATTCCGGCGGACAGTATATGGGCGGGACGACGGATGTGACGAGAACCATTGCCCTTGGCAAAATAGAAGACGAGGTAAAGAAGCATTTTACATTAGTGGCCATTGGAATGCTGCAGCTGACGGAAGCCAGATTCCTGTACGGGTGTACGGGGCGCAATCTGGATATTCTGGCAAGGCAGCCGCTTTGGAACGAAGGCATTGATTATAAATGCGGTACCGGGCATGGGATCGGGTATATGCTGAATGTCCACGAGGGTCCCCAGAATATCCGGTGGCGTTTTACGGATGGAATGAAAGAGGCCGTGATCGAGCCCGGAATGATCGTTTCCAATGAACCCGGCGTTTATGTCGAAAACAGCCACGGCATCCGAACGGAAAATATTCTTGTTGTGAAAAAGGACAGGAAGAACGATGACGGGCAGTTTTTGCGTTTTGATACGCTGACTTTTGTACCAATCGACAAAGAAGCGGTCGATACCGCCTATATGCAGCCGGTGGATGTGGAACGGCTGAACCGGTATCATGCCCAGGTATATGAAAAAACGCAGGAGTATTTGACGGAAGAGGAAAGGGAATGGCTGGCGGAGGCCACAGCTCCGATAGAAAAATGAGAAAAATCCGGTCGGGTGGAAAATCTGCCAGACCGGAAAAAAATTTAAAAAAGAATGGGGGAATCTTGACTTTTAAATTCTATTCTGACATAATACAATAGATGTACTAAGTTATCAAAAACCGCGTTTCGTAAAAAGGCAGATACATATGAAATGCGGTAAATAATATTAACAATAAATAATATAAGGAGGACATATCATGTCAACAAAAGCGTATTATCCAATTAGTGAAATTGGCGCAGGAAAAGTTGGTTTTTCCAAAACAAGATCTATCATCGAAGCTGCTTTTTATGGAAATAACGTGGTAAAGGTAAACACCTTAAAAGAAGCTTACGAACTGGCTAAAAACTCTCCCGGTACGGTAGTAACGGATATGAAAATTAAAGATGGCGAGACTTTCGGGCTGGAAAAAGATTCCAGAGTTTTATTGTTCAATGACGGCGCTGTAACCGGCCGTTATGCAGCAGCACGCCGTATCAAAGGCGAGCCGGGCGTAGACGAAGTAAAGCTCGACAAAGTAGTTATGGATGCGATCTATGAGACACGCTGGAAAACTATGTACCATGCAGAGTGCTTTATCGGCCTTGATCCTGAATTCATGGCAAAAGCCCACCTGCTGATTCCGGAAGGAGAAGAGAATATCCTTTACAACTGGATGCTGAACTTCCAGTATATGTCCGATGAGTATGTAAAAATGTACAGAAATTCCAAGGCGATCGGCGATGGCAACGAGCCGGATATCTATATTTTCTCCGATCCCCAGTGGGTACCTGGAAACAGGCCGGATGTTGATTACAGCTGCTTAAGCGATCCTTTGACTCTTTGCTATTTCGATACGAACCAGAACTGTGCGGCGATCCTCGGTATGAGATATTTCGGCGAACATAAAAAAGGTACGCTGACGATGGCATGGGCTCTGGCAAACAGAAACGGTTATGCTTCCTGCCATGGCGGACAGAAAGAATATCTGCTTCCTGGCGGAAAGACTTTCGTTGCATCCGTTTATGGTTTGTCCGGTTCCGGCAAATCCACATTGACCCATGCAAAACATGGCGGCAAATATGAGATCAAGGTTCTTCACGATGATGCATTTATCATCAATACGGATACTTGTGCATCCGTTGCTCTTGAGCCTACTTATTTCGATAAGACAGCAGATTATCCTACGGGCTGTGCGGACAATGAATATCTGCTTTCCGCTCAGAACTGCTCCTGCACGCTGGACAACGAAGGCAAGATCCAGCTGGTAACAGAAGATATCAGAAACGGCAATGGCCGTGCGATCAAATCCAAACTCTGGTCTCCGAACCGTGTGGATAAGATCGATGCTCCGGTTAATGCTATTTTCTGGATCATGAAAGACCCGACCATTCCTCCGGTAGTAAAATTAAAAGGTGCTGCTCTGGCTTCCGTTATGGGCGCTACGCTGGCAACCAAGACTTCTACTGCAGAACGTGTTGCGGCAGGAACCGATTTGAATGCTCTTCGCATCGTGCCTTATGCTAACCCGTTCAGAACATATCCGCTCGTAAACGATTACGAGAAGTTCAAGAAACTGGTAGAAGAAAAGAACGTAGACTGCTACATCATTAATACTGGCGATTTCATGGGCAAGAAGGTAAAACCTGCGGATACTTTGGGAATTCTCGAAGCAATCGTAGAAGAAAGAGCTTCCTTCACACAGTGGGGTCCTTTCGAAGATATCGAGATCATGGATTGGGAAGGCTTTGCTCCTGATTTGAACGACGCGGAATATAAAGAAGCATTGAAGAATGCTATGCAGAACCGTGTAGACGCTGTGGAAGGTTTTGCTACAAAGAAGGAAGGCTATGACAAACTTCCTGACGAAGCGCTTGCAGCGGTTAAGAAATTAGTGGATGCCCTTAACTAATTTGAGGAATTCCTGAAAAAAGATAAAAAAGATACTGCCTGTAGCTTTGCGGCTGCGGGCAGTATCTTTTTTTAATAAATTTTTGTAAAATGCAAGGATTCCAGACGGCAGGAGATCCCTTCATAGATTCGTATATGCAGGCTGAGGGATTCATTGTCAGCCACGATATCCTCTGAAATAACACTGTTTTGGCCGGAAAGCAGTTCGGTGGATGCGATAACGCCATTTTGGTTTCGCAGTTCCATAATGCCGATCGGAACTCCCGGAGCCGTTTCCGTGCTTTCTTCATAGAAGAGTTTGATCTGATAGGTGCCGTCTGCCTCGGGGAATGCTCCATTGCTGACCGATTCTTCCCCATTACCTGTTACTTCCAGTTCCCCGTTATCATTGATAAAGCTGTTGGATGGGTTTGACACATATCCGGGCGAAAAGAAAAAGTCGGTGGATGAGGAGGAAGAGGGGAAGCCCGATACGCTGTCAAAAAGATTGATAGGGGCGTAATAGGCATCGTACCATCTGACGCTGCCGACTTTTTCGTATTGCCCGCTGATGTAGGCGGGAAGATACATATCCGGCGTTTCCCAGTTATAAACAAAAATAAGATTTTTGTCTCCGTGGCTGCTTCTATCTATGTAGGATTGATAATAATCATAGACGACGAGTCCCCCGTGTTCGGGATTATAGCTGCAATAAGTGCGTGTCTCGTCCAGGAGGCGGCACATTTCCGGCGTTTCCTCATCGGGGATAAAAAATACGCTTTCCGTTTCCATATCCAGGCTGTCAATGAAGCTGCAGATATCGTTGACATAAAGGGATATTTCCCGCCTTTCCCAAATATTCCGGGCGCTGCCGGCACATAAAACCAAAAGGCCGAGGCAGATAAAGAGCGAGACACATCTCCGGCAGAAAACGGAGGCATTTTCCATCCATTTTCCGATCTGCATGGGAAGAAGGATCATGAGAGGAAGGATGCCGATTAAAAAGTACCGGTATTCGATCGTCAGATTGGAAGGGCTGTACCTGCTGTCGATAAAAAGCAGGATGGCCAGGTTCCATGGAAACAGGAATGCCAGAAAACGTTTTGCATCTATGCTGTCCGCCGGTTTCCATATGTCTTTGATCTGAAGTATGCAGACGGTCAACAGAAGTAAAATAAGGAAGATCTTGGCAAGATAAAGGAGTCCTTTTGCGGAAACTGCAGCGATGTCACCGGAAGGGACGGAGTCCAAGACCTGAAAAATTCCCAGCAGAACGGCATGGAAATTGCTTTGCCAGTTTTCCGTTTTTGTCAGGAGCATAAGATTTCCCCTGGCATTGATTCCGACAATTTTTCCAGCCAAAGTACCGCATCCAAATGCGATAAAGCTGGCAAAGCATAACCATATATGATAGCGGTTGTATTTTTTAAAACCGCCATCCATCATAAAGTCGAGAAAGCCGCAAAGGATAAGAGGGACGATGCCGCAGAACATGACATAAACGCCGCTCGACAAAGAGGTAATAAACAACAGCAGCGTATAGAGAATAAACAGGATACGGTTTGGGATTCCCTTTCTTTTTTCCCTTTCCGTAGTGAGCAGAAGAATGAAGAGAAGAGGAATCAAAACTTTCAATACATATTGGGCACCGTTAAAAAACATCATATTGAAATATTCCAGCATTCCGGATGAATAAGGAATGAGAATGAGGTTGACGGCAAGAAAAGCATATTTTTGATAGGGAGTCCTTTGAAAAATAGCGTAAACTACAGCGACGTAGGTAAAAATAAGAAGAATATTGGCGATACCGAAGGAAAGGAAAATATTGCGGCATAGGGCATAAAAAGGAAGCGCCAGAAGAAGGGAGCAGTCCAGCTCCATAGTAGTAATATATTTCCAGTCGGGGATAAACAGAGTTTTATGGTTCCACATTTCTATCGCATGCTTATACAATTTTGCTCCGTCATAATCGATCATAATCGGAGATTCAAAAAGGTTCATATAGGATAGGAACAGGATTTGCACGGCGGCAAAAAAAATCAGGATATAGGTAAAATAGTTTTTTTTATAAAATGAGGAATGTTGTTCGGGGAGTATTGGAATATGCCTGGAAAGGAATTTTTCCCGGATAGGGGATGGATTGGCAGCCGTGTTCGGATCGGTGTTTTTTAATGGTGTAAGTTTCATAGGTACCTCCGTGTGTTTTCAGTATATTTTTTGTGCAAATTCATTAGTAATGGAACTGCTTAATAAGAGATAGTGATATACTAGCAAATCATGACAGGAATGTCAATGTACCGGAAAGCGCTGGCATAAATTGAAATAGAAGAATTGATTCAGCCATATTTTTATACTATAATTTAATATATCACTGATTAAGAAAGAAAAAATGAACAGGAGATTTGCGCTATGAAAACAATAATAATAGGCGGCGTTGCGGCGGGAACGAAGGTGGCCGCAAAGCTGAAAAGGGAAACTCCGCAAGATGAGATCGTGATCTATACAAAAGGAAAAGATATCTCTTATGCGGGGTGCGGGCTTCCGTATTACATCGGGGGAGCTATTGAGACGGAGGAAGAATTGATTGTAAATACTCCGGCGAAATTTATGGGATTGACGGGCGCGGAGGTACATACGGGCTGCGAAGTGACGGCAGTCGATCCGGCAGGGAAGACGGTTACCATTGGAAAAGACGGGGAAGAGACTGTCAGCTATGACAGGCTGGTGATTGCGGTGGGGGCGGAACCCTCGGTACCGCCGGTGGACGGGACAGGACTTCCCGGTGTATTTACTGTCAGAACGCCGGAAGATGCCATCGGGGCAAGAAAATACGCCGTGGAAAACGGATGCAAAAGGGCCGTTGTCGTAGGGGGCGGCTTTATAGGGCTTGAAGTGGCGGAAAATCTTATGGCCAGAGGGATTGCCGTGACGGTGATGGATATGGCCCCCCAGCTTATGCCGAATATTTTCGATCAGGAGATGGCGGATTATGTCCGCCGGCAGCTTCAGGGGAAGGGGCTTCGCATCCTGACAGGGACGGCGCTTCTCGCGATCGAAGGAGAAGGGAAAGTGGAAAATGTACGGACGGGAACAGGAACGTTGCCGGCAGATATGGTCGTCCTGGCGGCGGGTATCCGTCCGGCTACGGGATTTTTGAAAGACACCGGACTGGAGATGGAAAGAGGCTGTATTGTTACCGATGAATGCCAGAGAACGAATCTCCCCGATATTTATGCCGTCGGAGACTGTGCCCTGGTGAAAAATCGTATCACCGGAAAAAGACAGTGGTCGGCAATGGGTTCTACGGCTAATATTGCGGGCCGGGTTCTGGCATTGAACCTTGGCGGGGAAAAAAATGAGTATAAAGGGTGCCTTGGAACCGGCGTGGTGAAACTGGCGGAGGGGCTGAATGCGGCGAGAACGGGCCTGACAGAAGAACAGGCGAAAGCGGAAGGCCGTTCTGTCGTTTCCGTTGTTTGTGTCAGCGATGATAAGGCTCATTATTATCCGGATTCCGGTATTTTTATTACGAAGCTGATTGCCGACAAAGAGAGTCATAAACTTCTGGGAATGCAGGTGATCGGGGGCGGGGCCGTGGATAAGATGGCGGATATCGCCGTTACCGGGATTTCCCTGGGCTGTAAAGTGGAAGATTTCACAACAATGGATTTTGCATATGCGCCGCCGTTTTCCACGGCGATCCATCCTTTTGCGGCGGCATGCAATATTTTGGTGAATAAGATCAGCGGACGCCTGGAATCCATGACGCCGGCGGAATATGCAGCAGGAGCAGCGAAAGATTACCGCCTGATCGATGCCCATCCGGCTGCTGTTTTGCCCGGAGCGGAATGGTTTCAGCTGGCAAAGGCGGAGGAGGCTTCCGCAAAATACCAAAAGGATGAGAAGCTTCTGCTGGTATGCGCAAGGGGAAAAAGGGGTTATCTGACCCAGAATAAGCTGAGAGCGCTTGGATTTACAAATACCGTGGTGTTAGAAGGCGGCTCTACATTTAATGTAATAAAACGAACGGTTCCGGCGGGCGGGAAACTGTCTCCGGAAGAAATTAAACGGGTGAAAGGTTTGGGCTGTCTGCAGGATAAGCGCTATGGGGACGTATTCAATGTCCGCGTGATCACAAGAAACGGGAAAATTACGGCGGATGAACACCGGGCGGTGGCAGAAGCGGCGGAACGTTTCGGCAGCGGCGAGATTACGATGACTACCAGGCTGACGATGGAGATCCAGGGAGTTCCTTATGATAAGATCGATCCCCTGATCGCTTATCTGGCGGAAAACCACCTGGAAACCGGAGGAACCGGTTCTTTGGTGCGCCCTGTGGTTTCCTGTAAAGGAACGACCTGCCAATACGGCCTGATCGATACGTTTGGATTAAGTGAGAAACTTCATGAGCGTTTCTATGAAGGATACCACAATGTCACTCTGCCTCATAAATTTAAGATCGCTGTGGGGGGCTGCCCGAACAACTGTGTGAAGCCGGATTTGAATGACTTGGGCATTATCGGGCAAAGAGTGCCGCTGTTTGATTTTTCCAAATGCCGCGGATGCAAAAAATGCCAGGTGGAGACAGGATGCCCGATCAAGGCGGCGAAAGTGGAAGAAAGTATGTTGAAGGTGGACAACGAAGCATGCAACGGCTGCGGGCGTTGCAAAGGGAAATGTCCCTTTGGCGTTACGGAGGAATATACGGACGGCTATAAAATTTACATCGGCGGGAGATGGGGAAAGAAGATCGCCAACGGCCGTCCTCTGGATAAATTGTTTGTCAGTGAAGAAGAAGTTTTGGATACGGTGGAACGGGCGATCCTGTTTTTCCGCGATGAGGGAATCACGGGAGAGCGTTTTGCCGATACGGTAAACCGCCTTGGCTTCGAACATGTACAGGAAAAACTGCTGTATGGAAGTATGGATAAAGCGGCTGTTCTGGAAAAGAAAGTGAAAGGCGGAGCAACCTGCTAAAGAGGGGCAGAATGAGGAAAATTATGAAAAAATGGTATGTTTTGACGGGAATGCTTGTTGTTTTTTGCTGTCTGGCCGCTTGCGGCCGGGCGGCAGAAGACAAGGAGGCAGGAAGCCGGACGGAGGAAAACCGGATGGAAGAAGGCCGGGAAGCAGAAAGCCGGGCGGCAGAAGAGGAGATGACCCAGGGAGAGGATGGAGGCGTTTATACATTTACCGATGACCTGGGGAGAGAGGTTTCCGTAAGCTCCTGCGAACGGACAGCCGCATTGCTGGGAAGTTATGCGGATATGTGGATACTTGCGGGGGGAAATGTCTGTGCAGCGCCGGAAGATGCCTTTGATGATCTGGATCTGCCCCTGGCGGAAGATACGGTCAACTTAGGAGCTACCAAGAGGCTTAGCCTGGAGCTGCTGCTTTCCGGCGATCCCGATTTTGTGCTTGCCAGCACCAATACTCCCCAGCATCTGGAATGGCAGGAAGCCATGGAAGGAGCCGGAATCACGGTGGCTTATTTCGATGTTTCCTGCTTTGAAGACTATCTTCGGATGTTGAAGATCTGTACGGATATTACAGGGCGGCAGGAATGTTATGAAGAATATGGAACGAATATTCAGAAACAAATTGATAAAATATTGGAGCGCAATGCCGACAGGCCGGAGCAGACGGTTTTGATGATGCGGGCATCCGCTGCGAGTATACGCGCCAAGAAAAACGAAGGGAATGTGTTGGGCGAAATGCTGGAAAGCTTCGGATGCTTGAATATTGCGGATATGGACGAAAGTCTGCTGGAAAATTTGAGCCTGGAGAGTATTATGCTTCGGAATCCCGATAAGATTCTGATCGTGCAGTCCGGCGACGATACGGAAGGGACGAAGGAAAATATTGAAAATATGTTTCGGGAAAATCCTCTTTGGAATGAGCTGGAGGCCGTAAAGAACGGACAAGTATATTTTTTGGACAAGCATCTTTATAATCTGAAACCGAATGCGCGGTGGGCGGAAGCCTATGAAAAGCTGGAGGAGATTCTATATGAAAAATAGGAACCGGAGGCGGCGTCTGCTGCTGTGTGCCGGGGCGCTGTGCTGCCTGGCTGTCGCCATCTTGAGTCTTTGCCTTGGAAACGTGCATTTTTTGCCCATGGACCTGCCCGGCATTCTGAGCGGGAAGATGGGTTCCATGAGCAGAAGCATCCTGCTTTATGCCAGGGTTCCCCGTACTCTTGCCTCTTTGCTGTCAGGAGCGGCTTTGGCGGTATCCGGCGCGGTGCTGCAGACGGTGCTGGCTAACAGGCTGGCATCGCCGGGGATTATCGGTGTCAATGCGGGGGCCGGCCTGGGGGTGACCCTTTGCTGTGCGGCCGGAATTTTGTCCGGCTATGCCGTTTCCTGCGCGGCCTTTGCGGGAAGTTTGATAACAGTTGCCGTTATTTCTATTTTTTCTTATCGCACAAATGCCTCAAAGACTACCGTGATTTTAGGAGGCGTTGCGCTGAACAGCATTTTAAACGCGGTCTGTGAGTCAATAACGGTTTTGGATACGGATACCGCCATGCTCAGCATCGATTTCCGGGTAGGCGGGTTTTCCTCGGTTTCTTATCTCAGGCTGATTCCTGCCGCCGTTCTTATTGTCACTGCTTTGGCGGTATTGTTTACCTTATGCAATGAACTGGATGTGGTTGCCCTTGGAGATGAGACTGCCAGAGGCATCGGACTGCCGGTGGGGAGGTACCGGCTGGTTTTTCTTGTCCTTGCCGCCCTGCTCGCCGGAGCGGCGGTGAGTTTTTCCGGTCTGCTGGGCTTTGTGGGATTGATTGTGCCGCATTTTGTCCGCAGATATGCGGGAAACGAAAGCGGGTATTTGCTGCCGCTATGCACTGTCTGTGGAGCGGGATTCGTGGCCTTTTGCGATCTGGTATCCCGGCTGGCCTTTGCGCCGTATGAGCTGCCGGTCGGCATTCTGATGTCGGTCATCGGAGGCCCGGTTTTCCTGTTTCTTTTAGTCCGGTACAAAGGGGGACGCCGCTATGATTGATGTAAAAGATGTGTTTGCGGGCTATGGAAAAGAGGAGATTTTGCACGGCATAAGCTTTAGGGCGGAGGAAGGAAAGATAACGACCCTGATCGGAAGCAATGGCAGCGGAAAAAGTACATTATTGAAAGCATTGCTGGGGCTGATCCCTCTGAAAGACGGCGATATTATGATAGACGGCCTGTCGGTAAGGGAAATGGCCCGGGTAGAAATCGCCAGACGGATCGCCTATCTCCCGCAAGGGAAAAATGTACCCGACATATCCGCAGGACGCATGACGCTTCACGGGCGCTTTCCTTATTTGAGCTATCCGAGAAGATACCGGAAAGAAGATTTTCGGATTGCGGAAGAAGCCATGAAGCAAATGGATATCTTGGAGCTGGCGGACAGGCAGATGGCCGGGCTTTCGGGCGGCATGCGGCAGAAAGTATATTTGGCTATGGCGCTGGCGCAGCAGGCTCCGTCTATCGTGATGGACGAGCCGACGACCTATCTGGATATCGGACAACAGTTAAAATTTACTCAAATGATAAAAAATTTATCAAAGAGCGGAAAAACAATAATCCTTGTTTTGCATGATATTTTGCTGGCGTTGAAAATTTCCGATTGCATTGCGGCGGTTCGGGATGGGAAAATGATCCGGTGCGGAACGCCGGAGGAGATATTGGAATCGGATCTTATGGGGGAATTGTACGGCATAACGGTAAAGGCTGTTCGGACAGAGACGGGAATGCATTATTATTATGAGTAGCGGCGCTGCCCGGACATATATTTTGCATTTATACCAAAATTTGCAGTTGTATTTTGTATAACGATTGGATATAATAGAAATAACCTGAAATGTGCGATAACTCTTGTTATTTTGAACCTACATTTACTTTAAACGGGATTCCTACATCGCCTTGTGGCTGTCAAGCCCCCACTCTTCGAGGATTGGAGGGGAAGGCAAAAGGAAGGTTGCGGTTACCCACCTGGCTTAGGCTAGGAGTCAAAGTACAAGAACCGGCATTTTGGGAATATATTGTAGTATACTACAAAAGAAAAAGCAGCCTTAGAGGCTGCTTTTTTATAGATATGCAAAGGACATAAGAAAATAAGCCTTTTGCAATATTGGAATCACAGGGGGATGATGAATGAAGAAAAATAATGAGATTCTTGCAAAAATATTGCTGACCGTAACCGGGTGTTTCATCATTGGCTATATTTTTGCAGTCAGTATACGGATGAATATGGTAAAGCAGCCGGAGGGGAGATACATACGGGTTCAGGATGCGATGATCCTGGCGGAAGCGATGGGGGAGGAAGCGGAAGGAGCCAACGGGACGGGAGGATACGATGACTGGCAGGAGCTGTGGAAAGAGGATGGGGAAAGCGTTCTCACCTACGGGCAGTTTACCGGCTGGCTGGACGGGATGATTTTGGATATGGAAGATGGGAGAGGGGGAGGAAGCGGCGGAGACGGCCTTCCGGTTTCGGAGGAAAGGGAAGGAATGAGGGAAGCCATTGAGGAGCTGCGGCAGGAATATGAGGAAAAGTACAGAGCGGATTTCCGGTTTCTCCAGGAAGACTGGTATCGGATGTACGACGCCCTTCTGGCCTGGTTTGGGATGGAAGAGACCATACGGAAAACGAATGTGATGATACTGGGATGTGGAAGCGAGGTAGTGGATGAATCGGGAAACGCGATGGAGGAAGGACGGCTGCTGGCGGAGGAAGGGGAATATTTATACTATTCCGATGTATTTACAGACAGCAAATACCAGGGAGTCATGGCATACCAAAAGGGAGAAGCGCTGCTGACCGTGGCGGATATCGTGGGCCGGGGGATGGATCTTAAGAATTTATGGATTGTGGAGGCGCAGGAAGGAGAAGGGCTTCAGATTTTTTATAAAGGATATGAAATCAGGATTCCTTACGAAAAGGCGGAGGCCGGACAGCGCGAGCAGATCGGGGATCTGGCGTTTGCCGACGGGGTGCTGCGCTCGGTGAAAATAAAGGGGGAAAAGATAAACGGAAAACTTTTGAGCATAGGAGACGGTTTTATAGAGATCGAAGGAAAGGGAAAATATCCCTGTCAGGAGGATATGACGGTCTATCAGTTGTATGGGAAATTGAGCGGAGGCGGACGGACAGACTTGAGGATCGGCTATGATTTTACCGATTTTGTGCTGGAGGATGGAGCGGTCTGCGCCGGACTGATCACCAGAGACGAGGCCATGGAGAATATCAGGGTGGTGATCAAAGACACGGGATATGGAGGGGCTTATCATGAGAAAGTGGAACTGACGGCGAATACGGCTTTCACGCTGCGCTACGGGAATTATGACAATATGGAAAGCCGGGAATACGAGGCGGGGGATGTGGTATCCCTGGACAGGGAGAGTGAATTTTTTTCAGGGGAAAGGATTTATGTGGAGCCGGAGGCGCTCACCGGAAGAATAAAGCTCCTGTCCGTGGAAAGGGCCCAGGGCAATCCCGAATACAGAGGAAAGATGGAAATAGCCAGGGCGGAGGAAGGACTTGTTTTAGTGAACGAGGTTCTTTTGGAAGAGTATTTATATTCGGTAGTTCCGAGTGAAATGCCATCTTCTTATCCTTTGGAAGCGCTGAAGGCCCAGGCCGTTTGTGCGAGAACTTATGCATACCGGCATATGCAGCATTCGGGGATTGCCGGATTTGGAGCCCATGTGGACGACAGCGCGGGTTATCAGGTATATAATAATATCGCGGAAAATGCACAGAGTACAAAAGCGGTAAAAGAAACTTCCGGCAATCTTTTGTACTATGGCGATGAACTGTGCGGTTCATATTATTATTCCACTTCCTGCGGATTCGGAACGGATACGGACATTTGGAAATCGGGGGGCGGCGAGGATACTTCTTATTTGCAGGCGAAACGGATCGGCGAAGGAGAGCCGGACTATGATGGAGAGGAAATGGCGGAGGAAAACAATTTTTCTTCTTTTATTTCCCGGACGTATGATTCCGATTATGAAAGCGGAGAAGCCTGGTACCGGTGGACGTACGAATCGAAGGAGGCGGACGGGGACAGACTTCTTGCGGCAATGAAGAAGCGGTATGAGATCAATAACGGATTGGTGCTGACGGAAAATGACGATGGAGAATTTGAAAGCAAACCGGTCAAGAGGCTGGGGAAGGTGAAGGATATTTCCATTATAAAGAGGGGAAGCGGAGGCGTTGCGGATGAATTGCTGATCGAAGGAACGGAAAATACGTTTAAGGTGATATCCGAACATAATATACGCTACGTGTTGAATAACGGGGTGAGCAAGGTGATCAGGCAGGACGGGAGCGAAGTTGCTTCTCCCAGCCTGCTTCCCAGCGGATATTTTTCGATTGCCACTAGCAAAGAAGACGATATTGTGATAGGATATAGTTTGTCCGGCGGGGGATATGGGCATGGAGTCGGCATGTCCCAGAACGGGGCGAAAGCCATGGCAGAAAAAGGGTTTCGTTCCAATGATATTCTGACCTTTTTTTATCGTTCCTGCGAGATACGGAGTGTCTATGATTCCGGGCAGTGAACGGCAGGTCTGTCTATGTGCCGGCTGGAAAAAGTGTGGATAGGAATGGAAGTTTATGATAAAAAGATTGATTTATATCGGCAGGGATTTCAGCCGCCAGATGAATAAGAAAAATATAAGCGCATTTGCGGCCAGCACCACATTTTTCCTGTTTTTGTCCTTCATTCCCATGTTGGTGCTGCTTTGCTCCATCATTCCTTATACTTCATTGACGGAAGCCAATCTGATGACATTTATTACGGATTTGACGCCGGATGCGGTGGATTCTCTTGTGGTATCTATCATCAGGGATGTGTATGCAAAGTCGGCGGGAGTGGTTTCCGTTGCGGCGGTGACTACGCTCTGGTCGGCGGCAAAGGGGATGCTTGCCATGAGCCGCGGGCTGAATGAAATTAACGATGTGGATGAGGACAGGAATTATGTGGTGGTAAGGGGAATCGCTTCTTTTTATACCGTTTTATTTCTGGTGGTGATTATTCTTTCCCTTGTGGTGATGGTGTTTGGGAACGCGCTTGTGAACGGGGTGATCAGATATATTCCGCAGACGGAGAAAATTTTTGACTTTATGTTGAACTTCCGGCTTTTGTTCGTGCTTGGCGTGATGATCGTCGGGTTTGCCATGATGTACGCATACATACCGAATAAAAAACTAAAGTTTACTTACCAGATACCGGGTGCAGTCTTTTCTGCGGTTTTATGGAATGTCTTTTCCTGGGCTTTTTCGATTTATGTGGAAAAGATCAATAATTTCAGCACCTATGGGAATCTGGCGACGATTGTCATTATTATGCTGTGGCTGTATATGTGTATCTATATTATTATGGTGGGAGCTTATGTGAACCGGTATTTTGAGCCGGTGTACCAGTTTTATTCTTATTATAGGAAAGCAAAAAAGATGGAAAAGGAATAGGTAATAAATAAGAGTCTGGAAATGATTGTTATAGAGTTGGCCGCCGGGGCCAACTCTTTTGTGTTTAGGAAATTATGCTGCCCATTGCAGAATAATGTATGCTTTTTACCGAATATTCTCCTTAGGATCGTCGTCCTCGAATTCGAAAACGCACCGTTCGTAAGCATTGATAATATGGGTATCCTGATATTTGTCATATCGTTTGTGGTTTCTCCCATAGGACATGTGTACATGGCCATGAAGGAAAAATTTGGGCCGGTATTTTTCCAGCAATGTCCGGAATACCTGAAATCCCTGATGGGGCAGATCCCGCCCGTCGTTCAGCTGATAAGCGGGGGAATGGGTAACGAGAATATCAAATCCTCTTTTGCGGAAAAGCTGAAACCATAATTTGGCTACCCGCTGCCGCATCTGCCGTTCCGTGTACTGATGGGGCCCCGGTTTATAACGCATGGAACCGCCGAGGCCAAGAATACGGACGCCCTGGTAAACAAAGATCTGGTCTTCGATGCAGGTGCATCCTTCCGGCGGGAATTTTTCGTATTTCCCGTCATGATTCCCATGTACGTACAATACCGGTACGGTAGAAAGCGTTACCAGAAAGGAAAGATAAAGAGGATCCAGGTCGCCGCAGGAGATGATCAGGTCGATGCCCTCCAGCTTGCTTTTTTCGAAAAAGTCCCATAAATATTTGGACTCTTCATCTGCGATTGCCAGTATCTTCATACATGTGTTACCCTTCCTTTTTTACTCCCTGCTGGTCGATAACAGGTACGGCCTGTTCGTTTAAGTCTTCTTTGGCCGGTATGGTTCCGATGATATTTTCCGCCAGCCAGTCCATGGTCATGATTTCTTCCGGCGAAAGGCTTCTGTCCGGCGAATCGGTGACGAGGCCCGTCTGTGAATATAATATGCCGGAAAAAGGATTGAACTGTTCCGAACAGATGGTGGCTTTTAACAGCTCTGTCAGGCGTTTCGTGCCGATGGGCAGATGCTGGGAACAGATGAGGTCGATCACGCCCGAGGACATGCCCCACCAGTAGTTGATGGCCTTTGTGGAGGCCGGATTGTCGTCATATTTCCATTTTCCGTCCATGATGGTTCGGATAAGCTGTTCGTAGAATTTTCCCCAGTGATGAAGCGGCATGGCAAGATTCCTCGGATAGCCGCCGTTCATATGGTAAAGGCCGAAGAAACGGGAGCCTTCTTCCGGGATTACCATATCCTTGCCGGAAATACAGGAAGGATTGATTTCGTGTATTTTTTCTTCGATATCCCCTTCCTTCATGGTAGACCATTCCAAATAAACCTTTGCCCTTGGATTGATCATTTTTGCCCCGAGGGCGAAGGCATTAATATTGGCGATGGAACCGTAGATCGGATAGTCGGCGATATAGGCCAGCCGGTTGTTATCCGCCATAGCGCCTGCGATGGCTCCCATCAAAAACTTGGCTTCATGCATCCGGGAATAGTAAGTACGGATATACCGGTGGGAGGTGTTCAGGGAACAACTCAGTATACGGGTTTCAGGATGGGCGATCGCTGCCTTCACGCTTGCCTGTACAAAGGCCGGTGTGGTGGTAAAGATCAGGTTGCAGCCCGATGAAATGGCTTCTCCGATCAGAGTATCCACATTTTCCGGCGTTCCGTTTTCATAGCATAAAGTATGGACTTCTTCGGGAAATGTCTGATCCAGATAAAGCCTTCCCAGTTCATGGGCATAGGTCCATGCTGAAGTTCCCGGAGTTTTTTCATATATAAAAGCGATTTTCTGCTTTGTTGAACTGAGAGGAAGCAAGAGATTGAACAGAGGCTTCTTTTCCTGGTTGGGCTGCATCTTCAGGTCGATGTATTTCTCTTCCTGTAGGAGCTTGAATTCTTCCCAACTCTTTACCATCAGTTCTTTCAGGTCATTGGTAGTTTTTTCCTCCATCTTGTCATAACCATGCAAGGTAATAAAGGAGAGGAACGCATCGCCGGGCGTGATATGCAGCTTATTGCCGCCTTTTGCTTTATATTCGGCGCTGAACCGCGTATAAAATGCGCTGAACTTTAACAGGTCCTCGTCCGTCCACATTTCTCCGGGTTCTTTGCCTACGGCTTTTTGCAGTTTGGCAAAGCTGCCCTCCCGGCTGAACCAGATATAGTTGATCGGAGCGCAGCGGTAAAAGTCCATAAATTCATAGTATATTTTATTTTCTTTTTCTTCCGTGCGTCTTGGTACGATGCGGGTCACGTTTCCGGGTATGGAAACGACTCCGAAATATTTCATGACGCTGACCCGTTTGTTCCCTTCCAGCACATAGAATTTGTTCATATATTCATAAGCCTTGATAGGCTCGCGGATTCCTTCTTTAATATGGCTGGTGCTAAGGGCTGACCATTTCTGGGCGAATTCCGAGTTTTCGCGCAGAATAGGCATAAAATTGCCCGCAAAGGAGTTGCTTCTTCCTATTGTTTTTGTTCCTACGATCTGGTCTGCCGGGATCTGGACGAGTCCGAGCGGCTGCTCGGAATAGGAACCTTTCTCGGGCATGATATCGTCAAGAACCTGAAGGGTTGGCTTTACTCCGTGAAGCATGCGTGACTGATAATCTTTTTTTCCTAATCGAAATGCTTTGCTGTATTCTTCTCTTCCCATACTGCCATAATGCCCCCTGATTTTGGATTTTATGCCTTCATTTTACTATAAGCTTTTATTTTAGTAAATAGTGAAGTTCTTTTGAGAAGATATGTTTTCCGGCCTCATAGTTTTTGCCAAAAATATAAGAAAGTGGTATAATGAAAACGGCAGCCGGAGGGGACGGCATGCTGAAATTCGCGTATGGAGGGTATTTATGAGGAGAAGGACAAGAAAGTTAAGCATTAAGATGAAGATACTGTTAAGCACGAGTTTCATGATGGTGTGCCTTTTTTTGGTGCTGGGGGTAAGCTTTTATAAAAGCATGGAAAGAAATATGATCGCTATGGGGGTTAAACAGGCGCAGGTAGCGGCCAAAGTGGCTGTCGGCAAGGTGGATGCTTCCGTGGCGGATCTGCAGCCGGGAGACGAAGAAACGGAAAATTACGAAAGGCTGCTTTATTCCCTCCGGGAAGCGAAAAGCACGTGCAATATGGCTTATTTATATACGCTCAGTACGGATGGAAGCCAGGTTTTTTATGGGATCGATACCGATGAAACGGATGCGCGGAATGCGATTGGCGATGTGTTTGAATATCCGTATGAGGAATTGAGGCCTGTATTTGAAGGGGAGATGTATGTCCAGGATTATATTGATTCTACGGAAGACGGGGATTTGATTACCGTTTACATACCGGTTTTGGACGGGAAGAATCGTGTGGCAGCGGTTCTTGGCAGCGATTATGATGCTTCGGAAATCGTGGAAAGGTTAAACCGTATCAGGCTTTGGATGATACAGATCAGCATCATAGGGGTACTGATAGCTCTTGTGGTAATCCATTTGATTATAAGGACCATTACGAGCAGCTTGTGGAAGGTGAACCAGAAAATTTATGAGCTGGTAAACAGCGAGGGGGATCTGACCCAGAAGCTGCAAGTCCGAACGGGGGATGAAATGGAACTTATGGCGGATAACGTGAATGCGCTGCTAAAATATATCCGCGAGATCATGCTGCATATTTCCGATGATTCCAATAAACTGAATGAGTCAACGAAGATCGTGTTCGGAAACCTGACGAGCGCAGGGGAAAATGTAATGGAAGTTTCCTCTACGATGGAGCAGATGAGCGCCGCCATGGAGGAGAGTACGGCTACCCTGAACCAGATCGGGGAGTCTGTGGGAGAAGTATATACGAATATTAATTATATCGCGGAAAAAGCGGAAACGGGCAACCATCTGACGAAAGATATCAAAGAAAAAGCACAGAAGATATATGATTATGCCGAGGAGGCGCAAGACAATGCCCACACGGTGGTTATGCGATTGGCCGATTCGGTCAATGAGAAAATTAAAAAGTCGAAATCCGTGGGGGAGATCAACCGGTTGACGGAGGATATTATCAGCATTACCGGACAGACGAACCTTTTGGCGTTAAATGCCAGCATTGAAGCGGCCAGGGCCGGGGAAGCAGGAAAAGGCTTTGCGGTAGTGGCCGATGAGATCGGAAAGCTGGCTTCGACTTCGGCAAATACGGCGTCCCAGATTAAACAGATCAGTGCGGCCGTGATTGGGGCGGTAGAAGGGCTTGCCCTGGAGGCGGAGAAAATGCTCCAGTGCATGGAAGAAACCGCTATGGAAGGATACCGCAAGCTTCTTTCCACAAGCCAGGGATATCGCGAAGATGCGGAAAATATCCATGGCATGATGGAAAATTTTGCGGAGGATTCGGAGAGGCTGGAACAGGCGATCAACGATATGAAGGATGCTTTGCAGTCGGTAAGCACGGCTGTGGAAGAGAATGCGAGGGGCGTTGTTAATGTATCCGAAGTTTCCGCGCAGCTGACAGAGAGTATGAGAGATATTGAAAAGAGAGCGGATTTGAATAAGAAGATCGGAGAACAGCTGGCAGCGGAAGTTGGGAAGTTTAAGCTGGAGTAGCGCTTTCCAGGCGTTTTTGGAGAGAAGAAAATTATTTTTTGCTTTTCATATGGATTTATATCCTTTATAATAGACAGGGCGGGGTTTGGCCGGACAGGAGAGATCGATAAACTGGAGAGAAAGCAAGAGTCTGCGTCCGCGCGGCATTCGCAGATTCTTTTATAAAAAAGCGGCGCAGAAATGAGGAAAGCAATGGAAAGAAGAGTAGGAACTATTTCAAGAGGAATCCGCTGCCCGATCATACGGGAAGGGGATGACCTGGTAAAGATTGTCACAGACAGCGTATTGGAGGCGGCGCAGAGCGAAGGTTTCGAACTGCGCGACAGGGATGTGATTGCGGTAACGGAGTCGGTGGTTGCGCGTTCCCAGGGGAATTATGCGTCCGTGGACAATATCGCGCAGGATGTCAGAGAGAAGTTGGGAGGAGAAACCATAGGCGTTATTTTCCCGATTCTGTCAAGGAACCGTTTTGCTATCTGCCTTCGCGGAATAGCAAAAGGGGCGAAAAAGATCGTGCTGATGCTGAGTTATCCAAGCGATGAGGTAGGGAACGAATTGGTTTCCCTGGACAAACTGGACGATGCGGGCATCAATCCCTACAGCGACCTGCTGACCCTGGAAAAATACAGGGAACTTTTCGGGGAGAATAAACATCCTTTTACCGGGGTGGATTATGTGCAGTATTATGGGGATATCATTCGCGAAGAGGGAGCCGAGGTGGAGATTATTTTTGCCAATGACTGCCGGAAGATCTTAAAATATACGAAAAATGTGCTGAACTGCGATATTCACAGCCGCGCCCGTACAAAGAAAATCTTGCGGGCATGCGGGGCGGAAAAGGTATGCGGTTTGGATGATATATTGAATGAATCCGTAAACGGAAGCGGATATAATACAAATTACGGACTGCTCGGTTCCAACAAATCCACGGAAAGTTCCGTTAAGCTGTTCCCGAGGGAATGCACGGATCTCGTTATGGATATCCAGAAGGAAATATTGGACCGCGTGGGAAAACATGTGGAAGTTATGGTATACGGCGACGGAGCTTTCAAAGATCCGGTCGGAAAGATATGGGAACTGGCAGACCCTTGTGTATCTCCGGCAAGTACGCCGGGGCTGGACGGAACGCCGAATGAAGTGAAATTAAAATATCTGGCGGATAATGATTTTAAAGATTTATCCGGCGAGGAATTGAAAAAAGCGATTGAAAACCGCATCCGGGAAAAGAAGGACAATCTGGTAGGCGATATGGCATCCCAGGGAACCACGCCGAGGAGGCTGACGGATCTGATCGGCTCCCTTTGCGACCTGACGAGCGGTTCCGGTGATAAAGGAACGCCGGTTATTTTGATCCAGGGTTATTTTGATAATTATGTGAGCTGATAACGTGAGAAGTACTTCTAAAGCTCACAGCAAGGGCTGTTTCGCTAAGAAGTACTAAATCTCACGCCAGAGAATGCCCGGAGAACGGGCATTCTCCGCACCGATTTAAGATTCCGCAAGGCGGAATCATGAGGTTGCGTGAGAAGTACTTCTAAAGCTCACAATAAGGGCTGTTTCGTTATGGAGGATTGGAGTGGTCATCGGGATATTGGCGCATGTGGATGCGGGGAAAACAACTTTGTCGGAAGCGATGCTCTATGTCAGCGGAAGCATAAGACGGATGGGCAGAGTGGACAACGGAGATGCTTTTCTGGATAACTTTGAATTGGAACGAAGCCGCGGGATAACGATTTTTTCCAAACAGGCGGTTTTCCGGCTGGGAGATACAGCAGTAACATTGCTGGATACTCCCGGCCATGTGGATTTCTCGGCAGAGATGGAGCGGGCGCTTCAGGTATTAGATTACGGAGTGCTTGTGATAAGCGGCGCGGACGGCGTACAGGGTCATACCCTGACGCTGTGGCGGCTGCTGAAAAAATATGACATACCAGTATTTTTATTCATCAATAAGATGGATCAGGAAGGAACGGACAAAGAAGCGCTGATGGCGGAGCTAAAGGAAAGGCTGCAAGAGGAATGCATTGATTTTACAGAGAGGCGGTCTGGCTCTGGGAGGCAGAAGTTTTACGAAAACATTGCAATGGCTGAGGAAGAAACGCTGGAGGCTTTTTTGGAACAAGGGAAGATTGCTGAGGAAGAAATCAGGAGACTGATTGCGGAACGGAAAATATTCCCTTGTTTTTTTGGCGCTGCCTTGAAGAAAGAAGGAGTGGAAGAATTTCTTTCCGGGCTGCATCGTTATATCCGTGAAAAGGCATACCCGGAGAGATTTGGGGCAAAAGTATTTAAAGTTGCCCGGGATCATCAGGGCAGCCGGCTGACTTTCCTGAAGGTGACGGGCGGAAGCCTTAAGGCGAGGATGGCCTTAGAGGGAGGCCGGAACGGAAAGGAATGGGAAGAAAAAGTAAACCAGATCCGCATTTATTCCGGGGAAAAATATGATGTAACCGAAGAAGTGCCGGCCGGAAATGTCTGCGCTGTAACCGGGCTGAGCCATACCGCACCGGGGGAGGGATTGGGAACAGAGAGGGAATCCGGCCTTCCGGTGCTGGAACCGGTACTGACCTGCAAAATAGAGCTTCCGCCGGAATGCGATCCCGCCTTGCTGTTTTCCAAGCTGAAAATGCTGGAGGAAGAGGAACCGCAGCTCCATCTTGTGTGGAATGAAGCGCTGCGGGAAATACAGGCGAAAATCATGGGCGAAGTGCAGACGGAAGTCTTAAAATGTCTGATTATGGAACGGTTTGGCGTGGAAGTGGGCTTTGGAGAAGGAAATATCGTATATAAAGAAACGATTGGAAACGCGGTGGAAGGAGTGGGGCATTTTGAACCTTTGAAACATTATGCGGAGGTGCATCTTCTTCTGGAACCGGGGGAGCCCGGAAGCGGTCTTACATTTGCCGCGGACTGCAGCGGGGATATGCTGGAACGGAACTGGCAGCGGCTGGTGCTGACGCATCTGGAGGAAAAGGAACATAAGGGGGTATTGACCGGTTCGCCCATCACCGATATGAAGATCACTTTGGTCGGTGGAAGGGCCCATCAGAAGCACACCGAAGGAGGGGATTTCCGCCAGGCGTGTTACCGGGCGGTACGCCAGGGGCTGATGGAGGCGCGGCCGGTGCTTCTGGAGCCTTATTATGATTTTCGCCTGGAGACGCCGGAAAAAATGATAGGACGCGCCATGGCGGATATGGAACGGATGAATGGAATCTTTGATATGCCTGTTTTACAGAAGGATACGGCAGTTTTGACGGGGGAGGCTCCGGTGGCAGCCTTGCAGGGGTATGCGAAAGAGCTGTCGGCATATACAAAGGGGCATGGAAGACTGTTTTGCACATGGAAAGGATATAAGACCTGCCACAATACGGAGGAGGTCGTAAAGAAAATCGGCTATGAGGCGGAAAGAGATACGGACAATCCCTCCGGTTCCATATTCTGCGCCCACGGGGCGGGATACTATGTGGAATGGGATGAAGTAAAAGATTATATGCATGTGGAAAGCTGTTTTGCCGGAAAAGGATCGGGAGAGGAAGGAGATTTGGCATTGCCGGCGCGCAGGAAGGGCGGAAAAGAGCGGGATACGGATTCCGGCCGGTGGCTGGGAACCGAGGAAGTGGACGCAATTCTGGAAAAAACGCTTTATGCCAATAAAAAGGCCGGCAAGGCGACGGGCAAAAACAGGCCGGGGAGCCATGGGGAAGAACGGAAAAACGGAAATTATGCATCGGGGAATACCCGCACATATGGGCAGGGCGGAAAAGAAAGCGGCAAAAAGGCGGAAAAGAAAGAAAAATATTTGCTGGTGGATGGCTATAATATTATTTTCGCATGGGAAGATTTGAAGGAACTGGCCAAGGCAAGCATCGACGGGGCGAGAGGAAAATTGATGGATATTCTCTGCAATTACCAGGGGATACGGGGATGCCGCCTGATCCTTGTTTTTGACGCTTATCGGGTGCAGGGGCACGATACGGAACTTTTTGATTATCATAATATCCATGTAGTATATACGAAGGAAGCGGAGACCGCGGATCAGTATATCGAGAAATTTGCCTATGAAAACGGAAAGAAAGCGGATATAACGGTGGCTACTTCGGACGGGCTGGAACAGATCATTATCAGAGGACAGGGCTGCGCCCTGCTTTCTGCGAGGGAGCTGAAGGAAGAAATACAAAGGGCTTCGGAAGAGATTCGCGGAACCTACATGGATCGGCCGCCTGGCAGCAGAAATTATCTGCTGGATGCCGCGACGAAAGAAACGCGGGAACAGTTGGACCGGATTCGATAAAATGAAATAAGAAAAGAGGTTAAAAATGAAGAAAAGGCGTTGGGCTGCGCGGGTATTTGGCGCATTGACGGTTTTATGCATACTGGCAGGAATATATTCGGGACGGAGCATGGCGGCGGAAACGGGAAGCCATGTCAGTATATTGTTTACCCATGACATGCATTCCCATATTAACAGCTTTCAGACGGTATATAAAGGGGAAGATGTGAATATTGGGGGATTTGCCAGAATTCAGTCGATCATCAACAGGCAGCGGGAGAAAGATCCGGAGACTCTGCTGGTAGACGGCGGGGATTTTTCCATGGGAAGCTTGTTTCAGACAGTGTATGAGACGCAGGCGTCGGAACTCCGTCTGATGGGGGCCATGGGTTATGATGCGACGACTCTCGGCAACCATGAATTTGATTTTCGCTCGAAAGGCTTGGAAAATATGCTGTATACGGCGGCGGGCAGCGGAGAAGAACTGCCTTCGCTGCTAGTCTGCAATGTGGATTGGACAGCGGCCGGAGAAGAGCAGGAAGAGATCAGAACCGCTTTTGAAGCATATGGGGTAAAGGATTATGTGATTGTGGAAAAAAACGGGGTAAGGATCGCCCTGATCGGCGTATTTGGTGAGGACGCCTTAGCCTGTGCGCCTACCTGCGCCCTTTCCTTCCAAAATCCGGCCGAGGCGGTGGCCGGGACTGTGAAAGAGATCAGGGAAAAAGAAGATGTGGATATGCTGGTCTGCCTGTCCCATTGCGGAACGAATGAAGATAAGAAAAAGTCGGAAGATGAGATAATTGCACAGAAAGTACCGGAGCTGGATCTGATTATCAGCGGCCATTCCCATACGACGCTGGAAGAGCCGTTGGTATATGGGGATACTTATATCGTATCCGCCGGAGAGTATGGGAAGGCAGTGGGTTCCTTTTCCATGGTGAAGGAAGAGGACGGCAGATGGCGGCTGGAGGATTATGAGCTGATCCCTACGACGGAAGAGATCCCCGGGGACGAAGAAATAGAGGAAAAAATTGCTGCTTTTGAAGAAACAATCGATAAAGATTATTTGTCCCTTTTCGGATATACGGCGGATCAGGTGCTGGCCTATAATCCGTATCGGTTCAGCACGGTATGGGATCTGGAGCAGCAGCATACGGAACATAATCTTGGAAATTTGATAGCGGATGCTTATATTTATGCGGTGGAAACAGCAGAGGGATACGACGGAATACCGGTGGATATGGCGGTGGTGCCAAGCGGTACCGTAAGAGATACTTATGTGCCGGGGGATATTACGGTGGAAGACGTTTATAATTCTTTTTCTCTTGGAATCGGAAAGGATGGGATTCCCGGTTACCCGCTGGTCAGCGTTTATCTGACGGGGAAGGAATTAAAGATGGCGGCAGAGATCGACGCTTCGGTGTCGGATTTTATGAAGACCGCCCGATTGTATATGAGCGGAATGAATATGACTTATAACCCGAACCGCCTGGTTTTAAATAAGGTGACGGATGTCTATTTGACGAGGGGGGATAACGGTCTGGCGCTGCCCGGAGGCGCGGGGGGAAGCCGGGAACGGATCGAACTGGAGGACGATAAGCTCTACCGCGTGGTGGCGGATTTATACAGCGGACAGATGCTCAGCGCGGTAACGGATATGTCTTATGGAATTCTGTCCTTAGAGCCAAAGAATGCGGACGGAACTCCGGTGACGGATTTTGAAGACTGCATTATTTATGACGGCGGCATGGAATTGAAAGCATGGGCGGGAATTGCCAAATATATTGCCGCTTTTGAAACAAATGCGGACGGAATCGCCGAAGTGCCGGAGTATTATGCGGGTTCCCAGGGAAGAAAGAATGTGGAAGACGCGAAAGATCTGGGAAGCCTGATGAAAAACCCAAATAAATATGCGGTTATGATCGTGGCGGTTCTTATTCTGGCTGTTGCTATTCTGGCTGCTTTGTTGATCGTCATTATAAAACTGGTGAAAAGGGCAGCGGCAAATGGAAAACGGAATCGGAAAGGGTGAAAGAAATGCAGAGGGATCTGACGCAGGGGCCTATAACGGCAAATTTATTACGGTTTGCCGTTCCGTTGATGATAGGCAATTTGCTTCAGCAATTTTATAATATAGCGGATACGTGGATCGTCGGACAATATTTGGGGGCGAATGCGCTGGCGGCAGTTGGCTCTTCCTATACGCTGATGGTCTTCCTGACCTCTATCCTCCTTGGATTATGTATGGGGAGCGGAGCCGTATTTTCTATTTATTATGGAAAAAGAGATGAAGAGAGGTTAAAATCCAGTATATTCCTGTCTTTTACTTTCATCGGGATCGCGGCGCTGGTTCTGAATGCAGCCGTGTTTGCCGGACTTGGGGAGATCGTCCGGCTGTTACAGGTTCCCGAGTCCGTGGTTCCGTTGATGCAGGATTACCTTTGGGTGATTTTCTGGGGGATTCCCGCCACTTTTTTATATAATTATTTTTCCAATTTGCTGCGGGCTCTGGGGAACTCGGTAACGCCTCTTGTGTTTTTAGGCTGCGCTGCTGCGCTGAATATCCTTCTGGATCTGCAGTTTGTACTCGTATTCCGCATGGGCGTGGAAGGAGCCGCTGCGGCTACCGTGCTGGCTCAGTATCTTTCCGGTGTAGGAATCATGTTCTATACATATTTGCGCTTTCCCCAGCTTCGAATACAGAGAGAGCATATGAAATGGAGAAAAAATATCCTGCGGGAAATCGCCGGATTATCCTTTTTGACTTGTGTGCAGCAATCTGTAATGAACTTTGGGATTTTGATGGTGCAGGGGTTGGTCAATAGTTTCGGCGCAGGGATTATGGCGGCTTTTGCGGCGGCGGTCAAAATCGATTCGTTTGCCTATATGCCGGTACAGGATTTTGGCAATGCATTTTCCACCTTTGTAGCGCAGAACTACGGAGCGGGAAAAAAGGAGAGGATAGAGGAAGGCATCCGCAGGTCGTCGGCAGCTATATTTTTATTTTGCGCGGTGATCAGCAGCGCGGTCTTTTTGTTTGCCCGCCCTTTGATGATGATTTTTATCCCGCCTTCCGAAACGGAGATCATCAGGGAAGGGGTGCGCTATCTCAGGATAGAAGGAGCTTGCTATATCGGCATCGGACTGCTGTTTATGCTTTATGGGTTCTACCGCGCGGTGCGCAGGCCGGGGATGTCTGTGGTGCTGACGGTTATTTCTCTTGGAACGAGAGTAGTTCTGGCCTATCTCTTGTCAAGTATTTCGTGGATCGGAGTGACAGGCATATGGGTTTCTGTACCCATTGGATGGCTGCTGGCGGATGCGGCCGGGATCGGCTGGTACTGGATGCGGAAACAGGATTTGCTCACTTGATTTCCGGGATTCCCCCAAATTTTTTCTTGATTTTTCTATTCAATGTGCTACAATAAGTTTGTACGGGGATATAGCTAAGCTGGGATAGCGATGCGTTCGCAACGCATAGGCCGCGGGTTCGAGTCCCGTTATCTCCATAAAAAAGAGTTTGCCGGACGGGCAGACTCTTTTTTGTACGCAGGATTGAATATTTTATGACTTTATGATAAGATATCACAGGATGAGAGTGCATTCAAAAATGGCATATATTGTATAGATGTGTATTCGCTTGTCCCAAATAAAATCAGATGAAAGGGAGATGACACATGAAGTCGATCAAATCAAAAATCCAGATTAGTATGTTGTTGGTGGTGCTAGTCAGCTCGGTGCTGATCGGTGTGATTACAGCCCTATTGAACGCCAGCGGAATTGATGATGTTATGACAAAGACTTTAGGCCCGGCTACGCAGATGGCTGCGGACGCCGTGGAATGGAAGATGGGAAACTACTGGACGGCGCTCCAGGAGGCGGCTTCATCTGATATTTTTCGGGAATCTGATCCTGCTGCTCCGGAACTAATTCCAATTCGGGAAGATATTGCTCAGCGCAACGGCTTTCTTTACATTGGAAAAATGGATGCCGGCGGGTTTTCTTCTACGGGGTATAACTACGCCGGGGAAGATTATTTTCAACAGTGCAAGTCCACAATGAAACCTTATATTTCGGATATTATGAACGACGGCCAGCAGATGATCTTTCTGCTGGAGGTACCTATCATTACCAACGACCGCCTTGACGGCGTGGTTTACGGCGGGATCAGTGCTGATTTTCTGTCAGACATTGTGGTCGATTTGGCTATGGGCAGCGACGGTGTGGCCTATGTGCTTGACAACAAAGGTAATGTAATTGGCCATCGGGAAGTTTCTATCGTGGAGGAAGGCTCCAACATGATTGAAGCTGCAAAAACGAACCCGGATGTAGCGGATGTAGCTGCCGTGAACCAGCGTATGATCCAGGGAGAAAGCGGCTTTGGCGCATATAATTTTTATGGCGACAACAAATTTGTGGGGTTGCCCCTATTGGCGGCAATCAAGAGTGGAGCATCGCTATTGAGGCCAGCCAGAGGGAGTTTAAAACTTCTTTGGATCGAAGCATTATGCTGACAGTTCTGGTAGTAGTTCTTGTTGTACTCGTTACGTTCCCTGTGGCAGTTAAAGTAGGCAGGTCTATCTCCCGCCCAATTCAATCCTGTGTTGTCCGGCTGGAGAAGATGGCTGACGGAGATTTGCACACACCGTCTCCGCAAGTGAAATCTAAGGATGAAACCGCCCAGCTGGCAAGGGCTTTGGAAACCATGCTATGCCGTTTAAATGATGTGGCGCAGGATGTGTCCCATCACTTGGGCAAAATGGCACAGGGGGATTTTCACGAAACTATCACCCGTACATATTGGGGCGACTTTGTGGCCATGGAGCAGTCCATTAAGGCAATCCACAGTTCTTTGAAAGATACGCTTTCCCAAATAAGCAAATCCGCAGGAACCGTGGCCAGTGGCGCCGTTCAAGTATCCAGCGGCGCTCAATCTTTGAGCCAGGGAGCTACAGAGCAGGCCAGTGCGATCCAGGAACTTTCCGCTACGGCCGACAGCATTGCGGAGAACGCCAGACAGACGGCATCTGCGGCAGAAGAAGCCGGGCATTTTGTGGAGCAAGCAGGCGCACAACTGGGAGTCAGTATGGATTATGTCCAGGAACTGAACTCCGCTATGGAAAAAATCTCCAGTTCCTCTACGGAAATCAGCAAGATTATCGATTCCATTGAAAGTATTGCGTTCCAGACTAATATTTTGGCATTGAACGCCGCCGTGGAAGCTGCCCGGGCAGGCAGTGCGGGAAAAGGCTTTGCAGTGGTGGCCGAAGAGGTACGCGATTTGGCATCCAAGTCCGATGAGGCTGCCAAAGCCACTAAGGAGCTGATAGAGGGTTCTATCACTGCTGTTGTGGAAGGCGGCCAAGTGGTTGCTAAAGTAACGGAATCGCTGGATAAGACCAGCTCCATTGCGGAAAATGTAACTATTAAAGTGGATGCGGTCGTAGGAGCGATAGAAAATCAGACTACCGCAATCTCCCAAATCACCGAAGGAATTGACCAAATATCTTCCGTTATCAAAAATACTTCCGCCACTTCGGAGCAAGATGCTGCTACCGCACAGGAGTTGTCGGAACAATCCCTGTTGATGAATCATTTAGTACGCAAGTTCCGGCTGAATTAAAAATGAGCATGGCACCACCCGCATATGATATTGATATCATATGCGGGTGGTTTTGGCTTTATGTGACTCTATAGCGCCTTTAGAAACTGTGGAAAGAACCGTTCAGCAGAAGACGATAATTCTTTCCGGCGTGGTTTGAGGGGGGATGCTTCTCGTGGTGGCGCTGTAGTAGACCATCAGAAGATTGTTGCCGATGCCGCAGACATAACGCTGGCCGTTGGCCGTAGTAACACGGGTATTGGGGCTGATATTCAACTGTAGCGGGTTTTCGGAGGAAAGAAGCCTTTCATTAAAGTAAGCGACCATAACATTTTCTCCAGGCTCTGTGCGGGCAATAAAGGCCGCCTGGTATTGCGGAGGATAGATCAGGGGAACCGGCTGGTTCATATCATAGAAAGCGGTTACGCGCATACCGGCGCGCAAAGGAGTATTATCCGTGACATAAGTGCCGGGGGAGAGGACGAAGTTGGTCATTCCATCTATGGTGCGGAGGGATATCATCTGGTTGCAGCATTCGCTGCGCAGAGGTTCGATCCGTTCAATAATGCCCGTAATTCCGGTATAATAAGTAGAAGGTTTCATAGAGATTTCCTGATTAATTTTATTATAAAATATGCATTTGCATGGAATATGTGTGGATATGGCTTTAAGGAACCGAAAGGATAAGCGGCACGGATACCCCCATAAGAGAGTCGGCGATAGGCTGCCGGAATGCTTATGGCTGAGAAATACATTTACTTAGATATTTTACAGAGAGGGGCTTGTAAATTTGAGTCAAACGGGTATATTTAGATTAAACAAATCAGTCAAACCAAAATGGTTGGAGGTGGCAGAATGAGCGAAAGATTTCAAGAACTTTCGGAAGAAAAGCAGCTTGCTATTTTACGGGCAGCAACGGAAGTTTTTGCAAAATATGAATATAAAAAAGCATCTACCGATCTGATTGCTTCTAAAGCCGGCGTTTCTAAGGGACTGCTTTTTTATTATTTTCATAACAAAAAAGACTTGTATTTGACAGTATATGAGTATGTAAGGAAAATAGTTACGGAGGGAGTCGCTGATCCCGGGCTTTTTGAAATTACGGACTTTTTTGAGCTTATCACTTACGCTACTATGAAAAAAATCGAAATACTGGCGGAAAATCCATATATTGTAGAGTTTTCAGTGCGCTCTTTCTATTCCGATAAAGAAGAAATCTCCGATGATTTGAAGATGAAAACTACGGAGGGCATAGAGCAGAATTATAAGCAATATTTCAGTAAAATAGATTTCAATAAATTTAAACAAAATGTAGATCCATCGGAAATATTCAAAATGATGTATTGGATCGTTGACGGTTATATCCATGAGCAGCAAATGAAAAATGCACCGCTATGTTTAGATACCATCAGCAAAGCATTTGTAAATTGGACTGAAATGTTTAAACAAATTGCATATAAGGAGGAGTATTTATGAACGCCATTCAAATCGAAAACCTTGTACGCGACTATGGAGGCGGAAAAGGCGTATTTGATCTGTCTTTCCATGTGAACCAGGGGGAAGCTTTTGGCTTCCTTGGCCCGAATGGAGCCGGAAAGACGACGACGATACGTCATTTGATGGGATTTTTAAAGCCGGAATCCGGCAAATGTACGATTGATGGTCTGGATTGCTGGAGCGAAAGGGATAAAGTACAGGCAAGACTTGGTTATATTCCCGGTGAAATCAGCTTTTTTGATGATATGTCGGGTACGGAGTTTTTGAAATTTATCGCAGAATATCGTAAGACCGGCGCGCGGAGCCGTCAGAAGGAACTGCTGGAACGCTTTGAATTAGATCCTAAAAGCAAAATTAAAAAAATGAGCAAAGGGATGAAGCAAAAGCTTGGAATTGTCGCCGCGTTTATGCACAACCCTGATATCCTCATTTTGGATGAACCGACCAGCGGGCTTGATCCGTTAATGCAAAGCAGGTTTGTCCACTTAGTTGCGGAAGAAAAGAAAAATGGCAAAACGGTTTTGATGTCAAGCCATATGTTTGAAGAAGTGGAACGTACTTGCGACCGTATCGGCATTATACGGGAAGGCAGGATGATCGACGTTGATTCTGCCAAAAGGCTGCATGAACGGCATACCCGCAGTTATACGGTAACGCTTGAAGACGAAACTGCCGCCAAAGCGTTTGCTGTGGATTTTGGCGGTATATGCTTTGGGGCAAAAGTGACTGTTACAACGAAACAAAGTCTGGAAGAAATTTTCATGAATTATTATGGAGGCAAAAATGATTAGTATGGCGCTATATAAACGTGAAATGAAAGGAAGCATAAAGCTGCTTATAATTTTTGGCGCAATTATTACCCTGTACGTTTCCATTATCATCAATATGTATGACCATCAAATGATGAAAACATTGGACAGTTTTGTGGAAGCCATGCCGGAGCTGATGGCGTCCGTCGGTATGAAAGCAGCTGCTGTGAACCTTTTGGGATTTATGGTATCTTATCTCTATGGATTTATACTGCTGATTTTCCCGATGCTGTTCTGCATATTGCGCGGAAATGCCCTTATTGCAAAATACGTGGATAAAGGCTCTATGGCTTCGTTGGTTGCCGCGCCTGTGAAACGTAGTGTCATCGCGTTTACACAGATGAAAGTGCTCGTAAGCGGGACTTTTCTGCTCGTTTTTTATGCAACGCTGGTAGAATTGATTTGCGCCGGAAGTGGTTTTCCGGGAGAACTGGATATAACAACATTGCTTATACTGAACGGAGGGCTATTGTGTCTGCATTTGTTTATTGGAGGAATATGTTTTCTTTCTTCCTGCATATTTTCGGATACGAAATACAGCATTGCATTCGGAGCGGGGATTCCAGCGTTTATGTATGTATTGCAGATGCTTGCAAATGTTGGCGGGGATGCGGAAAAAGCAAAGTATTTTACTTTTTTTACTCTGTTCAATCCAGATGGCATCATTGCCGGCGAAGGCAGTGCGGTAGTTGGCATATTTGTTCTTTTGGCAGGAGCCGTTCTTTTGTATGCATCGGGAATTATGGTGTTTGAAAGAAAAGATTTGCATATTTAAGTATGGCTGGGACAGGACGGAAAAAGTCATCCTTACCGAAATTCATTCCTATTGTGCAAAAATAATGTTATAATCTTTAAAATAATAAAGTATGGAAAGGGAAAAATAATGAGAATAGGAACAGGGTATGATGTGCATAGATTGACGGCAGGAAGAGATCTGGTGATCGGAGGGGTCAGAATACCTTATGAAAAAGGACTGCTCGGCCATTCCGATGCGGATGTGCTGCTGCACGCTATTATGGATGCGTTGCTTGGTGCGGCGGCTCTCGGCGATATCGGCAAGCATTTTCCGGACACGGATATGGCTTATCAGGGGATATCATCGGTAAAACTGCTGGAACATGTAAAAGAGTTGTTAGAAGAGCAATGCTTTTTGATCGAAAATATTGATGCGACCATCATCGCACAGGCGCCGAAGATGCGTCCGCATATTGATACGATGAGGGAGAATATTGCAAAGGCGCTGGAGATTGAGATATCTCAGGTGAATATAAAAGCTACGACGGAAGAGGGGCTTGGATTTACCGGAAGAGGGGAAGGGATTTCTGCCCAGGCGGTCTGTTTGTTGACCAGTCCGGTTAATTATTATACGGAAGATGTGACGGATCAGGGCAAATGCGCAGGATGCGGAGGATGCCCGAAAAAGTAAGAAAAGGGAACGGGAAATGGAAGAGATGATTAAGATCGAGGAACTGGAAGGGGAGGACTGCCTGAAACTGCGGGATCTCTGGGAAGAGGTGTTTTGGGAGGATTCCCAGGCATTTACGGATTACTATTTCCAGGAAAAAGCGGTGCGCAACCATGCTTTTGCATTGAAAAACGGACAGGAATATGTTGCGATGCTCTATTTGTCCCCTTATCCGGTGATGCTTCGGGCAGGGAAGCAATTCGTATGCCGGGAGATCAATTATATAGTAGGGGTGGCTACAAAAAAAGAATACCGCCACAGAGGTTATATGGACAGGCTTTTAAAGGAAGCGCTTGCTTTTATAAGAGCCAAAGGTCAGCCGTTTGTTTTTCTGATGCCCGCAGATCCCCGGATTTATATGCCCTACCAGTTCACATATATTTATGACCGAGGGATTTATCGGATGAGAGCAGAAAATAACTCCCCGGAGATCCGGTCCCTGACAGAAGAGGAATTCCATATTTTGTCGGACTGCGCTTCTTCTTTTCTCAAAGAACATTGTGATGTTTTTATCCGAAGGGACAGTTTGTACTATCGGGGAATGGAAAAAGAACTGCGGGTTCAGAACGGGGGAATTTGTTTCAGGGCTGGTACCGGCAAAGAGGCGGAAGGTTATTTTTTTTATACGGAAGAAGAGGGCAAAGGGGAAATCTTAGAGGCTGTGCTGCCAAAAGGGGACGGGGAATGGAGCATATATAATTCAGGAAAGAAAGAACCGGCAATTATGGGAAGGATTGTGGACGTAAAATCCATGCTTTCTTTGATGCGCGCGAAAAAGGAAGAGATTTTCTGGTCTATGTTAATAAAAGATCCTATTTTCCCGGAAAACGAAGGGATTTGGAAATGCCGCGTAACTGTTGGCGAGGCTTTTATAAATAAGGAAGAAAAAGGTGTTTTGGACGGAGGCAAGCAGCCGGGATATGAATGTGAGGCGGGAATTGAGCAGCTTACCGCATGGGTATTCGGATATAAAGAAGCAGAAGAGAGCTTTCGTTTTTCCGATAAGGAGGACAGAGAGGCGACCATATGCAAATTGAGAGGAATCCGGCGGCTTTGCCGTGTTTTTATTAATGAAATCGTATGAAGAGAAAGGCATAGTTATTTAATATGGAAGAAAAGGAAAAAGCAATTTTAGTAGGAGCGGATACCGGAGAAGATGAGAATTTTGAACGTTCCATGGAAGAACTGGGAGAACTGGCAAGGGCTTGCGGTATGTCGGTGGAGGGAACGGTAACGCAAAAGATGGACAGTATCAACAAGGCATTTTATATAGGCACAGGAAAAGTGCAGGAAGTAAGGGAATATGCGGAAGCGCTGGAAGCCGATATTATTCTGTTCGACAATTCGCTGACGCCTTCCCAGTTGCGGAATTTGCAAAAAGAGACGGGAAAGCCGGTGATGGACCGGACAGCGGTGATTCTTGATATTTTTTCCAATAGGGCCAGGACAAGGGAGGCAAAGCTTCAGGTGGAAACGGCGAGGCTTCAATATTTGATGTCCCGGCTTGTCGGCATGCATGACGCGTTGACGAGACAGGGCGGAGCCAGCGGAAGCATGAGCAGTAAGGGAGCCGGGGAAAAGAAACTGGAGCTGGACAGGCGGAAGATAGAAAAAAGGCTGGCCCAGCTGCGCCGCGAACTGGAAGAAGTGGAGAAAGAACGCGAGAACCAGAGCAAACGGAGGGCGGGGTCAAGGATACCGAAAGTTTCTTTGGTAGGATATACGAATGCCGGAAAATCCACTTTGATGAACGCCATGATCGATAGATATATGCAGGATGAAGAAAAGAAAGTTCTGGAAAAGGACATGCTTTTTGCCACATTGGACACAACAGTAAGAAATATCGATATGGGAAACCGGCGGGAGATACTATTGGCCGATACGGTAGGATTTATCCATAAACTTCCGCATGGGCTGGTCAAGGCATTCCGTTCCACGCTGGAAGAGGTGAAGAACGCGGATCTGCTTCTTTATGTCGTCGATTATTCCGACCAGGAATATCAGCAGCAGATCAAAGTGACGGAAAAAACGCTTCTGGAAATTGGTGCAGCGGATATTCCGGTTATTTATGTTTATAATAAAGCGGATCTTTGCGATATGGAACAAATTCCAAGGGTTATGAATGATAAAATCTATATGTCAGCCAGAACGTCCCAGGGATTGGAAGAGCTTGCGCAGATGATTGTGGAAAAAGTATATGCCGATTATGTGCAGACGGAATTTTTGTTTCCTTATAACAGGGGAGGGGAGACGGCTTATTTTATGGATCATGCGCAGGTGCTGGAACAGGAATATATGGAAAACGGAATCCGCTTGAAAGTAAATTGCCATCGGGCCGACATAGGAAAATATGAAGAATTTCTGGTAAAGTAAAAGTTTATAAGAAAATTATTCCAAAAATATTGCTATTTTGGGATAAAATTTGTATAATATATATAAATAGATTCGTTGATTGGGAAAGGCACTAGAAAGACAGCAAAGTCATAGAATATAATAAATTGACTTTGGGGGCGCCTTTTGAAAACCTTTCAGAAACCTTTAACCGCAGAAGAAGAAGCCCGTTATATTCAGATGCTGCAAAAAGGAGGCAGTGAAAAAGCCAAGGAAGCAAGGGAGATTCTTATTGAACGCAACTTACGCCTGGTTGCCCACATTGCCAAGAAATACCAGAACGTGGACGAGGAAATGGAGGATCTGATATCGATAGGAACTATAGGGCTTATTAAAGCGGTTTCTTCTTTTGACTCCAGCAAGGGCAAGCTGAGTACCTATGCATCCAGATGCATAGACAATGAATTGCTGATGTTGCTGCGTTCCAAAAAGAAGACTTCGAAAGAAGTATCGCTCTATGAACCGATCGGCACAGACAAGGAGGGCAACGAGATCAACCTGCTGGATATTATAGAGTCGGAACAGGTTGATGTGATAGGCAGGATGGAGTTTGCCGTTAATTTAAAAAAACTTGGGAAGATTTTGCAGAATCTGGAGGAAAGGGAGAAAGAAATTATTTTTTTGCGGTATGGGCTTGCCACAGGGAAGGAAGTTACGCAGAGGGAAATAGGGGAAAAACTTGGGATATCCCGCAGTTATGTATCGCGAATAGAAAAAAGGGCGCTGAACAAGTTAAGAAAAGGGTTTGAAAAAGAGTAAGGACGACAGATAAGGGAGGAGCAATATGCTTTTTGTCAAAACGGACAGATTAAAACAAGGAATGAGACTGGCGAGGCCGATCTACAACAAAGACGGGGTTTTGCTTTATGAACGTAACTCCAAACTTACGGTACAGGGTATCCAGAGTATAAAGACGTTTGGTTTGCTGGGGCTGTTTATATTGGAGCCTGCGGAGCCGGTACCTCCGATGACTCAGGAAGACATTTTATTCGAGCGCTTTCAAACTATGACGGTATTTGCTCTGAGGGAAGAGTTGAATAAGATAAAGCAGGATAAAAAGAAAGGCAATAAGCTCCATGTGATTGTGAATAATATTATGCACAGATATGGAAGCAAGGACAATAAGATCAATTTTATCCAGAATCTGCGCAGCAGAGAAGATTACATATATAAACACTCGTTAAATGTGGCTATTCTGGCCGCCATGATGTCCCATGTTCTGAACATAAAAAGGGAAGACCAGATGAATATTATTACCGCAGCGCTGGTTCATGATGTCGGGAAGATGTCCATACCGCCCGCTGTGGCAAAAAAAGATAATTGGAATGAAGATGAACTGGAATTAGTCGCCACTTATGAACAGGCCGGTTATGAACTGATCGGCAATATATTTTACGGAGAACCTTCCGTGAAGAGGTTGTGCGTTCAGATGAACAAGGCCTTAAAAGGCGCAGAGGATATCCGTGGAAAACTCTCCCTGGGAGCCAAGGTTCTGATGGTGGCTGAGACTTACGATACGATGACAGCGATGCGGCTGAATCTGCCGCCGGAGTCCGAAGTAGTGACGCTCAGGTATCTGCTGGATCGTTCGCAGATATATGATCCCGCCATTGTGGATGCGCTTGTTCAGTCCATCAATATTCTGATACCAGGAGTCAGCGTGGAATTGAGTACGAGGGAAAAGGCCATTGTTATTCGAAATAATGAGGATAATGTATTAAGGCCCATGGTATTAGGATTTAAGGACAATAATATTATTGATTTGGAAGATAAAAATTATAAAGATATAGAAATTACGGATATTATGAAAACAATGGATAACCGTTATGTGATCGATACTCAGACGCTGATCGACAATGGTTTCCATGTGCCGGTACCAAAAGAAGCGGAGATGCATATAGGAATCGCTCAGGAAGAAGCGCAGGAAGGTGCGGCAGCAGAAGCATATGAATTGAAAAAGTTTGATCCGGAAGACTTCGATAGGGAAGAGGAGAGCGAAGAAACAACGGACGAAACAGCGGATAAAATGACAGAATAAGCAATCGCCAATTATATTTCCAATTACGGCCGGCATTCGTCCGGCCGTATGGAAATCTATCATTTCAACGGGAATTCTCCCGATATTTTTCACAAAAACAAAACGGAAAATCAGAACCAAAATTAGGAGGATGGTCATGTTCAGTACAATTACATCGGCAATGATCTCTGGCGTGGAACCTGTTTTTATCCACGTGGAGGTAGATATTGCCCATGGTCTGCCCGGGTTTATGCTGGTGGGCTATTTGAGCGGGGAGGTGAAGGAAGCTGGGGAACGTGTGAGGGTTGCGCTGAAAAATACGGGGATTGTCTTGCCGCCTATGCGCATTACGGTCAATTTATCTCCGGCGGGCATGCGGAAAGAAGGGACGGCTTTTGATCTGCCGATTGCGGTGGGCATTCTGAAAGCCCTTGGGCATTTGCCTGGGGACAGTACGGAAGGGATGCTGGTCATAGGAGAACTGGGATTGAGCGGAAGAGTCAATCCGGTAAGAGGAGTACTGCCTTTGGTGAAAAAGGCAAAAGAAGAAGGATATGGGCGCTGTCTGCTTCCGGCGGGGAATTATGAGGAAGGAAGGCTGATTGAAGGGGTGGAAATTATAGGAATACCGGATATAAACGGTGCCATGGAATATCTGAAATGGGGTAAGAACCGCGAAGAACCGAAGGAAGCAGTGCCGCCGGACGGGCGGAAAAGCAAAGCGGACAGGGAGAAAATACCGGATTTTTCAGAAATCAAAGGACAGGCAGCGGCAAAGAGAGCGGCGGAAATTGCGGCTGCCGGGTTCCATAATCTGCTTTTGACGGGGCCGCCCGGTTCAGGAAAAACCATGATAGCCAAAAGAATTCCGGGCATCCTGCCGCCGCTGACAGAGGAGGAAAGCCTGGAAGTATCTTCTCTCTACAGTATTGCAGGACTTCTGTCCAATGGCCCGTCTCTGATCAGGCAGCGCCCTTTTATGAATCCCCATCATACGATAACGGCTCAGGCGCTGGCGGGCGGGGGAAATTCGGCAAAGCCCGGTATGATAAGCCTTGCCCATAAAGGCGTATTATTTATGGATGAATTGCCGGAATTTAAAACGAGCGTGATCGATATGCTCCGGCAGCCATTGGAGGAAAAAGAGATACGTATTGTCCGTTTGGGGGGAGACTATACATTTCCGGCGGACTTTATGCTGGTGGCGGCGATGAACCCATGCCCTTGCGGTTATTATCCCGATTTGGGAAAATGTACATGTTCCCTGTCGAAAATCAAAAGATACCAGGGGCATATTTCCGGGCCGGTGCTGGATCGGATTGATTTATGTGTCGGAGTATCGGGAGTTACGGCAAAACAGTTATCGGAGAAAAAGGAAGAAGAAACGAGCGGGCGCATACGGGAACGGGTTCTGGCGGCAAGAAAGATGCAGGAGGAGCGGTACAGGGACAAGCCCTACCGGTTTAACGCCCTGTTGCCCCAGGCCGATTTGAAAGATTATTGCAGGCTGGGAAAAAAAGAGGAACATCTTATGGAGAAGGCCTTCACCATGCTGGGGATGAGTGCCAGATCTTACTGCCGCATCCTGAAGACAGCGCGCACAATTGCGGATCTGGATGGGAGCGGGGATGTGAAAGGAATTCATATAGAAGAAGCGCTGGAATATAAGACAGGAGAAGCGAGGAGGAATATTGAAAGATCAAAACAGGAAAAATAATGGGCAAAAGGAAAATGGGCAGGAGAAAAATGCCCAAGGGGACAGTGGATGGAGAGAGGCGTCAAAGGATCATTGGGAGCAGCAACAGCCGTATATCCATTGGATGGCGGGGGTGGACGGAATTGGAAGCCGTACTATGGAAAAATTGATACAATATGCCGGTTCGCCCAAAGAAGTATATGAAATGACTGCATCGGAGACGGAGAAAATCATTTCTGCCAGAAAGGCGGCTGCCTTGGAGGAAGCCAGGAAGCGTGGGGGTGCTTTGGAAAGATACCGGGAAATGGAAGAGAAGGGCATCCGGTTTTATTCCTTATATCATCCCCGCTATCCCAGCCGTTTGAGAAATATCCCGGACAGCCCTTATGGAATTTATGTGGAAGGGGAACTGCCGGAGGAGGGGATTCCTTCGGTTGCGGTTATCGGTTCAAGGCAGTGTTCCGGCTATGGGCAATTCATGGCGGAATTATGCGGAAAAGAGCTGGCGGCGGCTGGAATTCACATAATCAGCGGTATGGCAAGAGGAATTGACGGCATCAGCCAGAGGGCGGCGCTGGAGGCAGGAGGAAAAATATATGCGATTCTTGGAAGCGGCACCGATATATGCTATCCTTCCGAAAACCGTTCTATTTATGTGGGGGCAAAAACAAGCGGCGCGGTAATCTCGGAATACCCTCCCGGCACCTCTCCGTCTCCGCTGCTTTTTCCGCGCCGAAACCGTATTATCAGCGGCCTTGCCGATCTGGTATTGATTATAGAAGCAAGGCGCAGAAGCGGTACATTGATTACGGCGGATATGGCGTTGGAACAGGGGAAAGACGTATATGTTGTCCCTGGGCGCATTACGGATGATCTAAGCCAGGGCTGCCATCAGATGTTAAAACAGGGCGCGGGCCTTTTTACTTCGGTAAAGGATATGCTGGAAGAGGCCGGTCTGTCGGTTGGAATAAAGGGGAAAGCTGAAAATGCAGACAGCTTTTTTGGGCAGAGTGTTAAAAATCCTCCGCAGGATGAAGAGGATCAAGTCTCAAGGAAGGTTTTGGCTGCTTTGGATTTTTATCCCAGGGACATTGACTGCCTGATGAGGGAGACGCGGATGGATTACAGGCTTTTGGTGCGCACTTTGTCAAAGCTTTGTATGGAAGGAAAAGCTGACCGCCTGACTGCCGGACAATTCATTAAGAAAATATAAAAAATTAGAAAAATTCTATAGCGCGCTAATTTCTATGCACAATAAATATGAATTTTTCATAATATGACTTGCAACTGATAAAAAATTATTGTATAGTGATGCAGGTTGAATGCAAAATTGATAAACGCTGCGGTTCTTTTATTTTGTAAAACGCGCTGCTGAATAAATAGGAACGGAAGGCATGGAGGGTATTTATGGCAAAGTATCTGGTAATTGTGGAATCCCCCGCAAAAGTAAAGACAATTAAAAAGTTTTTGGGAACTAATTATGAAGTGGCAGCCAGTAACGGGCATGTAAGGGATCTGCCGAAGAGTCAGTTAGGAGTGGATATCGAACATGGTTATGAGCCGAAATATATTACCATCCGGGGAAAGGGGGATATCCTTGCCAATCTTCGGAAAGAAGTAAAGAAGGCGGAAAAAATATATTTGGCGACAGACCCTGACCGGGAAGGGGAAGCGATTTCCTGGCATTTGTTAAAAGCCTTGAAGCTGGAAGGGAAAAAAGTATATCGTATTACATTTAATGAGATTACAAAGAATGCGGTAAAAGAGTCGTTGAAAAATGCCCGGGAAATCAATATGGATCTGGTGGATGCACAGCAGGCGAGAAGGATGCTTGACCGTATGGTAGGGTACCGCATTTCACCGTTGCTTTGGGCAAAGGTAAAGAGGGGGTTAAGCGCAGGAAGGGTGCAGTCCGTGGCGCTGCGCATTATTTGTGACAGGGAAGAGGAAATCAATGAGTTTATCCCGGAAGAATATTGGACGTTGGATGCGCTTCTTCGCGTTCCTGGTGAAAAGAAGCCTCTCGTGGCCAAATATTATGGGACGAAAGAAGGAAAGGCAAATATTTCTTCCGGGCAGGAACTGGATACAATTATAGAGGAGCTGAAGGGCGGCAGCTATATGGTGTCAGAGGTGAAAAAGGGAGAGCGGACAAAGAAACCGCCGCTTCCGTTTACGACCTCGACTTTACAACAGGAAGCGAGCAAGGTGCTGAATTTTTCCACGCAGAAAACAATGCGTATCGCTCAGCAATTATATGAAGGAATTGATATTAAAGGGAATGGAACCGTAGGTATTATTACTTACCTTCGTACCGATTCCACCAGAGTATCGGAGGAGGCAGAGAAATCTGCCAGGGAATATATCGTCGGAGCATATGGAGAAGAATATGCGGCACTATCGGCAAATGAAAGAAAAACAGATAAAAAGATACAGGATGCCCATGAGGCCATCCGGCCTACGGATATTGCCAGGACTCCGCTCCAAATGAAAGAATCCCTTTCCAGAGAGCAGTTCAGACTATACCAGCTGATATGGAAAAGATTTGTGGCAAGCCGGATGAATCCTGCGAAGTATGAAACCACGTCGGTAAAAATAGACAGCGGACGCCACCGCTTTGCGGTATCCGCCTCAAAGATGCTGTTTGACGGTTTTATGAGCGTATATACGCAGGAAGAGGAAAAGGAAGAGGGAAATATGCTGGTGAAGGGGATCGATAAAGGGACGGAGCTTCAATTTGAGAGCTTTGACAGCAAGCAGCACTTTACCCAGCCGGCACCTCATTATACGGAAGCTTCCCTCGTAAGAGCCTTGGAAGAACTGGGCATTGGGCGTCCGAGTACCTATGCGCCTACAATAACGACGATACTGGCAAGACGGTATGTGGCAAAAGAAAATAAAAATCTTTATGTAACGGAACTTGGAGAAGTCGTCAATCATATGATGAAAGAAGCGTTTCCGAGTATCGTGGACGTGAATTTTACAGCGAACATGGAGGCCCTTCTGGATGGAGTGGAGGAAGGAACGGTAAACTGGAAAACTGTGATTTCCAATTTCTATCCGGATCTGGATGAGGCTGTGCAGAATGCGGAAAAAGAGCTGGAGCATGTGAAAATAGCGGATGAATTATCCGATGAGGTATGCGATATCTGCGGCAGACAGATGGTGATCAAATATGGGCCTCATGGAAGATTTCTTGCCTGCCCCGGATTTCCGGAGTGCCGGAATACGAAGCCCTATTTTGAAAAAATAGGAATTGCCTGTCCGTTATGCGGAAAAGATATTGTTCTGAAAAAGACGAAAAAGGGGAGGAAATACTATGGGTGTATCGATAATCCGGAATGCGGCTTTATGGTTTGGCAGAAGCCTTCCGGTCAGAATTGCCCGCAATGCGGCTCTATTATGTTGGAAAAAGGGGCAAAACTGGTATGTTCCAATGAAAACTGCGGCCAGGTAATGGAAAAAGTCAGCCATTAACAATTTTAGGAAAAAACATATTAAAGTCTGAAATTGTTTGGAAAATAATTGAATTTAAAAAAAATTCGCCCTGATATCGTTGATATTGAGAAAATATTATGTTACAATAAAAAAACAGGCAATGCAGAAGGGGAACGCGGAGGTAAGCTCATGAGTAGTGTACAGTTGTTGGATAAAACGCGCAAGATAGGGAAGTTGCTGCATAATAACAGTTCAAGCAAAGTGGTTTTTAACGATATTTGCAATGTTTTATGTGAGATTTTATCCTCCAACGTGCTTGTGATCAGCAAAAAGGGAAAGGTACTCGGGGTAGGAGCCGCATCGGGAGTCGATTCGATTAATGAACTGATTGCGGAAAAGGTGGGCGGCTTTATTGATGCCATGCTGAATGAACGAATGCTTGCCGTGCTGTCCACAAAAGAAAACGTGAACTTGGAAACTCTTGGTTTTGAAAGTACGGATGTGAGGAAGTTCCAGGCGATCATTACTCCTATCGAAATAGCGGGTGAACGGCTGGGAACGCTTTTCATTTATAAATGCGACCAACAATATGATATAGACGATATTATCCTTTGCGAATACGGAACTACGGTGGTGGGACTCGAGATGCTGCGCGCGGTGAATGAGGAAAGCGCGGAGGAAAGCAGAAAACTGTCGGTGGTACGTTCTGCGGTAAGCACCTTGTCCTTTTCGGAGCTGGAAGCGATCACCCATATCTTTGATGAACTGGGGGGGATGGAAGGAATTCTGGTGGCGAGCAAGATTGCGGACAGGGTTGGAATTACCCGTTCGGTGATTGTAAATGCGCTGAGGAAGTTTGAAAGCGCGGGAGTGATCGAATCCCGTTCTTCAGGAATGAAGGGAACATATATCAAAGTTTTAAACGATGCAGTGTTTGATGAAATTCAAAAGCTAAAGGAAGAAAATAGAAATAAATAGATGGCATGGATGCTGTCTGAGTATAAAAGGATTTAGGAAATTAGTCATAAATCCTTTTTTATTATAAAAAAAATCTTGTCTTTTTTTATAAATTATTTATAATAGAAGAGAATGGTCAGTAATATTTTTAAATAGACTGTTGTAAAAAGGAGAGTATAATGTTTAATACGAGTGTGTTTGATTATATTAATGTACTGCAGAAAACGGCTGATGCGGCTTGGATTCGTAATGATGTTATTGCCAATAATATAGCGAACGCTACTACGCCCGGCTATAAAAGGCAGGATATTGCTTTTGAGGATGAACTGTCCAAGGCATTGAGGCATTCCAGATATAAGTCGATGGATGCGAAGGTGGCTGATTTGAAGATGAACCGGCTCAAACCCCGCACCTATACGGATTCGGCTAACTATTCGTACCGTATGGATGGCAATAATGTGGATATTGAAACGGAAAACGTAACATTGGCGGCGAATCAGTTGAAGTATAACGGGTTGACGGAATGTTTGAATCAGGAATTTAAAAATCTTCAGATGGTTATGAAATAAAAGTGAGGAGAAGGGTATATGAGTATTTTTTCATCGTTTAATATTAATTCATCCGGTTTGACGGCACAGAGATACCGTATGGATATTATTTCACAGAATATCGCCAATGCGAATACGACGCGTACTGCGGACGGAACGCCTTATCGAAGAAAGGTAGTTACTTTTGCGGAAAAAAATTCCCATACGCCGTTCAGCCGTGTGCTGAGGTCGTCAAGGGATAAATATTCAGGAGACGGTGTAAAGGTAGACGGGGTACATGAAGATATGCAGACAGATCTGACAATGGTATACGATCCGTCGCATCCGGATGCGGATGAGAATGGATATGTGATGTATCCTAATGTGAATATCATTACGGAGATGACGAATATGATAGACGCCAGCAGGGCGTATGAAGCGAACTCTACCGCCTTTAATGCCAGCAAGGCGATGGCAATGAAAGGATTAGAAATCGGAAAGGCATAATAATAAATAAGTAAAAGGGTCTTAAAATGGAGGGAAATATGGATATTTCATCACTTTACAGCATAGGGTCGCCGGCGGTCAGACAGGCGGCTGAAAATAGTCCGATTGGAAAGAAAGTACTGGAAAAACCAGATTTGTCTTTTGATAGTGTTTTCAAAAAAGCAGTAGAGAATATAAATACCACTAATAGTTATCTGTCAGATATGGAAAATGAGGAAATCAGGTGGGCGCTGGGAGAGACGAACAGCACCCATGAGTTATCTGTTGCAATGAACAAGGCCGCAACGGCGTTGCAGTATACCGTCGCGGTTCGCGATAAATTGCTGGAAGCATATAAAGAACTTATGCAGATACAAATCTAAAAAAATCTGATAAAGAAAATCAGATAAGGAGACTTAACGATGGCAGATAGATTGAAAGGGCTTTTGAACAAAGTTCTTGAATGGTGGAATAGATTTACAGCAAAACAAAAAACGATAATTGTTTCTGCTGCTGCGGGCATTGTATTGACGATTGTAATTATTGCGACGGTGCTTACCAGGCCGCAATACGTATCCCTGATACAATGCGAAACGACGAAACAGGCGTCGCAGGTGGTGGAATTACTGGAGGGAGAGGGGATCACCCACACGGTATCCAGCGACGGGCTGCAAGTGAAGGTGCTGGAAAGAGAGGTGTCGAATGCCGAACTTCTTCTGGGAGCGAATGATATCCGTTCCGATACATATAGCATTGATAAGGTGACGGATGGAGGCTTCGGCACAACCGAGTCGGATAAACAGAAAAAATATCAGCTTTACATGGAAAACAAATTGGAAAAACAGTTTATCGGCATGTTTTCCGCGGTTAAGAGCGCGAGGGTAGAACTTTCTATTGCTGAGAATGACGGAACGCTTATCGCTTCGGAAGAAGAGTCTTTTGCCAGTGTGGTATTGGAACTGGACGGCGAGTTTACAAGCGATAATGCGGCATATCTGGCCAGAGCGATAGCTACGGCGATCGGCAATAAGACGACAAACAATATTGTAATTATGGATGCGGAAGGGAATATGCTCTTTTCCGGAGACGAGAATTATACAATGTTAGGAGTGGCTACTTCCCAGCTCAACGTAAAAGCACAGGCTGAGAATCTTGTAAAAAATGAAGTGAAGAGAGTTTTGCTTGGAACCAATGAGTTTGACAATGTGGAGGTTGCAAGCAATTTGTCGTTGGACTTTTCCTCAACGGAATCAACGGAACACCAGTACACGCCGGCAGACGGGCAATCACAAGGGTTGTTGAGCCATGAGGATATTTTCAGTTCGGAAAGTACGAATTCCAGCGGAGGCCCTCCGGGAACGGACTCCAATACGGAAAACAACACTACGTATCAGTTTCAGAATTCGGCGGACAGCAATGAAACAGTGAGCGAGCAGTCCAGAGATTACGTACCGAATGAAACGATTACAAATAAAAGCATTCCGGCTGGTCTGATCGTCTACAGTGAATCTTCTATTTCCATTACTGCGATTGATTATAATGTGGTGAGGGAAGAGGATGCCAGCAGCCAAGGGCTTCTTGACGGTATTACGTGGGATGAGTACAAGGCATCGAACCAGGGAAGAACCAAGATAGATGTGGATCAGGATTTGTACAGCGTCGTTGCAAATGCGACGGGAATTAGTACAGATAGTATTACAATCCTGGCATACCGGGAAAATGTGTTTTTTGACCGGGAAGGTCTTAACATATCCGCTGCGGATGTCGTACAGGTTGCTTTGATTGTGGTGATACTGGCCTTGCTTGGATTCGTTATATTCAGAAGCATGCGCGGAGAGAAAGAAGAAGCGCAGGACGAAGAGCTGTCGGTGGAATCCCTGCTTCAATCGGTTCCTGATGACAAGGAAGATATTGTTTTTGACGATCAATCCGAGACCAGGAAGCTGATCGATAAATTTGTGGATGAAAATCCCGAAGCGGCTGCCAGTCTGCTGAGAAACTGGCTCAATGAGGACTGGGGGTAGAAGATAATGGCCAGAGCCACAGATGAGAAGATTACAGGTCTGCAAAAGGCGGCGATTCTTTTAATTGCTTTGGGGCCGGAGCGATCGGCTTTGATCTTTAAACATTTAAAAGAAGACGAAATTGAAGAACTGACGTTGGAGATCGCGAATACAAGAAGCGTTACACCGCAGTTAAAGGAAGAAATTATAGAAGAATTTTATCAGGTATGTTTGGCACAGCAATATATCGCAGAAGGCGGTATCGGCTATGCGAAGGAATTGCTGGAAAAGGCGCTCGGTTCGGACAAGGCGATGGATGTAATCAGCAAGCTGACGGCATCGCTCCAGGTAAAACCTTTCGAATTTGTAAGGAAAACGGATGCATCCCAGCTTTTGAACTTTATTCAGGATGAACATCCGCAGACGATCGCGCTTATAATGTCATATTTGTCTCCGGCACAGTCGTCGATGATCCTTTCCGCGCTTCCGCCGGAACGTCAGGCAGATGTGGCAAAGCGTATTGCAGTGATGGACAGAACGAGTCCGGATGTTATCAAAGAGGTGGAGAAAGTATTGGAATCAAAGCTGTCAACTTTAGTAAATCAGGACTACACTATTATTGGTGGTGTAGATGCAGTGGTAGAGATTTTGAATACGGTAGACAGAGGTACGGAAAAACATATTATGGAAACTCTGGAAATCGAAGAGCCGGAATTGGCAGACGAAATCAGGAAAAAGATGTTCGTATTCGAAGATATCTTGCTGCTTGATGACAGGGCGATACAGAGGGTACTCAGAGATGTGGATAATAATGACCTGGCGATTGCCCTTAAAGGCTCCAACGAGCAGGTGCAGAATGCAATTTTCAACAATATGTCCAAACGTTTGGCCGTAATGATCAAAGAAGATATGGAATTTATGGGTCCTGTCCGTATGAAGGATGTGGAAGAAGCACAGCAGAAGATTGTTAATATTATTAGGAAACTGGAAGATTCCGCTGAAATTGTTATTTCCAGAGGCGGAGGTGATGAGATTGTTGTATAATTATAATAACAATAATAACAGTTATAACAATATATATAAATTTCATCAGGTGAATCTTCAGTCCGATGATATGCTTCTTATCGATAATAATGAAAAAATAGCGAAAAAGATTGATTCTTTAGGATCTCAGATGATGAAGGATGGAAGATTCGATGGAAACAGGGGAGAGGATCCGCTGGACGGATTTTCCAGCGGTTTGGATCCTGATGAAGTGGATGCTTTGCTTGGCGAATTGGAAAACGGATCGGGAGATGAAAATATTTTTGACCAGCCCCAGGAACAGGGAGAAACATTTGAGCCGTTTCAAGATTCAGGAGAGGCCTTGTCGCTGATTTCCGCACAGGCGCAGGAGATATTGGCTTCTGCGCGTAAAGAAGCGGACAGCATTAAGTCGGGTGCGCTTGTGGAGGCACAGATGGAAATTGAAAACCTGCGCCAGAGTACATATGAAGAAGCCAGGGCGCAAGGATATGACGAAGGCTATCATGAAGCGATAGAGCAGGTGGAACGGCAGAAACAGCAGCTTGTAAATGAGCAGAAACGGCTGGAGGATGAGTACCAGGAGTTGGTACGCAGTTTGGAACCTAAGTTTGTAGAAACATTGACGGATATTTATGAAAAAGTTTTTCAGATCGATTTACAGAAAGAGCATGATATTATCATGCATCTGATTGCATCCACGATGCATAAGATTGAAGGGAACAGCAATTATCTCATTCATGTTTCCAAAGAGGATTATCCTTACGTAAACATGAAAAAGAACGAAACGCTGCTTTCTTCCGTATCAGCGAATGCTTCGGTGGAACTGGTAGAAGATATGACTCTTGGGCCGAATGATTGTATCATTGAAACAGACGGGGGGATTTTTGACTGCGGACTCGGTACGCAGCTGGAAGAACTGACACAGAAGTTAAGGCTATTATCATATAGGGTGGACTGACATTGAGAGCATCAGTTAATTTTGTAAAATATGAAAGAGTGGCGGAAGGTACCTTTTATAAGATGAAGGGAAAGGTGGTCAATATTGTAGGTTTGACCATAGAATCTTTGGGGCCGGAAGCAAAACTGGGGGATATTTGTTTGATTTATCCCGATGCAAAAGAAGAAATGAAACCGGTTATGGCAGAAGTGGTGGGATTCAGGGACAAAAAAACGCTGCTTATGCCTTATGAGGCGGTAGAAGGCATCGGCTTTGGAAGCATGGTGGAAAACACCGGAGCTCCGTTGTCGATTCAAGTGAGCGAGGAACTGTTGGGACAGACTTTGGATGGGCTTGGCCGGCCTACGGGAGATGCAGCTCCGGTCAATGGAAAAGTTTACTCGGTAGAAGCGCCGCCGCCGGATCCGATGAGCAGAGATATTATCGAAGATGTACTTCCCCTTGGAGTAAAAGCGGTAGACGGGCTGATTACGATAGGAAAAGGACAGAGAATCGGTATTTTCGCCGGTTCAGGCGTCGGGAAATCCACATTGCTTGGTATGTTTGCCAGAAATACAAAAGCGGATGTGAATGTCATTGCCCTGATCGGAGAGCGCGGCAGGGAAGTTCGTGAGTTTATAGAAAGAGACTTGGGGCCGGAAGGGATGAAGCGTTCGGTAGTGGTAGTCGCTACTTCCGATAAGCCGGCTTTGGAAAGGAATAAAGCGGCAAAAACGGCGACGGCGATTGCAGAGTATTTTAGGGATCAGGGAAAAGATGTTTTGTTTATGATGGATTCACTGACCCGTTTTTCTATGGCGCAGAGGGAAATCGGCCTGGCCAGCGGGGAACCGCCGGTATCCAGGGGATATCCTCCCAGCGTTTATTCGGAGATGCCAAAGCTTCTGGAGAGGGCGGGGCGTTCTAAGACAGGCTCTATCACAGGGCTTTATACAGTGCTGGTGGACGGGGACGATTTTAACGAGCCGATCACGGATACGGCGAGAAGCATATTGGACGGCCATGTGATGTTAAGCCGGAAGCTGGCTCACAGAAATCACTATCCGGCGATCGATATCCTGCAGAGTATTTCCCGCTGCATGAGTCAGATTGCGGAGCGGGAGCATAAACAGGCGGCCGGAAAATTGAAAAATGTACTTGCTACCTATAGCGAGGCGGAGGATTTGATTAATATTGGCGCATATAAAAACGGAAGTAATCCGAATATCGATTATGCGATTGAAAAGATAGATGCTGTCAATGCATTTCTGATGCAGGCGGTAGAAGATAAATTTAGCTTTGAAGAGGCTGTAAGCATGATGAAAGAGCTTTTTAACGATTAGAGGGATTCATGGCAAAATTTATATATAGGATGCAGAATATACTGAATCTGAAGCTAAAGCTGGAAGAACAGCAAAAAATGGAATTTGCCGCCGCACGAAAGCGTTTGGACGAAGAAGAGGATAAACTTCATCTTCTCTTTCGCCGGAAGGAAGGTTATGAAGAGGAAGGAAGGCGGCTGAGGGAAGATAATCTGAATGTCCAGGATATCTTGGATAACAGGAATGCATTGCTGCAGATGGACGATTATATCGCGTTTCAACGAATTCAGGTATCAAAAGCGGAAGCAAAACTGGAAGAGGAACGGCAGAAACTCCAGGAAGCGGTGCAGGAGAGGAAGATTCAGGAGAAGCTGAGGGAAAATGCTTTTGAAGTATTTGTCAGGGAAGAGAATGCGCGGGAAAGCAAAGAAGTGGATGAGTTAGTCAGCTATACCTATGGACAGAAAAGAAGGTGAAGGAAATGGCAGGAACAGAAGTGATTACGGATATAGATGCAAAGTCCGAAAAGCAAAGGCTGGCCGAGGAAAAGAAAAGGCTGAAGGCAGAGAAAAAGGAACAGAAAAAAGAAGCGAAGCGCAGAGCAAAAGAAATCGCCATGCAGGAGGAAGAACTGGGAGAAGACGAGATTGGCGGGGGTGTTCCCGTTTTTCTTGTGACAGCTTTGATAGTAGTTGTATGGATCGCTATTTTATGTCTGCTGATTAAACTGGATGTGGGAGGATTCGGTTCCGGTGTATTGACGCCGGTATTAAAAGATGTGCCGGTGATCAGCAAGATACTTCCGACTGCGAATAATGAAGAAATGGTGGTTGAGGAAGCGCAGGACGATTCTTACGGCGGTTATACCAATCTGAAAGAGGCAGTGGATTATATTACGGAGCTGGAGCTGGAATTGCAGAGAGCCCAATCATCGGGAGCCGAGAGTTCTGAAGAGCTGGAAAGCCTGAGAGCAGAGGTGGCGAGACTGAAAACTTTTGAAGATAATCAGGTGGAGTTCCAAAGAATTAAGACGGAGTTCTATGAAGAAGTTATTTATGCAGAAAATGGACCGGGGGAAGAAGCCTATAAAAAATATTATGAAAGTATCGACCCGGCGACTGCGGAATATTTATATAAGCAGGTAGTACAGCAGGTCGAAGAGAGCAACGAAGTAAAAGAATACGCTCAGGCATATTCTGAAATGAAGCCGAAAGCGGCTGCCGGGATTATTGAAGAAATGACGGATAACCTGGCGCTGGCGGCGAGGATCCTTTCCGTGATGAGCGCGGAGGACAGAGGAAAGATATTGGAGGCTATGGATGCCAAAGTAGCGGCAAGGCTGACAAAAATCATGGATCCTGAATATTAGTGTATAAGTGCGGTTTTCCCGCATTTATATAAATATTATCGGAAGAAAGGAGGAAACGGAATGACGAGTTCACCAGTAAAGGGGATGGATCCGCTGATGAATTTTATGTCGGCGAAAAGTAAGGGAAATCTTCAGGATAACTTGTCCGGCAATTTTTCAGAAGCATTCAGTAAGGCGTCCGGGCAGCAGAACATGGTGCTTCAAAGCGAAAAACAGACGCAGGGAAGTTCTAAAGTCCAGGTGCAGAATACGGACAAAAAGGGCTTGGATAACGGAAATGCGCAGAAGACCGATCAGAAACAGGTTGGAACGCAGGAAAACGTGAAAGCTGAAAACGTAGCGGACGAGGCGCAGAAGGCAGGAGAAGAACTGGTTGGAAAGGTAGCCGAGGAACTTGGTGTATCTGAAGAAGAAGTCTTAGCGGCAATGGAAGCTTTGGGATTTGTAATGGCTGATCTGTTGAATGCAGATAACATGACAGAACTTGTGTTGACGATCGAAGGCGAAGATATGCTTGCGTTGATGACGGACGAAGGTCTTTACAATTCTTTACAGAATTTATTGACGATGGTTTCGGAGGCCGTTGATCAGATCGGGGAAAAAATGGAACTTTCGCCCGAGGAGTTGGAAGCTATACTGGAACAGGCAAAAGTGCCGGAGATGGAAGAAAATCCCGAGACTGTGCCGGAGGACGGAAAAAGACCCCAGATGCCGGAAGGGCAGGAAGACTATACTGTTACAGTAGAACGTAATGGTGAAACCGTAAAAGTCAGTGTGGAAGTGGACGGAAGCAGCCAGACGGAAAGCACGGAAGTGACCGGGCTTAAGCCGGAAGCGGTGCAGGAGGAAACAACCGCGGATTCCGGAAAGGGAGACGGCTCTAAAAAAGAAGGTTCTTCCCAGAAAGAAAATGCACAGGAAATGACTCACGGGAACATGCTTCTGGAAAGTCTTTTAAACAAAGGCGGTGCAGTGAAGAGCGAAGCGGTATTTGAAAACGCCATGGCACAGAATACGGCGGATACCCAGAATATCATGAACCAGATCATGGATTATATGAGGGTTCAGGTAAAAGCGGATATGACTCAGATGGAATTACAGTTAAATCCGGCCAGCCTGGGAACGGTAAACATTAATATTACCTCAAAGGCGGGCGTGATCACGGCACAGTTTTTGACCCAGAACGAAACGGTAAAGGCGGCAATCGAAAGCCAGATTGTCCAGTTGAAGAATAGTTTTGAGGAACAAGGGCTGAAGGTGGAAGCAGTGGAAGTTACTGTGGCCAGCCATTCTTTTGAAAGGAATTTGAATGGCGACGGGAACGGACAGCAGCAGATGCAGGACGGTAAGAAAAAGGGAAACCGGAAGGTGAATCTGAACGGACCGGCCATGGAAGAAGAACCGGCGACAGAAGAAGAGGAACCGGCCATAATGGGTATGGAAGGAAGTACCGTAAGTTTTACAGCATAATAAGAAAATAAAATTGATATGGCATAGCCATATGGAAAGGAGTAAGTAATGGGAGCGATAGCACAAATAAAAGACGGAAAAGTAGTGGAAAGCAATTCTGCGGCTTCGTTGGCGAAAGATACGAAGAAAAACGGTTCTACTATGGATAAGGAAGCTTTCCTGAATCTTCTGGTGGCTCAGATGAAATATCAGGATCCTTTGGAGCCAACTTCCAATACGGAATTCGTGTCACAGTATGCGCAGTTCTCCGCTCTTGAGCAGATGCAGAATATGAGCGCTACGCTGGAGTTGTCCAGAGCATCTACATTGGTTGGCCAGACAGTCAGCGTAAATACGACCGACAGTACAGGGAGAACTACTACGATTCAAGGTATGGTGGATTATGTGGTTTATGAAAATAACAAAGCTTATGTATCGATCGAAGGAAACCTTTATTCTCTGGATGATGTATATGGAGTGGCGGATACGAAATATTTGGATGCTTATGATAAGGCAGAAACCCTTGCAGCAGCGATCGTAAAACTGCCGTCTTATGAGAATCTGACTTTGGACGACAAAGAATATATTGATGAGCTGAAAGAAATTTACGACGGTATGTCGAAATACGAAAAATCCTTTATGGCGAGTTCTCTCGTGGATCGCTTAAACAAGGCTTCTGATAGAATGAACGAACTGGTGAAGGATCTGATCGGCGATTTTATGACGGCGATGGATGAACTTCCGGCAAAGGAAGACCTGACGATTGAAGATAAGGAAAAGATCGATAAGGTGAACGAGATGTATAAGGGAATGTCGGATTTCGAAAAGAAACTGGTATCCAAAGAGCATAAGGATAAGTTGACAGAGTATACGGAGTATATGAAAGAACTGGAAGCCGGCGAATAAAGAAAAAATGGAGAAGGAATTCTCAAGGAGGAGGCGGTTATGAAGATTCAGAATAATCAGTTCCTTTCCATAGAGCAGCTGCAGGCAAAATATTTTGTACAGTCGAAGCAGGGGAAGACCGGCACGGATGCGGGCGGGAGTCTCAGCTTTCAGGATATTTTGAATAAGACTGCGGAAAACGCGGAAAAAACTGCCGGAGTGAGATTTTCCAAGCATGCGGCTAACCGTTTGGCGGAGCGGAACATAGAGCTTACGGACAATCAGATGGAACGTTTGCAGGAAGGTACCATGAAAGCGGGCGCGAAAGGAATTAACGAGTCGTTGGTTCTCGTGGATCAGCTGGCTTTTATCGTAAATATACCGAATCATACGGTAGTGACGGCGATGAACCAGACAGAAGCAGATGAAAACATATTTACCAATATTGATGGCGCTGTTATTATGTAGCCGGACCTTACAGGAGGCTGGAGCCCTGGAATGACGGAAGGGGCAGGAGGCGCATCATGGCCGCTTGGCGGCATGGTAATGATTTAGGAGGTCATGAATTATGATGAGATCATTGTTCTCTGGTGTGGCAGGTCTTCGGACACACCAGACAAAGATGGACGTTATCGGTAATAATATTGCCAACGTCAACACAACAGGATATAAGTCGCAATCCGTTACATTCCGCGACTTAATGTACCAGACTACGCAGTCGGCATCCGGTGCCAATGCGGAAACCGGATTAGGCGGTATCAACGCAAAACAGATCGGTCTCGGTGTTACGACCGGTGCGATCAACACGGCGATCGCGCAGCAGGGTTCCGCGCAGACGACGAATAATCCCTTCGATATTATGATTTCAGGGGATAACTTCTTCGTTGTCAGCAACGGAAGCGAAAACCTGTTTACGCGGGACGGTTCTTTCTACATTGACGGGGCCGGAAACCTGGCGATGACAAGTACCGGGTACACCGTTATGGGATGGCCGGTAGACGAAGAAACAGGAGCGCCAAGGCCGGATACGGTGACAGCCCTTCAGATTATGAATGACAAGGTAATGACATACGATCCGGAAGCAACAAGCGAAGCCAGGGTAACGGGTATCGTGGACAGGAATGATAAGAATGTACACAGTACCGGCGGACGAATGATGAACTTTGAGTTCTATGATAATGCGGGATATCTCTATACGGCGAAGTTTAGCGTACATGCGACAAGCAGTAATGGAAGTTATTATATAAGACTGAATGATATTAAAGATTCCACAGGGGCATCATTGCCGGATGATGTGTTTAACAAAGTAACATTTGGCACTATAATGGAAGTGGAAACAGCGATTCCTTATACGCCGCAGAATGGTACGGCGAAAATCGCGGGAGAAGTAAGCTTTGCCAATGGGGCAGGAGCAGCCGTCGGGACAGCTGTGAAGTTTAATGAAGACCTGGATATTGCAAATGTAGATACTGCAACATTAAAAGACGTATATGGTATAGATGATGCAGCGGCACTCGGCATTACGAAGGTTCGATTTGATCAAGACGGCGGTTTGAATGTTTTAGAACCGGATACCGTAACCAAGCGATATTATTCTCCTAAAACGGGAATTGTAGCGACTGCGAAGATTGACAGTGTGGAGATTCCGGGAGCGAATGGTCCGGTAACTATTACCAATCCTACTATTGACCAGGCAATTACAGTTCCAAGCGGTCAATTTGACAAGGCTACATTGCTTGACTTATATGGGCTGGATATTGATGACGGACCGGTAAAAGAAATTCAATTTCATGCAGACGGAAGTATCACCGTAACAAAGAAGAACGTGGATAACGCCGCAAGCCTGGAGTTTAATCCTGGTACCGGTAAGTTTGTCAGCATCGGCGGAAATGGCCAGGGTATGATTACCCTTGGGCTGGCGGGAGCAGACGGCGAACGGTTCAAAGACATTAATATGGATTTTTCCACCTGCTCCAACGTAAACAATAATGGTTCCAGCACGATCAGTTCGGCGAAGGGTACGAGCAGCGGATTGGGTGCTGGGCGTGCAGAAGGCGAGATGATATCCATTGCGATCGACCAGTCGGGTGTGATTACCGCTGCTTATGATAATGGCATGAGCAGATGCCTCGGCCAGATCGCTACGGCGGCATTTGCCAATCCTTCCGGTTTGGAGAAAGTGGGGGATAACCTTTATACGGCAACCAACAACTCCGGAGACTTTGACGGAACTGGCGTGGACATTACCGCAGGAGGCGGCAAGATGCAGGCCGGCGTATTGGAAATGAGTAACGTGGATCTGTCCCAGGAATTTACGGAAATGATTACTACTCAGAGAGGTTTCCAGGCAAACAGCCGTATCATTACAGTTTCCGACACGATGCTGGAGGAATTGACAAACCTGAAGCGTTAGTAATATAATGTAAAGGCTACAACTGAATGGGGAACTGGTAAAAAAGTTCCCCTTCTGTTTGGAAAAGGGTCTGCCAATGGCAGTGAATCATGGGGAACGGGTTCGCGGGGGAAACCCGGCAGTGAGGAGAGCATAAAATGGTTGAGGTAACAAAGATAAACGGGGTCAAAGTGTTGATCAATCCGGATTTGATGGAATTAGTGGAGGAGACTCCCGACACGGTCATTTCATTCACTACTGGTCGCAAAATAATTGTAAAAGAAAGTAGACAAGAAGTGAAAAATCTAGTAAAATCGTATAGAAAGGATATTTTTGCGGATTGACGCAGAAATGTGGGTGAAGATTCGTGGATATAGCATCAGTTTTAGGTTTGGCGTTATGTGGAGTTGTGTTTATATTTGGTATTATTTCCAGCGGTGGTATTGGAGCGTTTGGTGATTTCGTGGATCCTCCGTCCATATTTATTACTTTGGGTGGATCTATTTTCTGTATGCTGGCATCTTATTCTTTGAAAAATTTTAAAGAAGGGCTTGCGAGCATCAAGCTTATTTTTAAGACGCCGACGATAGATACGCCGCAGATGATTACGAAAATAATTGAATTGTCCAATATTGCCCGTAAGGAAGGCTTGCTTTCCCTGGAAGAAGCGGCAGCCGATTTGGATGATGATTTCCTGAAAAAGGGTATATTACTTATTGTAGACGGAACGGATCCGGAACTGGTTCGTGCCATTATGGAGACAGAGCTGATCAGTGTGGAAGGCAGACATAAGGCGAAGATCGGGTTCTGGGATTCGCTCGGTGCGATGGGACCTGCCTGGGGTATGATCGGTACGCTGGTTGGTCTGGTTAATATGTTGAATAAAATGGATGACCCATCGGCAATCGGGCCGAATATGGCGGTGGCGCTGATTACTACGTTGTATGGTTCTTTGCTGGCAAACTGGCTGTGTGCGCCAGTTTCGAGTAAATTAAAGGAAAATAACGGGGAAGAAGTTATGATTAAAGAAATTATGATTGAAGGACTTCTTTCCATTCAGGCGGGTGAAAATCCGCGTGTTATAGAAGAAAAATTGAAATCATTCTTGTCACCGAAGGATAGACAGGCGCAGCAAGAAGAAGGCGGAGGTGAAGAAGTTGGCTAGAAAAAAGCAGGAAGATCCGCCAAAACCAGCGGCGGCGTGGATGAATACATTTGCCGATCTGATGAATCTTCTGTTGTGTTTCTTCGTTTTGCTGTTTTCCATGTCAACTGTGGATGCACAGAAATTCGAGCAGGTGGCGGCTTCTTTTGCTCAAAGTTTTAGTATATTTACCGCCGGGGCATCGGCGATTGGCGATGGTATTCTTGTAAGTAATGGGGTAAGCCAGTTAAACGAACTGGATCAATATATGAACAGCACGGGAAAGGCTTCGGACGGGGATATCGTTCCTGAGACATTGGCGGAAGCGGAAGCACAGGTAGAACAGGCGAAGATAGAAGAATCGGAAGAACTGGCAGAAAAGGTGGAAGAGTCTATTCAGGAAGAAAGTCTGGATGGAGTGATAGATATCGATATTACTTCCCAATATGTACAGCTGACATTGCAGGGTTCCTTGCTTTTTGATTCGGGAAGCACTGTTTTGAAAGAAGAATCTTTACCGGTTCTGGATAAGATCGGCGTAATGCTGGAACGATATTCAGAAGGTACGATTGAAATAGAAGGGCATACGGACAATGTACCAATGTCCGGTGCAAAATATTCTAATAATGATGAGCTGAGCGGAGGCAGATCTCTTTCCGTATTTAATTATCTGATAGATCATACGAATCTCGACCCGTCGATGGTGAAACACTCGGGAAGAGGAGAGTATATGCCAATAGCGGATAATTCGACGGCAGAGGGTAGGGCGATGAACAGAAGGGTGGAGATTCGCATCTATAATTCGCTGAGTTCCTATTAAAAGAGTGGGAGGAAATTTCACATGAAAAAAAACATATTGGCTATATTGATACTTGCATTGCTGATTGTAAATATCGTATTGACATCCATTATGATGTTCAGTGTAGTCGGTGCATCAAAAAAGACAACGCAGCTTGTAACGGATATTGCCTCGGTGCTGAAGCTTGAATTGAGAGGGGAAGACGGTGAAGTGATTACGGTTCCCATGGAAGAGACGGATGTATATAATATTACGGATCTGACGATTGAGCTGCAGCCGGATGCAGATGGTAATACACACTGGTGTCTCTTGGGAGTGACGCTTTCCATGAATATGAAGGATAAGGGGTACAAGTCCTTTGGTACGGTGGAAAATCTGGATGCAAAGAAGCCTTTGATGTCGGAAATTATTTTTGATGTAATCGGCAGCTATAAATTGGAAGAGTTAAAGGGCGGTAACGGTGAAGAGGAAGCAAAAGCTGAAATATTAAGACGTATCCAGTCGATGTATGATTCGCAATTTATCTTCCGCGTTTCCTTTAGTGACATTAAATACCAATAATCTCCCATGCGTAGCACATATACGTATTGCGTAACGTAAATTACGTGACGTAAATTGCGTGGCGCAAGTTGCGTAGTGCACATGCACATTGCGCATGATAAACAAACAGGCAGGAGGTGACATGAGTGGGTGAGGTACTGTCACAAAGCGAAATAGATAGTTTGCTCGCGGCGCTTAGTACGGGCGAGCTGGAAGTGGATGAAACGCAGCAGGAAAAAGAAAAACAGGTAAAAAATTATGATTTTAAGCGTCCTGCAAAATTTTCCAAAGAACATTTGCGTACTCTTGAAATTATATATGAACATTATGGCAGACTGGTATCTACCAATCTGGCGGTTTATCTGAGAAAGAATATACAGATCAGTGTGGCGAGTTCGGAAACGGTTACTTTTTCAGAGTTTTCCAATGCGCTTTCCAATCCGGTTATTTTGGGGATTATAAATTTTAGTCCTTTGCCCGGGAACATTATTATCGACGTATCCTGTAATCTTGGGTTTGCGATGATAGACAGGATGTTGGGAGGCCAAGGGAATCCATTAGAGAAAAACAGGGAGTTTTCCGAGATAGAAATGGCCATTTTGGAAAAATTGATCATAATATGTATGCAGATGATGCGGGAGCCATGGAAAAATGTGCTTGATATCAATCCGGTGATGGAGAGGATTGAGACCAATTCACAGTTTGCACAGATGATAGCTCCCAGCGATATGATAGCGATCGTTACTTTGAACGTTAAGATAGGTGAAATAGAGGGCCTTATGAATATATGTCTTCCGTTCTTTACGTTGGAAGATATTATAGATAAATTGAATACTAAGTTCTGGTATTCGACAATGCAGGCAAAGAGCAGTGAAAACTACGAAGAATATATCGAGTCACTAATTAGAAGGGTGAGTATCCCTGTTAAGGCTGTTTTGGGGAAAAGCAGTGTTTCGGTCAATGACTTCGTTAATTTACAGCCAGGAGATATTATACGGCTGGATAAGGGTGTAGATAGTGAACTGAACATTTATGTCGGAAATTTAAGAAAATTCACCGCATTGCCGGGTTCCAGCAAAGATAAATATGCTGTAAGAGTTACCTCGGTAATCAGAGAGGGGGAGTAGTATGGACGGAATGTTATCGCAAGATGAAATAAATGCATTATTGAACGGAATAGATCTGACGGATGAAAGCGATGATGATGTGGAAGCTGCGCCGGACGGCGAATCCAATGAAATAGATGAAAGTTTACTTTCTGATGTGGAAAAGGATGCGATCGGCGAAGTTGCGAATATCAGCATGGGATCTTCAGCCACGACGTTGTATTCCCTTGTAAACCGTAAGGTGGATATTACGACGCCGACGGTCAGCCTGGCAAATTGGTCGGGAGTATTGGATGCATATGAAAGGCCGTGTGTATTTATTCAGATCAAATATACGGCGGGTCTGGAAGGCTCCAATATACTTGTATTAAAAGAACATGATGTAAAGATCATTACCGATCTTATGATGGGCGGCGATGGTACAAATACGGAAGGCGAACTGGGAGAACTGCATCTGAGCGCAATTTCAGAGGCTATGAACCAGATGATGGGCTCGGCAGCCACCTCTCTTTCCACAATGCTTGGCAAGATGATAGATATCAGCCCTCCGGATGCAAGTTTGATTGATCTGAATGATTTTGAGTCAGGTGAAGACATTGCTACCTTTTTAAAGGGTACTTTTGTAAAGATATCCTTCCGGATGCAGATAGGGGATTTGGTAGACAGTACGGTTATGCAAATATATCCTCTGGATTTTGCAAAGGGATTATATGACGCTTTTATGAATAATCAGTTGGGACTTAGCGAACCTGAACCTGAACCTGCAGCAGCTCCGACGCCAGCACCGGCTCCGACGCCGGCTCCTGTACCGGAGCAGCCGATGATGCAGCCGCAGATGGATATGTCTCAGATGGGAATGGGCGGAATGCAGCAGATGCAGCAAATGGGAATGCCAAATATGCAAATGCAGATGCCACAGATGGGAATGCCGCAGATGCAGATGGCGATGCCGCAGATGCAAATGCCAAATATGAATATTCAGCCGGCACAATTCCAGAATTTTTCAACAGATTACAGCGGGATACAGAGCAATGAGAATATTGGGCTCATTATGGATGTACCGTTAGAGGTTACGGTGGAATTGGGGAGAACGAGCAAATCCATTTCGGAGATTTTGGATTTTGCACCAGGTACAATTATTGAACTTGATAAGATTGCAGGAGAACCGATAGATGTTTTGGTAAACGGTAAGTTTGTAGCAAAAGGTGAAGTAGTAGTCATTGAAGAAAGTTTTGGTATCCGTGTAACTGAAATTATTAAATAAAAGAGGAAATAGGAGAAAAAAAGATGGCAAAAAATATTTTAATTTGCGATGATGCGGCATTTATGCGTATGATGATCAAAGATATCCTTACAAAAAACGGATATAATGTTGCCGGCGAGGCGGAGAACGGGGCAAAGGCAGTGGAAAAATATAATGAATTGCATCCCGATCTGGTACTTATGGATATTACGATGCCGGAAATGGACGGCATTCAGGCATTAAAGAAAATCAAAGAGGGAAATCCCGGCGCGCTTGTTATTATGTGTTCCGCAATGGGACAGCAGGCAATGGTCATCGAATCCATTCAGGCTGGAGCAAAGGACTTTATTGTTAAGCCTTTCCAGGCGGAGCGTGTATTGGAAGCAGTGAAAAAGGTAGTCGGCTAAGATGCTGCTTACGGTATCTAGCGGCATGAACTCATTTCTGCAGTTTTGTACGGTACTTTTGATTTTTTTGTTTGTGTTGGTAATTACTTGGGCAGCCACGAAATGGATTGCCAATTTCCAGGGCGGCAGAACCGGCGGAACGAACGTTGAGGTAGTGGAGACTTATCGTCTGACTGCAAGTAAGTATATTCAAATAATAAGGACCGGAGAGAAATATCTGGCGGTAGCTGTATGCAAGGATACGGTAACGATGCTTGCGGAGATACCCGCCGAGCAGATTCATTTGCCGGACAGACCGGTGGATTCTATGCCAGACTTTAAGAAAATTTTTGAAAAAGCTAAGATGTTGGATAAAAACCAAAGGAATGAAGAATAGGCAAGATATATGAAAAGACATTTTTCCGGAAAAAGATTTTTAAGGATGATATGCCTGCTGTTTTTGGTAGGCATATTGTTGTATATATGCAGTCCGGTTCCGGTATATGCAACGGAGAGAGAATCCAACCTGACCGGAACGACGGATGCAAGAACGACTTTGCGTGATCCTGGAGAAGCACAGTCGCGGGAAGAATTGCAGGAACTGAATATAGGCAATACTTTCTCGATAACTTATAATGATGGGAACGGTCAGATAAACGGCACGCTCAGAATATTGATTACACTGACGCTGATCGCGCTGGCGCCTACACTGATCCTGATGCTGACTTCGTTTACCAGGATCATTATTGTGCTGCATTTTACGAGGGCGGCCTTAAATACCCAAACAGCACCTCCGAATCAGGTGATGATTGGGTTAGCTTTGTTTTTAACCTTTTTCATTATGCAGCCTACGCTGAACAATGTTTATGAGAATGCGGTAATACCCTTTGAAGCAGGGGAAATCGATCAGGAGGAGGCATTAAAGGCAGGGATGGAGCCATTCAGGAGTTTCATGTATGGCCAGACGCAGAAGAAGGATGTACGCTTATTTATGGAAATAAGCAATACGGAATGGGATGGGAATCTGGACAGCATACCGAGCAGCGTATTGATTCCCAGTTTTATTGTTAGTGAACTAAGGAGTGCATTTATCATTGGCTTCTTTATTTATATTCCGTTTATCGTTATTGATATGGTTGTGGCATCTACTTTGATGAGTATGGGTATGATGATGCTGCCGCCTACAACGATATCCATGCCGTTTAAAGTACTGTTGTTTGTACTGGCAGATGGATGGAACCTGATCATAGGGAGTCTGGTGAAGACTTTTTATTAGCGTATTATTTATTGGACAAGTGTTGGATAATGATGCTATTAGGAAGGGAGGCAGAAAATGTCAATAGATGACGTGACTGCGGTTGCGGGCGAGGCCCTTTATCTGATTATAAAAACGGCAGCCCCGGTATTGCTCGTTTCGCTTGTCGTCGGGCTTATTATCAGTATTTTTCAGACAGTAACTTCTATTCAGGAACAGACGCTTACCTTTGTGCCTAAAATAATCTGCGTATTTATGGCAATTATAGTTTTAGGGCATTGGATGATGAATGGAATGACAGAGTTCATGATCAGGCTTTGGACTGATTTTAGCATATATATACGGTAAAATCGATGATTAACAGTACTTTTTCATATGCGGATCTTGAATATTTTTTGCTTATATTTACGAGAGTGACCTGCTTCATTTTTATTGCCCCTTTTTTTGGAATGAATAATACGCCAAGGAGAGTAAAAATAGGTCTGGGCATCTTTGTGTCACTGCTTATTTTTAACGGAATAACGCCTCATGAGGTAATCGAATATAGGACTTTGATGGAATATTCCATTATAGTAATGAAGGAAGCGGTTACAGGATTTTTAGTAGGCTTTGGGGCAACGCTTTGCAGTTCTATTGTATCTTTTGCCGGTCATATTATCGATATGGAGATTGGGTTATCCATGGTTACACTGATGGATCCAACAACAAAGGAAGGCGCAAGTATTTCCGGCGTTTTTTACCAGTATATGGTTATGCTGATGTTGATTATCAGCGGAATGCATGAGTATCTGCTGAAGGCGTTGCTGGAAACTTTTACCCTGATACCGATCAATGGCGCCGTTTTTCATATGGATTCCCTGATGGTTTCTGCGGTTCGCTTTATGAGCGAATATATTATTGTCGGTTTTCGCATATGCCTTCCGGTTTTTGCGGTAATGGTTCTGCTGAATGCCATACTTGGTATTCTGGCAAAGGTTGCCCCGCAGATGAACATGTTTGCGGTCGGTATCCAGCTGAAGGTTCTTACAGGATTGACCGTGCTTTTTCTGACCGTGGGAATGCTGCCGGGGGCTTCCAGTTTTATTTTTACACAGATGAAAAAAATTGTGGTATCATTTGTGGAAGGAATGATGTAATGTTATTATATAACCTTCAGTTTTTTGCAAAAGAGGGACCCGGAGGGGAAAAGACAGAACCGGCTACAGAGAAAAAGCTAAGGGATGCACGAAAGGAAGGGCAGGTTGCCAAAAGTAAGGAAATAGGGAATGCATTTGGTCTGCTTGCGTTGTTTTTAGTTTTAAAGTTTTATGTCGGCTTTATGGGGAACCGTTTTATAGGTGGTTTCAGCAGCGTTTATTCCCAGATTCCGGAATATATTAAGATGTATGACGGCCAGGTGCCGGTGACGAATATTAATACGATATTCAGCCATACAGTGTTGGATATGCTGCTTATTATGGGGCCGATCCTGATTATCGGGGTGGCGGTTGCTTTTCTGTGCGATGTAGTTCAGGTGAAGTGGAAGCCTACAGGGAAACCTCTTATGCCCAAGTTCAGCAAATTGAATCCGATCAAAGGTTTCAAAAAGATCATATCCAAGGAAGCCATTGTGGAATTGGTGAAATCCATATTAAAGATCGGCTTGATTGTTTATGTGGTATATTCTTATTTGAAGGACAAATACGAGACTATTTTTTTATTATATGATATTTCTCTGAAACAGGCGATCGGCCTGATTGGGGAGCTGGTTACAGAGTTGGGAATACGCGTTTCTTTGGTTTATCTGATTGTGGGTTTTTTAGACTATATATATCAGAAGCTTAAGTTTAAAGAAGACATGAAGATGACAAAACAGGAAATTAAGGATGAATATAAGGATCAGGAGGGTGATCCCCAAATCAAAGGAAAACAGAAACAGCGTATGAGGGAGGCGGCACAACGACGTATGATGCAGAAGCTGCCGGAAGCGGATGTGGTAATTACCAACCCGACCCATTATGCCGTAGCGATTAAATATGATCCGGATGAGTATGAAGCGCCTATGGTGCTTGCAAAGGGAGAAAATTATCTGGCGCAGAAGATCAAAGAGGCGGCGAAGGAGCATCATATTGAAATTGTGGAGAACAAACCGCTGGCGAGGATGCTGTATGCCAATGTGGAAGTAGGGGAATTGGTTCCGCCGGAACTGTATCAGGCAGTGGCGGAAGTCCTTGCGTTTGTATACCATTTGCAGGGTAAAGTATAAGAGAGGAGAAACAGGGCATGAAAAAAGCGGATATAGGGGTTGCTTTATATATACTGGCAGCATTTATTATGTTGATTGTGCCTATTCCGAACTGGCTGCTGGATATTTTTCTGGCTTGTAATATAGCGATAGCTTTTACTGTTTTATTCGGTTGTATGTTTGCGAAAGAAGTACTGGATCTGTCTTTCTTTCCGACTATCTTGCTTTTTACGACAATTTTCAGAATAGCGCTTAATGTTTCTTCCACCAGGCTTATTTTGCTGACCGGGAATCCCGGAAATGTAGTTTCCACTTTTGGAAGCTATGTGGGAGGAAACGATATTGTTATTGGCGTTATTATATTCATTATTTTGATTCTGATCCAGTTTATGGTTATCAATAAAGGTTCAGAAAGGGTAGCGGAAGTAACGGCCAGGTTTACTTTGGACGCGATGCCGGGTAAACAGATGGCGATTGATGCGGATCTGAATACCGGTGCGATCACGGATGCGGAAGCAAAAAGGCGCCGCGATAAAATACAGGAAGAGTCCAGTTTCTTCGGTTCCATGGACGGTGCTGTAAAGTACGTAAAGGGGGATGCGACCGCAGGACTTATTATTACGTTTGTTAATATTGTCGGCGGGATTGCCATGGGCGTTCTGCGCCAGAATATGGATTTTGGCGCGGCAGCGAATAAATATATGATTCTGACGATCGGCGACGGTTTGGTCAGCCAGATTCCTTCCCTTTTGATCTCCTTGTCCACAGGTATTCTTGTGACAAAGGGTTCGAAGGATGCGGATTTTGGTACTGTGCTGGTAAGTCAGCTTTTTGGTGTTCCGAAGGCTATGTATTTTGTAGGGGCTATTCTGATCGGGCTGGGCATTGTTACCCCGTTGCAGACGCTGATCTTTCTGACCGTCGGCCTTATCTTTATTGTCAGCGGCCGGGTGATTGCCGGAACGATTGAAGTGTCAGGAATTGAGGCGGAGGTCGATACGGATGAAATGGCGGCGGATGAGATACGGCAGCCGGAAAATGTTACCAGTCTTTTACAAGTGGATCCAATCGAGCTGGAATTCGGTTATGGGATCATTCCGCTTGCGGATGTCAACCAGGGCGGCGACCTTTTGGATCGTGTTGTTATGATACGTAGGCAGATTGCCCTGGAACTCGGTACTGTTGTGCCTATTATCCGTTTGAGGGACAATATTCAGTTAAACCCGAACCAGTATATTATTAAAATAAAAGGCGTACAGGTAAGTGAAGGAGAGATATTGTTCGACCATTATATGGCGATGAATCCTGGATATGTGGAAGAAGAAATCACGGGTATTCCTACCTTCGAGCCGTCTTTCCACCTTCCGGCCATCTGGATTACGGAAGGGCAGAGGGAGAGGGCAGAGAGTCTCGGATATACGGTGGTGGATCCGCCGTCCATTATTGCAACCCATTTGACAGAGATTATCAGGCAGTATATTGCGGAGCTTCTTACCAGGCAGGATGTGCAGAGCCTTATCGAGAATGTCAAGGAGACCAACCCTGTTCTTGTGGAAGAGCTGGTGCCGAAGCTGCTTGGAATCGGAGAGATACAGAAGGTACTGCAGAACCTTTTAAAAGAAGGTATTTCTATCAGGGATTTGCTTACGGTTTTTGAAACGTTGGCGGATTATGCGGCTACTACAAGGGATACGGATATCCTGACAGAATATGTGAGACAAAGCTTAAAAAGGGCTATTTCGGGCAAATATTTCCCGGCCAATGAGACTACGAGCGTGGTAACCTTAGACCCGCAGATGGAACAGGAGATTATGAACAGTGTAAAACAGACGGAGCAAGGCGCTTATCTTACTTTGGATCCGGAAAAAACAAAAGCAGTGATCGCATCGGTAGGGGAAGAGGTCCAGAAGCTGGAGAATCTGGGGAAGAATCCGATTATTATTACATCGCCAATTGTGCGTATGTATTTTAAACGGCTGACGGAAGATTATTACAGAGATCTGATCGTTGTTTCGTATAATGAAATAGATTCAAACGTTGAATTACAATCTGTTGGGATGGTGACAATAGCATGATAATAAAGAAATTCCAGGGCAAAACAGAAAACGAAGCGGTAGAAGCGGCAAAAAAAGAAATGGGCGGCAATATCGTTATTATGAATGTAAGGGACTTGAAGAAAAAAGGCTTTTTCAGCTTTTTTAGCCGCGATCAGGTAGAAGTTACCGTTGCCCTTGAAGAAGAAGGGGAAAAATATACTCCAGTTAAAAAGGAAGAAAACAGGGAAACTGTCCAACGGCGTCCGCTGCCCAATGTGCAAGGGGAGAACAGCGCTGTATTGGAAGAAAAACTTGACAATCTGCACGCTTTGCTGGAGCAGCAGATACAGAAGCCGGAGGAAGAGAAGCCGGAAGAAGAACCGGAGACGCCTCCCAGCGAGTTCGAAAGGCTGATGAAGCTTCTGTATAATAAACTGTTGGACAATGAAGTGGATGAAAAATATGCCAATCAGATTATCGATGAGATGGAAAAAAGCGCAAAACCCAATATGCCTTTTGAATATGCCCTTACGAATGTGTATCAAAAGATGGTGTTAAAGTTTGGCAAGTCGGAAGGAATTGCTCCGGCAGGAAATGGAACGAAGGTGATATTTTTTGTCGGGCCTACCGGAGTGGGGAAGACGACGACGATTGCGAAACTGGCTTCCCATTATATTGTGGATGAGAAAAAAAAGGTTGCGATGATAACGTCGGATACGTATCGTATCGCCGCAGCGGAACAGCTGCGAATTTATGCCAGCATTCTTGAAGTTCCCTTTCGGGTGGTCTATTCGCCGGAAGAAATCGTGCAATGCCTGAGGGTATTTGCCGGTTTTGATTATATTTTTGTGGACACTTCGGGACATTCGTATCAGAATGAAGAACAGAAACAAAATATGGAACAGATCGTCCACGCGGTAGACAGTGAGGCGGAAAAGGAAATATATCTCGTATTAAGTGCAACGACAAAATATAAAGATCTGCTAAAGATCGTGGACACGTATTCGGAAATCACTGATTATAAGCTGATATTCACCAAGCTGGATGAGACAAATGCGTTAGGAAACCTTATGAATGTAAAACTTCATACTGATAAAATGATATCTTATATCACCTGCGGACAAAACGTACCGGATGATTTCAGGGAATTTAACCCGCAGAGTGCGGTAAGGCAGTTACTTGGAGAGAAAGTTTAGAGAGGAAGTTACAGAGCATGGATCAGGCTGAACAGTTAAGGAATCTTATAAAAGCTAATTCACAGGCGAAAAAGCCTGTGGCTCGTGTTCTGACCGTGACTAGCGGAAAAGGCGGCGTCGGCAAGTCGAATACATCGATCAATCTTGCGATACAGTTTCGTAAGATGGGACAGAAGGTGATTATTCTGGATGCTGATTTCGGGCTTGCTAATATAGAAATTATGTTCGGTGCAGTGCCAAAATACAATTTATCTGATCTGATTTACGAAGGAAAGGGAATTAAGGAAATTATTACAAGAGGACCGATGGGGGTTGGATTTATTTCCGGAGGTTCCGGCGTGGCCAGTTTGTCGAACATGACGCAGGATAATATACAATGTATCATTCAGAGCCTGGCAGAGCTGGATTCTCTTGCAGATGTAGTGATCATTGACACCGGGGCTGGGATATCCGATGCGGTCATGGAGTTCCTGGTAGCCAGCGGGGAAATACTGCTGGTGACAACGCCGGAACCTACGTCTATTACAGATTCCTATTCTCTTTTGAAAGCGCTCAGCATGCACCCCAAGTATGAGAGGGAAGAGACAAAAATTAAAATGATTGCCAATAAGGTGCAAAAAAGCGGCGATGGGGGAGATTTGTATAAAAAATTAAATGTAGTAGTGGAAAAATTTTTAAAAACTCCCATGGAATATCTGGGTGAAGTGCCGGAAGATACGCATCTCGTAAGAGCGGTGATGCAGCAGAAACCGGTATCAATGGAGGATCCTTATGCAAAGTCAGCCATGGCATATAAACAAATTGCGGTACGCCTGGCGAATAAGGAAGTAACGGAAAAAGTAAAACGGAAGGGAATGGCATCATTCTTTTCCCAGATTTTCAATATAAAAAAATCGGAGTAGGTGGGACAGGGATATGGCAGGTAAATTATTATCAAAATATGTAATGTCAGGGACGAAAGTAGAGATAAGAAAAAGAAAAAAAAGAAAGATTGACGGAGAGGAACCGGAGGTAAGCATATATTACAGCCAGATAAGCGATATCCTGGCGGAGAACAAGATAGAGATTACTATGCCGATGGAAAAAACGAAAATCGTTCTTTTGCCAGTAGGTGCCGAATATGATCTGTACTTTTATACTCCTAACGGGGTATATCAATGCAAGGCGAAAGTAGCGGACAGGGGAAAGAGAAATAATGTGTTCTTGCTGACCATGGAACTTACCAGCGATTTGAGCAAGGATCAGAGACGGGAGTTTTACCGTTTCGGCTGTGCCTTGAAGATGGATTCCAGGGTTCTGGGCGAAGAAGAAGTGGAACTGCTGGAGAAAGAGGGTACGCTGGAGAGTACAGGGGAAGAGCTGTTAAGGCAAAGCGTGATTATTGATATCAGCGCCGGAGGGCTGCGTTTTATGTCCAGCTATAAATATGAGGACGAAAGCGTCATTTTGTGCAAATACCAGCTCGATACCGAAAAGGGGCTGAAAGAATATGAGATATTAGGAAAGGTTCTTAGTGTGGCGGAGTCGCAGACGCGCCATGGCGCATATGAACACCGCGTACAGTTTATGGATATAGACGATTCGGCCAGGGAAGAGATCATAAAATTTATTTTCGAAACGGAGCGGAAAAACCGTAAAAAAGTATAGAGCGAATACGATATTTTTTCTAAAAAATTTGTGCCGTCAGGGCAGTTTGGAGGATAAGTATGAAAAAAGTTTTAGTCGTTGATGACTCTGCACTTATGAGGAGGGTACTGTGTGATATAATAGAACAGGATAAGAGATTTCAGGTAGTGGCAAATGCTACCAATGGTTTAGAAGCTCTTGAACTGTTAAAAAAGAATACTTATGATGTGGTTGTGCTGGATGTCAATATGCCTAAAATGAACGGGCTGGAGCTGTTAAAAGAGCTGCAGAAGAACAAGATTGCGGCAAGGGTTGTTATGGCGAGTACCGATACAAAAGAAGGCGCAAAAACAACCTTGGATGCATTGGAGCTGGGAGCTCTTGACTTCGTACATAAGCCGACAAGCGCGCTGGAATGCCGTCGGGATTTGTTTAGAACCCGGTTGCTGCAAATTCTGTCCGCAGTAACGGAGAGCAGGGCGCCTTCGTTTACAAAGGCATTTTCCATGGAAGATGTCAGAGCGTCGAAAAAAATGGTGGATCTGGTAAGCCGGCATGCAGGGAAGGTAAAAGGAAATAAGGTGGTTGCCATTGCGAGTTCCACAGGCGGACCCAAGGCATTGCAATCCGTAGTTCCAAGAATACCATCCAAATTAAATGCCCCGGTAGTTATCGTACAGCATATGCCGGCCGGGTTTACGGCTTCTTTGGCGGAACGGTTAAACTCCTTAAGCGAAGCGGAGGTAAAGGAGGCTGCGGAGGGGGATGTCCTTCTTCCGGGAAAAGTTTATATCGCTAAAGGCGGCATGCATTTGAAAATACGGTATAGCGGCGGAAGGCATGTGATTTATTATTCGGATGAGCCGCCCAGGGAGGGGGTAAAACCATGCGCCAATTATATGTACGAAGCTTTGGCGGAAAGTAAGTATGATGAAGTGGTATGCGCTGTAATGACAGGGATGGGAGCGGATGGAACAAAAGGAATATCTTATCTGAAAGGTAAGAAAAAGATACATGTTATCGCTCAGGACGAAGACAGTTGTGCAGTGTATGGGATGCCGAAAAGCATTGTGGTTTCCGGGCTGGCAAATCAAGTGGTTCCCCTTGAGCAGATTGCGCAGGAGATCATAATGAACGTGGGGGTAATGTAAAATGGATGTAAGCCAATATTTGGAAATTTTTCTCGATGAGACAAAAGAACATTTGCAAAGTTTAAATACTGAAATATTGAATCTCGAACAGGATCCGGAGAACACGGATACGATCAATGAGATTTTCAGGGCGGCGCATTCCCTGAAAGGAATGGCCGGGACAATGGGATATAAGAGGATGCAGAACCTGACTCATGATATGGAGAATGTGTTCTCAGAGGTTCGCAACGGGACGATCAAGGTAAAAGGGAATATGATAGATATACTTTTCCAATGCCTGGACGCCCTGGAAGAATATTTGAATAATATCCAGGAAACAGGCGATGAGGGAACGAATGAAAACGAGCCCCTGATCAAACTGTTAAACGATGTGCTGGATTCCAAAGAAGGCGGCGAGCCGCAGACGGAAAAGAAAACGCAGCCAAAGGCGGAAGCTTCTGACGGGGACGGTGCGAAATGGAAAAATATTAAGTTTGACGATACCCAGAAAAGGGTGCTGTCCGAGGCGGTGGACCAGGGAAAGAAAGTTTATGGAATTACCGTGAAAGTACAGGAATCTTGTATTTTAAAGGCGGCGAGGGCTTTTCTTGTGTTTAAGGCATTGGAAGAATTAGGGGAAGTGCTGATTTCCAATCCTTCCGTTCAGGATATTGAGGATGAAAGGTTTGAATTGGACTTCAGCCTCATCTTTGTATCGGACAGTTCTTTGGAAAAAATATTGGATTCGATAAAAAGCGTTTCGGAAATTGAGGATGCGCAGGGCGCACTGGTAGAAGACGAACAGATAGGTTCTATCGCTGCGATAGAGACAGACAAGAGTACGGCACCTGCCGTTGTTGCAGAAGAAGGGGAGAATGCTCCTGCGGCCGAGAAGGCGAACCAGCCCGCTCCTGCTCCCAAAGCGGCAGAGAAGAAAGCACCTGTTTCCAAACCGGTAGTAAACAGAACCGTCAGGGTGGATATCGAAAAACTGGATGTGCTGATGAATCTGGTAAGCGAATTGATTATTGCAAAAAACTCTCTGGTATCTGCTTCCGTAGGTGAAAGAAACAACAGCGTAAACGAACATATTGAATATTTGGAGAGCGTAACGACTAACCTGCACGAATCCGTGATGAAAGTAAGGATGGTGCCGATCGAAAGCGTAGTAAATAAGTTTCCTCGTATGATCAGGGACTTGTCCAAGAAATTAGACAAAAAGATGGAATTGTATATGTCCGGTGAGGAAACGGAACTGGATCGTACCGTAGTCGATGAAATTGGCGATCCGTTGATGCACCTTTTAAGGAACGCTGCGGATCATGGACTGGAGTCAGGCGCGGTTCGAAAGTCCAAGGGAAAACCAGAGGTTGGTTCTATTTTCCTGGATGCCTACCAGGATGGAAATAATGTCGTTATAGAAGTAAGGGATGACGGCGCTGGAATTAATACGGCGGCAGTGAAAGAAAAAGCAATTATGAAAGGCGTTATTACACCGGAACAGGGCGAGAATATGTCCGAGCAGGAAATTATTAATTTGCTGTTTAGCGCCGGATTTTCCACTTCTGAGGTAGTCTCAGACGTATCGGGAAGGGGCGTGGGACTGGATGTTGTAAAATCCAAAATCGAGTCCTTAAGCGGAGAAGTGGAAGTTAAGAGCAAGATTGATATAGGAAGTACATGGACGATCCGGCTTCCGCTGACCCTGGCGATTATTCAGGCTCTTATGGTGGATGTAGGCGGAGAAAAATATGCAATCTCTTTAGGATCGATTCAGACCATCGAAGATATTATTCCTTCGGATATTAAGACAGTGCAAAATAAAGAAGTGATCCACTTAAGGGGAATCGTAATCCCGCTTATCCGTTTGAGCGAAGTCCTTGATATTGCCAGCAAGAAAAATCCTGAAGACAATATGACGGTCGTTATCGTGAAAAAGGGCGACAGGCTGTCCGGGATCGTGGTCGATGAGCTTATGGGCCAGCAGGAAATCGTTATCAAGTCGCTGGGGAAATACATTACCAAGTGCAAGGTGATCAGCGGCGCTACTATTTTAGGCGATGGCGAAGTGGCATTGATTCTGGATACTAATGCGTTATTTTAGGTGCATATTGTAGGAGGGCAGCGGAATGGAAGAAGTAAAAGTGGTTTTGGATAATGAAACAACTCAGTTTATCGTAGTCAGGCTGGGTGATGAGCAATACGGAATCGATATTAAATATGTGGATAATATTGTGCGGATGCAGCATATTACAAGAGTGCCGAAGGTGCAGGAATACTTGAAAGGGGTCATTAATCTGCGCGGAGAGGTTATCCCGGTAATGAGCGCCCGTATTAAGATGGATCTTCCGGCTGATGAATATACGAAAAGCACAAGAATTATCATCCTTAAACTGGAACAGCATGGGACAATAGGGGTTATTGTAGATGAAGTAAAAGAAGTAGTGACGTTGGAAAACCAGCAGATCGATAAAGTCGCTTATGACAGCAAGGAAGAAAAGGATTACTTTATTTTCGGAATCGGGAAGTACGAAGACGGAGGATTGATCTCGTTGCTCGATTTGAATGCAGTGGTATTGGATAAGGATAGCATATAGGAGGTTGGCAGTGGCTGATTTAAATTTAGAGACAGTGTCTCAGGAATATTATGATATACTGAGGGAGCTGGGCAACATAGGGGCCGGAAATGCGACGACCGCTTTGGCGCAGATGCTTCAATGTAAAGTCGATATGTCCGTACCTCAGGTAAAATTGTTGGAGTTTGGTGATGTGGCTACCCTGATGGGCGGGGAAGAACAGATTATGGCAGGCATTTATCTCGGAGTGGAAGGAGACATTACAGGAAGCATTATGTTCCTTCTGGAAAAAGAATCGGCCAGACACTTAGTTGGAAAGCTGATGGGAATGGCGGCTGAAGGGGATGATTTTTCCGAAATGGAAATATCCGCCCTCCAGGAAGTAGGAAATATTATAACAGGCTCTTACCTTAATTCGCTGTCCATGATGACGAATCTGAAGATCTGCCCAACGATTCCTTCGCTGGCAATCGATATGGCAGGAGCGATCCTCAGCGTTCCGGCTATTGAATTCGGAATTTTAGGAGACCATATCCTGTTAATACAGACTCAGTTTTTTGACGAAGTTCAGTTAGATGGATATTTTATCCTTATTCCTGATCTGGAATCTTATGGAAAGATTCTGTCATCTTTGGGTATTTCGGTAAGTTAGAGCCCCTGGAAGAATGGAATCGGGAAATGAGCTGGTATATGTACAGGCAGGTATGCCGTAAGGTATAAAGTGTAAGAGACATATTTCATAAGAAAAATGGGAGACTCGGGAAGGCTATGGGTGAGATAATTAAAGTCGGAATGGCGGATTTGAAGGTATGTGTCAGTCCGGATGCTGTCACTACGTTGGGATTGGGATCCTGTGTAGGAATAGCCATCAGGGATCCGGTCACTAAGATCGGAGGGCTGGCGCATATTATGCTGCCGGATAGCACACAAATAAGAAATAACAGTAATATCCCTAAATTTGCAGATACAGGTATTGCCGAACTGGTAAGGCAGATGGTGGCGAGAGGGGCAAAACAGAGCCGCATGGTGGCAAAGATTGCAGGAGGGGCTCAGATGTTTTCCTTCCAAAATAAGTCGGAAATGGTTCGTGTGGGAGAGCGGAACGTGGAAGCTACGAGGAAGAAGCTGGCACAGTTGAAGATACCGATTTTAGCGCATGATACGGGAGACAGCTATGGTAGGACGGTTATTTTCTATCCGGAGACAGGAGATTTTGTTATTAAGGCCGTCGGAAAGGTGCAGAAGACTATATGAAAGGCAAAAAAAAAGGGGGAAAAGCAATGAAAAGAAAATTGATACCGCCTTTTTTGATGCTGTCCGCAGGGGCAGTATGCAGTATTGCCATGCATTTGAATTATTATGAAACAAACAAAATGCTGACAATCCTGCTGGTGGTGATGATTGTCTTTTACATTGCAGGAAACCTGTTTACAATGATGTTGAATATTTTTGATAAGAAAAACCAGCCGGAAGAAGAAATTCAGGAAGAGGCAATAGAAGAAATCATATCGGGTGAGGGAACACCGGCTGATATGCAAGAAGGACAGGTGAAAACGGAAGGATAATTAAGTAAAGGTGGCTGACGAAGTATGGATGAAACGGGCAGAAAGAAGTTGTGGGAGGAATATGCGAAGGCGAAATCGCCGGAGATACGTGAAAAACTGATTATAGAGTACGCCCCGCTGGTAAAGCTGGTTGCCGGAAGACTTAGCATGTATTTAGGTTATAATGTGGAATACGACGATCTGGTAGGCTATGGTATTTTCGGGCTGATCGATGCGATCGATAAATTTGACAGCATGAAGGCGGTCAAGTTTGAAACTTATGCAAGCTTGCGGATAAGGGGAGCTATTTTAGATCAGATACGTAAAATGGATTGGATCCCAAGGACGATCAGACAGAGGCAGAAAAAAATTGACGCAGCCATTAAAGAAATAGAAGCGGTTCAGGGAAGAAACGCGACGGATACGGAAATAGCGGAGGCATTGGGGATTTCCGAGGATGAACTTGGAGAATGGCAGTCCCAGATGAAGATTACAAACGTAGTATCTTTGAATGAATTTATGGAACAGGGGAGCGAAGTGCCGGCGGAGAATAATAAAAACGCCCATTTCGACAGCCCTGAGGAAGTAGTGGAAAAAGAGGAACTGAAGAAGATATTATCGGAGGCATTAGAACTGCTGACAGAGAAAGAGCGGAGAGTCATTGAACTGTATTATTATGAAGAATTGACCTTAAAAGAGATCAGCGGTATTTTGGAGGTGTCCGAATCGCGGATATCCCAGCTGCATACGAGAGCGTTGCAGAAAATGAAGACAAAAATGGGAAATTATATAGGAATATTGTCATAGAAGCAGGAGAACAAAAAACATGAATGGATATTTTCAATTAGTATGCAGTACCAATCAGACATATTTGCATGTGTTTCCGCCTACGGATGGAGGCATGACGGCTGCGACAAGTGAAATGGCGGAATATTTGGGAAATAAGGGCATTGCTTATGACAGTTCGGTTATTTCAGAAATCGCGGGCTTAGGTGGAAAGCATGAGATACTTATTAATCATATGACCTGCGATGAAGTCAGGGAAGATTATAAGCTGATCATAAGCCCGGATAAAATGAATGCGATAGTCCGTTTTTATCCGCCTTCTTTAAAGGGTGGAACGTTGAGCAAGCAGGAATTTATCGCTGACCTCAGCTTTAAAGGTATTGAGTTCGGTATTCAGGAAGAGGAGATCGACCGTTTTTTTAACAACAAAAGATATTGCGAAGATTATATCGTGGCCGTAGGGCAGCAGCCGAGACACGGAACTGACGCATATATTGAGTATTATTTTAATACGGATCTGAGTGCGCGTCCTACTTTAAAAGAAGATGGAAGCGTTGACTTCTTTCACTTGAATACGATCAGCCACTGTCATGAGGGAGATGTTCTGGCAAAGTTATTTCCAGAGGATCCGGGTGATGTTGGCTATAACATTATGGGGGAGAAGATCAAGCCAAGGGAAGTAAAGAAAAAGAAATTGAAATTTGGAAGGAATATATCGGTTTCTGAAGATAAGCTGTCTATGATATCGGATGTGGACGGCCATGTCACTTTAGTAGACGATAAAGTATTTGTTTCCGATATTTTAACGGTGGAAAATGTAGACAGCTCTACGGGAAACATTGAATATGACGGAAATGTACAGGTCAACGGCAATGTATGCGCGAATTTTTCAGTGAAGGCAAAAGGAAACATTGAAGTTTCCGGCGTAGTGGAGGGCGCGCAGGTAGAGGCCGGAGGCGATATCATTATTGCCAAGGGAATGAACGGCATGGGAAAAGGCGTGCTGAACGCAAAAGGAAACGTGGTGGCAAAGTTCCTGGAAAACGCCACGGTTACCGCATTAGGCTATGTATCGTCGGAAACGATTCTTCATAGCACGGTCTATGCGGGGGATGAAGTTACCGTAAGTGGAAAAAGAGGATTTATTACCGGTGGGCGAGTATGTGCGACAAATTGTGTCACCGTAAAGACGTTGGGATCCTCTATGGGAGCAGATACGATTGTGGAAGTGGGGGCAGACCCGACGATCAAGGTTCGCATCCAGAATCTGCAGTGGGATATTGCTAACGCAACCAGGGTTGTTAAGTCTGTCGTGCCTTTGATTGAGGCTTCCAAACAAAAGCGCGCAAAAGGAATAAAGGTGACACCAGAACAGCTGCAATATGTAAAATCTTTGGAAGTGCTGAATAAAGTGAAAGAAAAAGAAATAGAGGATAAGGCACTGGAGATGGAACGGCTGCAGGAGTCGATCGGCGTTTATTCCAATGCAAAGGTTATTGTGACGGATACAGTATTTCCGGGTACGAAGATCAGCATTGGCGATGTATCCATGGTTGTTCATAGTGAAATGAAATATTGTAAATTCATTAAGCTGGATGGGGATGTAAAGATGACGGCGATTTAAGTGTAAGGAGATCAAGTTTGTGTCTGTACGGCATCCACAAACTTGTTATGCACGATAAAGCCGTGCAGAAATGGAGAGAAATATGTCGATTAACCGTATTGAATTGCAGGGTACGATTACAAGAGCACAGGATTATACGACAATTAAACATAACCAGGATAATAAAGGGATGGTCGATCAGTCGAATTTCCAGGCCCAGTTCCATAAAACCGTAGAAAATAAAGCAACACAGGTTCATCAGGGCGACAATACGGAGAATAACAAGAAGAAGTATGACGCAAAAGAAAAAGGAAACGGGGAATATTCCGGTGACGGAGGGAAAAAGCGCAAGAAGGACCAGGATAAGGACAAAGATGCGGACGGAAGAGTGGTACTGAAAGGGATCGGAAGATTTGATATGAAAATCTAGGAGAATATGAAGTATGGGATTGACAGAGATCGTTCTTATAATAGTTGGAGTCGTTTTTCTGATTCTCAGCTATGTGCTTCCCATGGGAAAAGGGGAAAACGTGGCTGAGGCAGGAACGAGGATTGATGAGGGATTCATTCGAGGCTTGGTGGAAAAAGAGGTCGGGAATGCCAGGAATCATATCAATGATATGGTGGATGAAACCCTCTCTTATTCTATGGAAAAGACCGAGAGAGCAATGGAACGCCTGACAAATGAAAAAATTATGGCGGTCAATGAATATTCAGAACAGGTATTGGAAGGAATTAACAAAAACCATCAGGAAGTCATATTTTTGTACGATATGCTGAACGATAAACATGATAAGTTTGTTCGGACGGTAGGAGAGGCAGACAAAAAAATGAAAGAGATCCGGCAGGAAGTGCAGGATTTGGAAATTACCGTAAAAGAGGCAGCAGGAGGCCTGGAAGCGGAAACGGAACAAGTGCAGGAGCGGGAAACGGGAGAAGGCATCCTTTCAGAACCGGAGAAGGAAGACAGGCGGGAGGAAGCCTTATTTGTGCCGATTATGCCTGAAAAGGTGGATGATTCGGACAAGGTTCTTCGGGAAGTGAAGGAAAATGCGGAAGGCGGAGCATCGGGTTCGGATAAGGCGGAGCCTTCAGAGAAGAAAGAGCAGGGACATAACAGCAATTACAACAATAACGAAAGAATATTGCGGCTGCATAAATTGGGAAAATCAAAGACTGCAATAGCCAGAGAGCTTGGTTTAGGCGTTGGGGAAGTAAAATTGGTCATTGATCTGTTTGAACAGGACAAATAAGAATCCTAAAAGTATGGGCAGATGGGGGCAGTTATGAATTTGAAATATTATTTAAGAGGATTGGGACTGGGCATCGTTATGACTGCGATCATTGTGGGAATAGCGGCGCGCGGAAAAGATAAAAGCCTTACGGAAGAAGAAATTGTTGAAAAAGCGAAAACGCTTGGGATGATAGAAGAAGAACAGATGGAAGAATATCTGGAGGAAGCCAGGGCGGAAACGGAAGAAAGGATAAGGAAAGAACTGGCTGAAGAGGCGCCGGCGGTGCCGGCAGCGGAAAGCGTAAAGGCGGAAGGATCTGCAGGAGAGGAAAATGCAGGAGGCCGGGAAGCTTCAGGCAGCCAGGAAATGAATGATACCCGGGAGCAGGACGGCAGCCGGGAACCTGCCAGTGATCAAGATCAGGAAGCAGATGACGGAACGGAACCGGTGGAAGATGTCTATAGAGGGGAGGATGGAAAAACATATCCGGATGGAAAAACATATCCGGATGGAAAGGCATATCCGGCGGGAGAGGATGCTGCTGCGGCGGACGATAGGACAAAGTCGGAAGAAGGGATGGAACAGGAGATTATTTTTAATATAAAGAAAGGGGAGACGCCTTACAGTATCGGAAAAAGGCTGGAGGAAGAGGGTTTGCTGCCAGCGGATGCCAATTTTGACCGGTTTTTGGTAGATAATGGATATGATATGAAAATAGTGGCTTCCGAATACCGGATTCCGACGGATGCGGATATGGAGACGATTGCAAAAATTATTACGAAACAAGATAGATAATATTACGAAACAAGATAGATAATATTACGAAACAAGATAGATAATATTCCCTTGCAGATAAAGGGTTATTATGATACAATGTATGAGTTGTGACTAAAAAACACGTATGTTCATTCAATGTCGGTGCTTTTCAAATAACGTTTTACCGGAAAATATGAATTGCGGCAAAAAACGTCAGAAAGGAAAGGTAGGCAGCGGAGTATAAGACATGCGGAAGCAAATGAACCAAATGGAGGTAGAAACATGAGCGTTATTTCAATGAAACAGTTGTTGGAAGCAGGTGTTCATTTCGGACATCAGACAAGAAGATGGAACCCTAAGATGGCTCCGTATATCTTTACCGAAAGAAACGGCATCCATATTATCGATTTACAGAAGTCGGTAGGCAAAGTGGACGAGGCATATAAAGCGGTATTTGATATTGCATCCCAGGGCGGTACGATTCTTTTTGTCGGCACAAAGAAACAGGCGCAGGATGCAGTAAGAGTGGAAGCAGAACGCTGCGGCATGTTCTATGTAAATGAAAGATGGCTGGGGGGAATGCTGACAAACTTTAAGACAATCCGCAGCAGAATCGAAAGATTAAAACAGATCGAGATTATGTCCCAGGATGGAACTTTTGACGTTCTTCCCAAAAAAGAAGTTATTGCATTGAGGAAAGAATGGGATAAGCTGGAGAAAAATCTCGGCGGTATCAAAGAGATGACAAGAATTCCGGACGCTATTTTCGTAGTAGATCCGAAAAAGGAAAGAATCTGTGTACAGGAAGCTCATACGCTCGGCATTACGCTGATCGGTATCGGTGATACTAACAGTGATCCGGAAGAACTGGATTATATTATTCCGGGCAATGATGATGCGATCAGGGCGGTAAAATTGATTGTTTCTAAAATGGCCGATGCGGTTATCGAAGCAAATCAGGGCGAGGAAATGGTGTCAGAAGATGTGGCTGCAGAGATGGCGGAAGCAGCCGGAGCATCTGAAGCGACGGATATGGAAGAAATAGCGGCGGCTGAATAAATAAATCTGTCCGGAGCCGGAATACGGCCGGGCAAGAATGGAGGATTAAAATGGCTATTACAGCAGCAATGGTAAAAGAATTAAGAGAAATGACTGGCGCAGGTATGATGGACTGTAAAAAGGCGCTTACCGAGACCAATGGTGATATGGATGCAGCAGTAGAGTTCTTGAGAAAGAACGGACAGGCAAAAGCGGAGAAAAAAGCGGGCAGGATCGCAGCGGAAGGCCTTTGCCGCGTAGCAATGGACGGCGATCAGTGCGCAGCGGTTGTAGAAGTAAATTCAGAGACCGACTTTGTGGCTAAGAATGCAGATTTCCAGAATTTCGTAGAAACAGTGGCGGCTCAGGCAGTATGTTCCGATGCGGCAGACATTGATGCTTTTATGGCGGAAAAATGGAAAGAAGACGCTTCCAAGACCGTAAAAGAAGCTTTGGTAGAAAAAGTAGCGGTAATCGGCGAAAATCTGAATATCAGAAGATTTGAAAAAGTAGTTGCATCGGAAGGCTGCGTAGTTTCTTACGTACATGGCGGCGGAAGAATCGGCGTTATCGTGGAAGCAGCTACGGATGTGGTAAATGATGCTGTTAAGGAGGCGCTTACCAATATTGCAATGCAGGTAGCGGCGCTGTCTCCCAAATATGTGTCTACAGCGGATGTTTCCGAAGAATATAAGGCCCATGAGAAAGAGATCCTTATGGCACAGATCGCTCAGGATCCTAAGATGGCAGGAAAGCCGGAGAAGGTAATCGAGGGCGCAGTGGTAGGCCGTTTAAATAAGGAGTTGAAGGAAGTATGCCTGTTAGAGCAGACTTATGTGAAGGCAGAGGACGGAAAGCAGACGGTTGCACAGTATGTGGCTCAGGTAGCGAAAGAAAACAGCGCAGCGCTTTCTATTAAGAAGTTTGTTCGCTTCGAGACCGGTGAAGGTCTGGAGAAGAAGGAAGAGAACTTTGCGGAGGAAGTTGCGAAGCAGATGAATCAGTAGAAATTTGTCGAAATAAGGCGAATAGAGATAGGAAAAACCCTTGTGAATGGTGTGGGAATGCCATTTGCAGGGGTTTTTAATGTTTTATGTTGAATTTTCATTTCTTGACACTGTCACGATATACCGTTATAATCAATAAAAAAAGAATCCCTGAAATGGAGAATAGAGAAATGGAATTGATGAATTTGTTAAAGGAAAAGCAGCTTTCTGTTTATCAGTGTGCGAAAGAAAGCCATGTACCATATACTACATTATCCGATATTGTGAAAGGGAAAACTAGGATTGAAAAATGTACCGCAGAAACAATATATAAATTAGCGAGGACGCTCCATTTGACAATGGAAGAACTTTTAACAGAATGTTTTAAAGAAGATGAAAACGCTCCCAATTTAAGAGATTTTGAAATATATAAAAGTAATATCTGTCATTTAGTGAAAGATAAAGGAGATATTGATTTTATTATTGATACTTTAAAGGAGAATCAAATAAGAACTTATTGGGAACGGCAATGGTATCGGGAAAGTTTTTATCTTCTGGCTATGGTAGATTATTTAAGCAGGGAAAATGGACTTCCATTGTGCAATGATTATGAAGATATAAGGAACTGTAAGCTGTCGGAGCCGTTATATCCGTGGGATGTTGTTCTTGCTGCAAAATTGGATGGTTCGCTTGATAGGAAAGAACAATGTTTAAAAGAAGCGATTCCCGAATTTCTGAGGTTTAATATTATAGAAAGCGAGATAAGGAATGTCTGTTGAGAAAGGTTTTACCAAAGAAAATCTGGATTATTATTTGAGAGAATTGGCAAAAGAGTTTCGGAAAAGAAATGGGAAAAATATGCCTGCTGAGATTGTGTTAGTTGGGGGCGCGGCAATCCTTGCAAATTATGGGTTCCGTGAAATGACCTATGATATCGATGCAGTCATAACAGCATCATCAGTCATGAAGGAAGCGGTGAACGCAGTAGGAGACCGTCTCAGTTTGCCAAATGGCTGGTTGAATGCAGACTTTAAGAATACGAGTTCTTATAGTCCTAAATTGTCGCAATACTCTAAGTATTACCGTACCTATTCTAATGTATTGAATATCAGAACAATTAGTGCGGAATATCTTGTTGCCATGAAATTAATGTCCGGGAGACGCTATAAGAAGGATTTGTCTGATATTATTGGTATCTTAAGCGAACAAGAAAGAAGAGGAGAGTCTTTAAATTACCAGCAGATTGATTGCGCAGTAAAAAATCTGTATGGCGGGTGGGATAATATTTCCGAATATGCAATACAGGTTTTGAAAGCGGCTTTAGATTCAGAAAACCTAAAAGAATTATTTATGGAACAGGAACATGAAGAAGTATTATCAAAACAGGCAGTGCTTCAAGTTGAAAAATATGAAGGGGAAAAAGTAAAGGAAAGTAATGTGGATGAGATTATTCAAAAAGCTATAAGGAAGAAAAGGGATAGCAGAGATGTGAGATAAAAAGAGGTGCGATAATGATAACTGATAAGAAAGAAATCGAGAGTGTGCTTCAGATTGGTGAGAAAATCTTATTAGATCATCCAGAATTGTACAATATGAGTTTGGATGATGTGTTAGTTAAATTGGATGATGGAACAGAGCAGATGCTGCACAATAGATGGGGAGTGACGGCATGGATGGTGGCAAAATCATTGGAATGCTTTGATGTGAAAAATTTGGTTATATAGTTGTCGGGGATAGATAGTGGGATTCTGACTTATAAGTATGCAGGGTATCTTCTTCAAGTAAAATATCAAATATTAGGAAACCTGGCAAGGACAAGCACAATATGATTTTATGTCTGTTTTACGGTGGGAATAGTATCAGAAAGATGTGTTAGAAGCGGCAAACGTCGCCGAGAGGATGATTCAAAGGGGCAGTTTCTGGAGTAAAAAAGCTGCCATTGATTTTGTAGAGAGCGGATTCTATTATGATAAAGCGATATTCGGAAGATATTTTATGCAGTTAGAAAATATGGCGTTAGAGAATGCAGAACTTTGGCAAATGATAATCAGAGTTTTTGTGAATTATGATGTTAAAGTTACTTCCGATGATAGTATTGAAGCAGAACGGTTATACCGTAAAGTTATTGAATATCTGAAAAAGATTCCGGAAGGAACATTACAGGAAAGAAGCTGTTTTATTGAGGCTTTACAGTGGAAAAAGGAAATTCCAAAAGAAATAGTGTCAATTTTTCAAATTTTAATATCGAAATCATTTGGTAAAAATCAAAATATAATAGACATGCTGAAAAATTACTTATATGTGCAATTAGAAAATGCTGGATGGAGAATGATATTACAAGATATGCGGCAGATTTTTATTGCTAATAAGTATGGCGTCAATTATGAAGAATTTTTTAACGGAATGTCAACAATTATTCATGTATTTTCAAAGTATCCAGAGGAAGTAACTAGAGAAGCCTTGAAAGATATGCTTTCGGCGGATGTAAACATTTTTTTCTTTGGATTAGGGCTATTATTGAAAGCTGGGAATCTTTCTAAATTATATAGTGAAAATGAGGTGTCCGAAGTAAAGTTAATGTTTACTAATTGGCAGATGATATATTTGATGAAAGGAACTCTTTATTTTGCAGTTAAGACGAAAAAGATTTGTCATATGGCCTTCCAGTTGCTGGGTTTTTCTGAAGAGAATAATAGTAAATATATAGAATTTTGTATGGAGGAAGTATATGGAAATTATCCAGCAACATTTTTTGAAGTTGCAGAAAACTATAAGGATGCAAAAGAGTCAAAGCAGGTAGAGTTAGCAAATAGGGTTATAAAAGAGCATAACCAAATTTTAAAGGAAAGAGAATTATGTTACAAAATTAAAGATTTGCGACCTTCCAGAATACATCAAAGCATTTACCGGAAAGCGCAAATGGGTCAAAATCGACAAATGAATGAGAGAGCGCATAAGGAATCTTTTTTTGCCCAGATGTTTCCTTCGGAAATATTAAAATATGGAAAGCGAAGTGGATTTATTATTATGTGATTTGCTGTTTCAAATGGGTTACATTACAGATAATAAGCCAAAAACTGGAAACAGACAATATGGTGTGGATATTCGTGCATATAATGACAATGAAATACTTCTGATGTTGCGAAAGGAAATTAGAGACTAGAAATAGGTTGAATTCATCCTATAAATTGGATATAATAAAACTATCAGGAGGTATGGACGATGACAATAAATACAAATACAATGGTTTCTATTACGGAAGCAAATCAGAACTTTTCAAAAGTAGCACGATTAGTGGATGAACATGGAACAGCAGTCATTCTAAAAAATAATGTACCAAGATACCTTGTCATAGATTTCAGCAAAGCTGAGCATGATGCTGTTGCGTCAAATGAAGATGTATTGAGTATATCGAAACGATTAATTGAGAAGAATAAGGAATCTTATGAGGTGCTTGCAAAATGATAAAGCTGACAAAAGAACAGATGCTATTGCTTCATACTCAGTTAATAGAGACTACCGGAGGAAGCGATGGGATTAGAGACATGGGTCTGCTTGAATCTGCATTAGAAAGTCCTTTCCAATCTTATGGTGGAGAAGAATTATATCCAAAAAAGGTGGAAGATTTTGTGGAAGCATTAGATATTTCGGCGCATGAACCGGAAAGGCGGCCTTCCAAACCGATTATTCCGTTAGTTACTAATATAGGGGAAATACGTAAGTTTATGGGAATGGAGAATAGAGAAAATGAATGATTGCATAGCAGTAAATATTTAAGATATGCTTAAAGCAATCGGAGAGGAGGAATTATTAAGACTTCTTTCCGATTTTTCGTGTCCATTAAATAGGGAAGTGGAGGATTTTGTACGAAATAAATCTATTGATTTTGCACAAAGGAAACTTTCCATTACATATCTTGTTATGAAGAGAACAAATGAGGCGAAAAATATTCTTGTAGGGATTTATACGTTATCTCATAAGGCTATTAAAATTGCGGATTCCAATATTAGTAATACAACTCGTAAAAACTGTTGAGATATGCAACTTTGGATAAGGATACCAATAGATACAATATTTCTGCATTTTTAATTGCACAGTTTGGGAAAAACAATGCAGTACCAGAAAAATATTCAATTACTGGAAACGAATTAATGGATTTAACGTTTGAGTTGCTGAAACATGTTCAATATTGCGCTGGCAACAGCAGAAAAGGGAGTTCCTTATGTACGGTATGTAAATGCCTATTATGAGAATGGAGCGTTTTATGTTATTACCTATGCACTTTCAAATAAAATAAAACATTTAGAAAACAATCCTGTGATTGCAATAGCCGGTGGATGGTTTACCGCACATGGCAAGGGGATAAATTTAGGTTATTTTGGAAAGGAAGAAAACCATAGGATTGCAAAGAGGCTGAAAGAAGTGTTCTCTGAATGGATTGATAACGGGCATATTGATCTTGAGGATGAGAACACGGTTATTTTATGTGTGGAATTGACAGATGGGCTTTTGCTTTCACATGGGACAAGGTACGAGTTTTAGGCTTTCAATTTCCGGAGGGATTTTATTATGAAATTTCAAAGAACAGATGGCAAAAATAAAGATTTTATAGAAAACTGTAGGCTTCTTGATATGGATCTGGACAGACGTGTCGGAAAAAAGATAGAAAGAGACAAATACAAAAAATATAACCAGTTGGATGAAATTAAGGAAGCAATCGTTGTGTATGAAGGGAAGCGGGTAATTGGCGGCGGAGCCATCAGAAGATATGATGATGAAACGATAGAATTGAAGCGGGTGTTTGTACATACGGAATATCAGGGACGGGGCATAGGGAGCAGGATTGTTTCCCTGTTGATGGAATGGGCCGTAGAACTGGGATATAAAAAAATGGTTCTGGAAACCGGGGAGTTATTGGCTGAATCCTGCGCCGTATATAAAAGGCTGGGTTTTCAGGTGATCCCGAATTATGGTCCGTATGAGGATATGCCGGAATCATTGTGTATGGCAAAGGATTTGAAAAGCGGGAGGCGGGCAGATGCGGGATAAAAATTTTAATATGCAGCTAAGGCGGGCGGAATGCCCGGTAAAGGTTGCGGAGATCGTGGAGAAGACAATAAGGGCCGTCTATCCCCATTATTATCCTTCTGGGGCGGTACAGTTTTTTCTGGACCTGCATAACGAACAGAGGGTAAGGGAAGCGCTTGCCAGGGAAGATATTTATTTTGCGGAGGTGCAGGGGGAAATTGTGGGAACCGGGAGTATCTGGGGGAATGAGATCTGCAGGCTGTTTATCTTACCGGAATACCAGGCAAAGGGTTATGGAAACAGGCTGATGGATTTCCTAGAAGATATGGTTTTCAGGAAATATCATGCAGTACATATTGATGCGTCTTTTCCGGCGGAAAGTATGTATTTGAAACGGGGATACCGGATAAAAACCTATGAGAAAATTGAAGCAGGGGGCGGGGACTATCTCTGTTACCATACAATGGAAAAGGCGGCAGGTGGAAAGGGATAAAGATTTTCAGGAGGGAACAGATGGATAAATGGTTTACGGTTGACAGGATAGATGAGGATACTTATATCATCAGCGAATACCGGCATTGGGAGGAAACACATTGTTATCTGCTGAATGGTTCCGGGCGGAGTCTGCTGATCGATACGGGGCTTGGGATCTGTAATATTTATGATGAGGTGGTGAAGCTGACAGACCAGCTGGTTACGGCTGTTGCCACGCATATCCATTGGGATCATATCGGAGGGCATAAATATTTTCCGGATTTCTATGCCCATGAAGAGGAACTGGGGTGGCTGTCGGGCGGGTTCCCTTTGTCTATGGAAACGGTCAGGGGCATGGTAGTTGACCGTTGTGAACTGCCGGAAGGTTATGATGTGGGCAGCTATGAGATGTTCCAGGGGAGGCCGTCCGTGGTTCTGCGCGGTGGGGAAGAGATTGACATTGGCGGGAGGATGATAAAGGTGTTTCATACGCCGGGACATTCACCGGGGCATATGTGCTTTTGGGAACCGGGGCGGGGGTATCTTTTTACAGGGGATCTGATCTACAAAGATACCTTGTTTGCATATTATCCATCTACAGATCCGGGAGCTTATCTTTCCTCACTGGAAAAGATGGCGCTTCTTCCTGTGGAAAGGGTGTTTCCGGCGCACCATTCCCTGGATATCCAGCCGGAGATTATCGGCCGTATGAGAGATGCTTTCCAGGGATTGAAGGAAAGCGGGAAACTGCGTCATGGGAGCGGGACTTTTGATTACGGAGACTGGGCGGTCTGGCTGTGATGGGGGTGTTTATGAGGGATGAAGGAAGGATGGAGACAGAAGATATTATTCTTGGAAAGGCAAAATATGAGGATTGGAGATCGATATACCGGAATGTCTGGTCAAGGCCGGAAACAGCAGAATATATGGTATGGAAAGTGACGGCTGATGAGGATGGGGCCAGGGAGAGGATACAGAGGACGATCGTATGGCAGGAAACCCATGATGCGTGGCTGGTCTATGAGAGGGGCAGCGGGCAGGCCATTGGTTTTGCCGGAGTGGAGGAAACAGAGCCGCATATTTATCATGAGACTGGTATTGCCTTGGGACCGGAGTATGTGGGAAGGGGATATGGGAAACAGATACTGCGTTTATTGATGGAATACTGTATTTCTTTAGACGGGCAGGAATTTTATTATTCTACACGGGCAGGGAATCTTGCTTCAAGGGCACTGGCCTTATCCTGCGGATTGACTTATCACCATTCGGAGCGGAGGACAGATCAGCGCAGTGGGAAAACTTATGAATTGGAGATTTATAAAAAGAATCTGGAAAGTATAGGGGTGGGATATGAAGCCGGATGAGATATTGAAGTATTGCCTGGAGAATCTGGAGGGCAGCGTCCTTGTGGAGAGCTGGGGAGAAAAGGGGATTTTTTATAATCCCGGACGTGTGCTGAAAAGGGGCGTGTACATATTGACGGTCAAGGAGAAGGACGGGGATAACGATAAAGGCTCTAAGCTGGACAGGCCAGGAGTTTACCGGGTGAACCTGGGTGTTCGTAAGGATACGTTTGTGAAGCTGTTCGGGGCTGTGCCAAAACGTCCGGGGGCAGGCGGGGTTGTGGAAATGGATTATGATTTTTCTGCGGCTGACTGCTTTTTACCCCATCCGGTCTATGCGTGGATGGGGTGGATGTGTGTGCTGAATCCGTCGGAAGAGACTTTTGAGGCTTTGAGGCCGTATATCCGGGAAGCATATGAATGCGCAAAAGAAAAATTTGCCAAAAGAAAGTGAAATGAGTGGAAACGAAAAGGGAGAATCTGAAAATGAATACTTATCAGGTGATAGACGAAAAAAACTGGGAGAGAGCCATGCACTGTATGGTTTTCAGGGAAAGCGTGGAGCCTGCTTTCTGTGTGACATTTGAGGCGGATATCACAAATTTCCGGCGGAAGGTAAAGGCGCAGAACCTCTCTTTTACGCTTGCGTTTGTGTATGCGATATGTAAATGCGCGGATGAGATTGAAGCGTTCCGGTATCGTTTCCTGGATAGGAAGGTGGTTCTTTTTGAGCATATTGATACTGCGTTTACTTATCTGAATCAGGATACGGGGCTGTTCAAAGTGGTCAATGTGCCGCTTCGGGGCAGTATTCAGGAATATGTGGAGACGGCGGGGAGGATTGCAAGGGAGCAGAAGGAATATTTTACAGGCCCCCTTGGAAATGATGTGTTCCAGTGTTCGCCTATGCCCTGGGTCACGTATACGCATATTTCACATACCAATTCTGGGAAAAAGGATAATGCGACGCCCTTGTTTGACTGGGGGAAATATTATGAGAAGGGTAGTAAGATTGTCATGCCTGTATCTGCCCAGGCTCATCATTCTTTTGTGGATGGGATACATATTGGACAGTTTGCGGATAGGCTCCAGGAATATTTGGAATCATTTTAGGAGCGGAGGTTGGATTATGTCCAAAGGGCATATCGCATGACACGCCTTTCAGGTGGTCAATCAAAGGTATAACGTAAGTTTACAAAAAGGACTGAAAATGCTGGGGAGGCATCTTTCAGTCTTTTTTTCATGGGATATTTTTTTACATTTGTGAGAGAGAGTATTTGCGGAAGTGATTGACATGGCAGCAAATTCTTTGTATAATAGTTATTGACTTTAAGTCAATAACTATTAAAGGAGGCGGGGGAATTTGGCAAGGCCAGTGAAAAAACAGCCGGAACAATGGAAAAAAGAGATTTTGGATGCGGCAAAAGAGTTGTTTTTATCGAAAGGTTATGAGGAAACTGCAATTACGGATATTATGGAGTTGGCAGGGGGCGCAAAGGGGATGTTTTACCGGTTTTTCCAGAGTAAGGAAGAGGTCATGCACGCTTTAGGGGATCGGATGTTTTTGGAGAATAATCCTTTTGAGGTTGTCAGGGAGCGTTCGGATCTGAACGGGATGCAGAAGATTCGGGAAGTGCTTGCCTTTGACAGGGCTGATGGAGAACGGGAAGAAATCAGTACGCAGGCGATTCCTATCCTGAAAGACCCGCGCATTCTGGCGGCCGCGGTGGAGGCGAACCGGAGGGTGCTGACTCCTTTATGGCTGGAACTGATTGAGGAAGGGCGGCGTGACGGTTCTATCCGGACGGAATACGCAAAGGAGCTTTCCGAACTGCTGCCCCTTGTCAATTTCTGGCTGCTGCCGTCTGTGTTCCCGGCGGATGTGGAAGAAATCCGGCATAAGTGCAGGTTTGTTGCGGAGGTTCTTTCGGCAATGGGTCTTCCGATTATAGAGGATGAGATGCTTGGACGGACAGAGAGGATACTGGGAGGTTACAGGGAAGAAAGGAAGGAGTAGCGCATGGAACAGAAACTGTTTACGAAAAATTTCACGCTCCTTGTGCTGGGGCAGGCGAGTTCTTTGTTTGGCAATTATATCCTGCGTTTGGCGCTGTCTATGTATGTGTTGGAAGTGACGGGTTCGGCGGCTGTGTTCGCGGGGATTTTATCTATTGCGACGATTCCGACGATCCTTTTGTCCCCTGTTGGAGGAATCCTGGCTGACAGGGCGGACCGGAGGAATATCATGGTGGCGCTGGACACGCTGACGGGAATGTCTGTCTTATGCGCGGCGGTCTTTTTGTCCGGGGACAATGCGGTTGTAGTGATCAGTGTGCTGCTGGTGATACTTTCTGTCCTTGGGGCATTTGAAACGCCTACGGTGCAGGCGTGTATCCCGCAGATGCTGGCAGGTGATAACATTATTAAGGGAAATGCGGTGGTAAACCAGGTGACGTCCATTTCTTATCTGATCGCGCCTTTGCTGGGTGGTATCTTATATTCTGCTGTTGGCTTGAAGCCTGTGATGTATGCAAGTGTTGTATGCTTTTTTATCACGGCGTTATTTGAATGTTTTATCAAATTGGGTTATCAGGCCAGGGAGTTTCAGGGAAATGTTTTGTCCATGGCAAAAAATGATTTTTCCAGCAGTATCCGTTTTATCATGAAAGAGCGGCCGGATATCATGAAGATGCTGCTTCTGGCGGCATTCTCACGCTTCTTTGTCATGGGGGTTACGCTGGTGGGGCTGCCCTTTCTTGTGCGGTCTGTGCTTGGCCTGGACGCAAGATTTTATGGAGGGGCGGAGAGCGCAATGGCGGTTGCCACTATTCTGGGAAGTATCGTCACGGGGCTTCTTACGGGAAAGTTAAGATCCGGCAGATTATCGTATGTGCTTGCGGCAATCGGCATCTGTATCATTCCGGCAGGAGCCGTATTTCTTTTCCCATCCGGTGCGATGATCAGATATGCTGTGATTGTTGCTGCCTTCTGTGGTATGCAGGCCGCAATCAGTGTTTTTTCTATTTTGGCGGTATCCATGATCCAGCAGAATACACCGGATGAGCTGATTGGGAAGATCATGGCTTATACATCCGCTGTTACGTTGTGCGCCCAGCCTGTTGGACAGATGGTATATGGATTTTTGTTCGACAGGTTCCAGGGGATCGTGTATCTTGTATTGATTCCCTCGGGGATTTTGGTATGCGTGATCGGGCTGCTTGCCACGGGTTTTTTTAGGAAGATGGAAGAAAAGCAAGGTGGTGGAAGAGCGGCAGAGGGAGTAGGCTGAACGGCGGGAGCGGAGCCGGATCAGTGAGCATAAGGAAGAGAATTATCTGAAAGGGTATATGCGGTGCGGACACTGCGGGAAGACATTCAATCTTTCCCAGACTATACGGAAAGGGAAGGTGACGAGGGTGTATTACTGCCGGGGATACCAGACGCTGCGGTCTGCCATCTGTACGAATAAGGACAGGATGAACCCTTTACAAAATTGCCAAATTGGTGCCAAATTGGTGTGAATTGCAAACCGAGATTCCCGTTCAAAAGGGAAAGCCCGGTACAAACAGAATAAAACAGCATAGAGAAAGTGACGATACAAAGGCAGGAGG
>CAIGRU010000030.1_pt1 | contig 120707 bp, 106 predicted proteins | sample 7351341 | NCBI WGS metagenome assembly CAIGRU01
ATATATATTTTCCTCTGGCAATTTTTAGCCCATGATTTCGTGCGGAGCTTATACCTTGGTTCTGAGTCAAATTTAAAATAGAAATTTTTAAATCGGAGTTTTCTGATTTAAAGTATTCAATGATTTGCGAGGAATTGTCGGGCGATGCATCATTGACTATAATTATTTCGAAATCCTTGAATGTCTGATTCTTGACTGATACCAAACATTTGTGCAGGTATTTCTCGACATTGTAGACAGGAATGATTACAGATATGAAAGGATTGTTCATATTCCAATTTTGGCAATAATTTCAGATTGGTATTTAGCGTCATGAAGATTCTTAACGGGATTATTGAATGAACTTTCTGCAACAAATTTAGTATCTAAAGCCACCTTATCTTTTGCTTTCATCTTGAACCATTCATACTCCACGTCAATATGTCCGATATCAATAGCTTGATAACCGTACATGCTTAAATCATAGGCAAGACAGGTGGCTGTCATGCCCAACGCAATTAAAATAAGAGTGTCTTTAGGCAATTGTTTTGCTTCTGACATAATCTCATCGTATACCTGGAAAGCATTTCTTGACGGACATAATATTCGTTTTATATCTGTTGCATTGTTGAAAAGATCGTTACCGACACCAAGTCGTGAAAATTCACCTTCTATAAAGCATACGTTACGATTATGCCAAATTTTTTTTATTATTGGTACTAATTTTTTTGCATTGGAATCTGTTCTGTAATCAATGTAAAATCGTGTGAAGTTGGTGTCATAATATTGTTTCTCTATAGATACGAATGGCAGAATATGCTGTGTAATACTTCGATTTAGATACCCTCCCCAGAATTCAAATGCCCTATATTTCAATGGCCATAAATTTTTCCATACATAAGGTAGCCCTATTAGGACTCTTGAATTATCAGATTTTAGAATGTGTCTAAGTTTGGAAATTATCTGTTCGTTTTTATCTTGAAAGCCTGTATTATTCCCGGCAAGCAATGTCAGCTCTCCATCCCCAAATCTGGCGATGGAGAGACGGTTGTCTATAATTTGTTGTAATGTTTCCTCGCTGGATGCAATTTTAATCTTCCGGAATTGCTTGAATTTTGCATCAAACAATTGTCTCAATATGAAATATAGAGTGAAATTCAGTTTGTTGATTAATGATTGTTTCATCTTTATACCTTTAACCATGTTACAATTTTATTGCTACCGATAGAGTGCTCGAGGAAATGAATGAGCTCTTTGTAATTGTTGAGTTTCACTGATTTACATATCGTAAAAAAACTAAAAGTAATAACAATCGCACCAATTGCTAATCTAATGATTGCGGCTAATGTGATATCTAAATCTGCGTTCATTAATGCGAATGAAACTGCATAATCCACTATGGCAACGGGTATGACCGAGACCAACGCTAATAATAATGACGGATATAAGTCGGAGATAACATTCAGGAAGGAATAGTTGATTATGCGTTTCGTCACAAATGAGTATATAAGACATTCGCAAATATTCACAATAATCTGTCCAATTAATAGCCAAAGTACTCCAAATCGCCAAGCTATGGCAAGCATTGTCACTACAAATATTTTACGTATGATAGATATCGCTAAGAATTTCCCTGAATAGCCCTTTGCAAGAATGACTGATTCTAAAATAGAGATTATCGGTGTAAGCATGGCCATTACGCATGCAAGTTGGAAAAATGTAACTGCGCCATCCCATTTTGATGAGTACATGAAAATGAATAAGGGATGAGCCATAAAAATCAACCATATCATAGCAGTGAATATCAGCATGCTTACTATGGAAATGAATTTTATGATATTGTTTCTGAATCGTTCATTGTCATGCTGCATTTTTACAAATACAGGGAATGTCACCCCACTGAACACACCAAAGAATGTGTCTTTAAATATATTTGAGGTGGAAATGGCTCGATTGTATAATCCGAGACTGGTTGGGTTGTAAACACGTCCGATTATTATATCATAAAGTTTTGAAAAGCCGTAATCTATAATGCTGGATGCTAAAGTCTTTGAGCCATAGTTAAATAAACCTAAAAGCCGTTTCCTTGAAAATACAAGCATCGGACGCCATGAAGATATAATCCAATTCATTATGGTTGTGCAAAAAGTATAGATTAGTCCTTGTGCGACAAGTGCCCATACCCCATAGCGGTTGATAGCCATTATAATGGCAATTACGGCAGATATAATCTGGCATGTGAGATTAATAATTACTTGCCGTTTATAATCTATTTCCTTTTTGAATATTATTGTTTGTATTTGCCCGAATGATAATATTATAATGCCGAGTGATGAAAATCTAATTATGGGTATAAGTAACCTTTCATGGAAAAATTCGGCGATTAATGGGGCGCAGAGATATATTATCAGATATATGATACCACAAATACCGATATTAAAATAGAAAACCGTACTAAAATCGATATTGTCAGCATCCCTTTTTTGAACCAACGCATTACCAAATCCAGCATCGGCAAGTTGGTATGCAATGCCGGTAAACACCCCGGCCATTGCAATAAGCCCATATTGTTCAGGTCCAAGCATTCGGGCTAAAATCATAGCGGGTATTATGGCTATGATTTGAGATCCAAAACGTCCGATATAGCTCCAAACAATGCCCCAAAAAGTTTTTTTTCTTAAATCTTCGGACATTTGATGTTATTTGGTGGTGTAGTGGGAGTAGTTGCCGTAGCCGTAACCGTAGGCGTAGCCGTAGCGGGAGCCGCGGCGGTGGCCTTCGGTGGCGGTGGCGTTGAGGACGAGAGTCATGTTGCGGTATTTTTTCCGGTCATATAGACGCTGGAGCTCGGGGAGCATGGAGCGTTCAAACAGTCCGGCACGAATCACAAATATGGTGCGGTCGACTATGGTGGATATAATCTGTGCGTCTGCCATCATCTCTACCGGAGGACAGTCAATGAGAATGTAATCGTATTCAGCCTTGAGTGTCTGGATGAGTTTGGGTAGACGTGGCGACTCGAGTAGTTCGGTGGGGTTAGGTGGAATGGAGCCTACCGGTATCACGCTCAATCCCGGTGTTAGGGTGTCGGCGTGGATTATGGTTTCGATGTCGTCGGTTTCGCCTACGAGGTAGTTGCTCAGTCCTATCTGGGGGGTGTTGATGTACGCGGATGTTGAGCATCGTCGAAGGTCACCGTCGATTACAATGACGCGTTTACCTTTTATCGCGAGACTCACAGCTGTGTTCATGGTTATGAATGTTTTGCCGGAGCCAGGGTTGAAAGAGGTAATCATAATTACGTTGCCTGATGTGTTGGATGTCAGGAACCCGAGATTGGTACGAAGCACACGGAAGGCTTCATTGATGACGTTGCGTTTGCCTTGCTGTACTACGATTCTTGATTCTTTGCGCTCACCTTTCTTGGGCTTGTCATCAGGGATTTCGCCGAGGAATGGGATGGTGAGGTTTTCGATGTCCTTGCGTCCGCGTATGCGTGTGTTGGAGGTTTCCAGGAGGTATGTTACGCCGAATGGGAGTATAAGACCAATGGCGAATGCAATGAGGATAATCTTGTCGCGAACGGGTGCGGTGGGGGAGGATGAGCCTGTAGGGCGTTTGATAATTTCAGTGTTGTAGGCTGTGAATGCCTGGGATAGTTCGTTTTCTTCTCGTTTCTGAAGAAGGAACAGGTACAGGGATTCCTTTACTTTTTGCTGACGTTCGACGGATAGGAGATGGTTGGCTTGTTTCGGAGCCGCAGCCAGTTGAGTGGTGATGGTAGATTTGGATGATTTGAGATTGCGCATCTGTGTCTCGAGTGCTGTGAGTTGATTGTCGAGCGATGACATGATGGATGCGCGCATGGATGCAAGTTGATTGTCAAGGGTTTCCACAACAGGATGTGTCTCGGATGAGTTGGCTGCCTTTCTGTTACGCTCGAGCATCTTGTCGTTGTATTGTGCAATGTTGCTTTCAATAGCTGAGCTACCTATTCCGGTATTTGCCGGCATTGGCTCATTCGGCGCTGTCCCGTTCAGGTGGTTGCGCAGGTAACGTGTCATCTGCAACTGGTTGTTGAGCTCGCGTATCTGCACTGCCGATGCTTGGTTTTCGCTCATGTACATGGATGCCGCCTGCTGTACATCGGGGATTAGATGCTCGCTCTGATATGTAGCGATGTCTTTGTCTATGCCACCGAGCTCACTTTCGATTACAGCAAGACGTTCGGTGATGAATTTTGCTGTGGATACGGATACTTGGTTGCGGTCCTCAATCCACTTCTCGTTGTAAACGGCTATGACTTCATTAAGCAGGTCCACGGCACGTTCGGGCGAGGAGTCCACAACTGTGAGGTTGACGGTGTTGCCTGTGTTGCTTTTTAAGTCAACAGATAGCTCTCCTAAGAATCGTGCGGCAGTGGTGCGTATGGGTTGTTTGTCGATGAATATTTGTGTGTCTCGGACGTTACCTCTACCGGTTGCCGTGATTACGATATTACCTTTGGGTGTGCGTATCGTGTCTCCGGATATTACTTTGGATGCCGGAACAGATACCGGCTCGCCGTGGAGTACAAGGTCGGCTAATGTGATATTTCCGTTGCTGTCAATCGTTATTGTGGCAGACCCGCTTTCACTTTCGGTTAGTGTGGGGAAGTCGACGGTCACAGGCAGTGATGACCCATATAGTACTTCGCGGTGGAATCTGCCGTCGATGAAGTAGTTCTTGTCGAGGTTGAGACGTCGTACCACTTCGTCCATTACATCAGGCGATTGCAATTTGTTGATTTCGTCGCTGATATTGGAGCTTGTTTGCCCTAATCCCATTTCGGAGAATGCGCTTATGTCGGATATAGAGTTGCCGGTGGTACTGCTTTTTATGACAATGGATGCAGTACGGGTATAAACGGGCACTGTGCGCAAAATATGGAAAACGGCGGCTCCGACAAATAGGGCGATGGATAATACGAGCCAAGGCCATCGGCGCAAGGTTATGAATATGACATCGCTTATTCCAGTTTGTGTGGATGTCGATTGTACTTCCTTTTCAGTAGTTTCTTCCATGGAGATAATAATGAGTGGTGCTTATTTGAATATAAGTACTGACATGGACGCTATGAATGATGCAATGGAGAACCAGAAACCGGGTGTGAGTACGGAGGTACCGTTGACGGTCGACTGGCGTTTGTGCATGCTGTTAGGCTCCACGTATATTATGTCGTTTTGCTGTAGGTGGTATGCCGGTGATTCCATTACTGATTTCGGATTGGTGAGATCGACGAAGTATGCTATCTCATTGTCGCCATCCCGACGCAGTACCATTACGTTCTGTCGTTGTCCTGTAATCTGGAGGTCACCTGCCTTGCTTATGGCTTGCAGCAGATTCAGGTTATCCTTGTCAATGGGGTATTCCCCAGGTGCTCCAACGTCGCCCAATACGGATATGGTGGCATTCTGGAATTCAACTATGACGATGGGATCCTTGAGCAAGCCTTCGTTGCGCAAGCGGTCTTCTATTACTTTGCACAATTCGTTGCGTGTTAGCCCTGCAACATGTATATTACCAATAAACGGGTAATTTATGTCCCCTTCGGGATTGACGGTAAAAGGTACATTCTGTCCAGAATTGCCGGAGCCGGATGTGCTTGCTTGACCTATGCGCTGCTGTGAAACGGTGAGGTTGAACACTTGTGATAGCTCGGGATCCTTGGAGCTAACGAGTATCGACAACTTGTCGTCGGGCTTTATCGTAAGCCGACGCTGTTCGGAAAGCGCTTGGATCTCGCCTTGGGACAAACCTTGCAGGTAAGCAATGTTTTTGGGTGTAGAGCATGAGGAATATGCCATAGTCTGCATTATGGCAATAATAGAGACAAGCAGGATGTTTTTTAAATTCATTGATATAATATGTTTGGTCCGGCTAAGAGGATGTGGTATTCGTCTTCGTCGGGCATTAGCTTAACAGTTGAATGAAATCGGGGTTTATTTCCACGCCCACTGCCATAATTCCGGGAATTTCCACAATGATCCTTTTTTTACGGGAGCCACGGATTGATAACAGCGCTCCTTCGTAACCATCAAGTGCTCCTCCCACTATGCGTATGCGTTTGCCCACCATATTGGGCAGTAATTCTGTGGGGTGGTAAAACACCGGCGTATCTGTGGATGCGACTGCGGCTATGAATTTGTCCATATCGGAATGCCTGACAGTCATGGGTTGACAGTAGGAGCCGCCTTTGGCAAATCTGTATTGAAGCGTTGCGGTCCGCTGGACTATGGGGTCAAGAGAATTGCGCGTTGATTTCACGAAAAGAATGTCCGGAATCACCGGTACTTCACAGCGGGTGCGCCTGCCTAATCGTGTAGATATGAGTTGCCGCATGGGCGTGAAAACTTCAAATCCTATGTCAGATAGGAATTTGTAGGCGGGGAGCTTTGCGTTGGGCCTTTTGAGGTCGCGCATTACAAACCATGTTAATGTGTCCTGATTACTCGAATCTATGTTCGAGACACCAACGTTGCTACAAGCGCTCTTATTGGGGAGAGTAGTCATAGTCGTATGATGATGTGCTGTATGTTTGTGCAATACCTCTAATCCTGCCTGGGGCTGTAATTAGTTGCAAGCCAAGCATGTATATGTATTTATAACCTATCATGTGCCGCCATTACATAGAGCAGTCCCTTAGTGAGTGCTTAAACAATGGAGACGTTATTTATTCCTGTATATTTAGGTATCTCTTGCCAAGAGATACTTATTTGCGTTGCAAAAGTATAAAAAATATGAGAAATAATAAAATACTGTTATCTTTTTTGCGACGGTCTTTTGGAATAATTGGTAAAATAAAGGCTTCGTGATGTGTAATTGTCTGTCATACAGCCTACTCGCTGTGATTGCTATCTCTTGGCAAGAGTGCATGGTATATAACTAAACTTGAGTTATTGAGTCCTGTCGTGTTTTACCATTGATTTGTGGCTGTTCGTCCATGGTCAATAAACTTTTTTAATCAGATTTGTCTTATATCTACAATATATAAAAGATATAATATGGATTTGAAAAGTAGACTGGTTAATGTAATTTTCCCTTTTGTAGCAATGTGTGTTGTGGCTGTAATGGTTACTTCTTGTCGAGTCAACAGCCATACTTCTGATGGGAATGCTCCGATTGCTGAGCGTAATGAGCGTAAGTTTGGTAAAGTAGGTGGTCCGCAACTTGGCACTCCCGGTGGAGGTCCTGTAATTGACAAAACCGGTGATGATGTTTTGCAGGCTATGATTAGAGCGGAACTGCCCGAGTTCAGGCAGTTGGAATTCAAGGATGCGGAAACAGGCAAAAGCATGAAATATAATCTGTTCTCACCGCGTAATATAGATGTGGATGAAAAATATCCCTTAGTGCTATTTATTGCCGATGCCAGCACTCCCGGGACAGATATAACCAGACCTTTGCAGCAGGGGTACGGTGCATTGGTTTGGGCAACAAATGAGTTTCAATCTAAGCATCCATGTTATGTGCTTGTCCCGCAATTTTCAGGAGTGGCGGTAAATGATGCTTACGAACATACTGATGAAGTGGATATTGTGATCCGTCTTCTTATGAATATTGTTTCCGAAAAGAATATTGATACAACTCGTCTGTACACAACAGGACAATCGATGGGTGGTATGATTTCGATGTATTATAATATCACGTATCCGGATATTTTTGCAGCATCATTATTTGTCGACTGTCATTGGGATACGGATAAGTTTGATGAACTTGTCAAGCATAAATTCACTTATGTTACGGCGGGTAAGGAGGGCACTTCATTTGGTAATATCAAGGCGGTGGAAGATGCTGCTGACAGAGATGGCGTGAGATATGAGTATGCAACATGGAGTGCAAAATTGCCGCAGATTGAACAGGATTCTCTCGCCCGGAATTTGCTTGACAAAGGTGCGCCGGTAAATATAATCAATTTTACTCCCAAGTCCGTATTGCCAGACGACGGCAAAGGTAGCGAGCACATGTATTCTTTTGATTATGCCTATAAACTGGCTCCGGTAAGGGAGTGGTTGTTCCAACAGAAAAAGTAAGATGACCCCAAAGTCATGTGATGTATAAGAAAAAAATAGGACAGCACCCTAAAAAGTTTTAGATATTTGACTTTTAGGGTGCTGTCTTATTTTTCTTACTCTCGTCCTGAGCGGTGTGTTATTCGCTTAGTGTGGTCTTTATCCAATTGAAAAGGTCGTCAAGGTTGTAATCACCGCTATGCGGACGATTCCATGGCAAAGCGAAATCAACATTTTTATCTGCGTTCATCAGTTTTGTGGCAAGGTTGACCGGCACAAGGAATGAGGTGTCCCGGTCTTTTGCTCCATGGCGTATGTACCAGTTCGGTGCAACGGATGCCTTATCATTTCCGATAAAGTTCATCGGATTCATCAATGCAACCCTTTCCACCATTTCAGCGTCAAGTGTAGCCGAGGTATTGTCCAGACGGTGTTGCAGGCTGAAATTAGTGAAGTTCGCAGCATCACCGTATGTATTGCCAAAGACTTTGTTTTCTGGAGATGGAGTTGGAATCAACACGCCCATCTGATCAAATGCCGGCGGTGTCTTTAGTGGTGTAGTTGTTGCCACATAGGTTAAATATTTGTCAAGGTCGAGCCCTGAGACGAAGTCGCTGGTTTTATTGAAGCGCGGTGCATTCCCCGGACCGAATGACGGTGCGTCGCGATTATCATCCATTCGGTGTCGCATCCCTTGACGCGGGATATTGCCCGGGGCTCCCATCGGACCGCTTTTGTCTTGATAAAAAGCAAATCCTATGGAATCGGGAATCTCACAACCCTCTTGAAGAGCGCGGTGTGCCGACGCGATAAGAAATGTCTTGAGGTACTCTTTGTATATGTCGGCAGTAATGATATTGCCGGATTTGTCTTTCAGTTCAAGTGAGTTGATGTATGACGGACACTTGGCAGATAGCTCATTGGAAATTGTAATCTGCTCTTCACTAAGATGCCGTACTCCTGTGTTAGTGCAACCATATAACCATTCATATTCCATGTCGGCATGGTTGAGGTCTGTGATAGGGCAGTAGCATATAGCGGCAAACACATCATCCCGAGTATCGGCGGCTCCCATCGTTTTAAGATATGGTTCATATTCGATGGCGTTACCTGTGGCACCAAGCAGAGATGACATTGCCCCTCCGGCACTTGTCCCGTCGGTGAATATGAGTTCTGATTCTCCCGGTATGAGTGCGTCATTATATCGCAGATAGCGTACTGCTGCTTTTAGGTCAAGCAGCCCGTTAGGTGCTATGCCGGTATATACCGTTTTGCCGTCGCGGTCAATTGTTGAGTTGGATCCTCTTGAGCCTGGAATACATACGACATACCCTTCCCGCAACGCTCGTCCGGTAGCATCAGATGGCGATGGAGACTTAGCTGTAGATGCCATATATCCACCGACATATGTACGCATCAGGATTGGCACACGTGTAATATCGGCAAGTGTCTCTGGTACATAAATGTTAAGTGTCTGATATGTGGAGTCCTCGATGTTTTTTACATAAGGGATACCCTCGTAGGCTTTATAAGCTACTGATTCTCCGTTGGGCATCGTGATGGTCTGTCGGGTAAAATCGTCAGGATCAAACCTGAGCGGGTCAGTCTGCGCCATTGCGCCCGATGTCGCTGCCATTAGAATCAAGGCGGCGTTTGTAATCTTGTAAATCATGTTGTATTATTTCAGTTTGTTGATTACATCTTCCATATTTTCTGTAAACGAAATCGTGCGGGAAGCCGTTTCGGCAGGTCCGTAAGGAAACTCTGAGTTTAGACGGATTAGCGTTGCCTTAGGATTTCGATACGTAATCTGTTCAAACGGGAATCTTATGATTGCCGGAGTATTAAATCCGATTCCGAGTTCAAGAAGCACAATGCGATTATTGTCGGCATAGCGAGCGATAAAGTTTTCGTAACGTTCAGCTGCATTGTTCCAATTGGAATCCTGGACGAAATACTGATTCTTGCGTACATGTACATCCATATTGCCCCCGCATACAGGGCATACGGGGATGTATTCCTGGGCAACCGTCAAGTTGTGAGAATGTCGTAGTATATTATCCACAGTATCCTTATCGGAGTAGACTGTCGGATGACATCCTACCGCACATTGCATAAGTCCGTAGTCGCCTTGTACTTCAAATATCTTTTTTGAATCGAATCCTGCTTTGCGGAATTGAGCATCCACATTTGTGGTAATCACAAAATAATTCTTATCTGAGACCAGTTCCAACAGTTCCCGATAGAGTGGGAATGCTTCCGGACGAAAACGGGCATAGTCAATGTGACGTGCCCAGCGAGCCCAACGTTCTTCTTCTGTAGGGAAGTCGTAGAAACTTGATGTGTATAGGTCAGGGAAATTATATTTATCTATGTAGTCAGCAAATGCATTCTTAAATTCCTGTCCGGAATAGTCAAGCCCTGCTGCGGCTGAAAGTCCGGCACCGGCTCCAATGACAACGGCATCTGACTCCTCCATCCGTTTCCTGGCTGTATGGATTCTCTCCTTAAAACTATTCATATCCTAACAGTTTCTTATACAGGTTATAATCTTGGTCCTTGAATACATTAAATACTATGGCTGTAAGAGAACCGGCAGGGTGTGAATTCAAAAAATCCAAGACTGTTGTTATCGCTATTTCTGCTGCTTTTTCATGTGGGAACCGGAATTCGCCTGTCGAAATACAACAGAATGCAAGCGACTCAAGTCCCTTGTTGTCGGCAAGTTCCAGGCAGTTGCGGTAACAATCGGCAAGTAATCGGCAATCCTCGTCCGTTGGATAATCTCCATAAACAATAGGTCCCACGGTGTGAATAACCCATTTAGCCGGAAGATTGTATCCATGGGTAATCTTGGCGTGACCTGTCGGTTCGTCATGTCCCTGCGCACGCATAATGGACGCACATTCTTCGCGCAGCTGCATTCCGGCTGCCGAATGAATAGCGTTGTCAATGCAACGGTGCAATGGAATGAAACAACCGAGCATCTGCGAATTGGCTGCATTGACAATGGCATCTACTTTAAGACGCGTAATGTCGCCTTGCCAGAGTCGGATTAGCGGATTTAACGGAGATACTGGGATTGAATCGAGTCTGACTATACCTTTCTCCCGGCATTGCTCTGCAAGTTCTTCATTCTGTAGAGTCAGGATATTGTCGGGCAACGGTGATGCCATCCGCACATTCATTAGCGAACGGAGCAGATTGCGCTTACTGTCGATGGAGTCGGGAATGGATATGACGGAATACTCAGGGCGCTCCGCCAGAAGTGCCCTGAGTAATTTATTTAGCCTATTTTTCTCAGAAGTCATAATGAACAAGTGTAGGAGGTGTGGTGCGCAGGTCGAAGTAGTCGGCACTCTTTGCCGGCAAGCGCATGTACACCAAATCCTTATATGTCTTGTATAGATGCGGGAGCACGGGGTTGGTATCGAATATCTCCCGCTGTATTTCATCAGGGATGTCGAAATCTATAGTTCCATTGATGCGTGCGAATTCTGCGCCTTTCAGGTCAATAATAGCCACATAGGGATTAATATTAAGTTGTGCGTATACTTCCTTTTTAGGAGAGGTGGCGAAATAGATTGAATTGTTGTCGGCATCGATTTTCATAATCTGAAAAATGCGCACGTGTGGCTTTCCGTCGACTGAAGTAGCGAAAGCGACCTCTTTGTTCTTATGTAATATTTCCAACAATTTATTATCCATAACCTGCTTAATATCCAATAGTAAACCGCTCTTTGTGGTGCGCGGGAGTGGCAAGCTCATCAACCATTGCCTTGGCGTAATCCTCGACCGAGATAAAGCTGTTGCCCTCTTTGTCAAAAATCATATCGTCCTTTCCAAGACGGTATACACCGGTGCGTTTGCCAGATCCTTTTGCCCCCATATCACCGAGGTTGCCTGCCGGAGAAAAGAATACCCAGTCTATGTCTTTTTCGTTCATCAAAGTGTTGAGGTAAAATTCACCGAGTGATTTAACCCCCGGTACCCATGCTTCAGGTAATGTGCCGGTGTCAATGAGCCGTACTCCGGGTTTAACAAAGAGAGTACCGGCACCACCAACGATAAGAAGGCGTTTGACTCCGGCATTTTTGGCGGCATCAAGAATCTTAGGATAGTTGGTAAGGGTATCTTTGTAGATATTTGGATTTGACCATCCCGGATTATATGCGCTTATTACATTGTCGAAGCCGCGTAGGCTTTTCGTCAACGCTTTCTCATCAGAGACATCGACTTTCTTTACGGTCAGTGCTTTGTCCTGAATTTTAATTTTTTCGGGATGATTTACGAGTGCTTCGACCTGATATCCACGGTCGAGAAGTTCTCTAAGAATAGCGGAGCCGACAAAACCGCTGGCGCCGATAAGTGCTACGTTCTTATTCATATTTGTTTGTTATTCAAATTACTATACTTTATATACCACAAAAATAGATAAAAGTTTAATCTGAAATTTCGCTGATAAAAATTTCAGTAGTCTTACTTTGATGTTAGTATTGCTGATTTCCAAATGATTTGATATGCAATATGAATATAAAGGTTAGCTATTTTTAACAAGGGATATTTTATATCGTTTCATTCTTAAATATAAATTGTTACTTTTGTACACTAATGCTGAATATTAATGATATATGGAAAGAAATTTCAATAAAAACGAACTCTATCCGGATTGCCCTATACGTAATATACTCAATCGTATCAGTGACAAGTGGACATTACTGGTATTATATACGTTGAATGGGCGCGATTCCATGCGCTTCAAAGATCTGTCGGCGGAATTGCCAGATATATCACAAAAAATGCTGGTACTGACACTGCGGACACTCGAGACTGATGGTTTTGTGCGTCGAAAGGTTTATGCAGAGGTTCCGCCGAGAGTGGAATACAGCCTTACCGAGCGGTCACATTCCCTATTCCCGGTAATCAACCAACTGATTCAGTGGGCAAAAGATCACATGGAAGAGATATTGCTCGACCGAACTATATCATTGAATAAAACATCAGCTCGATAACTCCCGTTTCTGCAAACGATATGTAGTAGGTGATAGCCCTGTGTGTTTTTTGAAAAATTTGCAGAAGGCAGCCATTTCTGAAAAATGAAGTTCTGAAGATATTTCCTGAATCGGTTTTTTGGTAGTTTTGAGCAACTCCATTGCTTTTTGGAGCAATTCATCACGAATAACGGCGTATGGTGTTTTTCCGAGACTATTTCTGACTACCCTTGACAAATGTTTGGATGATAGACAAAGGCGTTTAGCATAGAAATCCACATTGTGCTCGGATTTATAATGTTTCCAAACTAATTTCAGGAAACTTCGTAATATCGTATCTTGTCGGCTTTCAACACTGTCGCTGTCGTCCAGCGCCATCTTTTTGTGTTGAACCAAGTTGCCGGTCTCAAGCATAAAATTACGGAAATAACTCCGGCATAGTTCGGTACGGTAGTAGTTTCCGAAATCGGCAAGTGATTCACTGAGCAATTCAAGCTGTCTCTCCAGTCGGGCTATTTCATCTGAAGTCAATACCATGACTGGAATTTCGTGCCGGTCCTTGAATGATTCAGAGTCGGCCGGTTTCAATCCATTAAGGGATTCATTTGTAAATAGATAGTTTGGGAGCATGCACCATGCGTTCAAATTATCACTTAGTCCAATAAACGAGATAGGCTCCCATGCCAAAATGTCAACGAGAGAATTGGATTCAATTTCGATTTCTGAACTTCCAACTTTAACGGTAATTTTTCCTGCTGAAACCAAAAGAAATACCCTACATTCCCGAATGGATATATTAAGAATACGTCGTATTATGGTGGGGGTGATTAGCAAAACTCTGTCTTGAATTGCATTCTCAGGAGGAAAGATTGAAATTAGTTCAGACTGTGTCATTGATGTAGAAAAATGGTGGCGCAAAGTTAGTGTTAATGCGCAATTTGGAAAAATATAGGCTTAATAAAATGTTGTTTAGTATTATTTATGCGCATAATGGACAATTTTTGGTCGTTTATGAATAATATATTAATGGATGCTTGGACGTATTTTTGCGCAAAAATTTCAAATATATGTCATATATCAAAAGTATCGTAGGTGTGGCTATGATAGGAATGGCTGTTGTCTCATGCAGCAGAAGTAACGAAGAGCAAACGGCTGATGTTCCGAAAGAATATCCACTATCTGTAGTCAAGCCGGAGGACAGGAATTTGTCAGTAAAGTACTCTGCCGTTTTGGAAGGTCGTCAGGATGTTGAGGTACGGCCAGAAGTATCTGGTCAAATAACTAAGGTGTGTATAAATGAGGGTGCTCATGTCAAAAAAGGTCAAGTCCTTTTCATTGTAGACCAGGTGCCATATCAGGCTGCTTTACAGAAAGCTGAAGCTGAGGTAGCTACTGCCGCTGCAGAAGTGGCTAACGCAAAATTGTTATTGGATGGTAAGGAAGAACTGTATAGGGAAAAAGTAATTTCCGATTATGAGCTTCGTACAGCCCGGAATTCTTACAAAAGAGCCGATGCCGCATTGCTTCAGGCAAAGGCACAATTTAGAGAAGCGCAAAACAATTTGTCATATACAGAGGTGAAAAGTCCGGTAGATGGAGTAGCCGGTATGACATCGTATCGTGTGGGAGCCCTTGTTGGACCTACTATGGTAGAACCATTGATTACTGTATCGGATAACTCTCAGATGTACGCTTATTTCTCAATGAATGAGAGACAAGCTCTTGAACTCGTATCCAAGTATGGAACAATCGATAACGCGGTAAAATCTTATCCTCCTGTAACTCTCGGACTAAAAGACGGCAGCGTATACGAAAATGAGGGACGTATAGATGTGATAAGCGGTATTGTTGACAAGACAACGGGTACAGTGTCGTTACGAGCCAATTTCCCAAACACCGAAGGTAAATTGCTGAGCGGAGGAGCCGCCAATGTCATTCTTACATATAACCGTCCTGCATCTCTTGTGATACCGCAAGAAGCAACATATGAAATTCAAAACAGAATATTTACGTATAAGGTAATGGATGGAATCACGGTTTCCACTCCAATCGAGGTCTTCAAGATTAATGATGGTAAAGAATATATCGTTACATCCGGACTTTCGGTTGGCGACACTATAGTTGCAGAAGGCGCCGGTTTGCTGAAAGCTGGAATAAAAGTAGTCGCGATGAGACCGCAATCAAAAGTTGAGGAGGATAAAAAATGAACATTCAGCGTTTTATTGACCGACCGATACTATCTATTGTCATATCAGTAGTAATTGTGGTCGCAGGGCTTATAGGCCTTTTTTCTCTCGCTGTAGAGCAATATCCGGATATCGCTCCGCCTACTGTCCGGGTATCTGCGACTTATAGTGGTGCGAATGCGGAGACTGTGCAGAAAAGTGTTATCGTACCATTGGAAGAGGCTATCAACGGTGTGGAGAATATGACTTATATGACCTCAACAGCAAGCAATACCGGTAGTGGTGAAGTAACTATTTTCTTCAAACAGGGTAGTGACGGGGACATGGCGGCAGTAAATGTACAGAACAGCGTCTCTACAGCCACCGCACTTCTCCCTGCCGAGGTTACAAAGGTCGGCGTTACTACGCGCAAGCGACAGAACAGTACCTTGATGGTATTCGGCTTGTTTAGCCCTAACGGTACATACGATGAGACATTCCTCACGAACTACATGAATATAAATGTCAAACCGGGTATACAGCGCATCACCGGTGTGGGGGAGGTTAATGTCATGGGTGGAGCGTATGCTATGCGTATCTGGTTAAAACCTGATGTAATGGCTCAATATGATCTGGTGCCTGATGACGTCACGGCTGCTCTCTCAAGCCAAAATATCGAAGCATCAACAGGAGCGATAGGTGAAAATTCCGAAAATGTATTTCAGTACACACTTAAATATCGCGGACGTCTTGAAGAGGAGAGTGAATTCGAAGAAATCATTATAAAGGCTTTTGATGATGGAAGAATCCTTAGACTCAAGGATATAGCGGATGTTGAACTTGGTGCGCAAAGCTATTCCTATAAAGGATTTGTCAATGGATTACCTGGGGCAACCTGTATGATTAATCAGATTTCAGGGTCAAATGCCAATGAAATCATCATCAATATAGAAGATTACCTTGAGCAAGTGAAAAAATCATTGCCGGATGATGTGGAGCTTGTGCAGCTGATGAGCACCAAGACGTTCCTTGATGCTTCCATCGATAAAGTAATTGAGACCCTTCTTGAGGCCATTATCCTTGTGGTTCTCGTGGTTTATTTCTTCTTGCAGAATCCACGCTCCACGCTGATACCTACTATAAGTATATTCGTTTCTCTCATTGGTACATTCGCAGTATTGTATCTTGCCGGATTCAGTATCAATCTTCTTACCCTCTTTGCTCTTGTACTTGCTATAGGCACTATCGTGGATGATGCCATAATTGTGGTGGAGGCTGTCCAGGCTAAATTTGACGATGGCTACAAGTCAACGTACCGAGCGTCAGTCGATGCCATGGGTGGTGTGTCATCTGCCCTTGTGACATCCACACTTGTATTTATGGCAGTATTTGTGCCTGTTTCATTCATGGGGGGAACCTCAGGTGTATTCTACACGCAGTTTGGCATAACGATGGCTGTGGCGGTGGGAATATCCGCTATTAACGCTCTTACACTTTCTCCGGCACTCTGTGCATTGCTTCTACGACCCAATCAAGAGATAAAGGAAGGGACTAAACTTGAGTTTTCGACACGTTTTCGCATGGCATTTGATAGCGGTTTTAGCAAGATAGTACGCAAGTATGTTTACGGTGTGTTCTTTTTTATAAAGCATAAATGGGTTGGCTGGTCTATTCTGGCGATTGCTTGTGGTGTTCTTGTTTGGTTGATGAGTACTACTAAAACAGGTCTTGTCCCTAATGAAGATACCGGAGCCATGTTCATGAGTTTCGACTCTCCGGCTGGAAGTACACTCGCTGAGACTGAATCGATAATGCAGCAGATTCAAGCGGAGCTTAAAGAGATGCCACAGATTGACAACTTCAACATGGTGGCAGGTTTCGGCATGGCGTCCGGAAACGGGTCATCACATGGTATGTTTATCATCAAACTCAAGCCTTGGGATCAGCGTACCGGTAAAAACGACAATGTTGATGCAATACGCAACGAAATTTACAGGCGTACGGTTCATATCAAGAATGCCCGGTTGTTTATCTTCGCACCACCTATGATTCAGGGTTATGGATCGGGTAATAGTTTTGATGTATATGTGCAAGACCGCTCCGGAAAAGGTTATGACGAGCTCAGTAAGGTTACCGCTGCCTTCCTCGAAGCATTGAATAAGCGTGAAGAGATAGAGATGGCTCAGACCTCTTTCAGCTCTAACTTCCCGCAATATACCATTGACGTGGATGAAGCTCAATGTCAGCGTGCCGGAACCACGACTTCTGATGTATTGAATGTGCTTTCCGGCTATTTTGGCAGTATATATGCCTCTAATTTCAACAGGTTTACAAAAATCTATCGTGTCATAGTGCAGGCTCCATATAATTATCGCGATGGAATGGAAGCGCTTGACAATATATATGTAAGGACAAATAGGGGTATGGCACCTATCAGCCAGTTTGTGACACTCTCCAAAACTTATGGAGCCGAGTCTTTAATGCGGTTCAATATGTTTTCTGCAATAAATGTGCAAGGTATGCCGGCACAGGGATACAGTTCAGGAGATGTGATCAAAGCCATCAATGAAGTTGCCGCAGAAACACTGCCAACTGGTTTTGGATTTGAATTCTCAGGCATGACACGTGAGGAGGAACAGACCGGTAACAACCATACAACAATTATCATATATGGAATATGTATATTGTTTATATATTTGATATTGTGCGCTTTGTATGAAAGTCTGTTCATACCTCTGGCTGTGATATTGTCTGTCCCGTTTGGGTTAATGGGAAGTTTCCTTTTTGCAAAACTATGGGGCATTGAAAATAATATTTACCTTCAGACCGGTCTGATTATGCTCATAGGGCTTTTGGCTAAGACTGCAATCCTGCTTACTGAATACGGAACAGAACGCCGAAAGTCCGGGATGTCCCTGACGCAGGCTGCGATTTCGTCAGCATCGGTCCGATTACGCCCAATTCTAATGACAGCACTGACCATGATTTTCGGCTTGCTTCCTCTCATGTTTGCAACCGGTGTGGGTGCAAATGGCAATACTTCGCTTGGTGTGGGCGTGGTTGGGGGAATGATTATAGGTACAGTAGGACTTTTGTTTGTCACCCCGGCATTCTTCATCACATTCCAATGGATTGAGGAAAAAGTAATGGGACGACGTCGTAAAGAACGTGAAAAAGAAAAAACTATTTTAAAATGAAATTCATACCATTCAGTATAACAATCTTATTGCTGTTGACAAGCTGTAGTCTATACAATAATTATAGCCGTCCTCAAGAGATACAAATAGATGCGCTATATAATGAATCAACAATGCTTAACTCCGATAGCTTGGCATCTCTCGGATTTATGCCTTGGCGCGAACTTTTTACCGATTCGTGTCTGCAATCACTTATTGAGGATGGACTTCAGTCCAATACTGATTTGCAGATAGCAATGCTTAGAATTGATGAAGCCCAAGCCGGACTCTCTGCAGCAAAACTGGCATTTTTACCATCTTTGACTTTCTCTCCCAATGGCGCAATCACATCCGTTAATGGCGGCAAGGCATCCCAAATATATGAAATCCCGGTATCGTTGACTTGGGAAATCGATATTTTTGGAAAACTGCGCAATTCCAAGAAGGAACAACAGATGCAGTTGCTGGGGCAGCAAGCATACGCCGGTGCTGTTCAATCAGAGCTGATTGCTTCAATCGCTAATAGTTACTATGCTTTATTAATGCTTGACGGCCAGATAGAAATAAGTACACAGACTATTTACCTATGGCGGGAGCAGGTGCGCACTATGGAGTTACAATTAAAAGTCGGCGATATCAGGGAAAATGCGCTGTCTCAAGCCAAAGCAAATCTTGAAGAGTTGCTTTCAATGCATAATACCCTAATCCGTCAACGACATGAGACTGAGAATTCATTGTGTACTTTATTGGGCGTTGTGTCGTACGATATTCCACGTCTATCAATTGATAATCAAAATATTCCGGAAAAAATATCTGTCGGACTCCCATTACATCTATTGTCTTGTCGTCCCGATGTGATTCAGGCAGAAATGAATCTGGCTTCAGCATATTATGCAACAAATCAATCGAGAGCGGCATTTTATCCGTCATTGACCATCGGAGGGTCTGTCGGGTGGACAAATGCGCTCGGTCAGGCTGTAACTAATCCCGGCGGATGGATTCTATCTGCATTGGGGTCGCTCGCACAACCGATATTTCAACGTGGAAAACTTATCTCTAATCTGAGGATATCCAAAGATGAAGAACAGATTGCTCTGCTTAATTATAAGCAGGCGCTTATAAACGCAGGTCAGGAAGTGAATGACGCGCTATATGCAATAGAATCGTATGGTAATGATTATTCATTTCATAAAAATCAATGTAGTGCTCTTGAAAGGACTGTGAAGTCAAACGAATTATTGTTCCGCACAAATAATGCCACATATCTTGAGTTGCTGACATCCCGGCAGAATCTTCTTAACTCAAGGTTGAATCTTATAGCTGACAGAGTGAGTCAGTTGCAAGCTGTGGTGAAACTTTATAAGGCTCTTGGCGGTGGGGCAAAATGATCGGTCGATATGTACTAAGATATGTACTAATGAGATAGATTACAGGGATATATAAAACTTCAGCCCCCAATTTGTTTCAGAAATTGGGGGCTGAATTCTAATTCTCAATAAAGGGTTGATTCAGTGCAGATGGTGTTATTTTTCAATGTGTTGTTTGCGGCATGTAGAAATTGTAGCTAAGATTAGAATCAAAACGGCGCATACGAGCATTGTAGTCATTGTTGAATGTAGGATATTGCCGATACCGACGAGTGGTGATACAATACCTCCGAAGAGAAATCCCAGCGCTCCGAATATCGCAGAAGCAGCTCCGATATAGGCTCGTCCCTCGGTCATGGCAAGCGTCGTGGATGCTGTGAAGATATATCCTACTCCGGTAAGGATAAAGAGTGTCATGATTTCATATACGGCAAATGAATCAAACAGAGTGTATATGGCAAGTTGCGATATGCATGTAATTAACAGCAATACCCCTCCAATCATCGCTGCATTTGCGCTTTTTTTGATTTTAACTGATAGTCCGGATCCGATTCCGATGAAAACGGAATTTATTGCGAAACAAATGGAGAATATCAGTTGTGAATATCCGTAATGGTTCTGGATGATAAATGATGCGGAGGAGATGTAGGCAAATAATATTGCGCAGGACAAGGCATACAGCATTACATAAATAGTGAAATATGGCATGCGGATTAGTTGCCAGAACGATGTGAATGTCTGGAATATTCCTATGGTATTTCGTCGTTCAACAGGATGTGATTCCCTAAAAATATAGCACATGGCAATTATTATCGCGCCAATGCCGAGTAATACCATAAATATGCCGTGCCAACCGGAGAAGGTTGCTACAACACCCCCTAAGACAGGTGATACCACCGGTGCAATTCCATTAATAGCTCCAATAATGGCAAGGGTTTTGGCAAGTTCTCTGCCAGAGTAATAGTCAGTCGCTATTGATCGAGACAAGACAATCCCCCCGGCTCCGCCAATACCTTGAAACAGGCGGCACATATTGAACCAGTCCATATTGTGTGAATACAATATGGCTACTGTGGCGGCAGTGAATATGAACAGTGATGCTGCGAGTACCGGTCGGCGACCATATTTATCGCTCAGCGGTCCGAAAAACAGTTGACCAACGGCGAGTCCTATCAAGCTCATGGTCAGTCCGAACTGGACGGTTGAAGCTGAGGAATGGAAAATTTCTGCCATGTCAGGCAGAACGGGCAGATACATATCTGTGACAAATGGTCCGAATGCTGATAACATTCCAAGAAATACCATGAGAAACACAAGATATTTTCTGCCAAAAACTGCTTTATTGTCAATCATACCATCGGATATTTAAGTGAGTGAGCGGAATTATTTACAGGATGTATCCATTGTAAATTATTCAGCTCACTCAGCGTTTCTTAAGAATCAAAATTAATGTCGGTGTTCCGGATGTGGTTCTTTCTTTTTCATAAGGTGTTTAATCCAGATATAATATCCCGTCAAGGGCAACGATGCGCCAAATAAGGCTCCAAGCAACCATAAAATACGAGTGAATATTCCACCGATACTTCCGGTATGGATTGAATAAATCCAACCACGAAGCTTGTCTGCTTCATTTGTGTCAGCATACTTTGTAAGCGGTGTTATCTCTCCGGAGCGTCGGTTGAATTCGTAACGGTCGGCTGCACGCCCATTACCCGTTGTACTTATGGTTACAGATGCTTTTTCTGAACCGATGGTTATTTGTGGTGCGTCGGGATTCTGTGCTATGAGATTATCGTAAACTTGTTGCCAACGGCCGAATTCAGAGTGTCGCCGTCTGCCATCATGACGGTCTTGACCGTGATGTCTTTTTTCTCCATCATGATGCTTTTCTGAATTATGACGGTTACGACCTCGATTGCCTTTATCTTGATTATTTTCCGAAACGGATGGTTGTCCAAAATTTCGAGGAGTATGTTCTACACCGCACACGGCATAAAATGCGGAGCGATACCAATTGAATGACCATGTAAGCCCGGTCAAAGCCATCGCAAGAACAAGAATCAAAGCATACATGCCACCTGCGACATGAAGTCCTTTCCAGAATCCTTTCCATCCGTTTGAGAAAGATATACTGAGACTTCTTCCAAGATTTTTGCGTGCACGTGGCCACCAGATTACAACACCGGAAATTAGTGCTATGACAAATACGAGAGTGGAGATACCAACAAGCGTTTTGCCTATTTTGACACCATCACCATGAGGATTGGCACTATCCAAAAGCCAACGATGAAGCTTGAACATCGTGGAGAAAAAGCCGAGACGTTCATATCGTCCTGTGATTTCTCCTGAATATTGGTCGATGAAAAGCGAAGCCCTGCGGGGTTTTGAAAGTGTTACCTGATAAGCGCGGGATTTGTCATTGAATACAGTTACTCCTGTAATTGATACACTGTCAGGAAGTGTCGCTTTTACAGTTTCCATAAGTTCCCCCATCGGTATTGGGCTTTCCTTGACAGCGGCAACATAATAAACATCGCTTTTTACCGAACGGGTGATTTCAGGCTCAAATATGAGCATTGCCCCTGAAAAGCATACCAACGTAATTATTATGCCGAATGGCACTGATAACCACAGGTGTATTTTTCTGAAAAACTTAATCATGAGAGTACTATTTAGCAGGAGTTAGATACCCGAATCCGGTGATATCATTGGCTTGTATGACGACACCTCTCTCGGCTTTGGCGGTATTCGTGTTTATGGCGTATATAGCGGGGGATTCGTTTTCTACATTTATAGGAATGTATACATTGCGATTCTTCACATATACTGTTTTACCAATTGAGGATACATTAGCCGGAAGCCCTGTGACGTATGTCAGTTTCTTTGATGCGGCGTCGAAAATAGCGAGTTCTGTGGCGGCAGGATTCTTTTCAGTCAATGCCCGGTCGTACATCACCATGAGGAAATTATTGCCGCCTGCCGGCCAGCACCGCATGAATGATCGGTTACCGCCAGGAGTCTGGCTCTCAATGTTGCAATAATAGTCATCAAACGATGTGCTTCCTGCCGGGATACGGCACACACCTGCAGGAAGTGTGGTCTGTTGGTTCGGATCGCTCATGGTTTTTGCGTAACTTGCGGAAAATACGTATATATCTCCGTTTTCAGCGGCCCATACCGTCTGGTAATATTGGGAGCGGAAACGTCCACATGGGGTGCTGATTTTGTCGGTTTTGGCGAGGGTGGGATTGGTCATATTTTCATTGTTATAGATCGCAACCCAACATTCGTCAGGATATTGTGTCCCGACAAGTTCCCCGGCTTTATAAGCTCCGGAACCTGTTCCACCGGCTTCATCATGCACAAGGTGTTCAAATCCGGGACGTACCCATTTACGGTTTTCGTATGCTACACCATATTGGCTAAGTCCCATAGGAATTGCGCCACAGTATAGTTTAGAACCACTCTGTTCAGCACCTGCAAGAGTTACGTACTCTCCGTTGCCAAGAAAATTTTCCATTGAGTATGCTCCTGTGGAAGTGTCGTTTTTGCGTGATGTTTCGTTTACGACATCAAGATATGTTATGAGCAATGTCATAGGTTTATAACCATTGCTGTCCGCCAATGATGCCGGACCTTCTCCGGTTGACAATGTGATGATGTCGTTGTTGTAAGTTCCATAAGAAGAGAAGCGGCTTATGCGATACGCCATATTGCGCTCCTTCATTTCACCGTCGGTTCCGAGAATATAGCTTCTTGTGGTAGCTTCATTGCCTTGGTTGTATGTCAGGGCATACAGGTAGTTCTTGTGGAATACCCACTGTGTGGCTCCACTGTTTATAAGACCATTGTCGATTGTTGTAAGGCTACCTTCGTCAAGCGATGGCCCGGTTATCAGGTCGTAGGTGGTTCCGTTTGAACCTTTGATTGTGGTGGCAAATACGAATTTTCCATTTCCGTCCCATTTTTCATCGGGCGCGTTTGGTGCGTCGTTGTCTGAGCAACCGCATAGTGCCATGGTGGGAATTACCGCGGCGGCAAGTGCGCGGTACATTGATTTTTTACGTGTCATATTTTATAATGAATTTTGAATTAGTTGCCGAAATAGATTCTGAATTTACCGTAGAAAGCCCTGCCGGCTTTCTGCAGACTGAAATTATCGTATAGTCTTGCGTTGGTGAAGTTTCTGCACTCAAACGACAGGTTATAACGTCCATGTCCTATGCCATAGGAGATTATGAGGTTATGTGCAAATTGATTAGGGATTATATAGTCGCTGTTGTTGGAACCGATATTTTCGGTATAGTAGCAGAAGCTATGAGTATATTGATTGTCGTAGGCGATAGTCAGGATATTGCCTTTGCCACCCAAGCCGTGCCAATGGAAATTGACATCTGAATCAGCAAACATATATGGGAGGTTGGGAATGCGTTCTTTGTATGCAATGTTTTTGACGGTACTACCTTGGGCTGTACGCATATTGTCGCGCACATTCATCTGTGTGAAATTACCTCCAAGGCTTAGCCAACGTGAAAAATTGTATCGTGCCGAGATACTGATTCCGGTTGTCGCTACCTTGCCGTAGTTGACATACGTAGCTGCCGATTTCCCTCCGCTCAATGCCATGATGTTGCGTTGGATATAATCACGGGTATCGCGATAGATGAAGCCCGCTTCAGCGTATATGGTGCTGTGGCCGAATTTTGCGTTGTAACTTAGATTCAGGTTTACATTGTGGCTTGATTCAGGTTTTATGGATATGTCTCCCACTTCCAGGTCCTCATCGCCGAACATCTCTTCAATTGTAGGAAGGCGATATGCCTTTTCATAAGAAGCTTTGAGTTGGAAGCCCATTGGCATGAACCAAGTGCCGGCAGCCCCGTATCCGAAGTTGTCTATGGAACGTGATGTCAACTCATAGACATCTTGGGCTGAGGTTGTTGCCATCGGTCCGGATACGTATTGGTGATATTGCTTACCGAATACTGTAATATTGAATTTAGAGTTAGGCATGTAACGGTACGAGATACCGGCTATGTTTTTGCTGGTAACTTTTGAAAATTCCTCTTTGCTGTGGGGAATGGTTAGCAAATCCTCGTTAGTACGGTTGAACGTGTTGAAAACATCGTTGATTGTGAACACATGGTTCTCTGATAGTCTATAATTGATTGTTGCGTTTGCAGACCAGTTATTGTTAATGGCTTTTGAGTTTTGGTAGGACTGTTCACCCGGCGCGTTGAGCGGGGATGTCTCTCCAAACCAATTGTACGTTACAGATGCTGTATCGACATTGGTTGTGTTGTCGCGATTGTAATTGGCATTGAATGAAACGTCAAGTCCTTTCACTCCGAGGTTACGTTTCGAATATTCCAATGATGGGATAAGTGAGAAGCCATGACGATGTTTCTGTCCGTATACAATCTCCTGTCTCACACCGGTCTGGATTTCCTTATACATGTGTGAGTATGTGAATCCAAGTAGCATCCGGTCGGCCCAACTTTTGTTGACGAATCCGATTTTTGCAATAATAGCCTCATTGTGATATGTGTCGTTGAAGCGTTTCACATGTTCGAGCTTTTTTCTGTTGATTGCTCCGGTTGTGAAATCCTCAACTGGAGTATCTATCCAATAATTATTGTCGGAATAGTTCTGGAAAGCATTGATTTCATATTTGAACCCATTGCTGAGTGTTTGTCCGAAATTGATGTAGGATTTATGAGTGTTGAAAGAACCGAAAGAGTATGAGGCATCAACAAACCATCGGCGTTGACGTCGAGGTGTGACGATATTTATGACACCGCCGATTGCATCCGCACCGAATCCGACCGGAACCACACCTCGGTAAACTTCTATGCGCTCTGCAAAATTAACAGGTATATTATTGAGTCCGAATGAACTTCCTACACCCTCTTGTGGAACTCCGTCAATAAAAACTTTGACATGTTTGCCGCTGAACCCATCCATAGTAACAGCCATGTCAGACCCCACGCCACCGCTTTCGCGTATTTTCATTCCCGGAGCTTTGTTCAATGCTTCGCTTAATGTTTTTGTGGTGTTAACCATATCTTTGGTATTAACTGCGGTTGCATTGTATGCCGAATTTTTGACTTTACTTAGGGGATTGCCTACGACTATAACTTCAGCAAGCTGTGTGGAGGGTTTTAACTTTACATTTAATTTTCGGCGTTCATCTGCGGAAATCCTGATTTTGGTTTCATATTTCTCAAATCCGACGGAAGAGAAAATTATAGTATATTCTCCAGCCGGTGCGGAAATATGGTACAGTCCCTTCTCGTTGGTCGGACAAGATAATGTGGTTCCCTTTAAAAGTACGGTGGCGAAATCAATCGGTACACCATCAATTGAAAGCACCTTTCCTGAAATCATACCATTACCACTACTTGCATGCATTGTTGCTGTTGATGTCAGAATTGCAATTGCGCAGATGAAATATTTTCTCCAAATAGCCATGAATTAATCTTTTTTATCACTGCAAAGTTCGGAAGTTTAGTCACACCATTAAATACCCAATAGTGATTATATTTGGGGTAGTGTGTTGATTAGTAGTGTGATACAGGTATTGGTAATTGCCGCTAAATTGGCGAACGACATGATGGTAGTGGCGAATGTCTTTTATGTGATGCTTAGATTGGGTGCAGTCAATCTAATTTGGTTGGTTTGATTTTACGCTTAGGCATTATGCGTTCGTGTATGTATTGGAAGATGACATAAAACACAGGAACCATAAAAAGCAGCGCGAGTGTTCCGAATAGTAGTCCGCCCACAGTTCCAACACCTACCGATATATTACCATTGGCTCCAACTCCTGTAGCAAACATCAGCGGCAACATTCCAAAAATCATAGTTGCTGATGTCATGATAATAGGTCTGAAGCGGGCTTTCGCTGCTGAGATGGCGGAAGCGACCAGCCCCATTCCTTCTTTTCTACGTGCAGTAGCATACTCAGTCAGCAGAATTGCCGTTTTTGCCAGTAGTCCAATTAACATTATTAGTCCAATCTGCATATAGATGTTATTCTCAAGTCCCCACCATCGTGCAAACATGAAACTCCCGACCAGGCCCATAGGAACTGCGGCAATAACAGCCAACGGTATGGTAAGACTTTCATAAAGCGCGCATAAAATAAGATATATAAATGCAAGGCATAAGCAGAATACAATAATTGTCGTATTGCCTGTCGAAGCCTCCTCTCTTGACATTCCTCCAAATTCATAGCCGAATCCCGATGGCAGGCATTTTGCGGCAATTTCTTTGATGGCATTTATTGTTTCCCCCGAACTGTAACCTTCTCCTTGTTCTCCGAATACTGCGATTGAAGGGAAGAGGTTGAAGCGTGACAGGCTTTCGGAGCCGTAAACTTTTGTAAGGGTTATGAAATTGTCTATCGGAGCCATTTCGCCGGTAGATGTCCTGACAAACATACTTTTCAATGATTCTATGTCAAGACGACTGTCAGGTGTTGCCTGGACCATAACACGGTACAGTTTTGTGAATCTGTTGAGATTGGACGAATAGTTACCGCCGATATACCCGGACAATGCCGATAGGACATCTGCCGGTGATACATTCATCCGGAGACATTTCACTGCATCGACCTCAACCATGTATTGCGGATATTTGGTATCAAATGTGGTATAGGCGCGGGATATCTCAGCCCGGGTGTTTAACGAGTCTATGAAAGAACGGGTTATTTGCAGCAGTTCGTCTGTTGTAGTTCCTGATTTATCCTGAATATATAGTTCAAAACCACTGCCGGTGCCATAGCCGGAAATCATAGGGGATTGTGATACCCGTATCTGAGCCGAAGAAATATCGGACGTCCGGCGATATATCTCGCTGATTACAGCATTTATGTCATGTTCCCGGCCTTTACGCTCGTTCCAGTCCCGTAGTCTTATGCTGAATGAGCCGGCTGATGCCGATTGGTCATGACGGGCATTCTTTCCGGTAACACGGGAATATATGTAGATTTCAGGGATATCCTTTATCGCATCCTCAACTTGATCCATTGCACGCTCTGTTTCAGCGAGGTTGCTACCGGGCGCAACCTGTATGTTTAAACTAAGAGTGCCCATATCTTCTTGAGGTACAAGCCCCGTTTTAGTAGTTGAAACAAGCCATGTTAAGGCTATTATCGATATGGCTAATAAAGAGATGACAATCCAGCGGTGCTTGAAAAGAAACTTGATTCCGTTGCTGTATTGTACGGTGATTGTCGTGAATGATCTGTCGAAAGCGTATTTAAAGCGTACAGGGAATGATGCTTTATGTCCATTCATGTCGCCTGGGCGCATTAATATGGCACTTAATGCAGGGCATAAAGTCATGGCATTAATCAGTGATATGCCAACGGCTACAGCCATGGTAAGACCGAATTGTTTATAAAATGTCCCGGAGGTTCCGCCCATAAAGCAAACCGGTATGAAAACAGCCATGAATACGATAGTGGTAGTAATCAATGCTGCCGAGAGTCCGCCCATAGCCGATACTGTTGCTTGGTACGGGTTTCTTTCTCCGCCGTCAAATTTAGCTTGAACGGCTTCTACAACCACTACAGAATCGTCAACAACCGTTCCAATAACGAGAACAATGGCGAATAGCGTGAGCATATTCAGTGTGAATCCTACGATGTAGATAAATGCGAAAGTACCTGTAAGTGATACTAATATTGATATTGCCGGAATTAATGTAGCCCGGAAGTCATGAAGGAACAGGTACACTACAAGTACTACCAGAATCAACGCTATGATTAGAGTTTCGATAACTTTGCCGATAGATGCGTCCAAGAAATCTTTGGTACTTGAGATGTCTGTCAAAATCATACCTGCCGGCAATCTATCCCTTAGTTCGTCAAGTGTTCTGTCGATTTCCGTTATGACTTCATTTGCATTTGATCCGGCTGTCTGGGCAATCATGGCATTGGCTCCAGGGTGTCCGTTGGTTTCGCTTATCATCGCGTAGTTGACGGTGCCAAGTTCTACCGTGGCAATATCTTTAAGCCTTAGAACGCTTCCATCCCCGAATGCTCTTACCACAAGATTTTCATACTCTGTCGCATCTTCATATCTTCCACGGTATTTCAGTACATATTGGAAAGTGTTCAACGATTCTGCACCAAGTGTCCCTGTTGGAGACTCTATATTCTGTTCGGCAAGCATTTTGTCAATATCGGCGGGAACTAATCCGTATTGCGACATTCTTACCGGATCGAGCCATATTCTCATCGCATACTCGGAGCTGAAAATATTAACCTCACCTACACCTGTGATTCGTGAAATCTGAGGTTCGATATTAATTTTCATATAGTTTGTGAGGAACTTTGAGTCATAGGTGTCATCCGGACTATACAATGTTATAGACTTCAATGTGCTGTTCTGGCGTTTTCTCACAGTCACACCACTTTTGGTTACCTCCGCAGGCAATAGACCTTGTGCCGAAGCCACGCGATTCTGTACATTTACGACTGCCATATCTGCATCGGTTCCCTGTTTGAAGTATATGGTGATTGATGCAGTACCGGTGTTTGTTGCGGTTGAGGTCATATACATCATGTCCTCAACTCCGTTAAGTGACTCTTCCAGCGGAACAATGACACTTTTCATTACAGTCTCGGCGTTGGCACCTGTATATGATGCCTGAACCCTTACCGTAGGAGGGGCGATATTTGGAAATTGTTCGATAGGAAGTTGTGCTAATCCGAGGATGCCGAGAATAACAATTAATACTGAGATTACACCCGCAAGAATCGGTCGGTCTATGAATGTCTTTACCGTCATGTCATTGAGATTTTGAGCAAAAGTAAGCCATTAAACCTTTAGCCGGAATGTATGTCATATTATAAAATGACCAACAGCTCCGATGTGGTGGCTAACGGCAAATGACGACATATATTGGTCGTTGTAAAACAGTTATCTTTGCAGATATAATTCAATGGGATTTGCAGCATGAAGAATGTGTCCGGATATATTGATGTAGCCTTCTGCCTGATAGTATTGCCTATGATGGTGATGATTTTTCCGGTGGAGAGGTGGTTCCATAATTTTCAATGGTATGTGATTACCGTTGGATTGTGGCTTTATGCATTGTACTTCGTGAATAGGATGCTTACCGTTCCGTTATTATTCCGGAGCGCAAGATGTAGGTGGGAGGGTATCGTATTGATTCTGCTATCACTTATAGTGACATATCTGCTTTCACAAATAAGCCTTTATACCCCAAAACCCAATGTTCATGATGAGGGAATTGTCAGGATTTTTCCTTCGATACAACAATATCAACAGGCTGTCTGGTCATTGTTCATGATTGTAGAAGCCTTCAGTTTTGCAGTCGGACTTTTGACACAAGCTAATTTACAAAAATCGCGCCGCCGGGCAGTGGAAGCAGAGCGCGATAAGGCTGAAATAGAGTTGTATAAGGCCCAAATCAAACCACATTTCATGTTCAATACACTCAATTCGCTATATGGATTGTTCCTGACCCATGATGACAAGGCGTTGGAGTCATTGGAGAAATATATATCGATGATGCGGTATGTACATAATACTTCAAGACGTGATTTTATGCCGTTGTCGGATGAAGCGGATTATATACAGCAGTATGTTGCACTACAATCGTTGAGACTCAATGGAATGACGACTGTGACCATGAACATAGATATTGAAAACGCTACCTTGCAAATTCCGCCCATGTTATTGGTTACGTTTGTGGAAAATTGTTTTAAGCATGGAATATCACCTGTGGAAGAAAGCAATATCTCTATCATGCTTGTGGAGAAAAAAGGGAAGCTTTACTTCGCTACAGACAATAGGATATTTCCGGTAAAGCGTATCGGTGAGCACATGGGTATTGAGAATTGCCGGAAACGTTTGGAATTGCTGTATCCCGGGGCCCATACTATGGATATTGAGAGCGACGGAGTATATTATCATGTAAAATTAGAGATTGATTTATGATTAAGTGTGTGGCAATAGATGACGAGCCGATTGCATTGAGCATAATACAGGAATATTGTAATCGTTATGGGAATATAGACCTCAAATGTTTTTCCTCGCCGATAGCCGGAATGGATTGTATCCGGCAGACTAACCCCGATATTGTTTTTCTTGATATAGAGATGAATTCTCATAATGGAGTGGAGTTGGCTAAGGAGCTTCCTTCGGGCGTGTGTCTGATATTTACTACTGCTTACGCAAACTACGCGTTGGATGGATTTAATGTTGACGCAATTGATTTTCTACATAAGCCCATATTTTATCCGCGATTTGAAAAGGCAATGGAAAAGGCAAAACGTTATATTCAATTAGCGGAAAAAGAATCCTCGTCGGGGTATATAACACTTAAAGCCGGACATAAGAATATAGTTGTCTGTTTAAAGGATGTGATACTGGTGGAAGCAATGGATAATTATGTTAAGATTTTCAGGAAGAATCTACCGACAGTTATTTCTCAGATTACAATGAAAGAGATTGAGACATTGCTCCCCGATGATAGTTTTATAAGAATTCACCGGTCGTTCATTATCGCGGTTCCATTTATAGAGAAGTATTCAAACAGAACGGTTTATCTGTATGATTTCCCCCGCCCCATACCTGCCGGTAGAAAATATATATCCGAATTCAATAATTTGAATAACATAATTAAAACACAGTAAAAACAAACACAAATGAAAAGAATCTTAGCTTTGATGCTGGTAATATCTGCGGCATCGGTATCTGTAACTATGTTTGCAGGTACACCAATCAAACAGGCTGATCTGCCTAACGCAGCTCAGGCTTTCATTTCCAAATATTTTTCGAACGATCAGGTTAGAAAAGTGGAAAAGGACAATGGTTACAGAGGTACGGAATATGAAGTGGATTTCGCAAGCGGTGCTGAAGTCGATTTCAAATCCGACGGGAATTGGAAAGAGGTCAAGTCAGCGAGAGGGAAATCTGTTCCGTCGGAAATCGTTCCATCTGCCATCGCTAAATATGTCAGCACAAATTTTAAGGGATTGACCATCGTGGAGATTTCACGCAAACGTGGCGGGTATGAAGTTGAACTTTCCAATGGTACTGAGCTCAAGCTTACGGAGGATGCAAAACCAATGCAACCCAGAGATAAAGGTCGTCGGAGGTAGATGCTCCGATTGATTAAACGAAGGTTGATGCTGTTAAAGTATTCAACCTTTTTTGTTTTTGTATAGTGGATTTGTGAGGATGGTGGATATTTTGTAGGTTTGCATTGAGAAAAGTTGTCTGATTAAGTATTTTAATCTGATTAGTTTTATGATATTGAAATTAATAACCAAAAGAATTTAGATATGAAAAGTGTAAGATTAATCGCAGTAGTGGCTGTATTGGCAATTGTAGGAGCTTTGATGCCGGCTCAGGCTCAGTTCCGTTTCGGACCGAAGTTAGGTGTCACTGTCAGTGAGTTGCATTTCAATTCGTCGACTTTCGATAGTAATAACCGCGCGGGATTTACCGCAGGTGCCATGATGGAGTTCACGGTGCCTGTGGCAGGATGGGGCTTTGATGCTTCGGTGATGTATGTGCGTCGCAATTCCCGCTGGATGACTGAAAATGGTGTGTCTAAAGATAATCGTGATTATATAGATATACCCTTGAACTTCAAATGGAAGATAAATATTCCGTTGATTAATAGCATAGTACGTCCGTATCTTGCTACGGGACCGAGCTTCTCGATTCTCACGAGCCGTAGGTCGGCAGAAGAGGCTTATCGCAACCGTAAGTTTGACACCGCCTGGAATTTCGGTTTTGGTGCCGAGCTTTTTAAAAAGGTTCAGGTTGGCGCGAGCTATGGTCTTGGTCTGACCAAAGCTTTGAAGACAGTAGGTGCTACCGGCACGTCGAATATCAATGGCCGCAACCGTTATTGGACCATTACGGCTGCTTATCTATTCTGATTACTGTTTTGAATCATATATGGTGCAGTATGGGATGACCAATCTCTGCTGCGCCATTTTTTTTACCGGTATGCAACTTTTTCAATAATCTTGAGTCAAATAAGGTGAGGATAATATAACCGCAGATATCGATGCCCGAAATTTCGCATAGCCAAACCGACATGTATCTCCGTCTTATAGATGAGCATAGTCCTCTCATCTATAAGGTATGCTACATGTATTCCGAGGATTCCGAGCATCTTAAGGATTTATATCAGGAAGTGCTTGCCAATCTATGGCAAGGGCTTGATGGATATATGAACCGAGCCAAGCCATCTACTTGGATTTATCGTGTGGCTATTAACACGTGCATCACTTATTTTCGTCGGCATGGCAAACACTCCGATGTGGCGCGTATCGATGAAGCCATGCTCGGGATTGTTGATGAAAATCATGAACATGCCGAACAGCTGCGCCAGATGTATGAGATGATAGCTCAACTCGGGAAACTTGACAGGGCTATCATTATGCTATGGCTCGATGAACATAGTTATGATGAGATTTCGGATGTTACCGGATTGTCGCGAAATAATGTCGCATCGCGGTTGTACCGAATTAAACAGAGATTAATGAAACTAAATGATGAATAATACCGTGCGCTATATGGATAATGATTTGGAAAAATTGAAACAGCATTGGCAGGGCTTGAACAATCTCCCTCCGGAGGGGCGTTGTGACCGAATCAAACCGGATGGTATAACCGCAGGGAAGGTCCGGTCCTATTCGCAACGACTAATACGTGATTATACTATTCTGATTATATTGTCGTTGGTATGGTTGGTGTTGTCACCGTTTGCATTGTACCATTGCGGGCTACCTTTGTGGACAGGTATATTGATTAGCGTATTTTTCGGAATAATGGCGCTGAGTTGTGCGTCTATACGTGCTTCTATCCAGCGCATCGATTTGAGTAGAATGGGTGTCTGCGAGGTGCTTAAATGTGTAAAGGTGGTAGTGGTTAAGCGCCGTCGTCATCAATGGTTAGGTATTCCAATGGCTGTGTGTGTAATGGCAATGATGTTTTATTTCTTTTATGGTATCAGTGAATATATGCTCATTGGGGGTGTTGTAGGAGCAATATTGGGAGGTGTGATTGGTATGATTTCAGATATGAGAATGCGCGGTATGCTTAGAGAAATGCAGGAAATGTTATCAGAAGCACGTGGTGATGATAGTTGTGGTGTTAACGAAGGTTAATATATGTATTTTAATCAGTTGTATTGCGCATATTTTTAACGGATGTGCATTTTGCTAAATAATGTTTTGAAGGTTGCAGTAAATGTTTAAAATTGCAAAATGTATTGATGTGTAGTGGATTGTGATTTGTTTTGCTGATGAAAAAGCCATAACTTTGCATAGTCAATATTAAAGGCGTAGTTTGTTTGCGTGAAAGCCTTTTTAAGAATTGATTTTGCTATGGTCTTGAAAAAAGTAATCTTATTTCTGTCATTGTGTGGCATTTTGTCGCATCCGGCTATTGCTGAGGTGCCATTTCGGTTGCCTGCGCGTCATGCAATGATTGCCGATGAGGCGGTTGAAAGGGCTTCTGCCGATAAGGTTTCGGTCATGGCTAAGGCAATGGAGGAAGCACGCAAGCATTCACCGTTCTTCGGCATGGAGCATGCTGTACCGGTACGTGAGGTATTGTCATCGGTTGCCGATAAGATGATTAATTATGCAAAGCGATTTTTAGGTACCCGATATCGTCTTGGAGCTATGGGACCACGGGCATTTGATTGTTCCGGATTTACAGGGTATGTTTACCGTAATTTCGGTATTAATCTTGACCGCACATCCCGCGAGCAGTTTCTTCAGGGAGAGCACGTTGGTGTAGAGAATTTGCGCCCCGGAGACTTGCTGTTCTTCAGTAGCCGCAGCAGTGGCAGGGGTAATGTGGGGCATGTGGCTATGGTAGTGTCGGTGGATTCCTCAACCCAAACTTGCAAATTTATACATGCATCTGTTAAGAAGGGTGTGACGTACCAGACATTTCCTGATGGAGGTTACTATCAGCGTAATTTTATCGGCGCACGTCGTATTTTGGGTACTGAACTGGATTTGTCGGAAGCCGTTGCGCAGAATTAGCGAGTTGGCGGGATTATAAAATCCGGTTGAATTGGATGTATGGTGCCAATAATTGATCCGAGTTGCTTTAAATCCAAAAATTATCAATACCTTTAAGCCCATATTGTGTAATTGGTGATAAGGCGTCATGTCTTGTTGCCGGATTATATTTTTGGTTTAGCGTATGGGACGTATTGCAATGGTGGCGTTGATGGCGCTTATGTCTTTTATGATAGAGACGGTGCAGGGCAGGGATTTCACTTTTGCCTTGACCGGTGATGTGATGATGGGTACAGACTATCCCGAATCGTCGCGCGGGAAATATCTCCCTGTTCATGACGGCAGATATTTGTTGAAAGATGTGGATTCGCTATTGAGGACAGCTGATGTGGCTGCTATTAATCTCGAAGGTACGGTGTTTGATGAAGGTGGTAAGCCAAAGGAATGTAAGGATTCCACACTGTGTTATATATTCCGTACACCTTCGCGTTATCTGACAAATCTTGTTAATTCGGGTGTGGATTTGGTGAGCATAGCCAATAATCATGTCAATGATTTTGGTAAAGAAGGCATTGACTTGACCATGAAAAATCTGCGTGATGCCGGAATATCTTATGCGGGTATGCGCTCATCAGCACCATCGGTTATAATAGAGCGTGCCGGGAAAAGAATAGGCTTTGCGGCATTTGCCCATAATCGCGGCACCTTGAATATCATGGATATGGAAGAGGTACGCCGTGTGATAAATGAGCTTAAGGATAGTGCGGATATAGTATTGGTGTCATTTCATGGCGGGGGTGAGGGAGCTAAATACACCCGTGTGCCGCATACTATGGAGGCGTGTTTTGGCGAGAAACGCGGTGATGTGGAAAAATTTGCCCATGCTGCCATTGACGCCGGTGCGGATGTGGTGTTTGGGCATGGACCCCATGTGACACGCGCTATGGAAATTTACCGGGATAGGCTTATAATGTACAGTCTCGGCAATTTCTGTACTCCTTATAGGGTTAATCTCAAGGGCATAAATGGTCATGCTCCGTTGGTGACCGTCAAGGTCGATGATTCAGGACGCTTTACCGGCGGTAAGATATATCCGTTTGTGCAGAGTCGCGGTGTAGGTCCAAGGGAGGATAAGACAGGTGCCGTAATCCGGCAGATTCGCCGATTGTCCATGCTTGATTTTCCTGATTCCCCATTGAAAATATCAGTTGACGGAACATTGTCACGTTAGATTGTAAAACATTGTAGTATGATACTCATAGCAGATAGCGGAAGTACAAAGACCCAATGGGCGGTAGTCGACGGGTTAGTTGAGCCAAGGCTTTTCGTCACACCCGGTATTAACGCACTTATGCTGACTCCTGAGCAATTGCGCGAAAGGTTGGCGGTGGAACTTTTGCCGCAATTGGCAGATGAGATTCCGGATGAAATTTTCTTCTATGGTGCCGGATGTTTACCACATGTATGTCCCGTGGTAAGCAAGACTCTAATGGAGGTATGTGGAGCGTCGCATGCAGAGGTTGCATCTGACATGCTTGGAGCTGCACGAGCCTTATGTAAGCACAATGCGGGGATTGCATGTATATTGGGGACAGGTTCTAACAGTTGTCTTTACGATGGTGAGCGTATTTTGTCAAATGTCTCGCCGTTGGGATATATATTGGGTGACGAAGGATCCGGAGCCGTATTAGGACGACGTTTTATAGGCGATGTCTTGAAGAGTCAGCTTCCACCGGACATCTGCGATGCTTTTATGAGTCGGTATTCCCTCACTCCGGCAGAAATAATAAATCGGGTGTATCGCTGTCCTGAACCCAATAGGTTTATGGCGTCATTTGTGCCTTTCTTAGCAGATAACAAGGCTGACGCTCATGTCCATGCGTTACTGGTTGATGAGTTTGTAAGATTCTTTCAGCGTAATGTTGCTTCGTATCCCGGATATCGCAGTATGGCTGTGCATTTTGTTGGATCTGTAGCAATGGTGTTTGCCGAAAAACTTCGGGAAGCAGCCCTCCAGACAGGTATCACCATCGGGTCGATAATGCAGAATCCGATTTATGGTATGATAGATTACCATACCGATTAAATTCAATGCTAATTATATACAAATCCAAATATTCAGGTAATATGTCACTTTTGAAATCTCAGCAGCCCAAAGTGGAGCTTATAATGATAAATATCACCGGTTATGACCGCCCCGGTGTGACGGCGGCACTTTCAGAAATTCTTGCTACTTATGACGCCCAGATATTGGATATCGGTCAGGCAGACATACATCACAACCTTACGCTGGGTTTGCTGATAAAGACCGATAGCAGTGTGTCAGGTGACATAATGAAAGATTTGCTTTTCAAGGGTTATGAAATGAATGTGAAAGTTCGTTTTTCGCCGGTTGAGGAGTCCGACTATAATGAGTGGGTGGGAATGCAGGGTAAAAACAGGTGGATTATAACCATTCTTGGCCGTAAACTTACTGCCCGGCATATAGCATTGGTGAGCAAGGTTATTGCCGACCAGAAACTTAATATAGATGGCATACAGCGTCTGACCGGACGTATGCCGCTTGCAGCTCAGGAAAAGTCATTGCGTAAGTCATGTGTGGAATTTTCGGTACGTGGTAATCCTACTGACCATAGCGAGATGCAACAACGGTTCATGCAGATTGCCGCGCAGGAGGATGTGGATATTTCGCTGCAAGAGGATACTATGTACCGCCGTTGCCGTCGTTTGGTATGTTTCGATATGGATTCCACACTGATAGGTACAGAGGTGATAGATGAGCTTGCCGAACGGGCAGGCGTGGGCGACCAAGTGCGTGCTATAACCGAGCGTGCCATGCGCGGCGAGATTGATTTCTGCGAAAGTTTCACTGAGCGGGTGGCGTTGCTCAAGGGATTGGATGAAAGTGTGATGCGTGATATCGCTGAAAATCTGCCAATAACAGAAGGCGTCGACCGAATGATGACTGTGCTGAAACGCACGGGTTACAAAACGGCTATATTGTCGGGTGGATTTACATATTTCGGTAATTACCTGAAGCAGAAGTTCGGATTTGACTATGTATATGCCAATGACCTGGAGATAGTGGATGGCAAGCTTACCGGTCGGTATGTGGGCGAAATTGTCGACGGTAAGCGCAAAGCCGAACTGCTGAGACTTATTGCCCAGGTAGAGAATCTCAATATCAAGCAGACTATCGCTGTGGGCGATGGCGCAAATGATTTGCCTATGTTGGCTGCTGCCGGACTTGGCATTGCGTTCCATGCCAAGCCCAAGGTAAAAGCCAATGCCGACCAATCGCTATCTACAATCGGTCTTGACGGACTGCTTTATTTCCTTGGGTTCAAGGATTCGTTTATCAGTGAAGACGGTCAGAGATAGGTACCAATAACCATGTTTGATTGCCGGCGGATTATGCGAGCTTCTCTTTGAGGAATTTTCCGGTATAGGATTCTGTACACTCCGCAATCTTCTCCGGGGTACCGGTGGCTACTACCATACCCCCTGCATCGCCTCCTTCAGGTCCGATATCTATTACATGGTCGGCACATTTAACGACATCAAGGTTGTGCTCGATTATTATCACGGTGTGACCGAGTGCAATGAGTCTGTCGAACGAAGACATGAGTGTCCGGATGTCATGGAAATGCAAGCCGGTGGTAGGTTCGTCAAATATGAACATCGTTGGTTTGGGCTTGTCCATAGCCAGATAGTAGGCAAGTTTCACGCGTTGGTTCTCACCGCCTGAAAGTGTTGATGAACTTTGACCGAGTTTTATGTATCCAAGCCCCACATCTTTAAGCGGAGTAAGACGGCGCACTATCTTTTTCTCAGTGGTGCCGTCAGATGCCCCGAAGAATTCGATGGCTTCGTTTATGGTCATGTTCAGTACATCGTTTATGTTCTTGCCACGATATTGGATATCGAGAACATCGCGTTTGAACCGCTGTCCATGGCATTCCTCACAAGGGATTGTTATATCAGCCATGAATTGCATCTCTATGGTTATGGTGCCTTCTCCCTTGCATTCCTCGCATCGACCTCCTTCGGCGTTAAACGAAAAATATCCCGGGCCGAATCCCATCTGTTTGGCTCCCTGTTGGTCGGCAAACAGCCGGCGTATCTCATCATATGCCTTGAGGTAGGTGGCGGGGTTGCTTCGCGTTGACTTACCTATGGGGTTCTGGTCGACAAATTCCACGGCGGATATGGATGCGAGGTCGCCTTTCAAAGCTGTGTGCAATCCCGGTGCATCACCCGGTTCTCCGAAATGTCGCAGTAATCCGCGATAAAGGATATCGCGTACGAGTGTCGATTTCCCCGAACCGCTCACTCCGGTTACAACGGTAAGAGCTTCGAGCGGGAAACGAACGTCAATGTTTTTTAGATTGTGCTGTCTGGCTCCTTTCACCTCTATGTAGTTGCGCCACTTCCTGCGGTGCGCCGGGGTGTCAATTTTCATTTCACCGTTGAGGTAACGCACGGTGTAACTGTCAGTGGCTTTCTTGAGTTTGTCAACCGGTCCCTGGTATATTATCTCTCCACCATGGCGTCCGGCTTCCGGACCAACGTCGATAAGGTAGTCGGCGGCACGCATGATTTCTTCATCATGTTCCACTACGACTACTGTGTTGCCTATACCTTGAAGTTTACGTAACACTCCTATAAGACGTTCGGTATCGCGTGAGTGTAAACCTATGCTTGGCTCGTCGAGTATGTACAATGAGCCTACGAGACTACTTCCAAGTGAGGTGGCAAGGTTGATACGTTGACTCTCTCCGCCCGACAATGTTGAAGACAGTCGGTCAAGTGTGAGGTATCCCAACCCTACATCCGATAGAAATGACAAGCGGTTGCGAATTTCTACCAATAACCGTCCGGCAATTGCTTGCTGTGTTTCGGTAAGCGTTAGATTGTCGAAAAAGTGTGTGAGCTCGGATATCGGCATTCTTACCAGTTGGGAGATATTCTTCCCGCCAATCTTTACATAGGATGCGTCTTTGCGCAGGCGGGTTCCATGGCAGTCAGGGCACAGTGTCTTGCCTCGGTATCGTGCAAGCATCACGCGGTATTGGATTTTATATAGGTTTTCCTCTACCATCTTGAAGAAGCCGTCAATACCCGTGAACATGGCGTTTCCGTGCCATAACGCATCCTTCTGCTCCTGTGTGAGTTCAGCATAGGGTTTGTGGATGGGAAATCCAATTTGTGGTGCTATGTGTATGAATTCACGTTTCCACTCGCTCATTTTTTCTCCGCGCCAGCACACTACTGCATCCTCATACACCGATAGCGATGGATCCGGGATGACAAGACGCTCATCTATGCCGATGGTTTGTCCGAATCCTTCACATCGTGGACATGCGCCGTAAGGGTTGTTGAAATTGAACATCTGTTCCGACGGTTCGGTGAATGTGATGCCGTCGGCTTCGAAACGTGTGGAGTAATCATGTCGATGTATTCCATCTGTGTCCCATACCAGCATGGATGCCCGGTCATGACCTTCAAAAAACGCAGTTTCGGCGGAGTCGGCAAGACGACTCAACTCATCACCCTCATGAGCTACTGCAAGACGGTCAATAAGCAGGTCATATCCATCGGCAGATTCCGGGATATTGCCGCTTTCAGTGATGTCTGTGATGTTTATGAAGTTGCCATCCTTGACTAAACGGGTGTAGCCTTCCTTGAGAAATATTTCGAGTTGGGTGGAAAATTTACGGTTTTCAGGTATAGATATGGGGGCTACTATTGCCACACGTGTACCATCCGGATATGTGAGTGCTGTCGAAATCACATCTTCCACAGAGTGTTTTTTTACAGGTTCACCGCTTACCGGTGAATATGTAATGCCGATGCGGCCGAAAAGTAGTCGCAGGTAATCATAAATCTCGGTGGATGTGCCCACGGTGCTTCGTGGGTTGCGCGTGTTTACTTTCTGCTCAATGGCAATCGCCGGTGGCAATCCTTTTATGAAATCGCATTCGGGTTTTGCCATTTTGCCGAGGAATTGACGGGCATAGGCACTGAGACTTTCCACATACCGGCGTTGTCCCTCGGCATAAAGTGTATCGAAAGCAAGCGATGATTTACCTGAGCCTGAGAGCCCGGTGATAACTACAAGTTCATTGCGCGGAATCTCCACGTCCACATTCTTTAGATTGTTGACGCGGGCGCCTTTTATGATGATATTCTGATTTCGTGTTGACATGACTTGCAAAATTACTAATTTTAGGTCTGATTACATATACACCGATACTTTTGCTAACTTGATTTAGATATTTTTATGCACATGTTGTGCGAAGAATATGTGTGTGGTTTTGATATGATGGAAATTATACCGATTTTTGCATAATGATACCAAATACCGGACAGATAGTGCGCGGGTGGTCGCGCCCGTTCTGCATAGGCGTGTTTTTGTTAAGCTTGATTGCCACGGCATATACTCTTACTGCCGTGGTGCTTTTGTGCGGAGGGGCGGTAGGCGGATGGATTTATCCTTCTGCCATATTGTTGTCGGCATTGATAGTATGTGGTATCGATAGGGACAAGCATGCGTTACTTGACATTGCTTCAGCATTGGGTATCGTAGCTTTAGTATCGGTGATATGCACATTCATGGAGGATGCGTCGTGGGATGGAAATGTGTATCATCAGAAGGTTGTGGCATTGTTGCTTTACGGATGGAATCCATATCATCCGACAAAAATATGGGATATTTATTACGACCCGTGGGTATGGCATTATGCCAAATCATTAGAGATGTCTGCTGCATCGGTAGCTGCGGCTACAGGATACATTGAGAGCGGTAAAAGTGTGAACTTCATATTAATACTGTCTTCAGCATTCTTGGTATATGATTTCTTGTGTCGTAGTGGAGTCCGGCTGTCGGTTAAATGCCGGTTGTGGCTTACTGTAATTGCTGTTGCCAATCCTGTAGGTATGGCGCAATCCATCACCTATTACAATGATTTTGCAAAGTACTATTATCTTTTGATTACCATAATCTCGGCAGTGTCGATATGTCGGTCCGACAGGAATCGACGCACTGTTTGGTATGGCATACTTTTTGCTGTTATAATCCTTGCTATAGGGACGAAGTTCACCGCTTTCTTTGAAGAAGGTGTTGCCGTGGCGGTTTTTATGCTGTGGCTTATGTGGCATAAGGATTGGAGATTGTTGAGAACCATATTCGTCATTGCTGTCGCAGCTTTGGTATCAGGGGCACTACTGCTTGGGTACCATCCTTATGTTACGAATTGTTTAATGGCGGGACATCCGCTTTATCCTTTGTTGGGGGATGGTGCCATAGACATTATGACCGGACTTACTCCTGAAATATTTCGGGAACATGGCAGGGTGTACAATTTTCTCAGCTCATTGCTTACGCCGAGGGTGCCGTATTATGCTGAATTTGCCGGTGGCTTCGGTGCGCTGATGCCGTTGCTGCTTGCAATAGTGGCTGCGGTAGCTATATTCATGTGGCGAAAGGTTCCCATGGCTATTTATTCCATTGGCGGATTTGTCTTGGCGAGTTGTTTCTTTTATGAGCAATCGTGGTGGGCACGTTACATTTGTCAACTTTGGCTGTTGGTGCCCATAGCAGTGTTTGCCACATGCTATTCCCGGTCGAGATGGAGCAAGTATGCGCGTTCAGGAATAATAGTATGCGTTGTTCTTACCATGGCGGGCGTCGGGTTCCGTGCGGCAAAGGGGAGTGCTACTCTTTCAGTGAGACGACAGATGCTGTATGAGTTCACACGGGATGATGGTGCGCGAGTGGCTAATCTCACTCTTGAGTGCCGCCGTCATTTTGAGGAACGTGGTATCAGTGTCCAAGAGGTCGGTGTGGATAGTCTGAGTGAAACCTCGTTGATATTTTTCGGCGATAAGTCACCATGGGTATATCCTATGGTGGATGTAACTCAAGGACAGTATGCCGAGTTTGCTAAGCGTTGCCGTATTTTCGGTATGCACCCTGAACGGCATCTTAGCAAAGATTTTCATTTTGTTGATTTACAATAATAAGACTTTAATTATGATTCCAATTATATCGTTGCTGCGTCCTCAACAATGGGTTAAGAACCTGGTGGTATTCATGCCGCCGTTTTTCGGAGCGGTAATGTCCGATGCCGTGATATGGCTACGTTGCATAGTAGCATTTTGCTGTTTTTGCCTTGCTTCGGGTGCCGTATATTGTCTGAACGATGTCATGGACCGCGAAAGCGATAGAAAACATCCGCATAGGTGTAACCGACCGGTGGCTTCCGGACGTGTTTCGGTATCGTCGGCTCTTACCATAGGGGTGATATGTGGAATTGGTGCATTGGTTATAGCCTTTTGGGGAATGGAATACTGTCGTACATACGCTGTAACAATAGTTGCCGCGTATATGCTGCTGAATATCGCTTATTGTTTGCGGTTGAAGCAGGTGGCGGTACTCGATGTATTCATCGTATCATCCGGATATGTGCTGCGTCTGTTTATCGGAGGTGTTGCCTGTGGAGTAGTCCTGTCACCGTGGATAGTGCTTGTCACGTTTCTATTCACGATGTTCTTAACGATGGCAAAACGACGCAGTGATGTGGTGCTTCGTGAGAGTGTGGCGGGTCATTCCGGACGCCGCAGCACACAATCATATACGTTGGCATTTGTCAATGCAGTGCTTGGAATATTGGCAACCGCTACCATTGTCTGCTACATGATTTATACTGTTACGCCTGATGTTACCGCACGTTTAGGTTCTCCCTATGTGTATGGTACCTCGGTGTTTGTGTTGTTTGGATTGCTGCGGTATCTGCAACTTGCTATCGTGGATGGCGCAGGGGATAATCCGGTTCGGCTGATGCTCACCGATTATCCGTTGTTGTTGTGCGCTGCCGGATGGTTGATTTCATTTGTGGTTATAATATATTTTTGAAAGATGCATGATAAAGGTAAGCGTCGTGTTACGCTGTTTGATTTCGACGGTACGCTGATAGCGTGTGACAGTTTCCCTAAATTTGCAGTGGAAGCTGTGGGGAAACTGCGTTTTATTCAGGCATTGGCTGCTTGTGCCATGAGATTGTGTGCATGGAAACTGGGATTGATTGATGGAACGGATGCTAAAATGCATCTTTTCCGCCGATTATATCGTGGAATGCCGTATGCGTCATTCAAAAAATCAGGAGAGGAATTTTCGGCAATTATTGATGGCAATTTGCGGCAGGATATATTCGCGGCATTTATGGAAAGTGTGCGGCGGGGTGATACAGTGTATATAATATCGGCAAGCGTAGAGGAATGGATAGAACCATGGGCGCGTAAGTTCCCCGGGGTAAAAGTGCTGTCGACGAGGGTTGAGGTACGCGACGGTGTGCTGACCGGTGAATTGGCATCAGCGAACTGCAAGGGAGTCGAAAAGCTAAAGAGACTGAGGGAATTGGAACCGGAGTTGAACGGTTGCTACGTCACGGTGTATTCTGACAACAAATCGGACAAACCGCTTATGGAAATTGCTGATGAGACTTTTATGGTCTGACATTGGCATTACTGGACGTGGACTGTGACTGTTGTCCGGAGACGAGATGTATGTGCTCCATTTCGTAAGCCGACAATATGGAGCTGCCTTCAGGTATGGTCTTTGGTATCTTTTTCATGATTCGCAGGAGGGATTATGGTTCTGAATCTTCATCTTTGGGTTGGGGAAGAAATCTGTTGAGCAGCAGTAAGGCTACTATATAGCAGCATCCTGTTATTAATATTCCCCATGTCAATGGTAAGGCATATTGGTAAACTCCACCTGTCAGGTAACAGAGAAATTGCAACCACAGCAACCCTTGTATGCTTACACATAGCGTGCACCAAGCCTTGGCTTTGAAATGCTGGTACCATATACTCCAAAAGGTAAATGGCAAGCAGCATACATTTATAAGAGCTAATTGCGGTATATGTCCGGGGAAGATGAGCATTATGAGCAGGCTGACGCTGAAATATGCAAATCCTACCTCGCACCAGTGGAACAATCCGAAGAAACTTGATGCATCAGTGTTCAGTACCTTATTGCATCCCTCTTTCTGGATAATTCCACATACACGGTCGGCGGCGCGGGTGTGGATGCGCAGCTGTTTGAGAATCAGCAAATATGAAAAGTAAAGTCCCAGGCAGTCTATGACTGTTAATAATACGGTATGGATTTGACTGTAAAGACCACGGGTTATAAAAAAGTATAGGAATAGCAGTGACAGGATTCCCGGAAGCAGCCATCTCTTTACAGCAGTGCCTATCTCTGTGATGCGGTGGGCTGTATAGTTGGGTTCAATAGCGGATTCTGTGGGGTAGACCCCCATAACAATGCCGGTACATCCGTTATTAAAATCCCTAAGAGATATTGTTGTAATGCCATTGCCGTCACTTAAGGAAACTGAATCAGAAGAAAATCCGTTCACCATCTTGATTCCATCGTTGATTTGGGTTAGATACGGAGTGGGGAGGGAGGTGAGTTGTTCATTGGATTTTACTTTGAAGCAGCAGCTATCTATGCCGTACTCCTTGAGGAGTTTCTCCAGACCAAAAAGTGACTGAAACGGCATGGACAGGAACTGGTTGTTGCTGAATGCGTGAGTGTGCTTTACGTCCAGTTCCGAAAGCAGTCGCGTGAATATGGTGTTGCTGTCAGTCATAGCTTGAGGATATGTTCTAAGCTATAACGCAGTGGGGTACTTGATAGATTAGCCTATAAGGACAAAGAATTGTTAAAACCTTCGGACCTTGCTGATATCCAGCTTCATTAGTTACCAGCCACCGCCAAGTGATTTGTAAAGTTGGACAAGGCACAGGCGCTTGTCGCGTATAGCGTTGCTCAGACCTATCTGTGCATCGAAATAACTACGTTGGGCGTCAAGAACATTGATATAGCTTATCACACCATTTATGTATTGCAGCTGGGCAAGGTCCATGGTTGCTTTGGCTGACTGTTCGAGTTCGCGCCATTTTGTATATATGTCCTCAACTTTTTTGAATGTGACTATTGCATTTTTTACATCAGTGAAGGCTTGGAGTACAGTCTTCTCGTATTGTAAATTCGCTTGTTCGTAAGCCGCTTGTTTGGCGCGATATGCCGCTTGTCGGCGTCCCATGTCGAATACCGGACCTATAAGTCCTGCACTAAGGAAGTACATGGGCGATTTGAGAAAATTGGCAAATTCCTCGCTCTCCAATCCACCTTGAGCAGTCAGCGTAAGCCGGGGAAACCGATTGGTATAGGCAATTCCTACCTCAGCGTTGGCGGCGATGAGCTGTTGTTCTGCCTGGCGAATATCGGGACGTTTTTCGAGCAAGGCTGATGGTAATCCTACCGGAAGCGTCTCGGGTAATGGTACGTCGGCTTTGAATTCAGCTCGTTCGATGTGATCCGGGTAAGAGCCTGTAAGTAATGAAATCTGATTCTCTTTGAGCGCAATGTTGCGTTCGAGAACCGGAAGGTATGTGGCGGTACGTGCATATTCTACCTGGGCTTGAAGATAGGATGTCTCAGCAGTAAGTCCGCCCTCAAAACGTAGTTTGGCTATGCGTACTCCCTCTTTGCGGGCTTGAAGCGTGCGGCTTACGATGTTATATTCATGGTCGAGCGCTACCAATTCAAAATAAGCTTGTGCCACTTGGGCTATAAGACTTATTTTTAAGGCTCGTTGAGCTTCTATGCTCCCCAATAACTGGGCAATGCTTCGGTCTTTTGCCCATCGTAGATTTCCCCAGAGGTCGGCTTCCCAACCTATCGACAGTTTTATTCCTATCTCGGGATCGTTTGAGAATCCGTCGCCTCCATAATTCAGGGCTTCCTTCTGGGTGTAAGCGTTTCCTGTAATGGAGGGAAATAAGTCGGCTTTAGCCACACGGCTTTGTGCGGCAAGTTCCTTGATTCTGGCATCAGCGGCAAGAAGGTCTTTGTTATTTGCCAGTGTCTTTTCAATGAGTGATTGAAGTATTGAATCGGAATAGACTTCCTGCCATTTCAGGTCAGCTATGGATATCGTATCGGTCTGAACGGTGGGGTCAAACGCTGTAGGCATACCGGTGTTGGATGGCTTCACATATTTCTGACCGAGTTTACATGACCCAAGCGATAGGGCAGTGGCAGCGATTATTATGGCTACAATTGGCTTCATGATTGTGTGGATTTGTTTGGCATGTGGCTATTGCGACGGAATTTTGCCACACCACGGATTATCAATACGTAAAAGAATGGCACAAGTACAATGCCTAATGTTACGGCGAATATCATGCCGAAGAATACGCCTGTGCCAATGGCTCGACGGCTTGCCGAAGCTGCTCCTGATGCAAGAACCATTGGCAACATGCCGAGGATAAAGGCGAGCGATGTCATGAGTATGGGTCGGAAACGAAGGCTTGAGGCGTGTAAGGCTGCGTGTAAGGCATCGACGCCCTTGGCGGTTTGTTCTTTGGCAAATTCCACGATGAGGATACCGTTCTTGGCAGCCATTCCCACCAGCATTACAAGACCGACCTGGAAGTAGACATCATTCTCCAATCCGCATAACCATTCTCCAAGATATGCACCCAAAGCAGCGACAGGCAGGGACAGCAGTACTGCCGCCGGAACTGTCCAACTTTCGTATAGGGCAGCCAGGAACAGGAACACAAACGTGAATACCAACAATAGCACCACGGCAGTTTGTCCACCGGCTTTTTTCTCTTGATAGGATAGCCCGCTCCATTCGACTCCGATATTGTCAGGCAGATGTTCGGATGCTATCTCCTCCATGATTTCCATGGCTTGTCCGGAGCTATAGCCGCGTGCCGCTTCTCCGCGAATCACCGCGCTGTTGAACATATTGAACCGCCGTATGCTTCCCGGTCCTGTGGTGTAAGAGGTGGTACCGAGCGATGTAAGCGGAATCATGGTACCGTCGGCACCGCGCACAAAGAAGAGATTGATACTTTCCTTATGTTCTCGGTAAGGAGCTTCGGCTTGAAGGTACACGCGGTACACTCGGTTGAACATATTGAAGTCGTTGACATACACAGCTCCGGTATATGCTTTCATGGTCGAGAATACGTCTGCCATCGGCACTCCGGCAAATTTTACTTTGTCGCGGTCCACATCGAAATACAATTGTGGTATCTCGTATTGCAGCGAAGATGACAGTCCGGTTATTTCCTTATGTCGTGACGCATAGTACATGAGTGTGTCTGCTGCGGCAGTGAGGTTGTCAAGCGTAGCGTCGCCACGGGCCTCAAGTTGCAACTCAAAGCCGCCGGAACTTCCGAGTCCGGGTATGACAGGCGGTGTCGACAGATATATCTTGCATTCGGGATAATCCGCCATGTCTTTTTTGACCTGCGACATTATGCTTTCGACTGTCTGTCCGTCGCGTTCGCCCCACTGCTTTAGAATGACCGTCAATTCAGAACGCGCTTGGCTGCTTCCTACACGTGAACTGCTGCCGGCAACACTCTGTACGTAATCCACAGCCGGGTTTGCCATGAGATAGCTTACGGCTCTTTCGGTGACTATGCGTGTGCGGTCCAGGGTGGCTCCTTCCGGCAACTCAAGCTCTACTTTGAAATAACCTTGGTCCTCAACCGGAAGGAAGCTGCTCGGCATGAGTTTGCCGATAATGAATATGCCACCTATCATCACACAAAACGCTATGATTATGCGACGTTTGGCATTTATTGCCTTGCGTATGATATCAATGTATTTCAAGTTACCGGCGGCAAGCCATTCATTTATTTTACGGAATATGATGTTTTTCTTCTTGTCTTGATCTACAGGTCTGAGAATCAGCGAACACATGACCGGACTCAGGGTCAGTGCAACAATAGCTGATAACAGGACAGAGACTACTATCGTTACCGAAAACTGGCGGTAAAGCTGTCCGGTGATTCCTCCAAGAAAACTTACCGGTACAAACGCAGCTGCAAGTACGAGTGATGTGGCTATGATGGCGCTTGTAAGGCTCTCCATAGCTTTCTTTGTGGCTTCGTATGGTGAAAGGTGCTCCTCATGCATGATGCGTTCCACATTCTCTACCACCACTATGGCATCGTCGACCACTATACCTATAGCGAGTACCAATCCGAGTAGAGTGAGCATATTTATGGAAAAACCGAACATGAGCATGAAGCCGAATGTACCTATCAGCGATATGGGTACGGCTACAAGTGGAATCAGTGTTGCACGCCAGCTCTGCAGTGACAGATACACTACTATAATTACCAGAATCAAGGCTTCGAAAAGTGTTTTATACACTTCGTGAATTGATTCGGAAATATAAGTGGTCATGTCGAATGGAATGTTGTAGCTCATGCCTTCAGGAAAGTTGGAGCTGATTTCCTCCATTGCCTTTTTTACCTCGCGGGCTACTTCCATGGCGTTGGCTCCGGGTAGCATGTATATGGCGAGAACGGCTGCATTTTCACCATTTATGGCACTTTCGGTATTGTAGCTTTGAGCTTCGAGCGATATTCGTGCCACGTCGCGAAGGCGTATAAGAGAACCGTCGGTATTGGCGCGTACCACTACATCCTCAAATTCACTTACCGACGACAGACGTCCGCGTGTGGTTATAGGAATGGTGATATCGAGCCCTTCCACAGGTTGCTGTCCGAGAACGCCTGCTGCCGATTCACGGTTTTGGTCTTTGAGCGCTTTTTGTATATCGGCTACAGTAAGTCCGAGGTTGGCAAGCTTGTCCGGTTGTACCCATATCTGCATGGCATAATAACGGCTACCGATGTTGGATACGCGTCCCACCCCCGGGATGCGCCTAAGTAGGTCAAGAACATTGAGCGTGGCGAAATTGCTCAGGTATATTTCGTCAAATTTAGGGTCGGTGGATGTAAGGCAGAGCGTTAGTAATTGGCTCGGAGCTTGTTTTTCAACGGATATGCCATTCTGAATCACTTCAGCCGGCAGACGCGATTCCGCAAGTTTTACACGATTCTGTATCTCGACAGCAGCAAGGTCGGCACTCGACGAGATGTCAAATGTTACAGTAGCCGAGAATCCACCGGAGTTGGAGCTTGTGGATTCCATGTAGAGCATGCCGGGTGTGCCGTTGAGTTCCTGTTCGATAGGAGTTGCCACAGCCTGGGAAACGGTGAGCGCACTCGCTCCTGGGTATGAGGCGCTGATTTTAACTACCGGAGGGGTTATCTGCGGATATTGGTCGACGGGAAGCATCGACAATCCGATAACCCCGATTATAATAATAAGTATGGATATTACCGCTGAAAATACCGGGCGGTCTATGAAAAATGTTACTTTCATTGCTTGGTTTGTGGCTGTGTTTGTATGGTCGCGGTTTCGTCAGATGATTCATTGGGCTCGGGATTTTTTATGGCATCGGTCACACGGACTTTCATGCCTGGTACGAGCTTGTGGTAACCTTCGGTAACGATATTTTCACCGGCGACTAATCCGCGCTCCACCACTACATTGTTGTTGAACTCCGGTCCGAGTTCGATAAATCGTTTCTCTACGGTAGAATCGCGGCGCATAACATAGATGTAGGCTCCACCTTTTTCAATTATAACCGATTTCAAAGGTGCTACTGTGGCTTTCTCGCGAACATCAAGCAGAAGTTTTACCTTGGTGAACTGTCCGGGCAATAATACCCTGTCGGGATTAGGCATCTCGGCGCGTACTGAGAATGTACCTGTGCGTGGGTCAACTTGAGGTTCAGCGAAGTCAACAAGCCCTTTGAATGGGTATATAGTATTGTCGGCAAGCGTAATGGTTACGTTGGGCTGCCAAGAGCGGTTGGCGTCCTTTTGCCCGATATCGACTTTTCGCTCCTTGCTTTTCAGGTAGTCAAGAGAGGTCATGCTGAAGTCAACTAATACGGTATCGCTTTTTACAATGGTGGCAAGCAGCGATTTACGACCGGGTCCCACCAATGTGCCCACATCGACGTGACGTTCGCTAATTTGTCCTGACAGTGGTGATTTCACAGTGGTGTAGCCTAATTCCAATTCCGCCTGTGCGAGGTCGGCTTTGCTCATGGCAACGGCTGCTTTTGCCGTCTCGTAGGCGGCTATGGCGTTGTCAAGGTCAAGCCGGCTGGCTGCATTCTGTTCGTATAGTGGGCGTATGCGTTCGAGTTGGCGTTTAGTCTGTTGTTCCTGTGCTTCGTCTTTCTTCAGCTGAGCGGCGGCTTTGTCGGCTTTTGCCTTATATTGACCACGGTTTATCACGAATAGCGTCTGACCCTTTTCAACGTAAGTTCCTTCGGCAAAAAGCATGTTTTCCAAATATCCTTCGACACGGGCATGTACTTCTACAAATTGTTGCGCACGGACTCTACCTACGTATTCTCCGTAGATTTCCACATCGTCTTGTACGACGGGTTGGATTACAACCGCAGGAAGTTCTTCGACAGGTTTGTTCCAATGTTTGGCTACGAAATATACGGCTACGGCAGCCAGAATTACGACTGCGGATATCAATACGGTGCGTTTACGAATCACCAGAAATTTGCTTATGTATTTCATTGATTGTTGGGTGATGAATGTGATTTTATGATTCAAAGGTAGATATTATACAGAAGTACACGCTGTCAATTATGTATTATTAACACAAGTATTAGCTGTATATATCCAAGCTTACGACAATATTAACAACGCAAACGTTAAAATGTTTGGTACGGCATATGACGAGGAATCCCCCCGCGCCAGAATTTTGGCATCGGGGGGATTCAGAGAGAATTGAAAAATTGTATTTGCAGTTTATTTTTTCTGAGCCATGTATCGGGTATGGTACTCATCGAGAATCTTACGGATAGCTGTGCCTATTTTTAGGTAATCGGCTTCGTTGAGGTTGGCAAGTGAGGCTCTCACAGACCACGCCGGACCGTCAAATCCATCGCCGTTGAGCAATACTACGGCAGTCTCGTTGGCAAGGCGAATCACGAAATCGAGAGGTACGTAATTGTCTTGCAGATATTTTGCAAAATCATCGCCATAGAATTTCTTTGCCCATACCATAATGTCGATTTCAGAGTAGTAGCCTGCGCGCAACGGGTCGACAAGCAGTGTGAAACCGGTGGTGCTCCAAAGGGCTTCAAGACGGTCCTTGATGGTGTTCATCATGGTTGTTTTATAGCTTCCGTCGTTGAGTAGCGAGAATCCGGCGAATAGCGACATCTGCATTTGCTGCGGGGTGGAAAGACCGGCAGTGTGATTCAAAGCCACCATTCGGCTATCGGCTACCATTCGGTCGATAAATTTGATTTTATCGGGTTCGAGCGACAGAGAGGAGTAGCGGTTGTGCAGGTCTTTCTTGTCGGCTTCGGGTAGACGGGCGATGAGGTCGTCAAATACATTGTTCTGACGTATAGCTATTACGGCAAGACGCCATCCTGTAGCACCGAAATATTTGGAGAATGAATATACGCACATGGTGTTGTACGGCAGTTTGTACATCAGTGAGTGGAAATCCTTTACGAATGTACCGTACACGTCATCGGTGATAATCATCAGGTTGGGGTTGTCGTTTTTCACCACGTCTACGAGTTGGTCGAGAACCTCAGGGGCGAGTGTGTAGGATGGCGGATTGCTCGGGTTGGTGATGCACAGAACTTTGATGGAAGGGTCGCGCAGTTTATCGATTTCTTCGGGTGGGTATTGCCAAGTGTGATATCCATCGTGCTGTACTTTGTTGGCGTTGATGTTGATTACATCAAACGAAAATCTGTCAAGTTGCGGAATTTCAATATAGGGTGTGAATGCCGGCACCATAAGAGCCATCTTGTCGCCCTTCTGAATCAGTTTGTTCTCCTGTATGGAGTCAAACGCATAACACATACCGGCTGTGCCGCCCTCGGTGGCGAATAAATCATAGACGGTTTTATCGTCCTTACCGCCCATGGCTATACGCAGGTAGTCTTGCACAAGGATTTCGGTGCTTCGTAGTATACGGTCGGGGGTGGGGTATTGGTCACCAACCACTGCTTCCGCCCATTCGTGAGCGAGAGTGTCGGGGTCAAAATCATGTTTGGTCACCAGATAGTCGAATGTGCCGCGCAGAAGGTCAGCCCCATTCTCATCCTTGTTTTCATCCAGGAATTCTTTAAAGCGTTCAGCAATTCCTTTTATTGAGGGGATACCCGCTATGCCTATGGGGCTGTCGGCAACGCGACGGCATTCGCTGATGCCGAATTTGCCAAGGAGGAAGAAGGCCTCGCGGGGATATGTGGCAATCCAGTTGGGGTTGCCTCGACCTGCATTGAGGAACGTGGCGGTGGATTCGCGTGCATCGTCCTGTGCCATGGTTATAAGTTCGTTCTTGATTTCAAACGGGCTCATTTTCGATAGTCGCAGTTCGTAATCCTTATTTTCGGGATTTACGGATGAATTTTGGTTGTTCATTGTATATTCGGTTGTTTTAAAGGGAAAGAAAAATTAAATCTGATTATATTAGGAAGTGACAGTTAACCCATAACGAGAACGAGTACTACGCCCCACATGATTAATAAGGTATTGCCGATGGCGTATGTTACGGTATAGCCCATGGCAGGAAGGGTTGAGCCGATAGCTTCCTGTATAGCTCCGAGTGAAGCGGTGGTGGTTCGGCTACCTGCACAGCATCCAAGATTTATAGCCGGACGGAATTTGAAAATCTTGGCACCTATAATCACGCCGAGAATAAGGGGGAGTGATGTACATACGATGCCTACAAGGAACATGGACAAGCCTACCTGTTCGATGCCGCTTACAAACGATGGCCCCGATGTGATGCCTATTACGGCGATAAACATGTTAAGACCAAGGTTGTTCATGAGCCATAGCGAAGAACTGGGGATGCCGCCGAATGACGGGCGACGGGAGCGTAACCATCCGCATACGAGTCCTGATATGAGTGCTCCGCCACTTGTGCTCAAACTTACAGGAACATTGCCTATCTTGACCGATAGCACGCCTATAATACAGCCTATGAATATGCCAAGTCCTACAAGTATAAGGTTGGACTTTGTAGTAGGACGGTCTACGTAGCCCATCTGTGGTGCTGCAGAGTTGACATCCTGGGGTAATCCTACGATGGTGAGCGTGTCGCCCGGTTCAAGCATGGTCTTTGCCAATACCGGAATGGCAACGCCGCCACGATCAATGGCTTTGATGGATATACCGTACATGTATTTCTGTCCACGGAGCTGATCTACTGTCATTCCGGCTACAGTCTTCTTTGTAATCATCACGTTGATTTGCTCAGCCGGGAAATTAAGCAGTTCGGCGTCGTTGACTTCAGGTCCTATCCAACTTTCATCTTCTACGATAAACTCGCGTCGACCGCTGAGAACCACCTCATCGCCTTGATTGATGATGGTGGAGGGGGTTGGCGATACAATGTTACCGTCGGTGCGTACGCGTTCAACGAATAGGCGTCGTCCTTGACCGGCAAGATGCTTCTCGATTTCGTCTACGGAATGCGGTGTTTTGAAAAAGTCGGATGTTGCCTTATAGGCACGGAATGCTACCGGACGATTGGCTGTGATATAAGCCGGGTCGTCCTTAATGGAACTTTCATTCATCTCTTTTTCAAGAGCAGCGGTATCGGCTTTGACTTTCTTGAGACCACCAAGCATTAACGGACCTAAGTTGGCAAGCAGGTATGCAGAACCTATTGTGCCGAATACGTACGTCACGGCATAGGCAACGGGAATGATATCGGTCATGGCTTTTTTGTCGGCTGCCGACATGCCTACCGCACTCATTGTGTCGGTACCGACGCCGATTACTGCGGAAATAGTTTGTGCTCCGGAGAACAATCCTATAGTTTCGCCAACGTTGTAGCCCATGATTTTTGCCATGGCAATGGTTGTGACAAGGCATAGTACACACACTACTACTGCGAAGATTACCTGTTTGATGCCCGAGCCACGCAATGCACGAAAGAATTGCGGCCCTACGCTATATCCTATGGCAAAAAGGAACATCAGAAAAAATACGTTTTTGATGGGGCCGGGTATTTCAATGTCAAGTTGTCCCACGAGCACACCCACGAGTAAAACCGATGTTACTGTGCCGAGTGAGAATGTCTTATACTTCAATTGTCCAATCCAGAAACCTAACCCGATAGTGAGGAATATGGGTATGGACGGGTTGTTGCGGAAAGTATCAAGTAGCCATTCCATAATGTTAGAGTAGATATTAAATGAATAGTTGAGTTAATATGTACTCTAAACACATCGCGGGGATGGAAAGTTTGGAGAAAAAAGAGAGTCTGTGAATATTCACAGACTCTCTGATTCAGTCGGGGTGACTAGACTCGAACTAGCGACCTCACGCCCCCCAGACGCGTACTCTAACCAACTGAGCTACACCCCGATTTCTGAAAAGCGTTGCAAAGGTAAGGGGTATTTTTTAGATATGCAAGAGTTGGGGTATTTAATTTGCATTTTTTCACATTTGGATATTTGATTTCGTGCTTCGGTCATAGTGCTGAATCCGTGTTAAAATTAACGAAAAAGCTTGTTGCCGGTGTTGCGTATACCACGGAAAATTAGTAACTTTGTTTGCTTTTTGGCGGTGTGGCTTTGCCCTGTTGTAACGCGCCTTTAAGCAATGTTTTACTAACGACAATCAATAAGTCAGTTAAATGGCAGAAAAAGAAGAAGAATATAGCGCCAGTAATATTCAGGTGCTCGAAGGTTTGGAGGCCGTACGTAAGCGTCCGGCCATGTATATAGGCGATATTTCGGTAAAAGGTCTTCACCATCTGGTATATGAGGTGGTGGATAACTCCATTGACGAAGCTCTCGCCGGTTATGCTACTCATATAGATGTGACCATTAATGCCGACAATTCAATCACTGTGGTTGATAACGGACGCGGCATACCTGTGGATATGCATGAAAAAGAACATAAAAGTGCGCTTGAGGTCGTACTTACTGTTCTTCATGCAGGCGGTAAATTCGACAAGGGTTCTTACAAGGTGTCAGGTGGTCTGCACGGTGTAGGTGTGTCGTGTGTCAATGCGCTTTCCACTTATTTACGGGCTGAAGTGCATCGCGATGGCAAGGCTTACGTGCAGGAATATTCCTGTGGCAAACCCACCACGGAACTTGTCGTGGCAGGTGAGAGTGACCATACCGGTACTTCCATAACCTTCCTGCCCGATTCGAGCATATTCACTGTTACGGTATATGATTACAACACTCTGGCAAATCGTTTGCGTGACCTCGCATTCCTAAATGCGGGTATCACCCTTACCCTTAAGGATATGCGTGAGGTAAACGAAAACGGTGAGCCGCGCGGCGAGGTGTTCTATTCCAAGGATGGTTTGCGTGAGTTTGTTGAATATATCGATTCCAATAAAGAACCTCTTATCGACGATGTGATACATCTCAATACCGAACGTCAGGGTATACCTGTGGAGGTGGCGTTGACATACAATACCACATACAATGAGAATGTGTACTCGTTCGTGAATAATATCAACACCATAGAGGGTGGTACCCATCTCACCGGTTTCCGTCGTGGCTTGACTTCGACCCTTAAAAAGTATGCCGAAGACAATAAGATGCTTGAAAAGGTGAAGATAGATGTAGCGAGCGATGACTTCCGTGAGGGTCTTACCGCCGTGGTTTCGGTAAAGGTGATGGAGCCGCAGTTTGAGGGTCAAACCAAAACCAAACTTGGCAATAACGAAGTGATAGGTGCGGTACAGACTGCCGTGAGCGAGGCATTGCGTTACTATCTTGAGGAGCATCCACGTCAGGCGAAGACTATTGTGGAGAAGGTGATTCTCGCTGCGCAGGCACGTCATGCGGCATACAATGCCCGTGTGAAGATTCAGCGTAAGTCGCCGTTGAGTGGCGGTGGGCTGCCCGGAAAGCTCGCTGACTGTTCAAGCCGTACGGCTGAGGATTGCGAGTTGTTCCTGGTCGAAGGTGATTCGGCAGGTGGTACCGCCAAGCAGGGCCGCGACCGTCAGTTCCAAGCTATACTCCCGCTCCGTGGTAAGATTCTGAATGTGGAGAAGGCTATGGACCATAAGATATTCGACAATCAGGAAATCACCAGTCTGTTCCGTGCCATGCGTGTCACTATCGGAACCGAGGAGGACTCCAAAGAGGTGAATATCTCCAAACTTGCCTATCACAAGATTATAATAATGACCGATGCCGATGTGGACGGTAGCCATATCGCCACGCTGTTGATGACATTCTTCTTCCGTCGCATGCGTCCTGTGATAGAAAACGGATATTTGTATTTGGCTACACCGCCGTTGTATAAGTGTACGCGCGGTAAGGTTGAGGAATATTGCTGGACTGACCAACAGGTTCAACAATTTATATTGAAGTACGGCGAGAAAACCAAGGTGCAACGTTACAAAGGTCTTGGTGAGATGAGCGCACAGGAGTTGCGCGATACCACCATGTCGCCCGAGCACCGTTTGCTCAAGCAGGTGCATATTAGCGATGCCGCTGAAGCTGACCGTATCTTCTCCATGCTAATGGGTGAGGATGTGGCTCCGCGCCGCGATTTCATAGAGGAAAACGCCAACTACGCCAATATCGATGCCTAATCATGCCGGCTACCATGCCGGTGTGATGCTTCGATGACCTAATACATAGAAAAAACGTGCCGGCACAGTGATGTATAGTCACTTCCGACACGTTTTTTGCATAACAATCAATGCCGTAAAGGCGTTGTAAAGAATAAACAAACCATAAATTCGAGATACATATTATGGCAAAGAAACCACAGACCTCCAAGCGTAAGGCTCCGGCAAAGGATTTGCATGCCGAGGTGTTGAATTACATAAGTCAACAAAAAAATAATACTTTTAATTATAAGCAGGTGGCTCATGCCATCGGTGCCGACAATGCCACGGCACATCGTGCCATAGCATTGATTTTGGCGGAACTTGCGTTTGACGGCGATATTATAGAAGTGTCGCCCGGCAAATATAAGGCACCGCAGCGCAGCAATGTCACCACCGGAACTTTTGTGCGTCGCAGCAATGGTAAGAATAGCGTGGTGACGGATGAGGATGGAGAGTCAATATTCGTGGCAGAACGAAATTCCATGCATGCACTCAACGGTGATAAAGTGCGTATCATCATAGCTGCGCGCCGCAAGGGTGTTGAGCCTGAAGCTGAAGTGATAGAAATAGTAGAGGAGAAGGAGCAGACATTCATAGGTACGTTGCAAGTTATGCGCCAGTATGCGTATCTGCAGACCGATTCCAAGTTTCTTGCCACGGATATTATAATTCCACGTGCAAAACTTAAAGGTGGTAAAACAGGGCAGAAAGCCATAGTGCGTATCACATCATGGCCCGATGAAGCCAAGAATCCTATCGGAGAGGTGGTGGATATACTTGGTCAGACAGGCGAAAACAATACGGAGATGCATGCCATACTTGCTGAGTTCGGATTGCCTTACCGTTATCCTGAGAATGTGAATGCGGCAGCTGAGCGTATAGGTGCGGGAATTACTGATGAAGTAGTGGCTCAACGTCGCGATATGCGTGATGTGACCACATTTACAATCGACCCTAAGGACGCTAAGGATTTCGATGATGCCTTGTCCTTACGTAAATTGTCGGACGGCACTTATGAAATAGGTGTGCATATTGCTGATGTGACACATTATGTACAGCCTGACAGTCTGCTCGACAAGGAAGCTCAGAAACGAGCTACTTCCGTGTATCTTGTAGACCGTGTGGTGCCGATGCTTCCCGAGCATCTGTCAAACGGAATCTGCTCGTTGCGTCCGGATGAGGATAAACTCACATTCTCATGTGTGTTTAAAATGAATGACAAGGCTGAAGTGCTGTCGTCGGATATCGTTCGCACTGTCACACGTTCAAACCGTAGATTTACCTACGAGGAGGCTCAGCAGGTGATAGAAACCGGTGCGGGTGATTATGCTGAGGAAATACTTACACTTGACCGTTTGGCTAAGATATTGCGTAAGGAGCGCTATGATAACGGCTCTGTGGAATTTGACCGTGCCGAAGTGCGATTTGAGATTGATGAGACAGGACATCCGGTGAGTGTGTATTTCAAGCAGTCCAAGGATGCCAACAAACTTATCGAGGAATTCATGTTGCTTGCCAACAAGACTGTGGCTACGGCTATAGGCAAACCGGCGGGACATAAGAAGCCTAAAGCGTTTGTGTACCGCGTGCATGATATGCCGGATCCGGGAAAGCTTGCCGATTTGTCAAAGATTGCGCGCACATTCGGATTTAAAGTGCGCGAACATGGTAATTCGCGTGAGGTTAATAAGTCAATAAACCGCATGCTTGCGGATGTAAAGGGGAAGGGAGAGGAGAATTTCCTGTCAACACTTGCCATACGTTCGATGGCCAAGGCTGTGTACACTACAAATAATGTGGGGCATTATGGATTGGCTTTTGATTACTATACGCACTTTACATCGCCTATCCGTAGGTATCCCGACATGATGGTGCATCGTCTTCTCGAACGGTATCTGTCGGGAGGTAGGTCGGTGAACCAATCTAAACTTGAGGACCAGTGCAAGCATTCGAGCGATATGGAGCAGCTTGCTGCAAATGCCGAGCGCGCATCCATCAAATACAAGCAGGTGGAGTACATGGGCGACCACATGGGTGAGGTGTACGACGGTGTTATATCCGGTGTAACCGAATGGGGGCTTTATGTGGAATTGTCGGATAATATGTGCGAGGGGCTGGTTCCGGTTCGTGACCTTGCCGATGATTACTATGATTTCGACGAAAAGAATTATTGTCTTATAGGCCGCCGTAGAGGAGTCCGCTATCGTTTGGGCGATGAGGTGAAGGTGAAGGTAGCACGTGCTTCACTTGAGAAAAAACAGCTCGATTTTGTGCTGATTGATGACAAGGGAAATCCGATGCAGTCGGATAATCGCGGTCGTGACGTATCTGTAGCTCAGGCATTGAATGAGAAGCCGGCTAAAAAACATATAGGTCGTGGCGATAAGAAAAAGCCTCGTTCGCGTCGTCACTAAACAGTTCGCGTCATGGCAATGACAGTAGAGATAAATGGTCTGCGGTGTTATGCGCGTCATGGTGTGCTGGAGCAGGAGCGCATTGTAGGCAATGAGTTTGAGGTTACGGTGCATCTGCATCTGAATGAGTGCGGTGCTGTGGATTCGGATGATCTGTCGGCAACGGTGAATTATGCCGAGGTATGCACTCTGATACGTGATGTGATGAATAAGCCGTCGCAGTTGCTTGAGCATGTGTGCGGCCGTCTGCGCGATGCTATCCGCAACGGTTATCCTATGGTGTCCGGCGGGATGGTTCGTGTGGCTAAGCTGAAACCACCCATCCCGGCGGTGCAGATGCAATCGGTGGCTATAGCCCTTGAATGGTGATGGCTGATGTTTGTCATAACATAGCCAATGTCCTTGTTTGAATAATATTTAGGAATCCATTAAACAGAAAAATAATATGAGTACCCATAGACCTTCATGGACTGCATTCTCACTTGCGTTGGCGCCACTTGCGGCGTTAAGTGCGGAACAATCGACCGCTCCGGATATAATATTGTTTATGGTCGATGATATGGGATGGCAGGATACATCCGTGCCGTTTTGGAATGATACTACATATTATAATAGAATGTTTGAGACTCCGAACATGGAGCGGTTGGCGCGTATGGGTACAAAATTCACTCAGGCATATGCATGTGCCATATCGTCGCCGTCGCGTTGCAGCCTGTTCACCGGGGCCAATAACGCCCGCCATCGTGTGACCAACTGGACTCTCCAACGGGATGTGTCTACGGATATGGAGGTGGATAGTATCACGCTTCCGGAATGGAATGTAAATGGAATCTCACAGGTGGCAGGAGTTCCGCGCACGTATGTAGGCAGGTCGTTTGTGGATTTGTTGCGGCAGAATGGCTATCATACCATACATTGCGGCAAGGCGCATCTTGGTGCCATCGATACCCCCGGGGAGGCTCCCGAGCACTGGGGTTTTGAGGTGAATATCGCCGGACATGCAGGTGGTGGACTTGCCACTTATCTAAGTGAAAAGAATTATGGTCATAATGATGACGGTACGCCTTACTCGTTGCTTGCCGTTCCCGGACTGGAGAAGTATTGGGGGACAGGTGTGTTTGCCACAGAGGCTCTGACACGTGAGGCTATAAAGGCATTGGATAAAGCTAAGAAGTATGGGCAACCATATTTCCTGTATATGGCGCAATATGCAGTGCATATACCTGTGGACCGTGATGAGCGCTTCTATCAGAAATATATTGACAAGGGTCTGCAGCCCAAGGATGCCGCTTATGCATCGTTGGTCGAAGGTATGGACAAGAGTCTTGGCGATATTCTGGATTGGGTGGAGACCAACGGGCGACCTGACAATACCGTGGTGATATTCATGAGCGATAATGGAGGGTTGGCATCGCAGCCTGAATGGCGTGACGGTGAACTGTACACCCAGAATGCCCCATTGCGTAGCGGCAAGGGCTCGTTGCTTGAAGGTGGCATACGCGAGCCTATGTTGGTGAGCTGGAGCGGCGTGACAAAACCCGGTAGTGTGGTGGATGATTATGTGATGATAGAGGATTTCTATCCGACCATATTGGAGATTGGTGGCGTGAAAACGGAAACCGATTCCATGCGTCCGGTGGATGGGGTTAGTTTCGTGCCGCTGCTCAAGGGTGAACCGGTGGCTAATCCTGAACGTGAACTGATATGGAATTTTCCCAATATCTGGGGTAATGACGGACCGGGTATAAATCTGAATTGCTCGATACGCCGCGGTCCATGGAAATTGATATACAATTATGTTACGGGAGAGAAGGAACTCTACAATATACCTATGGACATAAGCGAACGGGAAAATCTGGTGGATAAATATCCGGATGTGGTGACATTCCTTTCGCATCGGTTGGGTGAACGGTTGCGGGAGATGGACGCGCAACGTCCGTCGGTGACTGCTACCGGAAATCCTTGCCCGTGGCCTGATGAGGTGTAATCCCTAATTATGATTTGATTCTGGATTATTGATTTACGCGTAATTGCCAAAAAGCGACTGCCGAGGCTGCCGCAACATTGAGGGAGTCAACTCCGTGGGACATAGGTATGCGCACTGTGTAGTCAGCGTCGGCAATAGTGTCTGTTGCCAATCCGTCGCCTTCAGTGCCTAAGATGATGGCTAATCGTGGTTCGCGGCATAGCGGAGGATAGTCGAGTGGTACGGATTGGTCGGTAAGTGCCATGGCTACCGTGCGGAATCCGTATTGGTGAAGTTGGGTCAATGGTGTGTTAATCCAAGTCCATGGGACAAGGAATATCGTGCCCATGGATACTCTGATGGCACGCCGGTTAAGTGGGTCGCAGGAGGTGGGGGTGAGCAATACCCCATCCATGCCTAATGCCGCAGCGGAGCGGAATATGGCTCCGATGTTGGTGGTGTCGACCACTCCGTCAATTACGGCAATGCGTTGTGCATCGGTGCAGATTTCTCTGACGGTGGGTAATGGCTTGCGCCGCATGGCACATAATACGCCCCGGGTCAAGGTGTAGCCGGTTAGCTTGGATAAAAGAGTACGGCTACCGGTGTAGACAGGAATCCCGGGGGCACGTGCTATAATATCAGCGGCATCGCCTGTGATGTGGCGCGGTTCGCACAGCAATGCCACCGGTTCGTATCCTGCATCCATTGCCACTCGTATCACTTTGGGACTCTCAGCAATGAACAAGCCACGTTCGGGATTGAGCCTGTTGCGCAGTTGTGCTTCGGTAAGTCCGGCAAATACCTCTACTCCGGGGTGTGTTAAATCCTCAATCTCAATAATGCCCATGCTATTCCTGATTTTGTTCCAATTCCTAATTCCGAGTACAAAGATAGTCAACGGACAACTATTATCCGTGCGAATTTGCACTTTAGATTAAAAGAAATGGTTGCTATATGGCGATTATTGAAATAAATGAGCCGCTCCAAAAAATGATTTTGCCTATGAAAATTAATCGTTTGTAGAGTTTGATATTAGGATTGTCGTCCGGGATGTATGATTGAATCATGGATTTCAGCTTCATGTCGAAATATAACCGGATAATAATACCGATTATAAAAGCTGATATCCCGATATAAAAAAGTGTCCAGTTGACCGTCATAGATAGATAAATGCGTTTTTTATTAGAACGTGCATAGAGTCAAAAGGTTTGGGGCAGCATTATTTGTGTGTGCCATGGACTGTTAATCGGAGTGAGTGATGATGTTGAGAATATCGGTGCCGTAGTGTTGCAGTTTTGCTTTTCCTATACCGGGTATAGCCAATAATTCGGCGGGTGTGCCGGGTGTGGTGTTGGCTATTGCTATCAGTGCGCGATTGCTTAATATAGTATAAGCGGGACGTTTTTGGGCGGATGCCATGGCGGTGCGCCATTGGCATAATCGTTGGTATAGCTCGGGATTGGTGATGTCGCTTTCCGTTGTGGTGACGTCGGTACGTTTGGATTTTTTAGTTGCGGGATGTTGTGTCTCTATTCCAGTTTCAAGTGCGAGCAGGCTTTGGGCTTTGACTTTGATATAGGCTTGTGTGTTAAATGGCTGTGATATAAAATATCTCATTAGCCTTATCTTGATAATTAAGCTGTCGAAAAGTTCGGCGTGTGCGGATTGCAGTTTAGCGGTTACGGCTTTATTGTCGGTTTGAGTGGGTGTTGATTTGAGAAGTTTAGTAAGTGGCGAAAGTTGCTCAATGAAATATTCGCAGGCTTTTTGTATTCGTTGGTTTAATAGTTCCTGCTCGGATAATATGCTACGGTATTGTCGTGCGAAGTTGTCGGCTACACCGGAGAGTGTGTCGTGAAGCAGTGGCGTGATTTCTGAATATTGCCGACATAGGATGGGGTATGAGGAGTGGAGATGTTCGTCTATGATACGATGAAGTGTGTCGAATGCGCGATTGAGTCGGGTCATTCCAAACAACTCGTCGAGACAGTCGGTACAATACTGCTGTTTTAGTCTGGATATGTGTTCTGAGGTTGGCGTAGTGCCACAGTGATGTGTGGTAAATGAGGTGACATTGCTGTCGGTGATTATAGCCGATGTGTTGAGCGGGCGTTCGAGAACCATGCCCTCGAGTGTCTTGCAACGGCTCAGTGCCACGTAGGTTTGTCCATGGGCGAATGATGCCGCGGCATCAATAATGGCTTTTTCGAATGTAAGACCTTGGCTTTTGTGAATCGTTATTGCCCAGGCGAGTCGCAGCGGGTACTGGGTGAATGTTCCCTGAATCTCTTCTTTAATTTCGCCCGATTCGTCATCGAGCGAGTATTTGGCATTTTCCCAAGTTGACGGTTCAAGTTCGATGTTGTAGGTGCCATCGATGGGACGTACTATAATCTCATTGTCAGATATGCTGATGATGTGTCCCATCATGCCGTTGAAGTATCGTTTGTCGGGGTCGTTGCGTAGGAACATAACTTGCGCGCCTTCTTTGAGGGTGAGCTGCATATCGGTAGGGAAGGAGTATTCCGGGAAGTCACCTTCTATGCGGGCAGTGAATGTAACGGGTGCTGTAGGTAGTTTGGCAAGTTCGTTTTCGTTGATTTCGTGTGCGCGACGATTGTGGGTGGTGAGACGTATGTAGCCTTCCGATGCCGGAGGATTGAAGTCCGGGATATAACGGCTGTTGAGTGTCCGGATTACCGTAGAGTCTGCGGAGTTGTCGCGTACGCGGTTGAGTAGGTCGAGAAATTTTGAGTCAGACTGGCGATAGACGGTGCGTAGTTCTATGGTTTCGTAGCTTTTGAGTGCAAGTGCAGTGCTTGAGAAGAAGAATGGGGTGGTGTAGTGGGGTCGTAATAATTCCCATTCATCGGCTTTAACTACCGGTGCGAGTTGCTGTAGGTCGCCAATGAGCAGCAACTGTACGCCACCAAATGGTAACGAGGGGTCGCGATGACGTCGCAATGAAGCGTCGACGGCATCAAGAAGGTCGGCACGCACCATACTGATCTCATCAATAACGAGAAGGTCGAGTGTCCTGATGATACGGCGTTTCTCACGGCTGAAACGGTCGTAACGTCTTTGGCCTTTGGCGGATCCTATCCCCGGGATATAGGGTGACAGCGGCAGTTGGAAAAAAGAGTGGATGGTCATGCCGCCTGCGTTGATTGCCGCTATGCCCGTCGGTGCAAGAACTACCATTCGTTTGGATGATAATTTACGCAATGTTTTGAGGAAGGTGGTCTTTCCGGTGCCGGCGCGTCCGGTTAAAAACAGGCTTTGTGATGTCTCTTCTATGATACGCCATGCGGTGCGCATGTCCATGTTGGGGCTGCGGTACTCGGAGTCGGGTTCTCCGGTTAAGAATGCAGGAATCTCGTCGGATATGGAGTAGTGTGCGGTGCTATCGGTCATAGAAGATGTTCGCTAAAAATATTGCGGTTCATGCAAAGCTAACTCAATAATATGATACGCGCAACTTTTCAGGGTTGAATATGCCGTGCAATAAGGGCTTGTGAAGCTGTGTATGCTAATCGGAGTAAGGGTCAAACATACTTGTGGAAAGGTATTTTTCAGCTCGGTCGGGGAATATAACCACAATCTTGGAGCCGGACGGAGCTTTACGTGCAGTGCGTATGGCTGCGAGCATGGCGGCTCCGCTGCTCATCCCTACGAAGATGCCTTCACGGGCTATAATCTGTCGCGCCATGTCTATTGCTTCCTCGCTTTCTATCATTTCCTGTACATCGATGAGTGTAGGGTCGTAAATGGCGGGAACGATGGCTTCCTCTAGGTTCTTTAGCCCCTGTATGTAGTGTCCGCGTACGGGTTGGGCACATACTATGGTAACGTCAGGGTTCAGAGCACGCATGAACTTAGACACTCCCATTATGGTGCCGGATGTGCCTATGGCGCTGACTACGTAATCGACATGGCTATCGGCTTGTTCCCATATCTCGAGGGCGGTACGTTGGTAGTGCGTCATGTAGTTTGCGGCGTTGGCAAACTGGTCAGGCATATAATATTTTTCGGGATTTTCGGCGGCGAGTTGGCGGGCTAACCGTATGGCTCCGTCGGTACCATCGGCTGCCGGCGTAAGAATGACCTCCGCTCCGAAAGCCCGCAATATTTTGCGCCGTTCTACCGATACGCCTTCGCTCATGACTATCACAACCGGGTAGCCACGTGTTATGCCGACGATGGTGAGACCGATACCGGTGTTTCCCGAAGTCGGTTCTATGATGGTTTGCCCCGGATGAATCAGACCATTCTGTTCGGCATGTTCAATCATGTTCAGCGCAATACGGTCCTTGATACTCCCGGTAGGATTGAACCCCTCTACTTTTGCATATATCTCAATTTCGCCGGGTCGAGGGTTGAGCCGGTTGATTCGCACAAGCGGGGTGTGCCCGATGGTTTCAAGAATATTGTCTACAGCCATAAAAGTCTCATGATGAATAGTGAATATAACGGATGAATGTCCTATCACATTAACTCCACTCAATCCACAATTGTTCAATGTTGGTGAATGCGTTGAACTGTCTCGTCCCGATTGGAATTCTAAGTCAGGGATATGTTTACCTCGATGCAGTTTGTAAAGTGGGGAGACGTTTAGAATTACGGGTGGAGACTTTTCGCATGTCAGCGAAACCAAAGATGAAGTTATCCACCGCAGAGTGAATGCAGTAGCAGTTTCATAATATCCGTGGATGTCTCAGCTTGATTAAATACTGTCGTATCAGTTGCTTATTCCAATGGTAAAGTTAGCCATTGTCAGACAAATTACCAGATTTGATTTGTGCGTTCAGATGAAATTTATTAATTTTGTCACCGTGGTAATAATTACGATGGTAATAAAACATGAAATTCTATAATCGGACAAAGGAAATAGAGGAGCTGAGGCGGATACAAAGACGTGCCTTTGACTCACGGTCGAGGATGACTGTCATAACAGGGAGGCGTCGTATCGGAAAGACATCGCTTGCTCTGCGTGCCACGCAGGGAGAGTATCAGACGGTGTATCTATTTGTCAGCAGAAAGAATGAGGCCGCGTTGTGCGGGGAGTTCGCCGGACTTATTTCTGAGGCTCTCGGTTGTTATGTGCCATCGGAGATTAAATCATTCAAGTCATTATTCCAGATGTTGATGGAGCTTGCAAAGACGCGCAAGTTCAACTTGATTATTGATGAATTTCAGGAGTTTTTCAATATCAATCCATCAGTTTTCAGTGATATGCAGAATATTTGGGACTCATACCGAAACGACACTAAGGTGAATCTGCTGCTAATGGGTTCGGTGTATTCCATGATGCATAAGATATTTGAAAGTTACCACGAACCTCTCTTTGGTAGGGCGGACGCCATGATCCGTCTTTCCGGATTTGGGACTGAGACCATGAAGGAGATCATGCGTGACTATCGTCCGGACTATACCAATGATGAATTGCTGGCATTATATACAATCACAGGAGGCGTACCTAAATATATTGAATTGTTGTGCGAAGATGCCGACTTATCAATAGAAGGGATGCTCGAATATGTTGTCAGGGAAAATTCACCGTTCGTCGGCGAGGGCCGTAATCTTCTTATAGAGGAATTTGGAAAAGACTACGGATTGTACTTCTCGGTGTTGAGTTGTATTGCATCCGGGATTAACACACAGGGAGCGATTGAGAGTGCATTGGGAGGCGTTACGGTAGCTGGACATCTAAAACGATTGATTGAGGATTACGCGCTCATCAAGCGAGTGCGCCCAATCATGTCTAAGCTCGGTTCCAAGAACGTCCAATATGAGATTGCTGATAATTTCATGCGCTTCTGGTTCAATTATTTTGACCGTAACCAGACACTGGTTGAACTGAGCAACTTCGAGCATCTACGTCATATCATCTCTTCTGATTACCCTACATTTTCAGGCTTTGCACTTGAAAAATGGTTCCGGCTGAAGATGATGGAGAGTCATCAATACTCAGATATTGGCTCATGGTGGGAACGCAAGAAGGGAAAAGAAGCAAACGAGATTGATATTGTAGCCCTGTCTGTCGATGGGAAGAATGCCATAGTTGCCGAGGTCAAGCGCCAGAGTCGAAACTATGACCATAAACTCTTTATGGAGAAGGTTGAGCACATCAAGACATCCATTCTCTCAAAATATGACATCGTGACACGCCTGTTGACGTTGGAAGATATGTAAATCTTGGGTCACCGAGCATACAAGCGTGCCAATGTCCGCATTATGTACGAACAGTCAGAAAACTGACAGGAAGATTATAAATCTGAACTCATAGTGGAAAACCATAGACTCCTTAATAGAAAATTCAATAAAATCGATAGGAGATTCTGAATATATGTTAGGAGACATCGAGTTAATAAAAGATAAGCTATATTCGGATGATTCGTCTGAAAGTTTTTTGGAGTTTATTTTTGAATTAATGAGCGGAAGTCTTATGGGTGTTCAAGAGGTGTACGGCCGATTAAAGGATATGCTTCTAACAAGTAGTATTTATGCCAAACGCTTTAATATGCAGATGGTAAATCTATCACAATTTGAGTGGTGTAAGTATCTGAATGGGAGAGATAAGAAAGGGGTATGACTTCTTGTTCATGATTCAGCTTGCTTATAATCCAGATGGCGTTATTCTTAGCTCCAATACGTGAGGGGATTGCTTTCTCTTTAAGGGAGGCGATAGCGCAATCAACCGTTCGCTTGCAACTATGTATATTTGGCAAAGCTCTCATTGTTAGCATAGAAGCCGAAACTGCGGAGGTATTTTATCAAGAACACAGCGGTTGTGCGGGTATTGCCCTTGCCGGAAGCGTGAATTTGTCAAATGGTTGACATAAACCGAGCACCTCCGGCTGTTCCCTCGAAGATGTCACTTTCGGTTATGAGCTTTGTCTGGCACTCACATTCTTTATCTTTGAAATATCTTCAGTTTACATTTTCATAACTTTGTACGAGCATACTGTATGCTTTCTGTCCATACTCTTTTATACTTTCTTTGTCCCATCTGTCATAGATGGAATTTATCAGCAGCAAACTTAGACTCTCAATTGTTCCAGTCATGGAGCCATTAACGTATGCTTGAACGTGGGCTTTCTTAACCTCATAAGGCTGATTCTTCAATGCAGAATTTAGGCCGTTGGAAATCATTACAAGATTTCCAAAACTGTCTCGTAGCTTATCATCAGAGTCGGTATTCTCCCATTGGAGTGAAGAATTTTGCAAAGGATGTTGCGGAGCCACATGTTCAATACTTCTATTCCTGACGAAACGATATTTTTCTGCCACTTGAAGAGCTTCCTGATTATCTTCGAATAACTGGGAACGGTTACTCCATATATAGAAATCAAGACGCCAAAACCAATACCTAATATCAGCTCCATAAGTCAGTTTGCCAAAGTCTTCCAGCGGGTTGCTTTCATCGTCGTGGCTCTTAAGCGTTTTAAACAATTCAGTTTCTGACGGGAATTCTGTTTTTATTGATTCCATCAACACAGTGAACCATTTGTAGTAGGAATATCTGTTTGACGAAACAAAGAGCATAGACTCCAACATAATGAGAGATTTGCCACTTTCTGACTCTTCAGAAGCCATCTCGAGGGAATAGCCATATTCTGACGAACGAACAAAACAGTAGTCCAGCACCAACCGGACTTTCAGCAGTCTGGTCATAAAATCTGAAATGTCTGATTTATTCATTTCCGTACCTTGATACGGTAAATATCTTTCAAAGGTTTCAAGTAAATTGGCCGGATTGAAAAAGTCTCTCAGGGGAGTATCGGTTGTCTTGGCATCCTCTTTAATCTTCCAGTAAAGGGTTAGCAGTAGAATGATTGGAAATGACAAGAGAGATTTGCTGTTGCGTATCACCATACCCTCTTTTTTAGGAGAAACATCCGATAATTGTATCTGACGTATAGATAGGCTCGATATTTCATCAGAACTCGGGTTCTTGCTGATTCCATTAATGTATTCATTACGGATAATGGTTTCCAAATCTGATTTCAATATCGCAAGACGGCGTTGAAGAAACTCCGATTCTGTTTCGTTGCGATGTTTTCTTATATGAAGTAATACGGTATCTACCTCAGCAATCTTATTCCACAGTTTCAATAATGGAGTTATGTCTCCGTCAAGATTGCGGAGAAGTTTAACCTTCAATATTTCATGTTGCTCAAGGTTTTTACCTGTACTGTTCATTCTCTCAAAATACTTGTTCAAATCTCTTGGCGAGTATTTTGAAGGAAGTTCAGATATGAAAAAGCTTATATGCTCATACATGAACGAGGCAAACGGGTGTTTTTCAGTATCATCAATGCCATCCATTGTTTTACTTATTGTATCCAGTGCGTTTTGCATCTTCTGATTTACATAAGTTCCACTGAAATTTTCGATACCATCTTTCATTATCTGTTTCAAATAGATTGCGTCTTGTGGTCTTGACTGGAATTTAAGACGAGGTGAATCCGGATTCAGGAACTGATACCAACGTGAATCATATTTTTCGTCATGCAATATGCAACCGAGGAGAGTAAGTACCGTGAATCTTTGCTGTCCATCAACAAGGTCTCCACCAGATGTAGCAGTAAGTAGCCCGATATGGTAATCTTCGTTTGGATTACTTTTGAAAGCACGATATAGGTCGTCAAGAAGGATTTCTATATTTTCAGTGTTCCATTCAAAAAGTCTCTGATAAAGAGGAATTGAATAAGAACGGTTTTCTTTTACAATCAATGATGGTGTGTATGCAGTTTTCATGAGTTAAGCATTTTGAAAGATTCAACTAAGAGCATTTGATAAGCATCGCGACTGAGTCTCTCAGCCTTAATTCTCATAGATTTCTGGATAGGACGCATATCTTTTCTTCTGGGATATGTCATACTTTTTGCCATATTCTTACATTCCGCTAACACAAAGGTTGGAGAGGTAGCTTGATCTATCATCTGAATCAAGTTCAGACGCGAAGCATATTCCAACACGGAGCTTATGCTTGCCCTTTTATTTTTATATCGGTGGTCGGTAACTATTCTCAACAGAGATACAAATGCCTCGGCGATATAGTTGGTTCCGAACTTTAGATAATATCCAAACAGGAGTGCCTCCAAGACATTGCGATAGTGATTGTCGCTTCCATAGGACAAGCTTCGCCTTAGATTTTTAATTAAATCCATCTCAGAAAATTCATAATATTCCGAGACATGTCTTCTTACCCATTCAAAAAAGTGTACACCTCCTTGAATGGGTTCATTGTAATAAAATTTTTCACCAAAAGGAGGAATCTCATCTATAATCGGAGCAGCTTCATATTCGATTTTTATACGATGGTCAGAGCCATCATCACCACCCGGATTATGTCTCATCCATTTTCTTAGATTGTAGAGATATATATCAAGAACGATTTCGTGGTCAGGTTTCTCCGTATTCTGAGAACTGTCTGAATCCTTAAAATGTCCTTTTTCAATCATCTTGTTCCAAGATTGAGCTGCACGATAAGCCTGCTTCTCAAAAACTCCGGGAATATAACGGAGATGGTGCGCTTTCAAAAGGTCATAGTCCGTCAGAGAGACGCCTCTCGAATTTTGATGGGAAAAGAAAGTGTAGGCAAGGTCAAGAGATGCGTTTTGCAGAATAAGAACTGAAAATTCCAGTTTCTCGAGAATAAATCTTGCAAATGAAGCCTTGTTCGTCTTTAATTTATCAGAGAAGGTTTTAATCAATGACTTATTGTAAGCTATATAGGCTAAAGACTCCTCATCTTCAAATTTTTCATCAAGCAGTGAACAGTCCACACCAAGCTGATCACATAATAAAGCAAGTGTTACAAGACGCTGTTGACCATCAATTATGTCGAACACTTCATTATGACTATGTAATATGATACACCCCAGACGATATGGAACAGTTGAGCCACTCTCAAAATGCTCTAAAATATCATCCAAAAGGCAATCGACGTTGCTTTTATTCCAGCAATAAGCTCTCTGATAATCCGGGATTTTTAGTGACAATGAAAGAACATCTTTGAGCGTAAGCAATTCCAACCCCACTTTACCGGAAGGCAATGTAGTTAAACCACCGGGACCTATAAAAATACGAGATATTGCTGTATTACCCAAACGGTAGGTATTGATTAATTCGTCAAATTTAGCAATGAATTCCTTGACAATGTTTTCAAACTCCGCATCTGGAGTCTCTCCGATAAAGGAACATCTATAGCCGTTGTTTCCCCAAGAACCCCATTGATATTCTTGCACATTATCAGTCGATTCAATAAGGAATTCAACCAAGTCTCCATATTTCGACTCATAATCATCACACTCAATGTGAAGTTCTATACGCCCGTTGATGATTTCATAGTGAAATGTATCATCAGGAATGGATGTCTTAATTTGGATGTAACGATTCGGTTGCCATATTCTGTATAGATGGCTTTGTTTTGGATGCCATCTATCCGGATATGTATTTTTCACGAACCGTTCGGTATCGTAATCTATCCAAGCCATTTTATGTAGATTTATAGATTTAACGAAGTTAAGCGAAGGTCGTAGTTGGCGATAACTACGTCGGCTAATGTTTCGATAACTGCTTTGTCTTCAAATAGGTTTTCGTTGGCAAGGTTTATCCAGTATTGTACATTCTGGCTTATGTGCTCAGGATGCCAGCCTTGACTGCAACGATATGCCTGCTCGTCGGAAAAACTCTTGAAGTATGTGTCCATGCCGGTCTCCGGATAGGTACGTCCCTCGAAATAATAGACGTCCTTAAGCAGGGGAGAGATTATTTTGTCGAAATTTGCCAACATCTTAGCGACCTTGTCATTTTGGAGCATCTCCTCAAAGCTCTTGCCTATTAGAGTATCGGGGCGCTTAACCTGTGTTGACAACACGAGTTCCAAGCTGATTTTGTCAGGGAGAACTTTCGGACGCAGGATAACCTCTACGGAACCTTCCTTCGGTAAGAATACATAGAAGCCGCCGTTGCCGGTATTTTTCTTCAACTGCATTCTCTCTATGTCCTTGCGTTTTTCCTTGATTCGGTGGAATACCGCATGATGCAACTTGGCAATCATGCGTTTCTGGTCGACTTCGACAGAATGGCTCGGTTCCGAAACGCCGGTGACTGACGACTTATCAATAATTGAGCGGATTCGTTCTTCAAATGACACGTCGCGGGTATTGCCGTTTTCAATTGTATGTTGGGCCAAAAGAAGAAGTGATCGTATATCATTGAAGTGCTGTTCAAGATATTTATCCGTTGAGCAGGCCGCTTCAAGAATTTCCTCCCAGCTTGGTCTGACATCATCCTCCTTGGGCAATTGAATATTTAACCGCTGGGCAAGATTTTCATCCCATTCGGTGAAATTGGGTGATGTGGCAAGCATCCGGTATATTTTCGGATAGCACACTTGCATTGCAACAATTGCAAAATTAGCTATGCGGCCCTCTATTGATGAGGTAAATGCAGCATCCTTGTCATTGCCGCATTGAGCAATGCACGAAAGAAGAGACAGTGTATTGATGAGTCGCTTGATAGAGCGAGGATTCTTACCAACGGAATATTCAACGATTTCTTGGAAAGGTGTCTTCAATCGTGAATCCCCTTTCTCTACTCCGGTAATATATCCGATATTGGCGAGGGAGTCAAGAACAAAGTTCATAGGACGATAACTGCTGACGGGTAGAGAGAAGGGCACCTGAATTATCTTGTCAAAGAATGAACGGAACTCGCGTTCGTTTTTATCCGTAAGTTTGCCGAATTTCGGTTCCAGTCCCTTTACCACGACCTCATAGTCAATCGCAAGAACGAATATGCAGTCTTTTATACTGAAGATGTTCTTCAGGAGTTCAAGAATCTCGACAGCAACCGGTGGATTCAAACGGTCAAGGTCGTCCACGAAGACTATAACACCGCGTTTCCCACCTGCGAGTGATTGTGCCACGGAGTCTTCAAGGGATTTTTTCAAATCGCTCAAGGTTATCTGGACATCTTCGCTTTCCTCATTGAATATTTTTGTTGGCACATTTGCTGTTTCCAAGGCCACGGCAGCTGCGCTTCCTACAACGGGGACTACTTTCAGACCCTCTCTGAGACCTCGGAAAAGGGTATTTCCGGCTTTCTTGGCGAATAATGCCCAGTCTTTCTTAGCCTTTTCATTGTTACCGGCCAAAGAGTGTATGAGCCGTTCCATTATACGGAATACTGTCACTTCAGGAGATGACAACATTGAATACTCCCATGTGTTGATTTCTATTCCGACAAAAGAACCATTTTCAGAGCACAAGGCCCGTTCAAGACGATTCATCAACGAGGTCTTACCGCTTCCCCATTCTCCTTGGAGTGCTATTGTAATGGGTGCGGAAGAGTTCTCGATGAATTTAATAAGACCATTTACGTATCTCTCTGTTCCGAAGTCATTGATTTCAGAACTGAAAGGCATATCGGAAAGCGATGATTTTTGTATTGTTGTCATAGTCGATTATTTTTTACATAGAGGGTTCGTGTTTACCTTTGCCGGAGCCTTGCGGGTGACGCGAGCATGTCCCCACGGTTAATGCCGATAAAGAAGTGTATGATTGACCGCAGTATTTGCAAGTGTATCGAGATTTGATACCGCCGATAAAAGGATGATGTTTCCCTTTACATGAGCCTAATGGGTGGCGAGAACAAGTTCCTGCGACCATCGCGGAGATAGACGAGTATGTCTGACCGCAGTACTCGCATATGTACTTTGACTGCTCCGGGCCTTCATATAATTTGTGTTTTCCCCGACCGCTACCCTCAGGGTGACGCGAACATGTGCCAGCTGTCAGAGCCGAGACGGATGAATATTTTTGCCCGCAGTATTCGCAATAGAAGTTTGCCATGATATTGGTTTATTATTTAAGTTCTGCCTCCGGCTATCGGGCTTCGGCTAATCCGGTTGTATCAAAAAAAGAGGACACAACACTCTTTTCTTCATCTCTTCGGTTAGGCTCTGGTAAGCCGTTGGGTCAAGATTAAAAAAGCAGCCTGTGCCCTCGTATGGAGAGCGCACGGCATACTCTGAAAATCTTCTTCGACCCTTGTTTAATTTACCAGATTTAACCGAATCGAGCGATTATCATTGCATGTCAATGCAAATAGTTATGTCGTATGTCTGTTTCTTCCGTTTTTTGCTTTAGTTACTTGTCTAAATGCAAAATTAACGAAAATTATCGACATGGGACTTATGTTACACAACATATTCACAGGCTGTCAGCCACAAAAATAATATAGTGGTGACTCAACTTTGCATACACCTTTTATTTTATCGGGTCAGTGCAGTACTGGCGGCGGCCGCATTTTTTGCAGTGTTCGCCCCGCCATACGCTGTCGAAATGTTCCATGACAGACTCTACAAGATGAGGGTCATCAGTCAGGATTCCAGTCTCGAAGTTGCGGCGGTTGGGACTTTTCATGCCCATTCCGGCACCGGTTCCTTGGCATGAATAAGACGAGTATCTGCCCCTGCATTCAGAAGTCTAGACAAAAGACCGAGGAATGGCTCAGAGACATTTCCCTTGGCTATGTGCAAATCCTTTACGTATCCAGAATCTTGTCCAAGAAGCGCTGACAGGTAATCCCAAAATGACTTTCGGTGATGCTCATGCTTGTAGTGAGCTATTTCGTGTAAGATAGGTCAGGTACTCTTATTGAGGACTCGAATTTCAATGTTTCGACATCAACCAAGTGCCACCCCACAGACCGATGTTTTGTCGTGAGACGGAAGTTAGGATTGATTTTGAATGTCGGCTGTTTCACACTACCCATATTCTATCCATTACGTTTTTATATTCGTGACTCCAATGCCCGATTTGGAGAGCATAAAACCGTGTACCCAAAGTTTTCTCCTTGTCAATATTCTCCATCGTTTTGGGAAGGGGTTTGGGAAACTGCAAGTCGGAGATTATAAGAACATCTGCCATTTCAAATGTCCCTTTCTGCAATACCCTAATAGCTTCGGTGAGCATCTGTTCGCCGTCAGTTCCACCACTGAAGCTATTTTTAAGAAAGTTGTCAACTTGCCCCCAGTTGCGCGGTTTAGATAAGTCAATCGACTTTGACCTAACGGAAAAACTTATCAAAAAGCATGGGCGCTTTTGCTTCTTCGCCATCCGTAACAGTTGTTTCAGCAATGAAAAAGCAATCTTTTCAGGCCGTCCCGACATAGAGCCGCTTGTGTCGATGCTTACTATAATCGGGCCTTTCGTAAGACGAGAATCTTTGCGGTGTTCTTCAACTTTTTTCGGCGAATCCTTCCCAGGACTGCTGAATTGTTGTAATTCCTTTGTGGCATAACGCTTGAAAAACATATCTTCGGGCATAGCGATTTCAACAGGTAAAATACGCTCCAGATTATCCCCATTCTCCACCCTGTCTATTTCTTCAACAGAACTGCTTTTTGAAATCGCTGTAGGAATGAATTTATAGATGACAGTATCCTTCTCTTCTTTCGACGGATTCTTGTCACGTCCAATCATGTCAACAATCTCTTGTAACTGAGGATAACGGTGAATATAATTGTCAATCTTTTTCTTATCCTCATAGTCAGCGGTTCCGGCATCGCTACATATTTGCTCGAACTGTTGTTTTGAGCGTTCAAGCATCTGCCTTTGTTTTCGATTCAGTTTCTCTTTGCAGGCATTCTCCCAGTCGCTGGTCAATGCCGAGAAAACAGCGTTCTTGTAATCCGACTTGAATTGGGCAGTGAAACCAGGGAGATTGACATCATATTTTGAGTAACCTAATTCAATAACGTCCTTCACTTGTTGCCACATGAGCCGTTTCTGTTCTATCGGTGCGTCTGAAAATTTGGCGATGAGAGCAAGTTCCTTCATAGTTTCCAACTGCATAGCCCTGAACTGCTCCAATAGTGCGGTGAAGAAGTATATTAAATCCTCTTTCAACACCTCAACCCATATTGAATCTGCCCCATCAATCTGAGGATTGTTGTCTATAACTTCCTGCATATACCCGGCGAGACAGTCATCCCTACTCATGGTGGGTGGCATCTCGCCATGCTCCATGTAGAAGTCAAAGGCTTCGCTGTATTCGTCGAGCCGTGCGTCTATGTCGGTGTAATCAATCATTTTATCAGCATCACAACGTTATTGAGTTTAACTTCGGTTGTCTTAATCAACTCATTCACTTCTTTAACCATCTTGTTCACAAGCGTCAAGTCTGCTGAAGACAAGAAGATATTGTCGCAATTGGTCCAGTTCTTTTCAACGAGTGAATCCCATTGTTTCACACACTCCTTGAAAATATCTTGGATAACTCCGATGCGTTGATATACCGGCAAGGTCTGTATACCCTCACATATTTGAGAAGGCTGATTCTTACGTTTGAATGAGTACGGAGTACCGTCAATTATGGCACCATTTTGACATTTCTGAACTCTAACCTTGGTAAGGTTGGAGGCATTTTGGGATTTTGCGTCAAACGGTCTGCCCGGAATCAGTGTATGAATTATAATTTTCTTTCGATTGGAGTCATAGTATCTCACACCATCACGAGGTGTAGTTGTCAATGACGCATAATCCCATTTGGAGAAGTAAGTAATACCATCCGGATAGTTCTCGACAATATAATAGAAGTAGTCAAACTCCGCGAAATCGTTAGTCTCTGTATTGATTTTGGACGATTGTGGTTGTGCCGGTTGAGATGAGTTAGTCATCATCTGACGGATTGCCTTGTCAATCTTATTCATCTGTTTGACCACCGGCTCAGAGATACTTTTAGTAAAGGCGGCAAGCACGTTTGGGATGACTTCAACGTCATTCCAGAAACAATGAATGAGAAGCAGATAATCTGTCAGGTCGATTTCATCTCTTCCATTCAGATAAGCCGATGTTTGCATCAGACGATATGCTTTTCGCCAGCGGCGGTCGGAGATGTAATATCGTAGTTGGTTACCGTCCTCCTTTTCGTGTGCGGAGAGAATTTTGCGCAATGATTTGATGGCATTAGTCACACTCTCCGACAAAGTGACAGACCGTGTCTCGGACTGCCATTTGTCATAGAGTTCATCAGTGATATATAATTGTTCAGATAGAGGTTTTAATTCTGTTTGTTCGTTTTGGAGCATCTTGAAGAAGGAAGTGTCATTTTCAATGCAGTTTGACACCATCCTCATGAGAAAGCGATCCCATAAGGCTTCAAGACCTCCGTCTTTTGCCGGCAGCTCGTTACTGGCGGCTATCAGGACTTTCATAGGGGTATGAAGAATCTGTCCACCATTATGGAAGATATGCTCGTTTATGACTGTAAGCAATGTATTTTGAATCGAAGGCCCTGCCTTCCATATTTCATCAAGGAATACAACGTCAGCTTCGGGCAGGTATCCGGCTACAAGTCGTTCGTACCGATCCTCATTCTTCAGACGAGATATTGAAATTGGCCCGAAAATCTCATCAGGAGTACTGAAACGAGACATGAGATAGTCGAATGATTTTCCGTTTTTGAAAACCATCTTCAAGCGACTTGCCACCATACTCTTGGCGGTTCCCGGAGGTCCAAGCAAGAACAGATTCTCTCTAGACACAGCACATAGTAGTGCCACAGCTATAATATGCTCTTTCTCATAGACGCCTTGTGACATCCATTCGATAAGCTGCTTGATATGTTCCCTCTGCGTTTCGGGAAATACTGATTTAGTCCTTACTCTTTTAGCCATAAACAAAAGACGATATTACTTTAGGTGCAAAAGTAATATCGCCATGTATCAGTTTTCGGTACAGGATTGGTATTTCTGAATCAACTTTTGAAATAATCTTCAGTCTCATCCATGATTGGCTTGTTGGCATCGAACATTTCTTTCAATGCCGTAGGTAAGCGTTTCCCAAGAAGCATACAACCTATTACTATTCCTATCATTGCCTTGATGAGTCCATGATGAGGTGGGCCGACAAATGTGGCTATTCCTCCAATAATTCCGATGAATGCGCCGTACCTCATTAACCTCAACTGTATCCTCATGATTCCACGCATCATGGCTTCAGCTCCTTTCCGGAGATGACTGCGGTCAATCTAACTTCATCCAAAGGCATTTTGTCGTCATGGAACACTCCCAATATTGCATCGATCCCTTCAGGAAGGCTTGAAAGGAAATCCGAGAGAGTCTTCATCTCACGCATACTTATTGGCGGCTGAATATCGTGGTTAAAAGATATTGAGATTATAAAATCCTCTATAGCGCTTTTCTCTTTATGAGATATAATATTCTCAATTTTGGAAATGGCATCTGCCACCCGTTCATCACTGCCTTTGCCGGTCGACTCTACTACTTTGAAGAACCCTGAATCATTTAGACATGAGCGAATGTCATTGAAGTCAAGGGGAATGAGTCCATTATTGAATATCATGTCAAGAATCGCCTTGACAGGCTTATATATCGCTTCTGTGTCAGCTTCTAATTGCGCATCACAAAATTTGCATTGGCTTCCAATCTGCTGATGTGAAACTACGAGAGTTAAGACTCCTGCTTGATAGTAGCTTTTTGCTGCATCTACAACCAAATCGTTGCCCTCATCGGTCAATATAATGACCATCCTGTCTTCCTCTGTCGGTGATGGCAATTGCTTTGGTTTTATGGTTGTTGCCGAAACGCCCTCATACCCTAAAGCGGAAATTTTGTCTATGATTGGTTTGAAACTCTCGCCAATCCCGAATACGTGAAAACTTACAGGAAAATTGTTGGTGCAGCCGTTTGATAAATCTTCAGTCATATAGTTGATGTTTTGATTGAATAGGATAACGGTCAACATCATTGTTGGCCGCTATCCAAGTTAGCGGTCGGGTTAGAGTTTCTCAACGCTGAGACTATTGCCATTGATATAGCCGTCGGGGAAATCGACGTTATACTTCATCTTCAACTGACGCTTAAACTCAGCCTTTGTCGCTGTACACCAAGGGAGGGTGCTTGCATTGTACGATACTTCGGCGGTCATTCCTGCCTCGAGACGCTTGCCATTGCTGACCAACAGCTTTTTAGTGGTTACTTTGAAAAGTGCCATATATGATTTTATTTAAAGGTTACGCAGCAAAGTTATGCCCCCGATGTATCAGATTCGGTGTCAGCTTATAAGATTTTTAATGCAATGGCTGCACAAGCTTCAGCATCGGCAAGTGCATGGTGATGGTTTTCGAGGTCGTAGCCACAAGCTGCCGCTACCACATGGAGTTGGTGACATGGCAGATCCATATTGCGTCGAGATGCAGCAAGGGTACAGTGGAATTCATAATCGGGATATTCCATCCCGAACTCATTAAACACGGCTTTCAAACAACTTTCATCAAATGATCGGTTATGTGCCACCAAAGGCAGTCCTTGAATGCGTGGTGCTATCTGCGCCCATACATCCGGGAACTGCGGTTGTCCGTCGGTATCTTCTCTTGTCAGGCCGTGTACCTCTGTTGTCCAGTAAGTGTAATAATTGGGCGACGGCTTAATCAGATTGTAAGATTTATCTACAATTTTACCACCTCTTACAACCACAATGCCCACAGCGCATACACTTGAACGTCGGCCATTGGCTGTTTCAAAATCTATTGCTGCAAAATCCTGCATTGTCAGTCGTTTTCATAGAGGATATACATATCTGAAGTCCAGCCTTTCATAGCTTTGCGCAATGATGCCGGTGAAATCACCTCCACCATTCCTCCGGAGTGAAGGAGCTTCATTATGAAATCGTAGGTAGGTGCGAGATAGAGACCAAAGTCTGCATACTCGCCATTGTCTTCAATCAACTCCTGACTATGGTGCAACGGTAGTGATTTGAGATATGGAGTGTGGTCTTTGTTGGCACGAAGCACTATGCGTTCCGGCTTAATTCTATCATCGGTGACGATGCCGAAATAATTGGAGAAGTAGTCGGTGGCAGAGAAGTCTTTGGGCAACTTATATTCCAGATTGGTAACTTCAACTGACTCAATGCGGTCGAGCCCATATAAACGGATGGTGTCTTTACTGAGATTGTGGCCGAGCATATACCAGCGGTTTTCAAACAACTTCACGCAGTATGGCTCAACCGGAATTTCAAACGAACGGGAATATCGGAATGCTTTATACACGATATTCACCACCCGGTTTTCTTTCATTGCTTCCAGTATCGTGGTCAAGTGATCACGACCGGATGGAATCTGGTCAACAAGTATTCGTCCTTTCAGCGACAAATTCTCACCAATCAGGTTGCCTACTGCGAATGAGTCAAGCATCCACTTCTTCAGTTCATCTTCGTCAATATCCTCCGGATTCTCTATATAATAGAGGTATCCGCCGACACGTTGGCAGGAAATGATGATGCCAAACTGAGAGAAGATATTGTCACGCCAACGGTTGAACGTGGCGCGATGAAGAGGCTTGCAGTCGCTTAGGTCTTTGCATCGCTCCCATTTGTCGGACAAATCCCTGTGAGAGATTTTTCCTGCACGTCTGATAGTTTCTATCAGCCAAGTGTATTTCTGTAGTTGAGTCATGCACAATTGAATTTTCCGGTTGCAAATTTAATCAAGACTTGATGCATTTAGCGATACAAGTTCAATTTTTTTAGATATTGAATCCGACACTTTTGCCGGACGATTTACCGATTTTCTCTTCTGAACACAGTTTTTCAATCTCTGCGATTGATGGAGTCTTTCCTTCAAGTACCTCAGACATAAGAACTTTTCTGACGATATTGTCAATCTCGCCGCCACTGAACTCAAATCTTGAAGCTAAAGACTGTGCCTGTTCAACAGTAAGAACTGGAAGTTTGTCTCTCCAGATGTTGGTCTTTGCCTCAACCGAAGGTTTGTCAAAACGAATTTTGAACAAGAATCTACGCTCAAATGCCTTGTCAAGATTGTCTGCGAGGTTGGTTGTGGCAATAAGAATTCCATCCAGTCGCTCCATTTCTTCAAGTATGATGTTTTGGATAGCATTCTCGGTCTGGTCTATACTGCTGTTGTTGCCGGTTTTGCGCGAGGCAAAGATGGCATCGGCCTCATTGAAAAGTAGAATCGGTTTCAGTTTGGAGCGCTTGCACTGACGCTTATACTTTGTGAATATCTCCTTGATGATTTTTTCGGATTCACCATACCACATGCTTTTTGACGCGGATATATCCACATGGATAATGTCGCGTCCGGTGGAGCGAGCCCACTGCATCACTGATTCGGTTTTGCCCGTGCCTGGCGCACCGTATAGAAGTATCGCAATTCCTTTGGGCAGACCTTTCTCTTCAAGACGGCTTACCATATTATTATAGTTGGCATCCTGAAGTGATTCACCGACAAGGGTCAACTGCGATTGCTCTTTATTGGAGAAGAAAAGATGTTTCTCCTTGATGTCGGAAGCGCAGATAAGGTCTTTCTTTTCGGGCTTCTCTATATAGAGCGAGGCGTCCTCACCGAAATACAGCTCTTTACCTTTGTCGGTTAATTGCAGGACGGTGTATTCGCCGAAGATGGATGACTGGGTCACCATTTCCATAATGTCGAGCCGCTGCAACTTATGGGTCTCTTCCTTAAATTCCTTTATATACTTGTTACGCTCCTTGATTGGATACAGTTCGCCCATCTCACGTGATATGCTCAGGAAATCACCATTAGCGCAAGCATCGCAGGCAATGTAGAAAAGAGCACGAAAATCCTCTTCTGCGATTATCTCTTTTATCCTGGAAAGTCCCTCCAACGAGCGGTTAGACTCTTCGATAAGCTGAATCTTTTCAGCCAGTTTTGACACAGCATTTGGCTTTTCAGCATCATGCTCCTTGCTATGGACATACTCTTTTATCTGACGAGCGAATGAGTATAAGTTCAGACCCGAATATTGCTGACCGAAAGCTCCAAAGTCGTCACCCAAGAAAAGTTTCTGACCTGTTGTGGTCAGTGTTAAATCCTCGCGATCGCTCGACACTTCAATAAGTTTTGAAGTAATGAGCGGATTATTGCCATCCATCAACGATTTACGTACTTTGAATCTTACCCCATAAGCCTTGTATATATCGCTGAGAGTATGGGAAATATCGGTACGTCCGCTCCCGTCTTGTTCAACAAAATCGTTGCACATTTCATAAAACAGTGTTCTGTCCGGCAATGAAGGAAGTATCTCTTTCAGATTCTTAACCAGCGGCATTGTGGCGTAGTCGCGCTCCGTACTCTCTACAAATTGGAATAAGGCTTCTGTTGTGACATCGTCATCCTGTACCTGAGAACTGACTAACTTGCACAAGTCATACTTGTCGAATTCCTTTTCAAGAATTTTTGCCTTGCAATGGTCGGGCTTGCTGTTTTCAATAATACAGCCAATCACATAGTTTGTCACCATGAAATTCTGGCGTCCGATACGGCATTCGCTGGTGTCGGTCTGGACTATGAGACCCTTTTTCTCAAGGCTTCTGAGAGCCGGCACATATTCCATCACATCAAGTTGCGATGCACCGAAATACGAAGCGATGTCATCAAGGTCGGAACAGCGACCGCCACAGCTTCTATCAAACAGAGCGGAAAAGACGATCGCTTCATCCTTGGATTCAAGGTCAAGAGACAACATCATTCCATTGAGTGCCTCAGATATTTCCTTTCCGCCAAGACGTTTGAGTTTGCCGTCTCTAAGTTTGCTTGCAGCTGCTTTGAGATACTGTATAGATTTCATTTCCATATTCGATTGAATTTGCATGGTGATTAAGTTACATCGGCAAAGTTATATGTCACTTGTATCATTCGGTGATACAAGTAGTGGAAAAAATTCACAAATTCTACTGATTTTATTTTGATGCTTTGAAGTTAAAGATTGGACGAATGATTGTGTCGATGGCAACTGTATCGCCTATGTTGGCTATAATCTCGTCTGCCGGTTTGTAAACCATTGGAGATTCATCGCGCGTAAAGTCGTTAACGCTTTCGGAATAGATTCCGACCATTGATGCCTCGAAGTCTTCCATATTGATTTGTTCGTAAGCCTGAGTGCGGCTTAGAACACGTCCGGCACCATGGGGAGCGGAGTAATTCCAATCGGGATTCCCCTTACCGGTACAAAGCAATGAGCCGTCGCGCATATTCAAAGGAATTATGCAACGCTCGCCCTCAGCCGCAGAGATAGAACCCTTGCGGATTATATTGTCATCGCTGATGTAGTTATGGACGCTCTCAAACTCTTCGATGACGCTGTCATTTGGGAAGAACTTCAAGAGAAGCAACGAGATAAGCTTTCGGTTGAGGATAGCCCAACGCTGGCAGATTCGCATATCGTGGAGATAGTCTTCACGGGCCTCGCCTTCGACATAACACAGATCGCGTGGTAGGCTGGGTTCTGTCTCCTGCTGAGACTTATGCATTTTCTTGATTACGCCCTGAAGTTCAGAGCGACGCCCGGCGGCTTTATATTCCTCGATTGTGCGTTTGATTGTTTCCTCAAACTCATCAGCACCATCTGTCATGTGTTTGATAGCGCGGTTCTGGTAGATCTCTGCCACCTGTTTGCCGAGGTTGCGTGAACCGGTATGGATAACGAGATATACGTTACCCTCATCGTCCTTATCCAGTTCGATGAAGTGGTTACCGCCGCCAAGTGAGCCAATACTCTTGTTGATTCGGTCTGAGTATTTTAGCTCGCGGTAACAGCGGAGTTCATTCACCAACTTTTTTGCCTCACGGTAGATGTCCATCTCCTCATGCACAAGCGATTTGAAACCGAACTTATCCTCACGAACAATCATCCCGGATGGTACGTTTGCCCTGATATGTTCGTTGAAAGCGTGAAAGTCAATGCCTTGAACCTTTCCAAGATTAAGAATACGCATACCGCAACCAATATCAACACCTACTATATTGGGGATTACCTTGTCTCCAAGGTCACCGGTGAACCCGATGACACACCCGGCTCCGGCGTGAACGTCGGGCATGATACGTATTTTCTTGTCGGAGAAGACATCTATCGAAAGTAGCTCTTTTATCTGTCCCAATGCCTTTTCCTCAATGTTGTCCGTGAATATCTTCACGTCATATCCGTCTATTGTTTTCATAATCGTATATTATAATGTGGGTGCAACGTTAGAAAGTCTCTACGCAAACATTCTGCGTAGCATCGGCAAAATTAACCCACACATGGCGCAGATTGCGATACAGCAAAAAAATTCTCACTAAATTCACCTTTTTTCAAAGTCGTATCGAATATTGATACACCATGAATATTAATTTGCATTGCTAACGAAAGCTTATGAAGATAATAACACCAAGAGGGAACAAAGACTACTATGATTATCTCGTCGGCATCTATGGCGAGGACGAAAAAGTGGTATATGACCGCCGACAATACAATGTATTGTCAGGCAGTAATTACATAGCTTTCAATACAAACAAATTGCCGCAAGATAGAAAGAAACAAAAAATGATAATCTATGAGTGGCAGTCACGACATAGCCGCAGGGTAGAGAAATATGTCGGTCAGCGTTTCCGCTGCTTGCTTGAAGTGGGAAGGGTTCACTACTACTTCTTGTTTGAAAGGTATCTTTCTGATGAAGATGTTGTAATGATTGACTGGACATTGCTTGAAAAAAGAGAGAGACAGAATCATTATGGAGAGGCTCCGATGTCTTTCTTCTTGGGAGAGGAAGTCGGATATTACCATAGGCATTCGCCCAGAGACAGATTCAATTTCAAGAGAGCTGATGTTATATCCAACCCAATATTAAAGGGAACTTTCATAGCATCGTCAATACCGGCCGAAGAAATATTCAAAGCCCTCTATGCCTACCTATCATCTCTAAATGACAAGGACATTGTAGATAACCGCACAGACGTTCAAAAAGCTGAATCTGCCGGTTTCGACCGAAAGACCTCATTCCGCAATGTTAAATAATTATAACCCCCAATTGCTTAAACGGTAATACAAAATATGTCATCAAGAACACAAGTGGGCGATATAATAGATTAAATTTAACTATTCATAATATTTAGTTGGATTCGTTCTTCGTATTAAAGAAGTATAACTTTAAGAACAACTATGATGAAATTAGCCATTGTAGGAGCCCGGAATCCGGGCTTAAGTTATGCAGAATGGGAGCAACTTCTACTCTCCCGAGTTTCAGTAGAAAACATTTTAAATGGCCGCTTGGCGAATTTAGCGCATAACACAATACTGAATGGTATAATCGCCAATATCTCAGCTAAATTTTATATATTTGTTGACTAACAAACAACCCCAAATAATCATGATAGAAGATACCGTCCTAACGCAATTCTGCCTTGAACGCATCGACCTCTAAAAGGTTGTGTGGGCTGAAGAAGGTGAAATAGCATTCGGATTGAAGTGTATAAACCATGGAGAAATAAGACTGCCTTCCGAAGAAAAAGCCAAACTTGAAGCGATTGCTCCGGTTTCCCATAATACCCTGGGGTTTGAACTCGACTGTGAATGCGATTTAATGCCGTATGTTCTCGAAACTTTTACTGCTGACAAACATATGAACGCAGAATACCAATGTGGCCATCATGCGCCCAGATGCGAACGATATCAAGAGCCGTGCCGCTTCAAGGCTGGAGAAAGGGTTTTGTGTTTGATGCACGAAGGTTTCGATGCGGTCTTTCCCGGAGTTGTTGTCGGACCACTCTCAGAAGAATATCTTCGACCCCAATACGAAATAGATGAAGTTATGCAAGAAGGATATGATTCAGTAGACAACCTCGTCAAGGGATGGCTTGATTGGAATTGGGATTCTGTCATCATCAAACCTCTTGTTCGCCTCAAGAATACTTGGAACGAGGAAATGGGCGACACTGTTATGGTAAACCGCGGTTATTTATTCCCATACAAAAAGTTTGAAGTATGACAAAAGAACAAATCATTCATTCTCTAGAAAAAAATTTACTAAGTTTTTGTAAAGATATCAAGACGTCTCCTACAGTCGTAACCTGGAGGGGTGAAAAGAAAAAATCAGAATGGTCGCGTAAAATAGATATTCCGGAAGGAAACTCATTGTGTGGATATTTAAAATCTATTTTCGGGATATCTAATCATAATTGGGATGAATTGTTTAAACAGGCAACTTCGGGTTTAGGTCAGGAGGCCGAAAAAATCTCGACATTGCACTCTTCCTCCCTTCTCGCTCTCTTATACTTTTCAAACGTTACGAAAGAGTCTCCTTTGTACATTGATGGGATAGGCTATACAAAAGTTTGGTTTGAAGTGAAAAACAAAGTATTTGACAAACCCTCTAATATCGATGTGGTATTGGGGAATGAAGATGAAGATCTCCTTTTTATAGAATCAAAATTCACGGAATATCTCTTTCCGGATAATAGCTCTTTTGCAAAGAAGTATTTAAACTTCTATGCGAACATTCTTCCGAGGATTGAAGGATACCCTCTTAGGATGCTATATCCTCGAAAATACGACGGGAAAGATGGAATGGGGTTGGAGGCGAGTTCGGATGCGAAATTATATTCTCATTTGTATATGAATGGAATAAAGCAGTGCTTTTCGCATTTAATTGGGTTGTGCCAAGGACCAGATGATGATTCTTGTCTGCAGTGGGGCAAATTTAAGGGTAAAATAAGATTTGCCACTATTCTATTTTATTTCCCTGGTGATGAGTTCAGAGCATATAGGGATTTTTATTCAAATACTGTAGGTAGGATAACGGCCACGGATTTGAAAGCATCAATTGCGACAATTCCTGAAATTAAGGATAATCATACCGACCATATTGAGGTCGCTCCAGCTGTATATTTGTATCAAGATGTTTTTAAGGATTTCGAGTTGCCTAAGAATATAAAGAAATATTACGATTTATGAAAATACTCCATCTTTCTGACACGCACGGATGCCATTGTCGGCTTAGGAATTTGTCCGATGCCGACGTGGTGGTGCATTCCGGTGACTTCACCATGACGGGGTCAGAGCGGGAGGCTATCGACTTCTTGAATTGGTTTTGCGACTTGCCGTTTGCCCATAAGATTTTCATCTGTGGCAATCACGACGATTGTCTCTATGGAGCGAATATTGACGGTCTTGACTCTAATGTGCATTATCTTTGCAACTCGGGTGTTGAGATTGATGGAGTGAAATTTTATGGTGTACCAATGTTTATGGGCGATTGCGTAACAGACCGCCAAGCGAAAAATATCGCGAAAATTCCTGCTGACATTGATGTATTGATAACACATACTCCGGCATACGGCATCCTTGACTTTGATGATAACATCAACTACGGAGACGAGCTACTCCTTGCCAAAGTTATGGAGATACAACCCCGACTGCATCTATTCGGTCATATCCACGCCCAACATGGAATAACTACCGAACACGGTATAACCTTCTCCAACGGAGCGATAATGAACGCTGACTACACAACTCTCAACTTGCCCAATCTTTTGGAAATTTGACCCTTAATCTGCACGGATGTTGCCGATTACTCTTATACCTTTGCCACTGAACCAATACCAATACAACTATGCCATATTCATTTAAGGTTACTGCTAAGCAGAACATCGGTGGGAACAAAGGTATCCCCAAAGGGCTGAGTATACAATGTGTGGAGACCGGAATTTCCTCTCCGCAAATCAAGACAATCCTTGAAGCCTACAAACGGCAACATGGAATCGAAATCAAAGGTATATCCGTGAGCACCGGATATTTCACCGTAGAAAAACTCTGAACCGTACACTAAAGACAAAATCGGCATTAATTTTGCCGATTTTGTCTTAATCGGAAATGATATTGCCGATTAACGTCATAACTTTGCAGTGTAAATAAAAACAGATTGTTATGAAAACAAAGACTCTGATTTTTCTGAAACCGTTCACCATCAAGAATCCCACGTTTGAGGAACAAAACTCGTACATGATGCGCGAGATAGTGAACGAGGTGGAATGTTCCGACCTCGGTAAATTCTACACTAACGAGCATATGCACGGCAAGGACATCGCGGAATTTATCAGCCAAGCCATTGCCGAGCATCATCCGGAGTGGATTGTGGCAGTAGGGGAGTGCGCCACAGCCGCGCTCAAACTGAAAAATCAGAAGAAGGTACTGATAAATCCCAAGGTCGCGTTTGATGACCTTAACTGCATCTCTGAACACACTCGGCAGAACACATTCGGTTTCTTCGACGACCGTCATGAGCAGGATTATGAGCGGTTCCAAACGGTATATCCCCATGCCGCATGGTTCCCTCTGGATGATGACCTGACGCTGTTTACCATTAAAGAGGCTGTTCAATCTATAATAGAGACTGGAGAATGGTAGAATTACTTTTGAAGCGCTATCTTTGGCTGATTGATACATTGAAGCGCAACGGCGAACTGACTTTTGATGAAATTGCTGATAAATGGGACACTTCTTCTGTCAACGACAGTGGCTCTGTTTTGACCAAACGGACATTCTATAATCATTGCCAGGCTATTGCACGCCATTTCGGAATCGACATAGAGTGTCGCCGAGGACGAGGATTGAATCTTTATAGGATTGTCAATCCAGAGACTATTGAAGAAAACTCACTCACAAAGTGGGCTCTTGACAGTTTTTCGCTCGGAGAGCTATTGCTGGGTAACGCCGACATAGCCGACAAAATTCTTCTTGAAGATATTCCATCGGGTCGTGAATGGCTTGAACCACTCCTTACATCGTTGCAACAGAACCGGAAAGTAGATCTTACATATGAGAATTTTGTCGGAATCAAATTTTCCGGGATAGTTCGGCCTTTATGTGTCAAGCTATTCAAGAGGCGTTGGTATGTGTTGGCGCAACTATCCGATGGACGCAAAAGAATATTCTCATTAGATAGGATTAAATCATTGGAGTTGACCAATAAAAAATTCAATTGCCCTGAAGACTTCTCCCCCAAAGAGTATTTCCATGATGTATTCGGCATCATTGCCGGTGTTGACCGAAAAGTTGAGAATATTGTAATCCGCGCATATGCTGAACTTCCCGGCTATCTGCGGTCGCTCCCTATACATCACAGTCAAAAAGAATTGGAATCGGAAGATGGTCAAACCGATTTCTCGCTTCGTCTTATTCCCACCTTTGACTTCATTCAAGAACTTCTTCTTCATCGTGACCAGCTTGAAGTCCTCCAACCTAAATCTCTCCGCGACGAAATCACTGAACTAATCTCTAAAATGAAATTTCATTATGAATAATGTTAAAGAACCAATATTGTCAGGACTGAAAGATTGGGATGATGCCATTGGAGGCTTTGTCCCCGGTCAATTTGTCATAATTTGCGCTCGACCCGCCATGGGTAAATCTGCTTTCTCCATCACTTTGGCAAAGAAAATTGCTATTGTGCGAAATATCCCTCTTGCATACTTTTCCATGGAGATGGTTAATCATCAAATAATCAGAAAGCTTATTGCTAATATTTTCAATTGTAGGACTCCTGCGCCCATTGGCTCTAACTCGTTTGATGAGGCTGATGATATTGAGGCGTTAGCTCCAAAGGTTCTGGCAGATGTTCCACTTTATCTGGACGATGAGGCAAGATTATCATTGCAAAAACTTGAAAACAAAATCGCAGAGCTCAGACACAACGGTGTACGAATTGTCATAATCGACTACATGCAACTTCTTGATGGATTCGAAGAGGATAAAGAGTTGTCATTAATTAAGTTGAAAAAGATAGCTGAAGATTACGAGGTAGCTATTGTCGCTCTCTCTCAAATTAATAGGTCTGAGATGATAATTATGCCTGACGGTTCCTTAGATACAGGCATCTCTAAACAAATATTGGATGATTCATATACTAAATATGCAGATATAGTCAGTGTGATACATTATCCGGAATTTTATCAAAAGTCAGAAACTCCCTACAGGGACAAGAATATAGCGGAAATTCATTTCATCAAAAATGTACATTGCGATACTAAACTTATAAAATTGAATTTCAATGCTAAATTTGCCAAATTCTCAAATTTAAGAGAGGACTATGAATGACAATAAGCTTACAATAGAAGAAGTCCAATGCCTTTTGTGGCATGGATTGACTTCTATCCAAATCAAAAAGACGAGTCTTGATGCTTTCGATGCTATGTACAACGAAAATCAGGAGAAGTTTGACGAATGGCTTGATAAAGCAGAACATCTGTTTGACAAGGAGTATGAAATCGGCGTTAAGGTAATATCAATTCAAGAAGACAGTTATCCGGCTAATTTGTCGGCAATCGGAGATGACGCGCCTCCGCTGATTCATCTATTGGGAAATTCAAAACTTATTGAAAGAACCGACTCTGTGGCAATAATAGGCGCACGCGCAGCCGACCGTCAAGGATTGGACGCAGCTTTCACTCTTGGAGCGAAATATGCTTCCGAAGGCAAGGTGATTGTCAGCGGTTTGGCGGTTGGTTGCGACAAGGCCGCTCATGAAGGTTGCCTGAGCGTGGGCGGTGAAACAATTGCTATTGTGGCCTCTGGATTGGACATTACACACCCGAAAGAAAACATATCATTACAAAAGAGGATTCTTGATAACAACGGATTGTTAATTTCCGAGCAACCATTTAGCGTAAAGGCTAATCCGTCACGTCTTGTAGCTCGTAATCGATTGCAAGCGGCTCTTTCGGAATCGGTAATTCTTGCTCAATGCCCGGAGCAAAGTGGCTCAATGCATACGATGCGTTTTGCACGCAAATATTATAAGAAAAGTTATGCCGTTGAATTCTCGAAATATACAGAAATCAAGGGTGGTAATAGACTACTAATAGATTCCAAACAAGCAATTTCTTTAAGACCATGATAGTTGAAGGCAAACATGCATCGGCTGAAATTTTCACAGACAACATTGAAGAGACGGCCTTCGATTGGGTCAAGGCGCAGTGCGACCATCCGGCCTTTGAGGGTGTCCATATCGTACAGATGCCCGATGTTCATGCCGGCAACGTCTGCAATGTAGGTACGGCATATCACATTGGAGCATTCGTCAATCCCGACCATGTGGGCGTTGACATCGGTTGCACCATATCAATGCACCGCATTTCCGCACCAATCAATCATAATGACTTAGCTTTGCTCGACCACCGTATCCGCGATACTGTGCCGACTGGTACTGACGTCTGCACGAAGAACAGCCTTAATGAAAAGGACTTTTTTAAGTTTCTCAATGCTCGGTACAACAATGCTCGCTCTGCCGCGCCCGATTTAATAAATGATACTCCGAGAATAGATGCTCGGTTTATTACCGACTTTTGCAAGAGGATAAAATTGCAGGAGGGCATATTTTACAAAAGCATAGGCACGCTTGGTGGCGGCAACCATTTCATCGAATATGGTGAAGATTCCGTAACCGGAGATGGTTGGCTGACAATCCATTGTGGCTCACGAAACCTCGGCGTGAAAGTGGCCAATCACTGGCATAACATTGCCAATAACCCGAAGCGTGCCGAGTACATTGGTTTTCTGTGGGGCGATGCACTTAACGGCTATCTCTCCGATATGATTATAGCGCAAGCCTATGCTCTCTATAATCATAAGATTATACGCGACCGCATCCTTGCAATTATAAAGAAACTCAACAAGGCAAAATGCGTTGAGTCTATAGTGACAACCCACAACTACATTACTGTAGATGAAGAGCAACCGATGCTTCGCAAGGGTGCTATCGATGCATCTGAGGGGCGCAAGGTCTGCATTCCGTTCAATATGCGCGACGGTATTGCAATCTGCGTCGGCAAGGGCAATGAACAATGGCTCAATACTGCTCCGCATGGAGCCGGACGTATCATGTCGAGAGCCCAAGCCAAGAAACAGATTTCAATGGCAGAATTTGAAAGTAGTATGAGCGGCATATTCTCAACATCAGTCTGTGAGCGTACTCTTGACGAATCACCACAAGCCTACAAACCGATGGATGAGATTCTTTCTCTCATTGATCCTACTGTAGATGTCATCGGTATGGTGAAACCTCGTCTCAATATCAAAGACATACCCAAATCATGAAGAAATATATCCAACTGACGGCCGGACGAGGCCCGGTGGAATGTGCCCGAGCCGTTGCTTTGGTAGCCAAAGAATTACTGAAGGAACTGCCGAATCTTCAAATTGTTGGTTTTGAAGAACACAAATCAGAGTCCGGTTGCTTTATGTCTATAACCTTCGGTTCAGAGGAAGATATTCCTCAGTCTGTCATAAATGAATGGGAGGGCACGGTGCAGTGGCGTTCAACCAAAAATCCGTATCGACCGGGGCATAAGCGGAGCAACTGGTTTGCAGGTGTTCATTTCATTGACCCGTTGACACTGCCTGAAATCAATGATGCCGACATAGATTATGAAACCTGTCGGTCGGGAGGCAAAGGCGGTCAGAATGTCAACAAGGTTGAATCGGCCGTCCGGGCAATTCACAAGCCTTCAGGCATAGCGGTGAAATGCTCCGATGAACGTTACCAATTCCAAAACAAAGCGAGAGCTAAAGAGCGACTTCTTCTGAAACTTGCAGAAGTACAAACCGAAGCCGAAAACAAAGCCCGTGATGACGCATGGTCACATCACGATTTGCTCATCAGAGGCAATCCCGTCAAAACATTCCGTGGACCGCTATAAAAAACGAGACCGCCTAAACTGACAGTCTCGCTATTCGATGTATTCAATTTTCCCTGCTCAATAACAGTCATTGTAATTCATTATATATTAATGAGCTATTTTTTTTGATGCATAAATAGTTAATTTGCTGATTTGTAACGAAGTGTAAATCTAAACCGTACAAGAGTCGTACAAGAGTCTCAATTGGGGTGTTTCTGCGATCGGTCTGCGGACTTAGACCCCGAAGGGCTCGCGTGTGAACTTGATTCACCGCAACACATGCTTGGTGCCTTTATCGGACATGCGGTCGTTGACCTTGTGCGAAGTTAATAAAATTACGGCAGACAGCCAACTTCTTTAACTTCAGAAATATGTCTTGACTGCGAAAAGAAATTGTTCTATAAAGATACGCTTGAATGCTGCTATGTTGTTCTGTTCATAGAACATCAGCATTGCCTTTTTGTAATCAACTGAATCAACCGTTCGAAAAGATATAGGACAATATCCATTGGCAATAAGTATGCCATTGCTCACTATTCTTGCAGTACGTTTGTTACCATCAGTAAAGGCTTGAATATAACTCAGCAAAACAAGAGCAAGTAACGCCTTTTCAAATATATTAGTCTTACGGTTTATCAGCGTTACTGTATCTTCAAGAGCTTCACGAATCTGGAATTCGTTATCGAGTGGAGTATAGTTTGTACCGGTGATGCCCACACGTCTGTGCCGTATGTTTCGCTCCACGCCTAATTCTTTCGTGAGTAGGGCATGGATTTCTTCAATTCGTGCTACAGTCAGGTCTTTGAGATAATCCGGAACGTCAAGGATAAAATCGAGGGCATCCTTATGATTCAGCAGCATTACGGCTTCTTCCTTTGTTTTGCCGCTTGCTGTTTGTTTTTCTTTTAACAGTCGCTCAGTTTCAAGCAGTGAATATGTATTGCCTTCAATCTGAGAAGACTTCCACGACAAGTCAATTCCGAGCCGTTCCATCTCCTTGCGATATTCTAAATCAGACATTTCAGATAGATGCTTCAGAAACAATGTCTGCGCCTCATCCAATTTTTCAAGTTCCTCATTGGTGAATAAATTCACATGGGGCAAAATGTCGTTTATCAACTCGAAGTTGAAGGCGGTCTGTACCTGACGCTCGTCTATGTCCTTGTCGAAATACGTGTCAAGATTAAGTTCCATCGTGACGTGCGCCTGTGGAGTCAGTTTATATCTTGTGGCAGGTCCGCGCCCAACAACTTCTACACTACCGTTTGAGACGGCATCCGACAACATTCTCATGAGTGTCCTATCACTGACTTGTTTGGACAGTGACGGCAGAATGTCAGCTCGTTTTGATTGCGGATTATAATGCAGGTATTGCAGAATTTCTATTTTTGTTTTCATATTGGATTTGTTTATCGCGACAAAATTAATAAAAATACGAGGATAATCGCGACATTATGGCGTGATCTTAGCCCTTACGCTCCCGCATTTGGCGTGATTCAATGATTTGTATCTTCACTTCAAGTAAAAACTCCACGTTTTAAAGAGTATGGTGTGAGGCGTATTCTCGCGTTTTCAAGGGTAAGCCGGAAATTTGGACTCAAATGCTTTATTTCATCTCACTCATGCTGATAGAAGTTCGGATGTGCTCATACTCTGTCGGCTCAAAAGAATCCTTGCAGACAATCAGCAGTCGTAATAAAACATTCTTATCGCGTATAGCCGCAATCATTTTACCATTGGACTCAGACAGCACTTCTCCAATCTCATATTTATTTTGCATACTGATTTGTTCCGAATCCAAGAATCCTTGTAATATGGGAATAATTCAACCCGTAGCTGGTTCTGATTTCTTTGATCTCATCGGGGAAAATGCCATGGCGGATGCGATACCGAGAATAAAGGTAATCGAATTGCAGTGTGTCCTGCTCTGCTGTCGTAAATTGTTCGCCGGTATCTTCACAAATATAATAGCGGACATGGACATGAAATATTTCATTTCGGAATTCCACATCTTCCATTGTACAGACTTCCCTAACTCTCCCTCCGGTAAAAGGACTTTTTATATCTACAGACTTTTCCATATCCTATTAGTTTTGAATGTAGTTGTTAACGGTGGCTCCACCGATTGCAAATGATTTTAGTTTCCATTATCGGGGATAGGATAATGCACGTCTTGATACTCCTCGACGATGTCTGAGACCTTCAACAATTCAATCAGGTTGGGGGCATTGTTGGGTGTGTCATCAGTCACCAGCGGCATTAGTTCATCAATTCGTTTGAGAGCCGCCTCATATTCGTCTGCGGTTATCTTCATAGGGTGTTGTTGCATACGGTTAATGCTTCAATTGTTATCATCCGAATCCTTCTGAGCTGAATCTTTCAGAAGTTTCGCAATTCGTTTCTGTTCTTTTAGTGCATTGCGGACATTTTTCCTGCTATAATTGTATCTCCAACGAATCTTATTGATTTGATTGTTGGATAAATTGCAGGATACTTTGAAGGGTTTGAATTCTTTCTTCAAATGAATATCAGGGTCATAAGAGACGAAACACAGACGAGTGATGTCGTCTCCCGATGGGTCGATATTTATTTCATAGGTTTCTCGTAAATATTTTTTTATTTGAGGAAAAGCGCAATGTTCATGGTATATCCAGGTATTGGCGTAAGGGTATTCCTTGTCATATTCGAGATACAGCAGCGCCTTAAGTCCGTTGCCGGACGGAGAAAGCCAAGTCGAGATTATATGGGAGTCGTTTTTCAGCTTATCCTTTATAGATTCTACTGATTCAAGTTTATCTATGTCGACAATCATAAGTGAGGTATAGCCACAAATGTCAAATTTGAATCTTGTATCAAATAGAGTGCCGCTGAAAATAAAAGAGGATAGTTGTTTCTTTTTCGATTTATATCCGGCAATGGCGGATTTGCCTAAATGATATAGTCTTCGAATATTTTCAATTTGAGTTCTATATTTACCCGTTCTGATAGAATTTAATGCATCAAATAAAGTGATGGTATGATATGATTTAGCTCGTATGTCTAAACACAAGGCTATGTGCTTATTGAGAATGTCAATCGTGTTCATACAATTTGATTTTTCGGTGTTACTTTATCGACGATGTTACTCGGAGGTACGGGTGAAGTGGCTGATACGTTCATTGACGATGCGTAAGTAGTTGCGCTTCATCTTTGCTCTGAGATAGCTGCGGTCTATCAATTGTCGGCCTTCGTCTGGCAGTGTCATGAAGCGGTCAAGGATTTTGTTGGCTCGTTTGCTGACCAATCCGATTTTGGTGGCGAATCTCTCGAAGTCGAGTCGGCATGGGTGACCGGTACGGTCATAGACATCGCTCTTCTCAATATCTGGTGACAGTCCGCCGTCAAGTCCGAAATCATCACCATCCACATGTAGGCTCGTGTCCAATAGGTCATACGCCGGAGCAAGTCTGTAATCCTGCCCATCAAGAATCAACGAGAAGTTTTTGAGATGAGCGTCACCATTAGCATATATATAGTTGAACACGACAAGCGTGAAGAACCGCTCCATAGCCACCATCCACGCAGCGACATTGCTGCGTATTGCCTTTGCAATATCCTCATAACTTCCGTTGTACTTGAACTGCTTGCCGGATACCTGCTCATTTTTACCAACCACCGAAGCGAAATCTTCCATCAGCGTTTTATTGCAGTCAGGCAAAATGTCGAATCTGCGTGTGACATATACGGCGTGGCCATCGGGTGTGAAACATAATCCGTTGCTTGCCGTCTGAATCCCATAGATTTGAGAGGCTATCTGCATGGTCAGGTGCTCGTTTGCCGGAATTTGTTTGCGGTCGCGCAAAGTCTTATCCCATGGAGCCGGTTTAAGAATATGGGTGGAGCGCTCACCATCCTGGGCAATGCGAATCTTCTCATTCTCTATTATAGCCGGAAACTTTTCTTGCACTCCAGACACGGATATGCGGTGCATCGCTTTGACAATATCTCCGACATTCCTAAACTCATCAATGTTGAAATCCAATATCGGAGAAATCTTGTTGGTCCCAAACAGCAGTTTGGAGGCCTTTGGACGGTATGTGTCAAATCCCTCTTGAAGAGAGGATGGGCAATTCTTTATCTCAATCATGTCTTGAAGTTCTAATATTAACTGCACCAATGAAATCCTTGTCAGCCATAGCCGCCAGAATCCCGAAAAAATCTTTCTCGTCAATTCGGAGTGTCCGGCATATCACTCCACGGTTTGCTCCTTCAGGAATCATATTGGAAAAAAAAGGGAATAGCGTATCGGATTCAAAAGTATCCTCTTGTTTGGGTAAAGTTGCTGAAATCGGGGGCAAGCCTGACGAAATATATTCCGACTCATACTTGAATGTATAACCGACCCCCGGATTTATTTCAGTCAAAATTCCGGCTTGTGTCTCATTATAATAAACATCTAAAGTTCTCATGACTCAATCCGAATTAAATGGTTTTACGCACCCTGTATTCAATTTCGATGCCGAGTACATCAAGAATTTTCTTGATAGTGCTCAGCGACGGATTCCCTTGACCACGCTCAATATCCTTGACCGTGGCCACACCGACTTGCGCCATCTCAGCCAAATCCTGCTGAGTCAGCGAAAGCACCTCGCGCCTCCCTTTCATCAAATCTTTCAGCTCCACAGTCTAATATGCTATACTTTTCTACAAAAATAATCGTAAAATCCCAAGCAATCAAATAAAAGTACAGATCAGTGTACTTTACCATTATAGAAATGCAAAAACATTATGCTCCTATATGTGTATGGTATATCTTACAAATCATAAACTAACGACATATTTTCAAAATGCCGTTAATTATGCATGTATGATTTAAATTCCATTGCCACGAAGAAAGATGTTTATATTGCATCTGTTGATGTTGAATATAGATTATACAAATACTTTTGTAAAACCATTCTACCGAGATGTATTCTATCAGTTGTGTCAATGCCGCTTACAGTTTGAGGTACCGGATACTTATTAATCACTTCTCCTTCGCTGTTTGACAGGACATAAGCATCACTGTCGCACCAAAGGTAATCACCATCATCGTTGAGAGTGATTCGCCAGCCATTGTGGTTGCGATCTACTTCATGTAATTCCCTTAAGAACGGTTGGTACGTGTTTGATGACTCATACTGGGGAGCCCAAATTACCCCCATTTGATAAGGTTTATTCTCATATATGGTGTATTTTCCATAACGTCCCGGGCGGAATGAAGAATATTTCAGATAGTAGTATTGCCAAGGGAATATCGACTCATCTTCGCATTTACGGATATATTTGTCTACTATGCAAGCCAACGCATCATTGGATATTTCTGGCCGTCTCAGCAGGTGAGCCAAAACCTCTTTGGTCTGAGCATAGCCTTTTGATTGGCTGCTTGAATTAAATAGTTCTCTCCATGCCTTTTCGATTCCTTTTGAGCCTATCTGGATTCTCCACTCATTATCTCGTCGGAAGTAGTCGCCAGTTACCAGCATAGCACAATCCACAAGGTCCCAGTCACAATCAAACAGCTGCTTAAACTTTGTGAACCGATCGGGGTTGTCAAGTCCTACCACATCAATTTTACCTTGTAAGATATTGTGATCTTCAAGAATGAATAGTTGTTCGGCCACTTCTGGATGAGAAGAGGTAAATAACAATTTGGCACGTTCCTCATCAAGCTGATTGGCATTGAAATTTGGCTTAGGTGCATCATCGTCAACAAGACGGATATCTTCAGCAACTATGCCATTAAGAATAATTGAATCCACCTGTTTCAAAATTGCCGGCATACGATTGCCTCCCACACGGGTCTCACTGTCGCTTATTTCATCTGAGGAATTGTTTACAAGATTGTAAACAACACGTATTCTGCGGGCAAAATCAGAATCAGAGATACTGTCTTGGTTCATTCTGAGCAGAGTGAAGGCGTATAGAATGATAATTTGATTAAGTCTGAATTTGCGGTTGCGGTTGCCGAACACATCAGCATAGTTGTCGAGACAGTCTTTGAGAAAATTTCGATTGTAATTATGGAACAACCGAATTTTTCCTTCCTCATGACAATCCGCACTGATAAATTGATTGAATATTTCTTCGACATCACATCCAAGCCAGCAGTCGAAGAATCGTTCAAGTGTGAGTATATTTTCTTTAGCATTTTCTCCTGTGAAATAGAGCTTAATCAACTCAAATTCATCGTTCAGTTTCGGACTCTGACCGGCTTGATAGCAAATGATGTCGCAGATGAATCGGAAATATCTCAGAAACTCGTCGTCAATGATATTGTTGCCCCCTTTGAATGGCCATAGGAAATCGGTCCAATCAATATCAATCTTGTGGATTATACGCTCGGCAATACCATCATCCACGGCTTTCAGCGCCTTCTCAAACTCAGCCTTGAAATGCTCGAAATCTGTAAGGGGTTTACCTCTTGAGTTCATCTTGATATAGATGTCGTCAGTGAGGCCCATCTCTTGTATCGGCAGAAAGTAGAATTTTATATTGTCAAGGTGCTCAATAAGGTTTTCAACATCAGCGAATTTTTGCTGAATGTTGTCAAGCATGACAAGCATACCTTCAATTGTCGGGTCAAACCTCCAATCGAGTGGAACCCAAGCTTCATCTGCTATAGAATCAGATAGCGTTACAGTCAAATCGGGGTAATAGTTGAGCAATTGTTCGATAAAGTCACGGGCACTATAGCGAGTGTCATATGAGAAATGACAGAGAAACTCGCAATCCATTCCTGCTTTACGGGCTGCATACCAATATAGCAAAAACAAAGTAGTAAGACGTTGCTGCCCATCAAGAGGTACAAGAATTCCGTTGTCGTTCTTGCCATAGACAAAGTCAAGAGTCAGGTGCTTTTTCTCACTTATAGCTTGATGAATAGCTTCGAGGAATTTTGTGCGAGTACGAGTAGTACGCATATCAATACGCCCTTGTGCATACGCTCTTTGTATTTTGGGAATTACGACATCTTTGATTTGGGTTTGCTCGGTATCAAACAGTTGCCGGAAATTTATATGAAGAGTTTCCATGTCATTCAGTTTTTTCAGAAAGGGTGATTGGTGATTCGAGATATTCTTCCAACTTATCGTTGATGGCAGAAAGGTAAGCCATTCGATCCTTGGCACCCCAATAATGGAGTTGGTTATCACTGGAAGGCGTATAGTATTTGAAGAAAACCATCTTGGTGCAGAAGGGTATATATTTGCCATTCTTGTCCCAATCAATTACTATATTTCGCTTTGCATCAAATACGTAATTGCTCAGGGCTGCATTGTCGCCACAATCAAGCAATGCGAGGTTTCCTAAAGAATGGATATATTCGCCACTGGCAGGGGAAAGCAGAGTTATGACTGTATCCTGAATTTCCTCAAACCTGCCTCTCACCTGTGCCTTCTTAGGATTTTCATCAATGTCAGAAATCAATGCTTTCATTTTCTCAATTAGCGCACTAACTTCTGTCTGGTCTTTCATGGTCATAGAGAGCGGTGAAATATGGTCTTTTAGCCATAAACGAATTTTCTCATTGGTATCTAGACCCTTTGATTGCTGAGCATGAATGTGTTCAAGGCTCCAATAAGACTCCTTATGCTTGTCAAACGGAAACCATTGTTTACCAGCATCTACAGTACGAACAGACTCCACATTGAAAAGCAGTAATAAAGTCTCAATCTGTTGATGACCGTTTTCGTAATTCAGCTCATCGTAAGTCTTATTAACCAGGGCAATGCTCTCCTTTATTTTCTCTTTCAAGTATTTCAAAAATTCAGACTTTTTCAAATTTTTGGTGTCATGATATAGGTCGCGCAGACTCATAGTCCCGGATGCAATCAGATAGCCAATATAGTGATACAGGTCATGGTCATATCTCCATTCCTTGAGTATCAGAAACGTATGATGAATCTCTTGCCACACCTTATATAGCGAGCCAGAGTTCTTTGCAAGGTCATCAAAATAGAAGAATGTGAAATACTCATCTCTTTCAGCAGGGTTCTTTTTGGCCATCATGTCAAGAAGAAGGTCGATGCGTGTTGAATACCGAGTGCCGTCTTCGTTTGAAAGGAATGACCAGAGCCGTCGGTCGTGTAAGTCACGTTCGATATTATCCCACTGCAATGAAATCTCCTCCTGATGTTTCTTAATTTCATTGTCGGTTTCTCTGAGGAACAATGCTTTGACAAGTTCAGAACTTGTCAAAGGAATTTTGCCGATGTTTAGACGCGTGAATAAATCAACAGCACTTTCATTTTCAGGGACCTCATACCAGATTATGCGGACGTTTTTATCGAAATAGCTGTTGAGTTCTGTCCAATCAGATTTATTTTTGTCCTTGAAATACTCTTCGATAGTACTATATGCGGTGGCAATATACCAAAAGTCAATATTCTCATCGCGTCGAGCCATATCGATATTTTTTAGGTATCGCTCAGAGTGTTCTCGCGTTTCATAGGAAAGAGAGAATTTGGCATCGTCAAAGAATCCATTGCTGGCGTTGTGGAAGTATTTGTAGATTAGATATATTGTTGTTAGTCGCTGCTGACCATCGATAAGTTCATAATAGTCGTCATGGTTGCGCACGACGACGGGTTGAAGGCTATACGGATTTGCTCCATTATATAATATATCATCAAGCAACAATTTCACTTCCTTCTCAGTCCAGCGGTACCCACGCTGGTAAGATGGTATAATGAAGTTGCCTGTAATATTGCCTACAAGGCGTGTTTCTAATTTTATATCTGACATAAAGTTCTTATTGTATTGATATCGAAATTTGTGTTTCTTTAGATTTTAAACATATACAAAGATGATCATAAAACCACAAGCTGCCAAATAAAAGCATAAAGTAGTATACTTTTCAGCGTGCTTGATGCCAGGAAGTTTAAAGAAAGCCCATTGAATATGATATGTTATACCTCTAAACTGTTCCGGGTTAGTTCATATTACCAGAAAATGTGGTAAAACCACAAATTTTAGTAATATCTTATGCACAAGTTACATGTACCTTACATTACCTGAACTTGCAATAAACTTCAATTTTTAGTAATATGATTACCTGGCACTTTAATTAGCATTACCTAAAAATGTAGTATTCTACAAAAATTGGTAATTAGATATTGATAAGTGGTATCCACATCGTCAGCACCCCTCTCGGCTACGTCTTCACCGGCGAACACGCCACCTTCACTGGCTCCGCCGTCATTGAAATCTGATTGGCTCTGCTGCTTGTTACTTCGCTCATAACGTTCACTCAATCTGAAGATTGAAATCTCATGCAAGATTGGAAGACAACCTTATTCAGGGCATTGATGACTCCTTGGTATGACAAGGCTTCCAATGGTTGTTTCCCTCCTGCGTAACTGCAACGATTCACTTTTTTATCCCATGATACAGACACGAAGTTAGTCGGTGGCTCACATCCAAGAAGACAGGAAGCGCTTTGGAAGTGTTTGCTGTCCGCGACATATGCAATCTGTTTGGGTGTCGGGGTATTGGAATATCTATGCGGAACAAGTATAATCTGTGAAGGAGATAAATCATCCAAAAGTTGATGATACACATCACGACAATACTCAATCGTGTCTTTTGCTACAAGTAGATTCACCCCCGGCTTGATAGAAGTTGCTGCTAATTTACGGATTTGTCTTTTTACTCGCTTAACCTCTTGAGTTTCATTAGGATGATGTATCGTAATATGAATTTTATCCGGAGTATGTTGAATAAGTTGACTCCAAACATTGGAATCTTCCAAAGGTAAACCATTTGTTGTCAACGACAGATAAGCCAGCTTTTGCAATTTGGCAATGATTTCGAAAACACCGTCATATTCAAATGGTTCTCCACCGCCAAGGGATATAGCCTTTACGCCATTGGCAATGCAATCTGATGCAAACTCTATGATTTCATCCGGAGTCCACTCCACATTACCCTCCATATTGCTGTGGTTATAGCAAAAATTACATTCCTTGGAGCAGAAGTTGGATAAATCGATGGAAAGAAGTTCAATCATTGCCAGATTCAATTTTTTCAGTTCTATCAGTGTCTTTAGGCTCATAGACTTCAAGACTTCCTGCTTTGACAAAAGGGCCGGTACCATATTTTAAGAACCCTCGCTTACCGTTGATTCTATATTCGGCAGAATAATCCTTGTAATATGGTATAAACTTCGTTTCGTGAGAATCAAAAGACTCTTCCATTGGGATTGGGTTGAACAGGCATCCATTACCAATAAAATAATAATTCCCGTCTGGCAATTTCGCAATAGTGGCACGTTGGCCGTCTACCATCCAGTCATCATTGCTATCCATATAATTGGAAGCGACGAACTCGCCAATCTGAATCTTATCATGTTCACTGAAGCGCAATGGCAAGCGGATGGCCTTAGTTCGCAAATTTTCCGAAAGTTGAGACTCTTTAACTGATAGATTATCGGGTAGTGTGTGCATCCTTTCTGAAGGTTGTCGATAGTCGTATTGTTGAAAGTACAGAGTCAATGGAGAATCCGATTTTTGGATACGGCCATCCATAATTTCGACCTCGTTATCATAGCCCAATGGCCACGATAAATCTACCATTCGATTAAATACACTATCATCAAATATCTTTTTATATAGGCGTTTGGCGTTTTTGTTTTCCTCAACTCTTTCCTTTGTAGGTCGATATCGAGAGTCGCCACTATTGTCCAAGTAATGAGGAATTGAAAAAGATACATACCACAAATTCAAGTTCTCAGACAGACAAATCAACACGTTTTCAGAATTCTGTGCAGCTGCTTCCTTGAGCAAAGGCAGTTTCTCTGGATTGATTTGACATATGTTCCCCCATATGTTCTCAAAATTGTAGTCATCCCGTGTATATTCTTTCGGGGTGATACTGCTTTTCATCATGAGCAACAATTGTTCGTCCGTGTATTTTATTCTATTCTCTGAATCTGTAAGTGTTTCAAGCAATAGGCTGTCTGATGTTTCATCCTTAGGCGCTTCAATGGGAGCAGGCCCATTATCGTCACATTCCATTATGGCCACATTGCCATCTATATCTATCGCAAACCACGCAGTCCACATTGAATGGGTAGCAGGATATTCTTTGTCTGTTTTCATGTATTTAAATTATTTATCAAAATCCAATCGCTACTTTAATGACGTTGTCGCGGCGGTTTTCAAACAGGTCGTATGCCTCCTCAATCTGAGAGAAGGGGAATGTGTGGGTGATAAGGGGAGTCGTGTCAATCTTACCTTCCGAAATAAGTCTTAGTATCTCGTCGCAGTCGCAACCATCCACGCCGCCGGTCTTGAACGTCAGATTCTTGCCATACATATTCGGCAACGGCAATACTTGCGTCTTATCATAAAGAGCCACAACCGTAACAATTGCATTCGGTCGCGCCGTCTGCCAAGCCAACTTGAATGTGTCATCCGCTCCTGCAACCTCAATAACACGGTCGGCACCGCCATGTTCCGATAATTGCAGCGTTCTTTCCAGACAATCTTCTGGTGAAACAACAATCACATCGGGATAATGGCTCTTTACAAACTCTTGACGCACCGCATCTTTCTCGCAGACAATAATCTGCTTGGGATTATAAAGCCGAACGCACTGCAAAGTGCAAAGCCCGGTCGGTCCGGCACCGATAATCAGCACCGTATGCTCCTCGCCAATCTCCGAAATTTTAGCCGCCCAATAACCGGTGGCAAGAATATCGCCGACAAACAGCGCCTGCTCATCGCTCACATTATCCGGAATCTTCGTCAACCCATTATCAGCAAACGGCACACGAACAAACTCACTCTGTCCACCGTCAATCCGGCAACCAAGCGCCCAACCGCCATTCGGGTCAGTGCAATTGTTGACCCATCCATGCCGACAGAAGAAACACTCACCGCAGAACGTCTCCACATTCACAGCCACACGATCGCCCGGCTTTACTGTTTTGACCGCAGTGCCGACACTCTCAACCACGCCGACCATCTCATGCCCGACCGTAACACCCTGAACAGCCCTCGGCACGCTCCCATGCTTGATATGCAAATCGCTCGTGCAGATACTGCTCAGAGTCACCCTCACCACAGCATCCGTCGTCTCCACAACCTCTGGCTTCGCTTTCTTCGTCACCTCAAATCGCCCTTTGCCTATATAAGTCAATGCTTTCATAGATTATTTATTTAAGTTACATCGTGATAAATGGGCATCATACTCGTTCTGAAAAATTTTGAATACCTCTATACTTTTCCATTTTGCAAAGGACATCCTTTATCAAGGATTCAATTTTATCTGAAATTTCTATATTTCGCACAAATATCGCAGTAAATAAAGAAATTGTGGCAGATATAAAGAAACTATCGGAAAGAAGGCGAAACATATGAGCTGCATCTACGTCTCTGCTTTCATTCAAAGGGGACAATTCTCTCTCTCGTATAATCATAATACCAGTTTCGTCTCCATGTATTAAATGGCTGGACATTTTATAATTATAGGAGATGGTTTCCAATATATTAGAAACTCGACTCGGTAATATATTGAGGGATGAAATTTTACTAATTATGGCATTGAATGACCAGGTATTTTCCAGTGCCCTTTGCTTCTGTTTAGGCCATTTCTCTTTTAACTTTTCAAACTCGGCATCTGGCAACTGAAGATTATAAAATTGTGCTTTCAACTCATCGGTAATGGGCAATTGCATATATGCACGCGCTTTTTTAGCTCTCTTTAGTAAGTTTATTTCATATAAATCTTCCCAAAATTCAGTTATAAGCGATTCTTGTGAATTCTCATTTTCAGAAAGAATAATTTTTGCCAATTTTGCAGTCGCCTCCAAAGCGGATCGATACGGCATTTCTGCATCCCAAAATCGCAGGTTCTCTACCAATAATAATATCGTATCAATGCGATTGTCAATAAAATCTACTATAGGACTTACGGCATATAAACTCTCATGATGGTCTTTAACAATATGGCATCTTAGCATAGTGGATTTATTGATGACCTCAGTAAAAAAATCATGAATGGTTGCCATTCTTTGACACCATTTTTTATCCTTATCGTTTAAACTCATGTGAATAATGCGATTTTATGTTGAACCATATAAATCTTTGACTTCACTTCCTGTGTGTATCTGCCCGTTCCAGTTTCGGAATTTTGGGACTTCGGCGATGCGGCCGCCGAGGGGTGTGTATTTGCCGAGCTTGATGTTGAGACAGGGCATGGTGACGATTACATCATTGCCGTTCACATCCTTGGTCTCTTTCTGACGTGTGCCGAAGGAAATGCCGGTTATCTCATAGTATCCAGCGATGCCACCATCGAACATTGGGACGAAGTATTTTACCTTTGCAATATCACCTGATGGCATATTGCGCATGACAAAATCGGTAGCTTTGTACTTGGAAAAGGTTATGTATTCTTTCGATATTTCTGGTCGACCATCTTTGCCGGCTTTCATCTTGTTTACAATGCCGAAAAGGAACAATCCATTGTCTGCCGCCGGACTATTGACATCGCCAATGAGTTGCCGTTCTTCGGCAATACGGGCGGTTGGTTCTGATCCTAAAGGACATGGGACAACATAGAAGTTCTCTTTGAGCGAGTCTATGAGCGCATCATTCTCTGCTTTATATTTGTCGTCTTTATCAAGAGCCAGAGAGAAAATCTCTTTGTCGAGGAACGGGCTGTATGTCTTGCCAAGTACCTGCTGAAAGTTCTCTTTCAGCCATTTCTCGCCATCAACATCGGGATGGGCTGTCATGGCATAGAATTCAAAGCGGTCTTTGAGCATTCCTTGAATCTCCTCACGGAACTTTCGCCTGACATCAGCTTTCCACTGTACCTTTGCTCCTGCATTATCACGCGCATATAGAGCCAGCACGAATAGGAAGTTGACATCATAATGCGATACAATTAGCGTGTCGCGGTCATATAAGCGGTTCTCAAATTGGCGACATATATTTTCCTGCCCATCACGCCTTACCGTGCGGTCTTCGTATGAGAGTGTAACCGGGTCGATGTTGGCGGAGATGAAGAAGTTGGGGATTATGTTGTATCCCTCTGTCACGTCATCACGCAGCTGTATCTTTCTATATCTGTCCTTCTCTTCCTCTTTTGCCGATGGATTGAGGAACAGATTGAGATTCCATTGGATTACATTACGGGCGTAGGTGTACTGTTTATATACCGACTCTTTACCGGGCTTGCTGCCAATCTTATAGTACTTGGAGTCGCCTATGTAATATATATCGTTGTCATTCTCGCGGTTGATAAGCAAACCGTCGTAAGTGTAGAAGTGGTCAACAAGTTTACCATCAGCCTGCTCTTTCAATCCTTTTGGCACATCGTTGTCGCCGATAAGCTCCTCAATCATCGCCTCAAACACGATGTGGAAACTCTTGGCAAGCAGGTATTCGCGGTTGTCTGTGGCAGTTTTTATCTGATATGCCTTGTCGAAGAATGCGTAACATAGATCCCAGAGTCTCGTGGCCACATCAGAAAAGTATTTATACTTTATCTGACGGAGACGACGGCGACCAAAGCCATCAATATACCGCTCGAACTTCGCGCCTTTGATCAGAGGGAAACCGAATGGTATTTCAGTCTTGAAACCAAAACGGTCTGCCACATAGTTTAGAATCGAAAAGAAAATCACGATGAGTTCTTCATCAAAATTGATTTGTCTTTTCTTGTTGACCGGATTAAGATAGACGGGAGAGTCATTCTGAACTACGGCAGTGGTGCCGCTGATGGTGCGCGTCCAATTTATCTTGTTGTATCCGGAGTGAATATTCTTCAGAACGAAAGTAAAGAACGAACGATTGTCCTTAGCAAAACGTATTAGCGATAATATGACATCAAGCCAAGTATTGGTTTTCTTCTTCGCTCCATGCCCTTCGCTCTCAATCTGCTCACGTAGAATTATGCCGTTATGTTCATGGGCGTTGTTATACACTATGATAGCACGGTGAATCCATACAGAGAATTCATATATGAATTTTTCTTCGTGAGGTTCCAGTTTTGCATCTTCAAGATTTACAAGGCTGCGCGGCTCGTATTTACCGAATATTTTTCCTGCTTCATCAATCAGCACTTTCGGTAGAATGAAGACAACATCTTTTATTTTGGGATTGTAGTAATACCCGACATAGCTCACAGAGATTTTGCCCTCGACGTCCTGGAGTGTAAACAGTCCTTCCAAAACATCGAAAACATCAGCTACATCATACTGGTATTCTTCAATCAGTAGTTTCATTCTACTTTGGCTAAAATAATACCGGTGCCGGAATTGTTGAGTCCTTGTATAAGTTCGCCAATACGCTTTGGTGTTGATCCTTTATATATGTAAATAGATTCTCCTGTTCCAGTTTCGATTCGTGCATAGCGTTTGGTGAAACGAGGGTCGGAAGATTGTTCAAGATATTTATTGAAGTCTTCTTCGGAATAGGCTATGGTATTTGAAAGATTAAAACCGTCTATCTTTCTGAGTATCTCTGTGGCGGAAAGTTCCGGCAAAGCTTTCACAAAAGCGGTCATTGCGGCTACCACGGCATCGGACTTGGACATCCGTCCTTGCCCATTGACACTGTATTTTGAATAATCGCGTTGACTGTTCCCGTTATTATCGTTTAAGTCTGAATCATTTGGAGAGTCGAAATCGACATCATCATTATCTTTCTCAACTAATCCTGTCTCCGGCAATTCAAGTTTGCCGACAAATTCGGCAAGTTTACCGTTTGTTGTCGGGAAGAAATCACTGAACTGATACATCTGTCCTTTTTCTTCGTCGCGGAAAATTTTGTCGCCTGTCTCGAAGTCTTTAAGCACATCTGTCCAGAGATAGAACAGCACCTTGTTAAGGAATATCTTTTCTGATATGAGGTTGTTCTCTGGCTGTGCGTAATCAGTCTTCTTGTCTGCTTTTGCGAAGAAATATCCCATCTGCTTGTCCGACGATTGTGTCAGGTTATAGATAAGCGGATTCATTTTCTTCAAGAAGTCAGACCATAGATAACGCTTGCCACCAGCTTCAAACTGCCAATCCATCGCATCATAATCAATGGGCATGTACTCCCAGTTCCAACGACGCTTGAAGGCCGAGTCTATTGGAAAAAGCGATTGATCACTTGTATTCATTGTAGCCCAAATGTAAAGATTGGGCGGCAGGAGCAACTTTTTACCCGAAAGGATAGCATCACCGATAGTCTCTGTTTTGCCAGAATCCTTGACGAGAACAAACGAGCGGATAGCATCCTTCTGTTCTTCAGATAGATTGGCAAATCCATTTTTATCTTCAGCGAGAAATTGAGTTATGTCTTCGTCAGCATGAATTGCATAGGACGAACTGCCCATATTGTTGCGGTCAAGCAACTGGAAAAGGTCTCCGAATATCTGTGCGCAGTTACCTCGGTTTATTTCCTCAATAACAAGGAAATGCGGATTATCCAAGTCACTCCATGCGGCAACGTATGCTTTCAGGAAAGCCTGAGGCACATATTTATAGACAATCTTCTTTTCGTATGCCTTTTCGTTATCAGCGTTCTTGGCGTGATGAACAGTTGTACCTACAAATGCATTCACAGGCATAGGTGCCATAGTTGGCTTGTATGCACCCACAAACGTTGAATAGTCCGAATCGGGATGGAAAGTCGTGCGGATGGTATTCTCATCAGTCACATGAGGGTCATTGTCAATCTTATGCGACTTGCCGGTGCCAGGCGCTCCGTAGTATATTATTTGCAACGGTAATTCTATTATGTCTATGCTCGCTTTAGGGTTGATGGCAATTATTTTGTCATGTTCCGATAATTCTTCGCCAAGTATCATCTTAGCCATAGTGGATAAGGTGGAAGTATATCCATACTCGAATTTATCAATCTCAGATATGCCTGACAAGTCTTCACGTGCAGATACTGAAGATGGATTCTTTCTTGTACCAAAATATTCAACATATTCATCTAATAGAGCTTTTGAGATAGTTCTAAGTCCAGACGCCCCTTTACTGATGTTTCTAACAATGAAGCACAGTTTGTCCTCGTCAACTATTTCAACTTGGCCATTATTAGATTTAAAGCCTTTTTGTAGATTGTAGCGCATGGTATTAAAAGCAAAGGAACTTCCGAGTAGGCAGACAGGCGACCAAGCCTTTTCACGACTATAGGAGAGTTCCTTGATATGTTGAATCTAAGTTGTTGCTTACATTGATTCTTTGCGTAAGCAAAGCGACTTTATGTCAATGTGGTCTTTAGTCTGCGCTTGCGCGTGTTAGATGCAAAGTTACAAATTTATTTGAGACTTCGGTTATACCTGACAAAGATAGTGGAGGGTATGGGCGTGATTTAAGCGCTGATTGATTAAATTTTGTTATCGCCGTATGGTGTGCTTGGTTCTGCGGCTATTGGGGCTGCTTCTGGCGTGGATTGATAAGCGTTTGATTTATGCTCAATCCCGACAATCTTTTGATAGAGGTTCGCAAGAGTCTCATTACGTTTTGTTTTTGTTTTTATGTCGCATTCCCATACGCGTATCACTTTCCATCCGGCAAGGCGGAGGTCGACACCGTTAGCGTAGTCGCGGGCTATGTTCATGGCTATCTTGTGTCGCCAGAAGTTAACGTTTGATTTTGGCGGTCGGTAATACTTGCACCCCTCATGACCATGCCAGAAGCAGCCGTCGATGAATACAACCGTTTTGTACTTCTTCAGCACAATGTCAGGCGAGCCGGGCAATTTACGGTTGTTGACACGGTAGCGCAGACCACGGGAGAAAAGATACTTCCGCACAATCATTTCCGGCTTGGTATCCTTACCCTTGATAGCCGCCATGCAACTGCTACGCTGCTCCGGTGTCATTGTCAAGTCAAGGGTGGGAATAATCAATTAAATGGATCAATTCTTCTATCGTAATGCGAAGATCATCCTTTAATTGGTCAAGATCACTTTTCTTGGCGTTAAATCGTCTATTGTGCGCACTCAAATCTCCCTTAGTTTTAATAGATGGTAGGGCTTGAACAGTATTGCGTCCAATAGTCCAAAGCTTCTTCTCCTTTAATAGTTCTTCAATTAGATCACCACAAAACATATAGTTCCCTTGAGAATTTTTAATGCGGTCAGCTATATCGCGTTTCTCAAACAATTCAATTATTAAAGTCTCTATCAGTCGCCTAATCATAACCAGGCAAGCGTCATATGCTCTATAATCATAGCATATAATTGCTTGCTTGGCAGTCTTCTTCAAGTAGTCACGTGTGCCATCGAATAATTCCAAAGGGAAAAAGTCCTCTGATGGCGTAACATCGCGGCGTGCATTTACTATTCTGTCAATTCGTTTGGTCTCAGCAAGGGAAAGATTGTATCCTCCTTGCTTGTTTTTTACGACTGTTTTTTTCTTGACAGCCTTTGAAAGGTAAGCTGAAATATTGCTATATGGAGGAATCTTCAATATGTTGAAACATGTCTCTATGTCTCTTGCCAAAAAAGAATTCTTCTCTTCAATCTTGGTAAGATAATAGCCGAAATAAGGAATCGCATCGGAAGCGGAAATATTTGCGAAATTATCTATTTGAGCTATGAAAACATTAACGTCCATTATTTCAATGAATCATGTTCTACGAAATTTTCGCCAGCAGGGGAAATTTTTATGTCATTTAGATTTGACGTGTCAATCCACCCTTTGGCGTGTTTGGTGTCAAACAAGCTTTGTGGCATATTTGTGGGGACTTTTATCCCCATCTGTTTAAAGCACGTATATATGTGGTCCGGGGTGATATTCTCAACTCCTGCAATCTTTTGGAGGTAATATACGAATACCGCATTCAATTTCCGAGCATTGTTCGCGTCTCGTTTCTCGATGAAATCTTTTAATGATTCTTGTCCTTTTGGAGAAAGGTTAAGATTAATCACCATTGATGGTGAGCTTTTTACAGATTTCTTTCCATTGCCATGAGATTGAGTATTTGGTTTTGACAAATTGCCAATAACCCATGATCCAGAAGTAGTAGGATCCAGAATTTCTTCAATATATTTACTGGCCTCGGTTTCGCCAGCAAAACTCAGGGTGTATGTAGACGAAACTGAGGAAAACATCGATTTCATTTGACTCATCTTATTTCGATAAGATCCATCGTTTTTAAGCCCCAAGCTAGCAAGAAAAGAGTTAACCTCAGATTTGGGTACTTCAGAGATTTGTGCAATCTCTTGTTGAAAATAGACATAGAGCAGGCTCGCACGAAAGGCAAAATCCACCTTACTATTAGCTTTGAGATCGGTCATATATAAGGAGATAGTTCCGTCTATCTTCTTTTTGAAAATTTTAGACAAACGATCGCTGAGACTGTTGTTGCAATTGGGACTCGTATCCGAGCAAGTAGGTAAAGGTGAAGCCGGAGTATCAGCAATGGCAATTGGCTCTTTGATTTCGACTTCCGATATGTCTTCAATGGAGGTATTCCCTATAGAGAACAACTGTTTACGTTGGCGATTCAATGAAAGAAATCCTGTTAATGTTTCAACTACATTCCCTGCTGTTTCGTCCGAAAATGAGGCTTCGAACTGACGTTCAGTTGTTGTCTCTGAAAATTTGATGTGATTGGGGGATACAGGACATGACGATGTCCTTTTCAAAGGAGCTCCACAATATACACACATATCAGCTCCCTGAACGAGGAGCTCACCACATTCAGCACAAATTATCTGCTGCCTACATTTGAAGCAAAATTTCGCTTTTTCAGGCAATGATTGTTTACAAAATTGACATTCCATTGATTGAATCTATTCTTGATTCACAAAGTTACAAAATCTTTCGGAGACTTTGGCTATCCTCGGCAAAGATAGTGATGTATATGGGCGATATTTAGGCTCAGCTGGCTTAAATATTGTTATCTCCGTATGGGGCGTTTGGTTCTGCTGCGATTGGGCTGACCTCGGCAGTGGATTCATAAGCGTTTGATTTATACTCTGTACGAATTATCTCTTGATAGAGGCTTTCAAGGGTTTCTTCCCGTTTTGTCTTTGTTTTTATGTCGCACTCCCATATGCGTATCACTTTCCATCCGGCAAGGCGGAGGTCGACACCGTTAGCGTAGTCGCGGGCTATGTTCATGGCTATCTTGTGTCGCCAGAAGTTAACGTTTGATTTTGGCGGTCGGTAATACTTGCACCCCTCATGACCATGCCAGAAGCAGCCGTCGATGAATACAACCGTTTTGTACTTCTTCAGCACAATGTCAGGCGAGCCGGGCAATTTACGGTTGTTGACACGGTAGCGCAGACCACGGGAGAAAAGATACTTCCGTACAATCATTTCCGGCTTGGTATCCTTACCCTTGATAGCCGCCATGCAACGGCTACGCTGCTCCGGTGTCATCACATCAGCCATAACTATATAACAAAATTAGCTATAAAATTCGTATAGACAAAGTAATATGCACATGAATTCAGAATTCGAGGGTGGGCGGTGAGTGTTGTTGGTCTTGCATGGACATAGGGCGTATGGAGCGAAGCCATTACGCTCTTCTATTACGAACGGATTTTACCAATAAAAGCAGTCCAATAACAGATATGAAAAAAGGCGTTCAAAAATAACGCCTTGACACGTATCTCCAACCATTGTCACCCATCTCTAACTGCCCGTCATTTGCCGATGCAATTATAGCATATATCTAATAATGAGCAGGTTGTGCTTTAAGTGTACAAAACTGTATTTTACGGGGTTCACACCTCCATTTTTAACAATTCCGGTTCTCTTAAAGTGCCCAATCTTTACTATTTACTAAGATACAAAAAATTGGGAATCATCAATAAAAAATATTCAACGGAATATCAATTCCAATATGTTTAGAGAGTGCCCGAGTTCCTAAATATGTACCTAGAGGACTTAAAAATACGGAGTTACAGTTTGTTAGAGTTTCTATTGCTTTAAACCAATTTGGGTTATTCGATGTTAAATAATCTTTGGTCTCGTTCTCTGATAAAGGTGTCAATAGGTCTTTAACGTTTTGATAAAAATCCTTGGTACCGTCATTCCTTTTTTCAATTTGTGGTTCAATGATATCGGAACGGGTAACCTTGAAGGATAGTTCGTCGTTTTTGAGATTAAGAATACTAAAAACCCAAATTATTACCGCAGAGCTATATGAATGAGTCGAGATTATTTTATTTAATTTTGCGTTATCACAGTTTTTTCTAAAAAATAAGTCATATGCGGATAGTAATCTGCTCTCTACGCTACTTTGATTAATTAACATTTTGGGATTCCCAAAACAACCGACCTGATTTAGATATTCGATATCTAAATCTGATATAATTGAGCAATTAGCCAGTAACTTATCTAACCTATTAAAAAGTATTTCTTTTAGTTCATCAGAATTACAACCAAGCTTAAGATTATTAAATACTTTTAGAGCGAGAATAGCAATATGACTTGGAGTTAATTTAGGTAATATTTGTCGAGCAGTATCTATAATGAATTGTTTAGAGCATCGTTCGGTAATAGACATTCGTTCTATCATTAAATCAATTAGTTCATCTGTGAGCTCATCATTGTCACCATCAATACTGCCTCTGATACTTTCATGTAAAGCGATTTGTATTGACGGTTCTTTAAGTTGCTTTGAGACTTTATCTTCAACCGTAGCCAAGCGAGCAGTGAATTTATCGCAAAAATAATCTAGACGTTCTTGGGCAGACATAATGGCTTGTTGCGTATATATAGACATTTGTGTCCGCATAACATCATTACATATCTGAACTACTTCTACGGCACTTACTCCGTTTACTGCGGTGATAACTATATCTCCATTGGCTTGATTTATGGTGGATTCAGTTATGCCATCTATTTTCTGTTTGTTTGTTTCACTCATTTTGTACCGTCCTTTATCGTGATGTTTCCGTTAGCTTGATTTACATTTGAATTTGTGGTATTTTTTGTACGTTGATTGTTATGTGCTCCTGATTTCTTAATAAGATAAAATATACCACTGACAATCGCAACAGCAATGGGAACAAAGACAACGGCGTAGTCTGATAGAATCTGTTTCATGTGGAGATGTGTTTATTTGCGAAGTTAATAAATTTATGGTGATTACACAAGTTGTAAAAAGCGGTTTTACTTGTGAGAGTCAGGATTTTGGAGTAAATTTGCAATATGAATCAGGAGAATCAGAACATATGGCACAAGCTCATCTGGAAGGACGTATGTCTGCGGTGGGTATAGGGCTTTGCCAATGCTCATGGAGGATTGGCATTAATGACGCCTTGGCAGTCATCGGTGTTGATGGTCTTCATCAACAGATTGAGGATTTGCCAACAAGATTATCAACGATACAGGCGTATTCCCGGAAACCAATCTCTTACTATAGATGGCAAGGATGTGATTGGGATTATCATTGAGCCATCAATGATGCCAATATCATATCGTGGAGTTTATTACTACCGTAGCGGAGCTACTAAACAGGAACTTCGCGGAACTGCTCTTCATCAGTTTCTCTTGAAGAAGATGGGGCTTAACTGGGAGGATATGCCTTGCGATGGAACGTCTTTGGACGATATTGATGATAATGCCATCAATTATTTCTTGACTCACGCGATAGATGAGGGTCGATTAGAGCCTGAACGCCGTAATTCGACTAAAGAGGAAGTGCTTGCAAACTTGGGTCTCATCAAGGATGGCATACCGACTAATGGTGCAGTGTTATTGTTTGGCAAGTATCCTCAGCGTGTATTTGTCACTTCCAGTTTCAAGATAGGACGATTTGGTGTCGATGATTCCGATTTGTTGAATCAAGATATGATTTCGGGCAATCTCATACAGATGACTGACAAAATAATGCAGGTGCTGAGTGACAAATATCTTATTCGTCCGATTCATTACGATGGATTACAGCGTAAAGAGCCGTTGGAGATACCTCAGGATGCACTGCGTGAGATAATATTTAATAGTATTGTACACAAACTCCAGATTGGCACATGGAATCAGATGAGCATCTATGATGACTCCATTCAGTTGCGGAATGAGGGTGTTCTCCCCGAAGACTGCACCGTTGAAACTCTGATGAGCAAGCATATTTCAAATGCACGCAACCCCAAGATTGCACATGTATTCTTCCTCGCAGGGTTTATTGAGGCATGGGGGCGAGGTTACGAAAAGATTATGCGTGAATTTGATAAGGCAAATCTGAAGCATCCCACATTCAGGGAAGAACATGGCGGTGTCTCAGCCATTATTCCGCGTGAAATCTTCATGTCAATACGAGGAGGTCAGGGCTCTATGGGTGCTGATGATGCTAAAAATGATGCTAAAAATATAACAGAGCGGCAATCTGAGATTTTGGAACCAATATCCCAAAATCCCCATATTTCACTGGATGCCATAGCGGAAGCAATTGGTGTCAGTTCTCCAACCATAGATAGAGAAATCGCTAAAATGGTCAATCTCGTTAAACGTGTTGGACCTAAAAAAGGTGGCTATTGGGAGGTGATTGAATAACAATACACCTTGCATTTTCTGCATTATCTGTATTTTGAACGATGGCACAGATCAACGATTTCCTTTCGCATATTGACTTCGAGGCTATGCGCGAGTATTGCATGGCTAACGGCAAGACCGTTCGCTATGCAAAGGGAGATTGTTTTGCCGAAGTAGGTCGTGTCGGGAGATACGTTGGCCTCGTAAATTCGGGCTATTTCAAATATTGCGTACTGACATCAAAGGGCGATTATGCTGTCACGGGCTTCTCGTTTGCAGATGAATGTATTATGGATTTCCCCCGCTCATTTATCTTCAATAAGCCATACAAAATTACAATAATCGCAGGTTGTGACTCCGAGGTCACGCAGGTTCCATTACCCGCATTTCGTGATTTCATCACAAAGGATAATCCCGGTCTCATACCTCGCATGTCGGCAGTGGTCTTGGAAGAAGCGTATGGTCGTTATCTTCATCTCTATCAAAAATCGCCGACAGAGCGTTATCATGAACTTGTTGAAAAATATCCCGATGTATTGGAGCAAGTAACGCTTCGCGACATTGCCTCATATCTTCTCGTCACGCCAATTCATCTTAGCCGCATACGAAAAAAATAGGAAAAAAGGATTAAAGAACTCGACTCTAAACATTTGTTTAGAGTTTTCATTTTTATTCGCTGTAAATTTGCTGATTAAATCAGCGAAAGATGAATATACTTATTATAGGGGCGACCTCCGGAATTGGACATGAGTTGTGGAAGCATTATACCACGACAGGTAACACCGTTGCTATTACAGGACGACGGAATGAACTCCTGCAAAAACAGATTAAGGATAATCAGGACAATACTATTGCCTTTCAGTGTGATATTGCAGACTTGTCTTCATTTGATTGTATGCTGAAAACCGTAATGTCAAAATTCGGACATCTGGATTTGGCTATAATTTGTGCCGGAGTTGGAGAACTCAATCCTGAACTGGAATTATCAACTGAACTTGCAACCCTTTCAGTAAATGTGAATGGATGGACTAACGCGGTTGATTTAATTTACAAAATCTTTGAGAATCAAAAATCAGGGCATCTTGTTGCAATAACTTCCGTCGGTGGATTACAACCTACGCCGATAGCTCCGTCTTACAGCGCATCGAAAGCATTTCAGATAAACTATATCAAATCACTCCAACTGAAGTCTAAAGGAACATCTCTTGTCGTTACTGAAATTCGCCCCGGACTTGTAAAGACACGAATGGCAAAGGGAGACGGACTGTTTTGGGTAATGCCTTTGGATAGGGTCGTAAAGGAAATAGTAAAAGCAATCAACAAGAATAGAAGGCTTAAAATTGTTACCACTCGTTGGCGTATCATCAACTTTTTGCTTAAGCATTTTGTGTGAGTCGGAAACCGATTGGTTTTCGATTATTTTCATAAATCGGCAGTTGTCAGGATATAACGGTGAGTTTTATGCGTGCAAACCGCCCTAATGTCAAATATTCTTATTAACTTTGTGATAGGCATTTATGCCGATTCAACAGCAATGTCTCCCGACCGATCAAAAATAATTGGCATCTCTCGTCATCGTCTCTCCACCGATGGCGATGGTGTAACCACGCTTGTCGCTTTCCTCGGCTGTCCGTTCCGCTGCCGCAACTGCGTGAACCTGCAATATTATTTTCCGGGAAGGTGGGTTGCAAGATGAAGCTCATATGGTACATAATTGGTCTTGCCTGTTTTCTAATCTCTGCAATAGCAAGAATGGCTAACTCTGTTTCTGATGTGCTGGTCGCTGTCGGCATTATCGCAGCGATTGGCACTCTGATTTGGCTGTATGAACAAGGTTATATAAAAATCAATTATCGAGTTAAGGAGATAGTTAAAGCCATTTTCAAGTGGGTTATCATTATCGCAGGCATTTTATATATTGTCAGTTTGATATGCTTTATCGGATATAAAGCTATCGGAGGAGACGACTATGTTGGCTTGATCGTCATAACCTTGGCGGGAGGAATATTTGGCGTGTCGTATTACCTGACACGTTGGCGCAGATGGTGGATTAAATTCCCGAGAACATTTCTTCGGAAAGATGAGATGCGCGCTCTTGACTTGAAGATTGGGGCTGACAGTTATGAAGAATATGATTACAGTAGCGGTTCCAGATACTGCCTCTGTCCGAAAGAAGGCGTATTTATAGGAACCACTCGCATATTCATATCACCTGATACTCTCGATGATTCCATGAATAAACGGTTAAGGAGATTTGACTATATGCTTCGGGAAAGTGGCATCGAGAACACACTCAACGTAGATTACTCCGATGGTTGTATTTATGCGGACGTGTCGGTAACAGTAGATTGCCGACGAATGAATGTTGAAAAACAGACACTCTTTCGTAATGCGTTTATCTACCTTCAAGACAGTAATTATCAGGGCGATTATTTTGGAAAATATGTTGGCGAATACGGAACGATACTATTTCAATCAACAGCCATAAATGTAATACGTGCAGTACGGATAGAACCTCGTGAAGAATATTATATTTATCCCGACAATGGTTTTCAATCGGAAGATGCGTATCTATTTATTGAATACTATCCGGACTGGACTAACGGTGAATACACACTCATAGCTGAAAAAGAGTTTTTCAGTCGATGGCGCAAGCGTACAGAATTTGATAATAAAGATCAAGCATATACCGATTTTGATGTATCTTCAACCGCCTATTTTGCTGCGATTGAAAATGGAGATAAAAAGGAGCAAAAATACAGTCGGGAAGACATAGAGAAGGCGGCTTTATGGTTAATCCGATACGATGAAGTTGATTATATTAAAGAATTGCTGTCAAATCCACATGATGAAACAGAATATTGAGCTGCCCGCTTTTTTCACGATGTCATTCCTGAACTTGCTGAAGCTACGGCTCAAACCCTTGTGGATAACTGCGACAAGCCGGTAATAGCAGCAAACGCCAAACGACTGTTGGCTCTGTGGAGAAAGGACAAACAAAGGAAAGGAGGTAAGCCATGAAAAATAAAATGCTGTATGTCTTTGGTATAGTTTGCAATGTGTCATTGCTTGCATATTCATTATTTCTCTTTGTCGGGATTATTGATGGCTGGATGCTGGCAGAAGTCTATTTAATGACACCCAGCGCACGGATAGCTATTTTTATAATGATGATTGGAACGATGGCTTTATTATTTGCTAATTTGAATATATGCAAACGGAGATACAAAGGCCGTGGGTATTCAACCTTACTGGCATGGAATATATTTATTAATCCAATAGTTTCAATAAGTTATCTGAAAGGAGTTTGGCTTCTGAATGGAGCAAACAACAAATATAAACTAAGGGTATATAAAGGTTGTATCTATGCCAACTATGGTTTCATCATGTACTTTGTTGGGTTGATAATCGTTAGCTTAATATCCAACGAAGCCGGCAATTTACTGGCAGCACAAAATTGGATATGGTTTATATTTGGAGTGCCGACGCTTTATCTATATCAAGAAAATATGTCAGTTTGCATCGCGCATGATACGTTTCCCCGAATGTTGGCACTGATATTCGGATTGATATTCTATAATCCGTTTTATTCAAATCGTGTCTTGAAAAACAAGTGGATATGAAGTTAAATGCAGAATAAGGTATGAATAAACGATATAACTCCAAGTATCTAATCATAGTCTTGTCAGGAATAATGTGGTTTGTTTCATTCGCAATATTATTCATCGGAGGAACGGTTATGCAAAACAGGATTGCTTTGGCTATAAACATCGTTTTGATTGTATTACAGATATTGAATGTTTATCGGGCATTTTTTGTTGTCAATCAGAAAGATGCCGCTATTGTGCTTGGCGTTTGTCTTTTATTTATACTCATGTTGATGTGGGCTACGTATATGTGGGGTTGGAGCTATACGGTTAAGGCATTAACTATCGGATTTGAATAGCATGAAGGAGAAGACGATAAACAATATTATACAAGCATGGTGGAAAGTATAAGCAGCTAATCATATAAAAATGCAGCCCGCTCCCGGCGTGATGTCG
>CAIGRU010000033.1_pt1 | contig 112796 bp, 98 predicted proteins | sample 7351341 | NCBI WGS metagenome assembly CAIGRU01
GAGGGCATCCTGCCCTCGTATCCCCCCACCAACAAACCGGAGCGAGGGCATCTTGCCCTCGTATTCCCCCAACCAAAGAACCAACTAAACAAGAGGGCAAGATGCCCTCTCTCCAACACTACCTACACTTTTACGCAATCGCCATCAAAAACAATAAAAATCACAATATCTATTTCTAAAAACCGCATAATAATCATCAATTTTAAAACATAGACATATTTTATCCGTTATTCTATTGACATCTGCCTTAAAATTATCTATATTTGCATACGTTCCATTTGGAACACCATTTTATGTGGTTAATATGATACAGGAATTCAAAATCAAAAACTACCTGTCGTTTCGCGATGAAGCCGTACTAAGCTTTGAGACTACAAACGATAAGGCAATCGAAGAACCGTATGTCGTAGAAGTAGCACCCGGAGTTAAGCTTCTTCGATTTGGACTTGTATATGGATCCAATGCCAGTGGAAAATCAAACCTTATCTCGGCACTTGATTTCATCAGGGTGTTTTGGTTTAAAAAAAAGGAGGACATTGATGAGGAAACAGATACAATCCCATTCCTTTTAGATACGGACACGCCCGATGAACCATCAGAATTCGAACTAACATTCTATGTCGGCGAAACAAAATATCGCTACAATCTATCTTTAACTGAGAATGTTGTATCCCACGAAAGTTTATATTATTACAAAACCACACAACCCATACGCCTGTTCACACGCAAGATTAACAACAGGCAGTCGGAAATAGACTTCGGTCCATCCGTAAAAATAAGCAAGGCGGTAAAGGATGAAATAGCTGTCAAATGCTTCCCGAACATGTCCTTTTTCGCAGCACGCAACCAGGTCAATTGCTCATTACCTGAGATTGACAATGCACGCGACTGGATGCGAAAAGGAATAATGCCGGTCATCGAACCTAAGATTGAAATGTTCAGATATGCCGGAAACAAGATGAGCACAGATTCCAGTTTAAAGAATTACATTCTTAAATTCATCCATCGGGCTGACTTCAACATAACAGACGTACAAACCGAAAAGAAACAAATAACCTTGTCAAGTGATGAGATTGAAGCCATAAACAGTAATGACAATATCCCAATCTCCGCGAAAAAAAGGTTAATGGACAAAGGTTTCCTTGAAAGTATAAAAACCGACTTTGAGACTACCGTAACCAACAAACGTGGTGTGGAAAAATACATTTTACCCAAATCATTGCAAAGTGCAGGAACTACCCGTACGTTTGGACTCGAAGCCGCCATATATGAAGCTTTGAACAACGGGCGATTCCTGCCCATAGACGAAATCGAATCGTCGTTACATCCCGAATTGTTAGAGTTCATCTTGGAAGAATTTCTTAACACCCCGGGACGCAGCCAACTTTTTGCCACTACGCATTACGATCCCTTACTTAACACTATTGACACTCTGATACGTAAGGACTCTGTATGGTTTACCGAAAAGGAGCCTGACGGAAACTCCAGACTATATTCTTTAGTAGAGTTTAAAGAGTTGGGGAAAATAAATTCTTTCCAACGGTCATACCGCAATGGAGCTTTCGGCGCATTACCCATAATCAAAGGTTGACGCATCATGGCACGCAAGATTAACTCAAAATTCCAAAGAACCGTTCCCTATACCATAGTTGGAGCCGGTAAAACGGAGCGATTCTACTTTTCTCATCTACGGGACATCTACAACCTGAAAGTCTTTATAAAGTCACGCTTCTTCGGGAATGAGAACTTTCCAACGCTCGAAAAACGCATTGACAGCATACTAAAAGACGAGGGAAAAGTTATTGCGGTATTTGACATCGACGTATCGTCTTGCGACCCCAATGTCATGGAACAATACCGCTCGTTTGCCAAGAAATATGCCGGAAACAAGAACGTCATCCTATGCCCCAGCCTGCCATCAATTGAGTATTGGTTCCTACTGCATTACCTACAGACCACAAGGCATTACCCGTCATCAAAATCGGCAATGGATGCACTAAAATCCTATATCCCTGATTTCGATAAAAAAGAAGCGTTCTTACAAAATTCAAAATGGGTCGAGGAGATGTGCGCTGACCACAAACTGGCCTCCGCATATACCCGTTCAAAAACAGAGACGGAATTCATCCAATCGCACACCGACTTATGGAAAGCCATTGACGCAATGGACATTCCTGTTTAAAATCCCCCCTACCTCCTAAGATGCACATACGCGTTGACGCAGCCTACAAAGAGTGCGCCGCCGGCTATGTTGCCTAATGTGGCGGGCACGAGGTTTGCCGCCACAAACTGCTGCACGGTCACATCGGCACCTTCGAGCATACCGGTGGGTATGAAAAACATATTGGCTATCGAGTGCTCGTAGCCGAGCACCACAAACGCCATCACCGGCAGGAAGCAGCCCGCCATCTTCTCTATGAGCGTATGGCCCGACAGGGCGAGCCACAGAGCAAGGCACACGCACCAGTTGGCACCTATACCCTTAACAAACACCGTAATCCACGGCATAGACACCTTGGCATGCGCCATCCCCACTATTGCCGAATGGTAAGGGTCGGCAGCCGTAAGACCCGCGCTGTACACCATCACGTAGGCAAATGCCAGCGCGCCTATAAAGTTGCCCAGATACACCATAATCCAATTCTTGACCACCGCCCATGCCCCATAATGGCGCTGCATGAAAGCGGGCACGAGCATGGCGTTGTTGCCGGTAAAAAGCTCCGCCCCGAGCACCACCACGAGTATCAGCCCTATCGGGAACATACAGCCGCTCAGCAACCGTTGCATCGACGGATTGGCGGCGGTGACCTCGGGGAAGCCGAACCCCACCACCAACGACAGCACACCGCCGAAGGCTATGAACGCTCCGGCTTGTATGGACTGTACCATCTGCTTGGTCCACGGCATTGACACTTTGGCGCGCCCCACATCCACGGTGGCGGCGGTGATTTCTTGCGGCGTACGAATTTTCATTGGCGGAAATTTTTGCACGAAGTTACAAAAATTTCCGCCAATTATCCTCACAGCGCACCAGCCATCGTCAGCCCGTGCCGTGATAACATCGTCAGTAATACAATATTATACCGCTCGACAGAGGGTTGAATTTAGGCTGACCCGCACCGCGGAGCACACTGTTGGGCGAATAGCGCACATACAGGTTCACTCCGCTCCATATCCGCACCAGACCTATGAAATCGACCGTAAAGCGGCGGTGACCTATGTGGTTGGTTTTCTGCTCGGCGCGGTCGCCGTCGACAGTCACCCATTTAGTCTTGAGACTCGCGTGGCTATTGTAGTTGAACACCGCGCCGGCACCCACCAGAAACTTGTAGCCGAACAGTTTGAACGGCAGATTCTGTTGCCATATCACCGGTATGCCCATGCTGAACACCTTCAGACGCGAACCCTTGGCGGTGGCACCCTCAGGATAGGGTGCGAGCGCCACTCCGCCGTCGCCCGAGGGCAGGAAGCGGGCGTCGGATATAGATATGCGGTAGTTGCGCCAGTCAAGTCCGAAACCTATCGACAGGTGGCTCGACTTCCACGGCATACGGTACTTGACGGCAATCATGTTGAGCCACGAGATTTCTAACGACTTACCCATCTCCACACCCATACCCTCGGGCTGACCGCACGCATTCACCCATCCTATACCGGGACCGCCTACCGTAAGATCCCAATTTGACGACCGCCCCTTATCCAAAGGCAACGTCAAAGCCGAGCGCCATTTCTTTGCCTTCACCGTTACCGGCTTGTCGAATTTGTCGGTATACACCATACGGTTGGCATCGGGCATAGTGTCCGAGACTACCGTCACATCGAAACCGCCGGGATTCTCGGTTATCACCGCCGATGCCGGATTTTCCACATACAGCACCGTATCTACCTTCTCCTGGGCAACTACGGCATGTGCCGCGCCCGATATAATCATTGCAAGTAATATCTGTTTCATAATCTCCGTGTTTAAAAAGCTACCGACAATCCTACCGACACCGTCCTGTACTGCGGACCGTACGCACGTTTGAACGCTGTGACGGGCGACCAGCGCACATACACCCCGGCATTGCCCACCGAACCCACCGTAAAGAGCACATCGGGAGTGAGCAACCGCTGATGCAACCCCTTGAATTTCTTGGTGTACGTCACATCATCCACACTGTACTTGCGCGATGCGGTGGTGTAAAAATTGATATTTGCTACTACTCCTATGGAGAAGCCGAACGTGCGGTGTAGCCGCAGAGTGTACATCACCGGCACATGCAACGCCCACGACTCTATGTGCGACGACACATCCGACGCATCGTCGGGAGCGGCGGTCAGCAACAGCGCATCGCCATCCTTGTCCACCACCGTACGGTCACCTATGCTCAGGTTGCGGTAACCCAATCCAAGCCCTATGTTTATATCGTGTGCACCCCGGCGGTAGCTGTAACCCAACACCTCGGTCACACCCGCCTCCCACGACGTGTTCATGGCACCGGGAGCGTCAACCGGTATGACAGCGCCGCCATAAATCCCGCGGAACGCGCACACCTCATCCACACCCTTGCCGCTGGCTGACTTATTGTTGGAAAACGGGAAGTTGAATGACAGTTCGTCACCCTCATCTGCCAACGAATCGGGAGTCACCGTGTACCGGTAGTTGAACCGTTCATCATATTTGGAACCGGATATGGACACCGTAGTGGTCTCGCCCGACTTGGTGACCATCACGGTACGCGGTGCGCGCACCTCCACCACAGTGTCGGCAGGAATCTGCGCTACCGCACTGCCGGCTACCGCCGCACAGCACACAATCATTGCAATACTCTTGATTTTCATCTTATTATATTCTTGATTCATTAATTCTTACCATTCTTGCCTATGAGTCTCTTCACATCATCCATCGACGCCCTCCCCTCGAGATACAGCAGCATTATCTTATCGCCGCCCGACTTGAGATGCGTGTTCAGATAAAGTATGTACCGGTTCAGCCCGCCCCGTGCCGGCAAGGAGTAGAAGCCGTAGTACAGATGCCCCGCGGCATACCGCACCTCCTTGTTCACGGCTTTGGCTCCGTCGCGCGCCACCATAGCCTCCAGCTCGCCGGCAAGCTCGGGATGGTTCTTCACCGTGATGCCGTGGTACAGCGACAGGCTCACATCGCGCAGATTCTTGCGCGTAAGTACCGTCTCGGTGGCGTCAGGCATATCGCGATACTTCGGTGCAAACGCACCGGCTATGTTCAGCCCATCCTGCGCCTGAAGCGCGAGTGCCGACATCAGGCAGCACAGCGCCGTTACTATCAGTCTGTTAATATTGGTCAGTGACATATATCCTATATATTTTTTTAATCCTAATTCCACATTGCCGATATCTCCTGAAGCTCCGACGATATCTGCTGTTCCGTATCCGATGCCGCAGCACCGAAGGCATCAAGGTCTGAATCCACCATCGACAGCACACGGTGAGTATCGGTTATCCGGCATCCGCCCTCGTACATAAGTACATTTCCGTCCGACGGGCGTGTGAGCATAGTGGCAAACACCGTTACTGCAACCGCCACCGATGCGGCAACACCTACGGCGGGGAGCATGCTGTGTCTCCGCCGCGACGCTGTCGACCGCTTTCCACGCAGGGCAAAACCCATCACGGCGCGGGCTTCATCAAGCTCCGTGCCGGTGAGTCTCATATCGGCGAGCAGCACACGCAGGCGGCGTTCTTCAGCCAGCGATGTCGCACCGTCGAAATATTTTTCAACCAGTGCCAACGCTTCATCTCTGTCGGCGGATAGTGTTGTGGTCATGATTCTATTCATTGTCTGTATATATTTTAAGGAGTGAGTTTTTTAGTTAGGTACGACTCTCGCGGTAACATTCCCTTACCGTGCGGCGGGCGCGGCTCAGTATTATCCTGACATTGGACTCGGTGAGATTCATCTCCGATGCTATGGCGCCCATATCATAGCCATAACGGTCGCGCAGGAACAGCACACGTGCATCACGGGCGGAAAGACGACTTTCGATTATCCGCTCCACCTTACGGTAGAGGGCGTCATCCACGGATGAATCCTCATCGCCACCGGCGATATCGTCGGGCAGCTCCGAAAACGGCACCGAATCATGGCGCCGCCGGCGCAGGGTATCTATGGCGGCATTGCGCACCGCCACCACTGCAGCCCCTTCGGCGTGACTCTCGCTCCGGATTTCATCCCTGTGACCCCACAGACGGCAGAAGGCATCCTGAAGCACATCGGCGGCATCGTCGTCGACCGACAGCATACGCCTTACCGAAGCAAAAAGCCGCGGGCGCAAACGCACAAAAACCGATGTCAGCAAGTCGTCCCTCATTTATCAGTGGTTTTACACAAAGATATACGCGCGCACACACGTTTTGCAACAGATTGCACCGTTTTTTATGAAAAAAATTATGCGGTGCGCCGCATTCCGCAGCACACCGCATTGATAATTAAAACCTTATATGCGTTTATTTCTTGTCTTTAATTTTTTCAAGCTGACGCTCTATAGCTTCAAGTGCCAGATCCACGGCCTCCTCGAAAGTATCGGCAACCTTGGTGGCAACCTGCTCACCGTCGTGCGGCACAATCACCTTGATACGAGCCTCCTTATTCATCGAGGTTTCGGGTTTCACTACTGTGAGTACAGCTTCAATATAATCTATAGCCGGGAAACGGCGGGTCAGTTTTTCAGCTTTCTTATTGATGAACGACGATAATTTCTCGCTGGCATCGAAATGGATGGCTTGAATTCTTACTTCCATAGTTATCCTCCTTTTTTTTGTGCACGGGGGTGTGCGAGTTGATAATTTTGTTTGAGATCTCTATAAGATATATGTGTATATACCTGAGTTGTAGCAAGTGACTGGTGCCCCAACAGCTGCTGCACCGACGTAAGGTCGGCACCGTTGTTGAGCATATCGGTGGCAAACGAATGCCGCAGCACGTGCGGACTCTTCCTCGCGGCATGCACCGTACCATCCATGGCATCATGGACTATATTGTACACCAATTTCCGGTACATAGGCATACCTGTCGGACGCACGAAAAATGCGTCAGGTGCCGGTGGCTGTATCAAATCGTCGCGCAATTGGCGGTACAAGGTTATCATATCTGCGAGTTCTGCCCCGAAAGGCACTATTCTGTCTTTATTACGCTTTCCGTGCACTTTTAGTTCACCCTTCACTGCGTCCACATTGCAGTCCCGCAGATCCACCAATTCCGAGCAACGTATGCCCGTGGTGTAGAACATATCCAGTATCAATCGGTTACGCACCTGTTCGAAATCATCGTCAGGGATATCGCCGCTAAGCAATTCGGCGGTCTCCGACGCGCGCACATACACCGGCAGATCCTGACCCACCTTAGGCACCACTATATCCTCGGCAGGGTTCACGGCAAGTCCGTGACGCTTCATCAGAAACTTGAAGAATGCGCGCAGCGACTGCACCTTGCGGCGTATGGTACGCGGCGTGGCGCCACGGCGCGCCACATCAGCTATCCACAGGCGCAGGTCCGACGCCGATGTCGTGAGCGGGGCAAGCTCATACTTGCCCTGCGACGTGGCAAAGTCGCTCCACTGAAGCAAATCCACCCTATATGCCGATACGGTATTGACCGACAGATTCAGCTCATGGCTCATGTATCGCAGAAATTCCTGTATCATGATGGCACTCGAATTTATGGTTATGCTTCCAAGCGCAATTTAATTCTTATATTCGACAATAGCAAACCTTACGGCAATCTTTTTCACCCACCCGCACAAAAAATCAACAAAAAATCCCACGCCGGCATATTGCCTGACGTGGGATTATATCACTCAAGCCCTTATTTACTCCAGGGCTTCCGTAACAGCACGTCCGGTCCACGGCTGCGGAGGTGTGACACCGAGCAGAGAAGCTATGGTAGGCGCCACGTCAAACTGCATCACGGCACTTTTCAGCTCGCCCACATTCTTTATTCCGGGGCCGGCCATCACGAGCGGAGTCTCCATCTCCATCAGCGACTTGCCGCCATGAACGCAGCCCACGCCACCATGATCAGATGTTACTATGAACACCGTATCGTCGTAGATGCCCGCACGCTTGGTAGCTTCAATAATCTCGCCCAGACGAGCGTCCACGTATGTGAGTATGTCATAGTATTCCGGCGTGTCATGACCTGCGGCATGACCCACATGGTCGGGATTGTCATAAGTCACCGCAAGCAGCAACGGACGCGCCGACATTATATAATCGACAGCGGCGGCGGTAACCGCGCGGGAGTCATTGTTCTCCCCCGAAGGCACATGACGGTGATGGCTCAGCGCGAGCGTATCCACAAGATAAGCTATGCCTTCCCACTCATGTATCACCCCGGTCGCAGCTTCCGGTTTCTGCTCGCGCACTATGGTGAAGATAGTCGGGAAAATACCGTGTTCCGACAGTGCTATCGACGGTATCTCGGGAGTGCGGCTGCCCCATTCGGTATATCCGTGGCCTTCCGTACCCACACCCATGAATATCGATGCCCAGTTTATGGCACTGCTCGAAGGCAGCACCGAACGTTTCTTCATGGTCCACGCTCCCGCATCCATCAACGATTTTACATTGGGCATATCGGCTTTGGGCATACTATAAGCACCCCAGCCGTCAAAACCCACAAACACCACATGCTTGGGCTGCTTGGCCTCAAGCACAGACACATTCAGCAGCAATACTGCCAAAAGTCCCACCAACTTGTTAAGTTTCATAATTCTTATAAAGTAAAAGGTTCCATTAGTCTACAAACAGACAATCCATCTTTCGTTGTACAACGAAAGAGAACCCGATACTATATCGGATTCTCCTCTATGGAGTTCAAATAAAAATCAGTGGCGGAGGATTCCTATTATTCCTCTACGGCACGGAGCTTCTGAACATAAACCGCCTTCATCATCTTCTTGCGGTTAGTTACCGAAGGCTTCTGGAAAGCCTGACGGCTGCGGAGTTCCTTTACGATGCCTGTTTTCTCAAATTTACGCTTGAATTTCTTCAGTGCGCGTTCGATGTTCTCGCCTTCTTTTACTTGTACGATAATCATTTTAATTGCGTTATGTTTTTTATTTAATTATTTGCTCAATTGCTTTTTGCGGGGCAAAATTACGTATTGTTTTTTACATCTCAAAACTTTTTTGCCCCATTTTCCACACTCGTCAAATAATTTAGGCGCAATTTTTTATTATATCCCATCCGTCACAGCCCTATCCTTACTCCTGCCTTCACAACACCTTGCACGCCATAGCCCGCTTCAGCAAACACTCCCACATGTTTTCCGAAATCATACTGCACACCGATGGGCGACACCTGGAACGCCATATTCGTCCTGTTGTACGAATCTTCCCAGCTCGGCGAAAAATATTCCACCAACGCGCCCACGCCCACATGCGAATACAGCAGCAATCCCCCGCGCACATACCACTCATAGCGCACATTTGCCATAAGTCCGTGCCACGTCACCTCGCCATACCGACCCTTGGAAGCATGGTCGGAATCTGCCGACGAATATGTATAGCTCAAACCTATCCACAGGTTCGGAGCGAAGCGGTGGTCTATGGTAGCGTTGACAGCACCCCATCCGTCCAACCCCGACCAGTCATTACGGTACACGCCCAGATGCCCCATAGCCGGCTCTGCCCCGTAACTGACACTGACCTCCGTATCCCGCGCACTGACCGCAACTATACCCGAAGCAGCACACAATAATAATATCAATAACTTTTTCATTTCATATCACATTAAAAAACATTCGCGGAAAATATCTCCACTACATCAGAAATAACAATCCACACAGCCCCATGGTTGATAGCTTAAGATTAACTATACCTATTTTTTTAAGTTTCAACATTATAGTATTCGTATTTTTTGTAATTTTGCAAACGTTCTCACGCCGACCGGGATTATTGCGGAGGTAATAATATCAGGCGGGAGGGCAACTTTTATAGTAAGCGTTTATCTCGACGTTTGTTCTTTGGCGGTCTGAAACTACCACTTTCAAAAAACCTAAGTCAAAGGACTGGCAACGATAGATGCTCATGGGTATGTATAATACCGTATGGTTTCTTGTCATGCACTCACACGCGTGATAAGAATCAATGTATATACGTATCGGCGTGAGGTCATCGTTGCCCGTTCCCACTTAGGAAGGGCTGTGGTAGGCCTCAGACTGCGGGACGGGCAACAGATAAGGCTCTCACGCTTTCATTTTTTAACACGTATCCGTATAGTGAGCCGGGGTACCATTAATAGGTCTATCACTATGACTTGCAAACAAAAACATCCACCAGGATGCTCCGGACCAGGCAATTGTTGCAGCCCCCATCAAAGCGGATACACCTACAGCGTCAACCACGCTCCGCTCCGAACACTGCACGACCAGGTATTTGGCTCTACAGAAGGTCGTATATTCTCCCATCAACGCCGGTTAGGAGCGAAACTGCTCGAGAAAGTCTACGAGCATCTTAAAAACGCCGGATTCGACGAGTCAGGCAAATTCCATAAAAATGGAATCAGACACACATTCGGCGACTTCGACGAACTCCATTCCGAGATAGAAAAGAACATAAGGTCAATAAATCGGGTAGGAGACCTTGCCATATACGACATTTCCGTCAGAATAGGTCAACATCAGATACCGCCAATACTTCCACACCAAGTCTACATACATGCCGGCACAAAAACCGGAGCTGAAAAAGCACTGAAACGGCCGATAAACCAGGAGCAACTCCCGGTAAGCGCATTTGCCGACATACCCGCCCTGAACGGAATGAACGCTCTCGAAATCGAGGATTACCTCTGTATAAATAAAGATTTATTCGAATAATTGATTAATGTAACGCACACAAAACCATATTATAGACATGAACCAATCCTACGCAACTCATATCAGGCGATTTGCCGCATTCGCATTCCTGCTTACTCTCTCCACCGCCGTAAAAGCCATCGCCGAAATCCCCCAAATATATGTAGACAGCATATATTACACCATCGACACCCTGAAGCTGGAAGCTACCGTAACCCATGAGGTAAGCTCGAGCTCAAACCCAGCATATTATAGTCCGCTACCAAATCACATCATCATTCCTGACACCATATCTTATCAAGGAAAGGAATATACCGTTACTGCAATTGATTCATACGCATTTTTCAATTGCACTTCCATACAATCAGTCACCATCCCCGCTACAGTCAATTACATATACAGTCGCGCATTAGGAGGATGCACGGCTCTAAAAAAGCTTATATTTGAGGATAGCGACAGTAAAATCTCAATCACAACCGAAAAAACCAGTGCAACAGGAATCGACCAAAAGCCATTTAATTTGAGTAACCTCGAAGAGGTATATATTGGCAGAAACATTGCATACAATAAATTACCCTACTCCAATGTCGGAGAGTTCCCCGATAATGTTGCCTCCTACGACTACTCAATGTTTTATGGTGCAACAAAGCTTGCGAATGTAACCATAGGACCAAAATGCACAAAGATATTGGACTATCTCTTCTATAATCTACCGAATCTAACATTGATATCAATGCCCAATGTAAAGGATATAGGTAGCTATGCGTTTCAGGGATGCTCGAAATTAGCGTCCGTTAAGTTCAACGAAGGACTTGACTCCATAGGCAACAATGCTTTCGCCAATTGCGCTGCAATTACACGACTCAGTCTGCCGGAGTCATTGCAAAAAATAGGCAATAACGCTTTTGCTTCATGCAGCAGTATCACAGAAGTCTCCATAGGAAACTCCCTTAAAGAAATAGGCCGGGCAGGATTTCAAAACTGCACATCGCTCACGGCAATAATATTACCGAACAAATTCTCTACCATGGGGGAATACGCATTCGATGGATGCAGCCGTCTAACCGTAGCTCAATTAAGCGACTCCATCACGACTATTCCGGCTTATGCATTCCGCAACTGCACTTCACTGGCTGATATTATTTTCCCGGCTTCCGTGACATCCGTTGGCAACTATGCGTTTTACAACGATTACGGAATTGCACTTTGCCGTCTTAACGAGGGCTTGAAGACCATCGGTGCATCGGTATTCTATGGCTGCTCGGGACTAAGCAGAATGGAAATTCCTGGAACCGTAACTTACATGGGAGAGAGCAGCTTCACCCGATGTTCATCTCTGACCTATTTAATTTTCAAATATGGCGAAGAAGAACTCAGAATTAACACCGGAGATTATTCTCATTATTATTTTCAAAGCTGCCCTATACGGTTCCTCACACTGAACCGAAATATCACTTATAACTCAAGTACAACCGGTGCCTATCCCTCCGGCAACGAAGCAAATACAAACGCCAGCGGTCCATTCACTCAAATGTCAAGCATAATCAACGTAACGCTTGGAGATAACGTAACTTTCCTGTACCACAATTTATTCAACGGATGTACAGGCATAAAGAAACTTACATTGCCGCCGAATCTTAAGAAAATATATCTATGCGCGTTAGCCAACTGCTCGGGTCTTCAGGAACTGGTCTTCCCTAAAAGTTTGGAGCTTCTGGACAATTATGCCTGTTATGGAGATTCTGCATTGGTTTCCGTAACATTTGAAGAAGCTGAAAATGAAGAATTGGAAATGCCTATCGGTCGACAGACTTTTATGAATTGTATATCATTGAAATCAATAACCATTCCCGGAAAAGCCACAGAAATAGGACGAAAATGTTTTAAAAACGCACGCTCTCTTAAAGAACTCACTTTCAGGGATTCCAAGAAACCAATATCTTTGAACAATGTAGAGTCAAATCCATTGTTCAAAGATTGTCCATTGACACGATTATATATCGGGCGCAACATCAATTATAGTATTACCAATTACAATATTTCTCCGTTTAGCAAGCAAACAGGCCTTACCGATGTCGAATTCTCACTTGCAGGCACAGTTACATCCTGTGGCGAATATTTTCTTCAAGGGGCCAGTGCCTGCGACTCTCTGTATCTCCCTGAAAGCATCACTGAATTAGGCAAATGTGCATTTGCCGACATGACCTCGCTAAAACATGTCAACATACCCAAAGGCGTAAAAGTGCTATGTGAGAGTTTGTTTAGCAATGACGGTCTTATTTCTTCAATTGCCATTCCCGGTGCAACCACAACAATTGAGAAATATGTATTCGACAAATGCGTATCACTCAGGGACGTAAGCTTCGAAGATTCCGCGGCTCCCATTTCTGTGGGTTATGGACTCAGCAAAAGCAAACACTACAGTCTTTTTGGATATTCGCCACTAAGAAAGCTGTACATAGGACGCGACATTTATTATACACCACCGACAATGGCAACAGGAGGATATTCTCCATTTTATGGACAGACGGAACTCTCGGATGTCACATTCTCACAAAACGGAACGGTGACCTATTGCGGTGACAACCTGCTCAATGGCGCCATCAGTTGCACGGAGCTAAAACTTCCGGAAAGCCTGACTACTATAGGAGCCAGCGCTTTTTATGACATGATTAGCCTCGAAAATATTGTAATTCCGGACAAAGTCACAAAAGTTGGCAGATATGCATTCGCAAATGACTCAACCATGACTTCCGTGATATTGTCAAAATCATGTCCCGTTATAGACGAAGGTGTATTCCTTGAATGCAAATCCATTAGCGAGATAATCATACCGCAAGTAGTAGACTCAATAAAAGACATCGCATTTAGTGGTTGTAAGTCTTTATCCACTGTAATTTTCAACGATGGCAAAAAATTAGTGAGCACAGGAAAGGGAAGCAACGATAATTATGGTACTTTCTATGGCTGCCCGGTGGAAACACTTCACGTTGGTCGCCAGGTAAGCTATCTCCGGAGCCCGTTCAATAACATTCCCGAGCTGAAGAACCTCACATTCGGACCCGACGTGCCCTTGGTAGGAGTGAACATGTTCCAAAACACGGGTCTCGAGGAGGTGTATCTTCCTGACAATATCGAATCAATAGGGAAATACGGATTCTACAATTGCCAATTGCTGAGATCCGTAAGATTCGGTAACGAGACCTATCAAGTAGGCGACTATGGATTCTCACGATGTGTATCTCTTGACAATGTATCATTTCCTGAAAGTATGTCTTCTATCGCCGACAACAGTTTCTCGTTCTGTACATCTCTCAAGAATCTTGACCTCGGCAAATCACTAAAGATTATCGGCCCCGCGGCATTCCAAAACGATAGCCTGATCAGCCACATAGAAATTCCCGAGACGTTATATGGATTGGGCGTTTCAGCATTTGCCGGATGCGTATCCCTCCCGTATGTCGAAGTGAGAGGTGTAAGTTCTGTAGGCAAACAGGCATTCCAGGGATGCACTGGATTGAAATGGATATCTTTGAGTGACAAAACCACCTCTTTAGGTGAAAATTCATTTAATGAATGTTCGGGAATCGAATATGTAAAATCTTATGCAGAATACCCTCCCGAGGGACTTGTCAATTTCCCGGAGGAGGTAGTAGCCAACGGAACATTATATGTACCGGAATTTTCCGTGGACTATTACAAATATTCTCCCACATGGGAAAACTGGTTCGACATAAGACCAATTGGTGAATTCTCCGGAATCGGATCCGTAACCGACGATAACACATTTGACATAACCATCAACGGAAACAATGTGGATTTGACAAATCTGCCTGACAACGCACATTGCGTAATTTACGATTTCAAGGGTCAAATCATAAAATCGTTTACCGCCACCGGAAACTATTCAGGACATATAACCCTTGCTCCGGGATTCTACATCATATCTGTCAACTCCAACGCCAGAAAAATAATGATTCGATAAACGAAACATATTATAATTCAGCCGGCCATTCTCAATCATAGCAGATGGCCGGCTGCTTTTTATTATATTAAGCGTAAAAGTTCTTGAGCGTATATAAAATTTCATTATATTTGTTGCATCCAAAAAAACAACACAATCCTTTATATAACATGAATAAATATCCCAAAATCGGTATCCGACCCACCATTGACGGTCGTCAGGGTGGTGTTCGCGAAAGCCTTGAAGAAAAAACCATGAATCTTGCCAAAGCAGTGGCAAAACTTATTTCCGACAATCTCAAAAACCCCGACGGTACTCCCGTAGAGTGTGTGATAGCCGACTCAACGATAGGACGTGTGGCTGAAAGCGCTGCATGTGCCGAAAAGTTTGAGCGCGAAGGCGTAGGTGCCACCATATCCGTGACATCTTGCTGGTGCTACGGTTCGGAAACCATGGACATGAACCCCTATTGGCCCAAGGCAGTATGGGGATTCAACGGCACTGAACGCCCCGGTGCCGTATATCTTGCCGCCGTATTGGCAGCACACGCACAGAAAGGTCTGCCCGCATTCGGCATTTACGGACATGACGTGCAGGACCTTGACGACAACACCATTCCCGCCGATGTAGCTGAAAAGCTGTTGCGATTCGCACGTGCAGCCATGGCTGTAGCCAACATGCGTGGCAAGAGCTACCTCTCCATCGGCTCGATGTGCATGGGTATCGCCGGCTCCATCGTTGACCCCAATTTCTTCCAGGAATACCTTGGAATGCGCAATGAAAGCGTCGACGAGACTGAGATACTCCGCCGCATGGACGAAGGCATATACGACCCCGTGGAATACGCCAAAGCCATGGCATGGACCGAAAAGAACTGCAAGTGCAACGAAGGCGAGGACTTCAAGAACCGCCCCGAAAAGCGTAAAACCCGCGAGCAGAAAGATGCAGACTGGGAGTTTGTAGTGAAGATGGCTCTCATAATCCGCGACCTCATGACCGGCAATCCCCGGTTGAAGGAACTTGGATTCAAGGAAGAAGCCCTCGGTCACAACGCCATAGCCGCCGGATTCCAAGGTCAGCGTCAATGGACCGACTGGAAGCCCAACGGTGACTTTGCCGAAGCCATCATGAACACATCGTTTGACTGGAACGGCATACGCGAGGCGTTCGTACTCGCCACCGAAAACGATGCCTGCAACGGCGTGGCAATGCTGTTCGGACACCTGCTTACAGGTTGCGGTCAGATGTTCTCCGACGTACGTACATACTGGAGCCCCGAAGCTGTGAAGCGTGTCACTGGCAAAGAACTTACCGGACGTGCCGCAGGCGGTATAATACACCTCATCAACTCCGGCGCCACTACTCTTGATGCCACTGGACAAAGCGTAAACGTACAAGGCGAACCCTGCATGAAGCCCTCTTGGGAAATGACCGACGCCGATATGGACGCATGTCTCAAGGCTACTACCTGGTATCCTGCCGACCGCGATTACTTCCGCGGAGGTGGCTTCTCATCCAACTTCCTTACCAAAGGCGGTATGCCAGTGACCATGATGCGCCTGAACCTTGTGAAAGGTCTTGGTCCGGTACTCCAGATTGCCGAAGGATGGACCGTGGATGTCGACCCCGAGATAAACAAGATTCTCGACATGCGCACTGACCCCACCTGGCCTACCACATGGTTTGTACCCCGTCTTTGCGACAAGCCCGCATTCAAGGATGTGTACTCAGTAATGAACAACTGGGGCGCCAACCACGGAGCCATCAGCTATGGACACATAGGCAAGGACCTGATAACCCTCGCATCCATGCTGCGTATTCCGGTATGCATGCACAATGTCGACGACAACGAGCTCTTCCGTCCCGCCGCATGGAACGCCTTCGGCATGGACAAGGAAGGCTCCGACTACCGCGCTTGCAAGAATTACGGTCCCATCTATAAATAATCAATCGAAATGGCTACATACAAGCAAATTGAAGAATTCGTAAGACAGGCTCGCCGGGTAGGCGACGCCGGTCTTACAATATGCAGCAGCGGCAACCTGTCATGGCGTCTGCCCGACGGTGAGGTGCTGCTGTCAGGCACCGGCTCATGGGTGCCAGAACTCACTGCCGACCGCGTGTCGGTGTGCCGTCTCGAATCAGGCGAGATACTCAACGGCGTGCGCCCATCCATGGAAAGCACTTTCCACATGGGCGTGATGCGTCGCCGCCCCGACGTGAACGTGGTGCTGCACTTCCAAAGCCCATACGCCACAGCCGTGGCATGTATGGACAACCGCCCCACCAATTTCAATTTCACAGCCGAGATGGCGCTTCACGTAGGCGAGGAAATACCTATGATACCCTACTTCCGCCCCGGTTCGCCGCAACTGGCAGAACACGTGATTGAAGCCATGGCAGAACACAATTCGGTGATGCTGCTCAAGCATGGACAGGTGGTGTGTGGCAAGGACTTCGACCAGGCATTCGAACGCGCCATGTTCTTCGAGATGGGATGCCGTATAGCCGTGCTCAACGGCAACAACGTCGACCCATTGACACGCAATGAAATCGATGACCTCGAATCGTACTTTTTAGGCAAAGAAGGAAAATGAGACATGCCTATATAGCAGTGGACTTCGGCGGTGGAAGCGGCAGGGTTATTGCCGGTTCCATCGACCGTGGTCAACTGACACTTACCGAAATACACCGATTTCCCAACCGCCAGATTCAGATGGGCGGACACACCTACTGGGACTTTCTCGCCTTGTTCGGTGAAATGACCACCGGTCTTCGCAAAGCCGTGGAATCAGGCTACCGTATAGTGAGCATAGGTATCGACACTTGGGGCGTGGACTTCGGATTCATCGACGACCGTGGTCACCTGCTCTCCAATCCCATCTGCTACCGCGACAAAGATGTCGACGGAGCGGCTGAGGAGTTTTTCAGCAAACACCAGTCGCCCGAGAAACATTATTCCGAAGCCGGCATACAGATTATGGACATAAATTCGGTGTTCCGCCTGTGTCGCATGAAAGAAACGGCACCTGCCATAATCAATGCCGCACACCGGCTGCTCTTCACCCCCGACCTTTTCAGCTTCTTCCTCACCGGTACTGCATGCAATGAATACACCATAGCATCCACATCCGGACTACTCGATGCACAACGCCGCGACTGGAACCGCGATTTGATAAACGAATGCGGTCTCCCGCAACACATTTTCGGTCCCATAGTACAGCCGGGAGAGATACGCGGACACCTCACCGACGATGTGAAACGGCTGATAGGCGCTGACTACGACATACCCGTAGTGGCTATCGGGTCACACGACACCGCAAGCGCCGTATTTGCAGTCGCCGGTACTTACGAAACCGACCGCACTGCCTACCTCAGCTCCGGCACTTGGTCACTGCTGGGTGTGGCACTCGACCAGCCAATACTCACACCTCAGGCACGTGCCGCCGGATTCACCAACGAAGGTGGCGTAGACGGCAAGATACGATTCCTGCAAAACATTACCGGACTGTGGATTCTGCAAAGTCTCATAGCCCAATGGAACGCTCTCGGACTACCCACCGATTACGAACATCTGATAAGCGAAGCCGAACGCGCCACATTCAGCGGCACTATCGACGTGGACCATCCTTCGTTCCACAGCCCCCGTAGCATGAGTGAAGCTATTGACAGCTACTGCACAGCACACGGAATGACGCATCCCTCCACCCAAGGCGAATATGTGCGCTGCGTGCTACAATCGCTTGCCATGCGTTACAAGAAAGGCATCGACGGCATGAACGCTATACTTCCCCACCCCATACGCCGACTCCAGATTATAGGCGGGGGCAGCAAGAACCGTTTGCTCAACGAACTCACCCGCCGTGCCACAGGACTGGAAGTGGCAGCCGGACCGGTAGAGGCCACCGCCATAGGCAATATATTGGTTCAGGCAAGAACCAACGGCGCTATAACCTCACCCGCCGACATCACCGAAATCAATTGACCATGAATCAGAATACCACCACGAAAAAACACAAACTTGTGGAACGGCGCTATATCCTGCCGTTCATATTAGTCACATCGCTCTTCGCACTATGGGGATTCGCCAATGATATAACCAATCCCATGGTGGCGGCTTTCCAGACAGTAATGGAACTCTCGGCTACCAAGGCATCCATGGTGCAGTTCGCATTCTACGGAGGCTATGCTACCATGGCTATTCCGGCAGCCCTCTTCATAAGGAAGTTCAGCTACAAGAGTGGCATACTCCTCGGACTGGGGCTTTATGCCGTAGGTGCGTTCCTGTTCATTCCGGCAGCCTCGTATCAGCAATTTTCATTCTTCTGTCTGTCGCTGTACATCCTCACTTTCGGACTTGCCTTCCTCGAGACTACCGCCAATCCCTACATATTATCACTCGGCAGCAAGGACACCTCCACAAGGCGTCTCAATCTCGCACAGGCATTCAATCCTGTCGGCTCCCTATCGGGCATGGCGGTAGCGTCGCTCATAGTACTCCCCAACCTCCTGTCCGATGCGCGCAATGAAGCGGGAGAGATAATATTCCCCACCCTCGATGCCGCTGAAAAAGCCGGCATACGCCTGCACGACCTTGCCGTAATCCGCGACCCGTATGTGGCGATAGGACTGATTGTTGTGGCAATGTTCATAGTGATAGCACTCACCAAAATGCCGCGCACCGACACTCATGGCGAGAAAATATCGGCAGGCGAAACATTGAAACGCCTATGGGCAAACCGTGAATATCGCGAGGGAGTTCTGGCTCAGATGTTCTATGTGGCAGCACAGATCATGGTGTGGACATTCATCATACAATACGCCGACAATCTCGGAATCAACAAAGCCACAGCGCAGAACTACAATATTCTCGCCATGTCACTTGCACTGTCATTCCGTTTCATAGGCACATTCATGATGAAGTTTATCAAGGCAAGCAGACTTCTCACAATATTCGGCATAGGCGCATCACTATGTACCGCCGGAACCATACTTATCGAAGGTTTTGCCGGACTATGCTGTCTTGTAGCTATCAGCGCATTCATGTCCATCATGTTTCCAAGCATCTATGGCATTGCGCTCGAACGCGTACACGAACGCGACACCTCACTCGGAGCTGCATTCCTCGTCATGGCAATTGTGGGTGGAGCGCTCATGCCACCACTTCAGGGCATGATTATTGACCAGGGCACTATAATGAACATGCCCGCCGTCAATGTTTCGTTCGTACTACCGCTAATATGCTTCCTCGTGGTCATGACCTACGGATTCCGCACCTCGCGGCTCAAACCGGAATAACCCGCCAACCAAACAAAGAACACATTATATATTATTATATATAATACAAAGCAAGCCCGAAGCTGATTGCCTCGGGCTTGACTTTTATAATGACTCTATTCTTCAGTGCTATGTGGTGGGCGTCACTCTTGCGGCGTCTCGTCATACCACTTGGAATACATCAGATAGTTGCGTGCTATCTTCTGGTTGAGTTCACGTGAGGTGACAGGGTCTACCATCTTGATGAATTTGGCTGGAGCTCCGCCCCACAGTTCATTCGGGCCTATTTTAGTACGCGACAGCACCACCGAACCGGCAGCCACCAACGCGCCCTCGCCCACTTCGGCATCGTCCATCACCACAGCTCCCATCCCTATCAGGGCGAGGTCGTGGATTTTGCAACCGTGCAGCGTCACATTATGACCCACCGACACATCGTTGCCAATCTCTATGGTCGATTTCTGATACAGAGTGTGCAGTACCGTACCATCCTGAATGTTCACGCGGTCGCCTATGCGTATAGAATTGACATCACCGCGCAGCACCGTATTGAACCATATACTGCACTCATCGCCCATCACCACATCACCGATAATCGTAGCGTTATCGGCAAGGAAACAATCTCGACCTATCACAGGGGTCACACCCCTCAACGGTTTTATAAGCGCCATATTTCCAATCTTATTATCGGGTTAACGGACGGGTCTTGGATATAAGCCATTCCTGAGCTGCGGCATCGAGCTGCGGCAACAGTTTCTCACACACCATGGTATGATAGGAATTGACCCAGTCAATTTCAGCATCGCTCATCAGATTCACATCAAACAGACGCAAATCAAACGGGAACAATGTCAGTGTCTCGAAACGCAGGAACTCACCGAAATCAGTAGTGAAAGCAGGCACCGTGAGTACAAGATTCTCACAACGTATGCCATATTCGCCCTCACGATACAGACCCGGCTCATTAGATGTAATCATTCCGGGAGTCATCGGAGCGAGCGTGTCATTGAGACGTATGCTCTGCGGGCCCTCATGAACATTCAGGAAATGCCCCACGCCATGACCGGTACCGTGAAGATAGCTCAAGCCCTCTTTCCACAAATTTATGCGTGCGAGCACATCGAGCTGGGCACCGCGCGTACCCACCGGGAACACAGCCTGCGCCAACGATATATGTCCCTTCATGACCAACGTGAAATCATGACGCTGTGCGTCGGTAGGCTCACCGAGCGAGATAGTACGCGTTATATCGGTGGTACCGTCGAGATAATTGGCACCGGAATCCACCAGCAGCAGATTGTCGGGGCGCAGCGTAGCATTGGTCGAAGGATTGGCAGAATAATGCACTATCGCACCATGCGCGGCATAACCGGCTATGGTATCGAAACTCAAATCGAAAAACAGCGGCTGAGCGCTGCGGTATTTCAGCAATATATCAGCCACACCCATCTCGGTCAGAGTCTCACCGCGTGCCATCATATCCTCTATCTCCATAAACGAATGCACCAGCGCCACACCATCGCGCACCATCGCATTGCGCACACCTGCCACCTGCACATCATTCTTCACAGCCTTGAGCATAGCCACAGGCGAGGTACCTACCACGGCACGTTCACCGAGCACCGGCAACAATGCTCCCGCACTCTGTCCCGCACTCAGCAGCACACGCTCATCCACGGGCAAAGCTCCGAGGAATTCGGCTATCGCACCATAAGGACGAACATCCACACCGGCTGCGGCAAGATAGTCGCGCACCTCGGCATTTATCTTATCTGCATCAATGAAAAGAACGCTGCCTTTAGGCGACACATATAGGAACGATGTCACCACAGGGTTGCACTCCACATCGCGCGCACGCACATTCAATGCCCACGCTATCTCGGCAAGGTCGGAGATGAACGCCGACGATGCGCCCTGCGCTGAAGCATTCGAAAGCATCTTGGACAACTTGGATGCCGCATCCTCTCCGGCATACTCCACACCATGGACAAACACCTCGTCCTTAGGCAGAGCCGGACGGTCGAGCCATATCAGGTCTACGGGATTGAAATCCACCACCAGCTTTATTCCTCGTGAAGCGAGTGCACGCTCCATGGCTTGGGTAGCCACTATCGAAAACAGCATACCGTCTATACCCACCGTAGCTCCGGAGGGCAACACCGAGCATAAATAATCAATCTTGTCAGGCGTCTGGGGCTTTCCATCCTCCATAACTTCCACACATGTACCTTCGAGCTGAGCCGCAGCCTGAAGCCAGTAACGCGAATCGGCCCATACGAAAGCCTTATCCATTGTCACCACCACATCGCCTGCCGATCCGGTGAAACCGGTGAGCCAACGGCGCACCTGCCAATGGTCGGCAAGATATTCACTCTGATGCGGGTCGGTCTGGGGCACAATCACCGCATCCACACCAGCACCGCGCATATAATCGCGCAGCGCCGCAATGCGCGCATTTATTTCTTCTTTCATAACTATCTCTTATCTATTTTTACTGTTAAACATGGAAACAATCAACAAGATGCTTCCACCGCAAAAATAACTATTTTTTTCGTAATAACACCCTACAATGACCCGACGCGGCAACAGCAATCCAAATTTTTTCAGAACTCCGTAAAAATCACCATTTTTAATGACACGCGATATCATGTAACACGCGTACCTTTGCAAAAACAAAAAAAGCAATTATCATGAAACAGCAGATTCTGATTCGACATACTCTTATCGCAAACAGAAACACACACCTGAATTAGCCCAATAATAAACCTTTCCCAAATATATCCCCACGGCGATATGCAGTCATGTTCGAAGCAAGTCTCTGCATATCGCTTGTTTATGTTACACATTTTTAATAACTTTGGTACGTCCCTTTTAGATACTTTTAAGAATCCATACCATGAACCGGACCGTCGGACACATCTTATCCATTATATTATCCACCACATTTGCCATCATCACATGCCGGGCATCGGAGCAAACGCCGAAGCCCGACCACAAACAGCTTTATGAGCAGGCGGCCCAACTCATGGCTGAGGGCAACCTCTCCGAAGCACAACTATGCTTCGATAAAGCATTCGCTATACCCGACATAGAACATAGTCCGATTTACCCGCTGCTGCTCAACGAACAAGCCACACTGATGACCTGGCGAGGCGAACGGAGTGATGCCATAAACGCCAAACGGTCAGTGATACCTTACCTTGATTCATTCGGCGACAAAGAACTCGACATAAGCGTATATTCCGACCTCGGCATTCTTTATCACCGTAGCAACATGACCGACTCAGCCATATACTTCCATGAAAAAGCCGACTCCGTGGCAAGAGTGTTCGGCGACCCCGGTTGGCAGGCTTCAGTGACCCACAATATAGGAGTGATGTACTACAATCTCCGTCGATTCAACGATGCCGCACAATACCTTGAACGAGCTGCGCAATACGCCATCGACTCCAATGACACATATTCAATCATCTGCGCACGACAGCTTCTGTCCGTAGCCGAAACCGAACGCGGCAACATCGAAGAAGCAGGCACTCAAGCCCGTATGGCATGGAACGACGCATTGACATTAGACGACAAATCGCTACAGCTACGATGCATACCGTCACTATACCGGTACTTTGAAGCAGCCGGGCGCAATGACTCAGTCGACCGATACATGGACATTGGCTACGACCTCTACTCACAGCTGCCACAGAACTCAGTGATAAGTCTCGGCTATGTAATGGCACGCGCACGCATGCACTACAACCGCCATCAGTGGGACAAAGCACTGCATTGGTACGAGATTCAGGAAAAATCGCCCATGCAGAGCAACCGCGCCGCATTATTGAGCCACATAGGCAACTGCTACCACCACTTAGGGCGCTACGAGGAAGCCTGCCGCTATTTGGACAGCGCCCGTATATACACCGACTCAATAGCCAACATGAACGCCGCCGCACGACTGGAGGAATTCAACATCAAATACAAAGCCCTGGAACGCGAGATGGAAAACTCCACACTACGCATGAACGTCCTCAAGCGCGACAGGATTCTGCTTGCCGTAGCCCTCATTATAGCCATCTTGGCAGTGATGTCGATGGTCATGTACCGTAGGTCGAAAAAAGCACGGAGCGCAATGGAAGAGATGGAACGCCGCCGCCAGCTTGAAACGGCGCAACACTACATACAGGGACTTGAGGATGAACGCAAATACTTTGCCAAAGAGCTCCACGACGGCGTAGCCAACGACCTTTTGGGGCTGAAGATGAAACTTTACACCCACGGCGACGATCCACGGTCGGTGGAAAAGATGATTGACAACACCCGTGAAACAGTTCGACGCATCGCTCACGAGCTCATGCCGCCCGAATTCGACAGACTTTCCCTATCCGAAATCCTCAGCTACTACACCTCCACACTAAGCACCAATTCCGGCACCGACATAACATATACATCCACCGGGATAGGCAGCATAACACCCTCGATCGGACGCGAGCTCTACCGCATCACACAAGAACACCTCATGAACCTGCTGCAACACGGCAACGCTACACACATAAGCATAAACATAACCAATGACCACCCCGACAAGGGCACACTGACCATAACCGACAACTCCACCACTACACCACCCGACCAACCGTCGGGCACAGGAATAGGACTGCGCACTATCGCCGACCGCGCCAAAGCAATCGGCGCGCAGATACACCGCAATACCGACAGCGACAATCTCAACACATTCATCCTTATATTCTGACCACACATACATCACATGAAAAAGCCCAACCGCATCATCGTAATAGACGACCATCCCATAGTGGCGCAAGGCATTATGGAGATAGCACACACCTGCCCTGACATCGGCACAGTATCGTTAGGACACAAAGACGAACCTCCACACCCCGACGCCATATACATCATAGACCTTGAGCTGGGACACGGTGATGGCAACGGATTCGACATCATAGAACGCCTTACAGCAGAAATCCCCGCCAAACGTATACTGATTTACACCATGCACGAAGAGCCATGGGTCAAAGCCAAGATATGCTCGCTACCCATAGGTGGTGCCGTGTTGAAAACCGAGCCCGTAAGCCTGCTTCGTGATGCCATGGAGAAATTGATACACGGAGCTACATACTTCAGCCCCGCATTCTCACACCAACGCGAAGCTCACACAGCCTACGACCCCACCACTGAAATATCCGAACGCGAACGTCAAGTACTCAAACTATTATGCCAGGGTTATACCTCACAACGCATAGCATCCCAACTCAATCTCAGCATTAACACCGTGCAGACCTACCGGCGCCGCGTCATGGAAAAATTCAATGCCACCAACGTCGCCGAGTTGATATATCAGACCAAAGGGTTTGTTTGATACACCACAGCCGTCGTGACGCCCCACCCTATTGTCCCCCGCAAAAACGGCTCCACAACAAGGATATACACACTCCCAACACACATTCCGAATAAAAATATTCAAAAAAAAGCAAGAATATTTTGCAGTTTCAAAAAGAGTGCTTAACTTTGCAATCGCTTTTGAGGTCGCACCGCGACTAAAAACAGCAGACCCGCCTCTTTAGCTCAGTTGGCCAGAGCACGTGATTTGTAATCTCGGGGTCGTTGGTTCGAATCCGACAAGAGGCTCAAACAAAACGGCACACAACAGCGGTTGTGAAAGCCAAGAAAAAAACAAACATTTTGTTTAGGGCGTGTTCCAGAGTGGCCAAATGGGGCAGACTGTAAATCTGCTGGTTTTCACCTTCGGTGGTTCGAATCCATCCGCGCCCACCACAAACAATGCGGAAGTAGCTCAGTTGATAGAGCATCAGCCTTCCAAGCTGAGGGTCGCGAGTTTGAGCCTCGTCTTCCGCTCTATTGTGACGCCAATGTAGCTCAGGGGTAGAGCACTTCCTTGGTAAGGAAGAGGTCGCGGGTTCAAATCCCGCCATCGGCTCAAAACTTGCAACGATGATAGCCACGATAGTGCCTTGCCCTGTCGTGACATTATCACTAAAAACAGACAACTTATCAAATAAAATAGCAAAAGTTATGGCTAAAGAGAAATTCGAAAGAACCAAACCGCATGTTAACATCGGTACTATCGGTCACGTTGACCACGGTAAAACCACTTTGACCGCCGCTATCACTACTGTGCTCGCTAAGGCTGGTCTTTCTGAAGTAAAGTCATTCGACCAGATTGACAACGCTCCCGAAGAAAAAGAACGTGGTATCACCATCAACACCGCTCACGTAGAATACGAAACCGCCAACCGTCACTACGCTCACGTAGACTGCCCCGGACACGCTGACTACGTTAAGAACATGGTTACTGGTGCTGCTCAGATGGACGGTGCAATCATCGTGGTTGCCGCTACTGACGGTCCCATGCCCCAGACTCGCGAACACATCCTTCTCGCCCGTCAGGTAAACGTTCCCCGTATCGTTGTATTCCTGAACAAGTGCGACATGGTCGACGACGAAGAAATGTTCGAACTCGTTGAAATGGAAATGCGTGACCTTCTTTCGTCTTACGACTACGATGGCGACGAAACTCCTATCATCCGCGGTTCTGCACTCGGCGCGCTTAACGGCGAACCCGAATGGGAAGCTAAGGTTATGGAGCTCATGGAAGCAGTTGACAACTGGATTCCCCTGCCTCCCCGCGACATCGACAAACCCTTCTTGATGCCTGTTGAAGACGTATTCTCAATCACCGGTCGTGGTACCGTAGCTACCGGCCGTATCGAAACCGGTATCGTTAAGGTTGGCGACGAAGTTCAGATCATGGGTCTTGGTGCCGACATGAAGTCAGTTGTAACTGGCGTTGAAATGTTCCGCAAGCTCCTCGATCAGGGCGAAGCTGGTGACAACGTAGGTCTCCTTCTCCGTGGTATCGACAAGAAAGACATCAAGCGCGGTATGGTTATCTGCCACCCGGGTGTTGTTAAACCCCACAGCAAGTTCAAAGCTTCTGTATATATCTTGAAGAAAGAAGAAGGTGGTCGTCACACTCCGTTCCACAACCACTATCGTCCCCAGTTCTACATCCGTACACTTGACGTAACCGGTGAAATCACTCTTCCCGAAGGTGTAGAAATGGTAATGCCCGGTGACCACGTTGAAATCAACGTTGAGCTCATCAACCCGGTAGCTTGCGACCAAGGTCTGCGTTTCGCTATCCGTGAAGGTGGTCGCACCGTAGGTTCTGGTCAGATTACTGAAATCCTCGACTAATTCAAGGTCATCCCCTCTACAGAGGATAAGACTAAGAAATAACCTCTAAAAAGCAATCGGTCACATTGGCCGAGCAATCAGAAACCACATGAGACCGATTGCTTTTTATAACATACAGGACTAGCTCAGTTGGTAGAGCACCGGTCTCCAAAACCGGGTGTCGGGAGTTCGAGCCTCTCGTCCTGTGCCAGAAAAATAGAAATGAAAAAATTGAAACTACTTACGGATATTGAGGAGTCTTATACCGAACTGCGGTACAAGACTTCTTGGCCAACCAGAGACCAATTGGTTAAAAGCGCAATTATCGTAATGATTGCTTCCATTATTATCGCTTTGATAATCCTGTGCATGGACCAAGTGGTTGAGAGAATAATGAGCGCCATTTACAGCTTAGGTAAGTAATCACATTTTTAATTTGCGAAATCAATGGCTGAAGAAAAGAAAGCTTGGTACGTGCTACGCGCCATTTCAGGCAAAGAAGCTAAGGTTAAGGAAGTGCTTGACGCACAAATCCGAAACACCGACCTCGGCAAATACGTTTTCCAAGTATTGATTCCAACTGAAAAAGTGCTTACAGTACGCGGCGGCAAGAAGGTGATTAAAGAAAAGAACCTTTACAGCGGCTACGTATTCATCGAAGCTATTCTTCACGGCGAAGTGATGCACGAACTCCGCAACACCACCAACGTTATCGATTTTCTGCGCGGAAAAGGCAAAGGCGCACAGCCTGAAGCCCTCCGTCAGAGCGAAGTGCAGCGTATGCTCGGCATGGCTGACGAGATGGCAGATGTCACCGTGGATTCAATCAACGATTATATCGTAGGTGAATCCGTCAAAGTGATTGTCGGACCGTTCAATGGCTTTACCGGCGAAATCGAGGAAGTGGACCGTGAGAAAAAGAAGCTCAAAGTTATGGTCAAGATTTTTGGCCGAAAGACACCTCTCGAGTTGGAGAATTCACAAGTAGAGCGAGTTTGATTTGGACACCGGCGCCTTTGGTTACGCATAGGCGGCGATTCCTTTTTTAAGCACGCATATTGAACACCAATATCTAAAATTAAGATTAAAATGGCTAAAGAAATTGCTGGACAAATCAAATTGCAGATTAAGGGTGGAGCAGCAAATCCATCACCGCCAGTAGGTCCCGCCTTGGGTTCTAAGGGCATCAACATCATGGAATTTTGCAAGCAATTCAATGCCCGCACTCAAGACAAAGCTGGCAAAGTTCTTCCGGTAGTAATCACTTACTATACCGACAAGAGCTTCGACTTCGTTGTCAAGACACCTCCCGTGGCTATACAGCTCCTTGAAGCTACCAAGCTCAAGAGCGGTTCAGCTCAGCCTAACCGTAACAAGGTAGGCAAAGTTACCTGGGAGCAAGTGAAGGCAATTGCTGAAGACAAAATGCCCGATTTGAACTGCTTTACCGTGGAATCGGCAATGCGCATGGTTGCTGGTACAGCCAGAAGTATGGGTATCACCGTTGAGGGCACATTCCCTGAAAATAACTAATAAACTTCAATTGAGAAAATGAGTAAACTGACAAAAAATCAAAAGTTGGCCCTCGAGAAGATTGAAGCTGGGAAGACCTACACTCTCGCTGAAGCCGCCGAGAAGGTAAAAGAAATAACTTATACCAAATTCGACGCTTCACTTGACATTGATGTGCGTCTTGGCGTTGATCCTCGTAAAGCTAACCAGATGGTACGTGGCGTAGTGACACTCCCCCACGGCACCGGAAAGCAAGTAAAAGTACTTGTACTCTGCAATCCCGACGCTGAATCAGCTGCAAAGGCTGCCGGCGCTGACTACGTTGGTCTCGACGAATATATCGAAAAGATCAAAGGTGGTTGGACCGACGTCGACGTTATCATAACCCAGCCCGCTATCATGGGCAAAATCGGTGCCCTCGGTCGTGTGCTCGGTCCCCGTGGATTGATGCCTAACCCCAAGAGCGGTACTGTGACAAACGACGTTGCCAAAGCTGTTGAAGAAGTAAAAAAAGGTAAGATTGACTTCAAAGTTGATAAGAACGGTATCGTTCACTCTTCCATCGGCAAAGTGAGCTTCACTCCCGAGCAGATGAAAGAAAACGCACGCGAATTCATCAACACTTTGATCAAGCTCAAACCCGCTACCGCTAAGGGTACATATATCAAGAGTATTTATCTTTCAAGTACGATGAGTCCCGGTGTGAAAGTTGACGCCAAGACTATCGAAGACTAATAGCAAAAACTGAAGCAAAATGAGAAAGGAAGATAAATCAATTGTTATAGAGAAAATCGCACAAACGCTCAAGGAGTATCCCAACTTCTACCTCGTTGAGACTGCCGGCTTGAACGCTGAAAAGACCAGCGACTTGCGTCGTCAATGCGCAAAAGCAGGCATCAAGCTCATGGTAGTGAAGAACACTCTCCTGCACAAAGCGCTTGAACAACTCGACGGCGACTACGCTGAACTGTACCCCGCACTCGCAGGTCCCACTTCATTGATGTGCACCAACGTGGCTAATGCCCCCGCTAAGCTCATCAAGGACTTTGTGAAGAAGGACGACACTCTCCCCGCTCTCAAGGCGGCTTACGTAGAAGAAACCATCTACTTCGGTGCTGACCAGCTCGACACTCTCGCTACTATCAAGAGCAAGAACGAACTTATCGCCGACGTTGTGGCTCTGTTGCAATCGCCTGCCAAGAACGTTGTTTCCGCCCTTACTTCTGGTGGAACTAAACTTCACGGCATCCTTGAGACTTTATCAAAAAAAGAAGCATAATTCACTCCCCCAACTTACTTAGTAAATAATCAATAAAATCATACAAAAATGGCAGATTTAAAAGCTTTTGCAGAACAATTAGTTAACCTCTCAGTAAAGGAAGTAAACGAACTTGCTCAGATCCTTAAGGAAGAATACGGCATCGAACCCGCCGCTGCTGCTGTTGCAGTTGCTGCTGGCCCCGCTGCTGGTGCTCCCGCCGCTGAAGAAAAGACTTCATTCGACGTTGTACTCAAATCAGCTGGTGCAAAGAAGCTCGACGTAGTGAAAGTGGTTAAGGCTCAGACCGGTCTTGGCTTGAAGGAAGCTAAAGAAATGGTTGACGGTGCTCCCGCTGTTGTTAAGGAAGGCCTCCCCAAAGCTGACGCTGAAGGTCTCAAGAAAGAACTCGAAGCAGCCGGCGCTGAAGTTGAACTTAAATAATAACGCCTGTTAATCAGGTATATAGGTTAAGTATGGCCAATAGGGCGCATACTTAACCTTTTTGTGTTAATATTTAATTTGAGTTCTTTAACATTACAATTTTTTAGATGTCAGTTTCATTACAAAAACCCCGTGTAAATTTTGCGTCGGTTAAGAATCCGCTTCCTTATCCCGACTTCCTCGAGGTGCAGCTCAAGTCTTTCAAGGACTTCCTACAGCTTGACACTCCACCGGAAAAAAGAAACAACGAGGGCCTTTATAAAGTATTTGCCGAGAACTTCCCTATTGCCGACACTCGCAATAACTTCGTACTCGAATTTCTCGACTATTATATCGATCCGCCGCGATACACTATCGAAGAGTGCCTGGAAAGAGGTCTCACTTACAGTGTGCCACTCAAAGCCAAACTAAAACTTTACTGTACCGACCCTGACCACGAGGACTTTGCTACAGTGATACAAGACGTTTACCTCGGTTTGATTCCTTACATGACCGAGAAAGGTACGTTCGTCATCAACGGTGCCGAACGCGTTGTCGTATCCCAGCTTCACCGTTCGCCCGGTGTGTTCTTCGGACAGAGCACACACGCCAACGGCACCAAACTCTACTCCGCTCGTATCATCCCGTTCCGCGGTTCTTGGATAGAGTTTGCCACCGACATCAACAATGTGATGTACGCCTACATCGACCGTAAGAAAAAATTGCCCGTAACCACTCTGTTGCGTGCCATCGGTCTGGAAAGCGACAAGGACATCATCGAAATTTTCGGTCTTGCCGAAGAGCTCAAAGTTAACAAGACTAATCTCAAGAAAGCCGTTGGTCGAAAATTGGCGGCACGTCTCCTGAAGACCTGGGTTGAGGACTTCGTCGACGAAGACACCGGTGAAGTTGTGTCTATTGACCGCAACGAAGTGCTCATCGACCGCGAAACCGTAATCGAGGAACACCACATCCAGGAAATACTCGACTCAGGTGCCGCAACAATCCTTGTGCACAAGGAAGATGTCAACACCAGCGACTACTCAATCATATTCAACACTCTCCAGAAAGATACTTCCAACTCCGAGAAGGAAGCTATCCAATACATCTACCGACAGCTCCGCAACGCCGAGCCACCGGACGATGCAAGCGCACGTGAGGTCATCACCAACCTGTTCTTCTCTGAAAAACGTTACGACCTCGGCGAGGTGGGACGTTACCGTATCAACAAGAAACTCGACCTCACCACATCCATGGACGTGAAAGTTCTCACAAAAGAGGACATCATCGCCATCATAAAATATTTGATCGAACTCATCAACTCCAAAACCGACGTTGACGATATCGACCACTTGAGCAACCGCCGCGTACGCACCGTAGGCGAACAGCTCTACAACCAGTTCGGAGTGGGCTTGGCACGTATGTCACGCACCATTCGCGAACGCATGAACGTGCGCGACAACGAAGTGTTCACACCGATTGACCTTATCAACGCCAAGACAATCTCGTCGGTTATCAACACATTCTTCGGCACCAACGCCCTGTCGCAGTTCATGGACCAGACCAACCCGCTCGCCGAAATGACGCACAAACGCCGTATGTCGGCACTCGGCCCCGGCGGTCTGTCACGCGAACGCGCAGGCTTCGAAGTGCGCGACGTACACTATACACACTACGGTCGTCTATGTCCTATCGAAACTCCGGAAGGACCTAACATCGGTCTTATATCATCGTTGTGCGTATATGCGAAAATCAACGACCTCGGCTTCATCGAGACACCCTACCGCAAGGTGGAAAACAGCAAGGTCAACCTCAACAACGATGAAATAACATACCTTACTGCCGAAATCGAAGAAGGCAAGATGATTGCCCAAGGCAACGCTCCCCTCAACGACGACGGTACATTCGTACGCGACCGCGTTAAAGCACGTCTGGACGCCGACTTCCCGATCGTAGCCCCCGACCAGGTAGAGCTTATGGACGTATCGCCCACACAGATTGCATCAATCGCGGCTTCGCTCATCCCCTTCCTCGAACACGACGACGCCAACCGCGCGCTCATGGGTTCGAACATGATGCGCCAGGCAGTTCCCTTGTTGCGCAGCGAATCACCCATCGTGGGCACAGGTCTCGAAGGCCAGCTCATACGTGACTCACGCACACAGATTACAGCAGAGGGCGACGGCGTGATTGAATTTGTCGATGCCACAGTGATACGCATCCGCTACGACCGCACCGAAGACGAAGAATTCGTTGCTTTCGAAGATGCTGTCAAGGAATACCACATCCCCAAATTCCGCAAAACCAACCAAAGCACCACCATTGACCTTCGTCCTATATGTGAAAAAGGTCAGCGTGTCACCAACGGCACCATCCTCACCGAAGGCTACTCGACCGAAAACGGCGAGCTCGCACTCGGACGCAACCTCAAGGTTGCATTCATGCCTTGGAAAGGTTACAACTATGAGGACGCAATCGTGCTCAACGAACGCGTGGTACGCGAAGACATCCTCACCTCCGTACACGTCGATGAATACTCCCTCGAAGTACGCGAGACAAAACGCGGTATGGAGGAACTCACATCCGACATACCCAACGTAAGCGAGGATGCAACCAAAGACCTCGACGAACGCGGTATCATCCGTGTCGGCGCACACGTCGTGCCCGGCGACATAATGATTGGTAAGATTACACCTAAAGGCGAAAGCGACCCCACCCCGGAAGAAAAACTCCTCCGCGCCATCTTCGGCGACAAGGCGGGCGACGTGAAAGACGCCTCACTCAAGGCGTCACCCTCACTCAAGGGTGTGGTAATCGGTACCAACCTGTTCTCGCGCGCAGCCAAGAAACGCAGCAACAAGAGCGCCAACGCCATGCTGCCTAAGCTCGACGAAGAATACGAAGAAAAGCTCGACGCACTTAAAGACGTGCTCGTAAGCAAACTCATGACACTTACATCCGGCAAGACATCGCAAGGTGTCAAGGACTTCCTCGGTACAGACATCGTACCCAAGGGTGCCAAGTTCTCCGCCGCCACTCTCCGTGAGATTGACTACGACACCATCAACCTCAGCAAGTGGACTGCCGACGCACACAAAAACGATATGATACGCGCCACCATCGTCAACTACCTGCGTAAACGCAAGGAAATAGACGCTGAGCTGCGCCGCAAGAAAAACGACATATCAATAGGCGACGAACTCCCCTCTGGCATCATGCAGATGGCTAAAGTCTACGTAGCCAAGAAACGTAAGATAAGCGTTGGTGACAAGATGGCAGGACGCCACGGTAACAAAGGTATCGTTTCCCGTATCGTACGTCAGGAAGACATGCCGTTCCTTGCCGACGGTACCCCTGTGGACATCGTCCTCAACCCCCTCGGTGTGCCCTCGCGTATGAACCTCGGTCAGATTTTCGAAACCGTGCTCGGATGGGCAGGTCGCGAACTCGGCGAAAAATTCGCCACACCGATTTTCGACGGTGCCACACTCGACGACCTCAACAACTGGACCGACAAGGCTGGTCTGCCCCGATACGGCAAGACTTACCTGTACGACGGCGGAACAGGCGAACGTTTCGACCAGCCCGCTACCGTAGGTGTGATTTACATGCTTAAGCTCGGCCACATGGTTGAAGACAAGATGCACGCACGCTCCATCGGTCCGTACTCACTAATCACCCAGCAACCCCTCGGTGGTAAGGCACAGTTCGGTGGTCAGCGCTTCGGTGAGATGGAAGTTTGGGCGCTCGAAGCATTCGGCGCCGCACACATCCTCCAGGAAATCCTCACCATCAAGAGCGACGACGTTACAGGCCGCAGCAAAGCCTACGAAGCTATCGTCAAGGGCGACCCGATGCCTCAAGCCGGCATTCCCGAATCCCTCAACGTTTTGCTCCACGAGCTCCGCGGCTTAGGATTGAGCATCAATCTCGAACAGTAATTCTCTCACACTTAACTATCTTAGTCAACATCTAATATGGCTTTTAGAAAAGACAATAAAATAAAAACCGGGTTCTCAAAAATCACCATCGGTCTCGCTTCGCCCGAGGAAATCCTCGAGAAGTCAAGCGGTGAGGTGCTGAAACCCGAAACCATCAACTATCGCACATACAAGCCCGAACGCGACGGTCTTTTCTGCGAGCGCATCTTCGGTCCCGTCAAGGACTACGAATGCCACTGCGGAAAATACAAACGCATCCGTTACAAAGGCATCGTGTGCGACCGTTGCGGTGTGGAAGTCACCGAAAAGAAGGTGCGCCGCGAACGCATGGGTCACATCAAGCTCGTTGTGCCCGTGGCTCACATCTGGTACTTCCGCTCACTCCCCAACAAGATAGGTTATCTGCTCGGGTTACCTTCGAAAAAGCTCGATGCAGTCATCTACTACGAACGCTATGTAGTTATCCAACCCGGTCCCGTCGAAGAAGTACAGGCACTCGACCTCCTCACCGAGGAAGAATATTTCGACATCATCGACAAGCTCCCCAAGGAGAACCAGATGCTCGATGACTCCGACCCCAACAAATTCATAGCCAAGATGGGTGCCGAAGCTGTCTACGACCTCTTGCAGCGTCTCGACCTCGACAACCTCTCATACCAGTTGCGTCACCAAGCCGACACCGACGGCTCGCAGCAGCGTAAGACCGAAGCGCTCAAACGCCTTCAGGTCGTGGAATCATTCCGCGCATCCCGCGGACGCAACAAACCCGAATGGATGGTACTTCAGGCAGTACCCGTAATTCCGCCGGAATTGCGTCCCCTCGTGCCCCTCGACGGCGGTCGTTTCGCCACCAGCGACCTCAACGACCTCTATCGTCGCGTTATCATCCGTAACAACCGTCTCAAACGTCTCATCGAGATAAAGGCTCCCGAAGTGATTCTCCGCAACGAGAAACGTATGCTTCAGGAAGCCGTTGACTCACTGCTCGACAACTCGCGCAAATCCTCAGCCGTTAAGACTGAAGCCAACCGTCCCCTCAAATCCCTTTCCGACTCACTGAAAGGCAAGCAGGGCCGCTTCCGTCAGAACCTCCTCGGTAAACGTGTCGACTACTCCGCACGTTCGGTTATCGTCGTTGGTCCTGAACTGAAGATGCACGAATGCGGTATCCCCAAGAATATGGCAGCCGAGCTTTACAAACCTTTCGTTATCCGCAAACTTATCGAACGCGGCATTGTCAAAACCGTCAAATCCGCCAAAAAGATTGTGGACCGCAAGGAACCCGTGGTTTGGGACATCCTCGAATACGTGATGAAAGGTCATCCCGTGCTGCTCAACCGTGCCCCGACTCTTCACCGTCTCGGTATTCAGGCATTCCAGCCCAAGATGATTGAAGGTAAGGCAATCCAGCTTCATCCTCTCGCATGTACCGCATTCAACGCCGACTTCGACGGTGACCAGATGGCTGTTCACCTCCCACTCGGCAACGAAGCCGTTCTCGAGGCTCAGATGCTCATGCTCGGTGCCCACAACATCCTCAATCCTGCCAACGGCGCACCTATCACCGTCCCCTCTCAGGACATGGTACTCGGTTTGTACTACATCACCAAGCTCCGTAAAGGCGACAAAGGCGAAGGTCTCAAATTCTACGGACCCGAAGAAGCCGAAATCGCTTACAACGAAGGTCGCGTGACACTACATGCTCCCGTTACCGTGATGGTCGACGACGTTGATGCCGACGGTAACCCCATCAAGCACTTGGTGGAAAACACATCCGTAGGACGCATCCTCGTAAACCAATATGTACCTAAGGAAATAGGCTACGTCAATGAAATTCTTTCCAAGAAATCATTGCGCACCATCATCTCCAAGGTAATCAAGAAATGCGGTATCCCCCGCTCGGCACAATTCCTTGACGACATCAAGAACCTCGGTTACCGCATGGCATTCAAGGGTGGTCTGTCGTTCAACCTCGGCGACGTGATTATCCCCGCCGAAAAGGAAGAATACGTACGCGAAGGTTACGAACAGGTACAGGAAGTGATGAACAACTACTCAATGGGCTTCATCACCAACAACGAACGTTACAATCAGATTATCGACATCTGGACGCACGTCAACGCACGTCTCGCCGACACTCTGATGAAACAGATATCCGCCGACCAGCAGGGCTTCAACCCTGTATATATGATGCTTGACTCAGGCGCCCGTGGTTCTAAGGACCAGATTCGTCAGCTTTCAGGTATGCGTGGTCTTATGGCAAAGCCCCAGAAGAGCGGTGCCGAAGGCGGTCAGATTATCGAGAACCCGATTTTGGCTAACTTCAAGGAAGGTCTGTCAGTATTGGAATACTTCATCTCCACACACGGTGCCCGTAAGGGTCTTGCCGACACCGCCTTGAAAACAGCCGACGCCGGTTACCTCACACGCCGTCTCGTCGACGTGGCTCACGACGTGATTATCCACGAAGAGGACTGCGGCACACTCCGCGGACTCGTATGCACCGAAATCAAGAACAACGACGAAGTTGTGGCTTCTCTCGGTGAACGCATCCTCGGACGCGTATCCGTACACGACATCATCGACCCCATCAGCGGTGAAATCATAGTTGCCGCCGGAGAGGAAATCAACGATGCCGCTGCCGACCGCATCAACGCATCGCCCATCGAATCCGTTGAAATCCGCTCGGTCCTCACTTGCGAAAGCAAGAAAGGCGTATGCGCGAAATGCTACGGTCGAAACCTTGCCAACAACCGTTTGGTTCAGAAAGGCGAAGCCGTAGGTGTAATCGCAGCTCAGTCCATCGGTGAACCCGGTACCCAGCTTACACTCCGTACATTCCACGTCGGTGGTGTGGCATCAAACATCGCAGCTGTATCATCTGTAACTTCACGCTACGAAGGTACACTCGAAATCGACGAGCTCCGTACCGTCAAGACCGACGAAGTCGACGCTCGCGGACGCAACGTCGAGGTTGTTATCGGCCGACTCGCTGAAATGCGTATCATCGACCCCAATACCAAGATGATGCTCACCAACGCCAACATACCCTACGGTTCTAAACTGTACTTCTCCAACGGTGACACCGTAGCCAAGGGCGACGTGATTTGCGAATGGGACCCCTTCAACGCCGTTATCGTCAGCGAAGCAGGTGGTAAGGTACAATACCTCAACCTCATCGAAAACGTAACATACCGTGTTGACTCCGACGAACAGACAGGTCTCCGCGAAAAGATTATAATCGAATCCAAGGATCGTGGCAAAGTTCCCGAAGCCAATATCCTCGATGCCAACGGACAGATTGTCAAGACATACGCACTCCCTGTAGGCGCTCACTTGATGGTCGACGAAGGTGCCGAGCTCAAACCCGGTGAAATCTTTGTCAAGATACCGCGTGCATCCGGAAGCGCAGGTGACATCACCGGTGGTCTGCCCCGTGTTACTGAGCTCTTCGAAGCCCGTAACCCGTCCAACCCCGCAATCGTAGCCGAAATCGACGGTGAAGTCAACTTCGGAAAGGTAAAACGCGGTAACCGTGAAATCACCGTTACATCCCGTATCGGTGAAGTCAAGAAATACCTCGTGCCCCTGTCCAAGCAAATCCTCGTTCAGGAAAACGACTACGTACGCGCCGGTACTCCCCTCTCCGACGGTGCCATCACTCCTGCCGACATCCTCAACATCATGGGACCGACAGCCGTTCAGGAATACATCGTCAACGAAGTTCAGGACGTGTACCGCATGCAGGGTGTGAAGATCAACGACAAGCACTTTGAAGTAATCGTACGCCAGATGATGCGCAAGGTCAACATCCTTGACCCGGGCGACACCTGCTTCCTCGAACAGCAGATTGTCGACAAACGCGCGTTCATGGACGAAAACGACCGCATCTGGGGCAAGAAAGTGGTTACCGATGCCGGCGACAGCGAAAACGTTAAACCCGGACAGATTATCACCGCACGCAAGCTCCGCGACGAGAACTCCGCACTCAAACGCCGCGACCTCCGTCCTATCGTAGTACGCGACGCCGTGCCAGCTACTTCCGAGCAGATACTGCAAGGTATCACTCGCGCCGCTCTCCAGACCGGTAGCTTCATGTCGGCAGCTTCATTCCAGGAAACCACCAAAGTGCTCAACGAAGCCGCTATCAACGGTAAGACCGACACACTGGAAGGTATGAAGGAAAACGTAATCTGCGGACACCTCATCCCCGCCGGTACAGGCTTGCGCGACTACGACCGACTCGTTGTAGGCTCCAAGGACGACATTGACGGACTCTTCGATGCCCCCATCGGAACTTCTGACGCCCAATAATCGTCTTACGGCACACCGACCCTGAAGGCGGTCACCCCGCCACCCATATAGCATTAAGGCACCCTATCCGGGTGCCTTAATCTTTTACCCACATACCGCCACAAAAATCGGGCGGCACCGTCCGCATGAACAGTGCCGCCCTCTATTTTCAACAGATTAGATTAATTTCTTTTTTTAGAAATCTGCCATATCCAATGCCATATAGTGCTGATAGGGATGGTCGCAAGCCGGACATACGTCAGGAGGAGTCGTTCCTTCATGAATGTAACCGCACACAAGGCACTGCCACTTGATAGGTTTCTCACGTTTCCATACCGTACCCTCCTTCACCTGCTTAAGATAGCGTTCAAAGCGACGGCGGTGATGGTCCTCTATCTCTGCTATGGCACGGAAATGCTCGGCTATTTCGGGGAAACCCTCCTTATCGGCAACCTCAGCCGATGCCTTGTAAAGCTTCACGCCTTCCATCATCTCCTCATTGGCTGCCGTGGCAAGATTTGAAGCTGTATCACCTATCACACCCGCATCCACAGCCAACGGCACCTCGAGATTACCGCCTTCAAGGAATTTAAAAAATACCTTGGCGTGACGCAACTCATTGGCAGCAGTTTCTGTAAACACACGTTCGATAGGAAAATATTTTTCCTTATTAGCCTGAGCGGCATAGAATGTATATCGTGAATATGCACCCGATTCAGCCATATAGGCTATCACAAGATTCTTTTCGGTCTGTGTACCTTTGATACTTTTCTTCTGAGCCATAATTAAATCAGTTATATTGTTAGTTTTTTTGATGTCAGTATAATACTAACACCGCAATGCAACCATAAGTTCTCCAAACAACTGTTTTTAATAAGCCCTACCATCCACATTCTATCATTACAATCACATGCACCCCATTATTTAGACAAAATCCAATCTAAACACGAACCTAATTTAGACTAATTCTAAAAGTATAAAACCACACATCAGGCATTTAAGCACATCATGCAAATGCAAAATTTGCAATTCACACGTATAATGCCTAACTTTGCACCCGATTTTTCAAAAAACACATAAAACATCCCACATGCTGCAACGAACATTCATCATCACACTGCTCCTGCACATCTTAGCTGTCACCAACATCAACGCATCCGTCCTAAGCGACGCCAACATAATAGGACACGTACTCGAACGTGGCACTGACGAACACCTCCCCGGAGTAACCATACGTCTCGTAGGCACATCCATCGGAGCCACTACCGACGCATCAGGACACTACGCCATACACAATATAGCCCCCGGCACATACACCATCGAGGCACATTGCGTAGGCTATCTGCCGGTCAAACGTACCATCACTGTCGCAGCACGTCAGACTATAGAAGAAAACTTCGAGATAATGACCGATGCCCTCCAGCTCGACCAAGTCGTTGTCACCGGCAACCGCTCTGAAGTGAAACGCCGCGAAAGCTCCACTCTCGTAGGCATTCTCGGTGCCCCGACATTCGAACTCGTAAGCGCCAACTGCCTTGCCGACGGACTATGCTTCCAACCGGGCGTACGCGTGGAAAACGACTGCCAGAACTGTGGATTTACACAAGTGCGCATCAACGGTCTCGACGGACACTACTCACAGATACTCATGAACTCTCGTCCCGTATTCTCAGCGCTGACAGGTGTGTATGGTCTTGAACAGATTCCGGCAAACATGATTGAGCGCGTGGAAGTGATGCGCGGAGGTGGTTCCGCTCTGTTCGGCTCATCGGCGATTGGCGGCACCATCAATATCATAACCAAAGACCCCGTAAACAACTGTGCCGAAGCGTCACACACACTCACATCCATAGGCATAAGCGGAGCATTGGAAAACAATACTACAGTAAGTGGTTCTGTGGTCAGCAACAACGACCGTCTCGGCATGTTCATATTCGGGCAGAACCGCATGCGCGACGGCTATGACCACGACGGTGACGGATTCACCGAAATCGCACAGCTGAAAACACAGACGCTGGGATTCCGGGCATTCTTCCGCTCATCCGACCGCTCGAAACTCACACTCGAATACCACGGCACTCACGAGTACCGGCGCGGTGGCGACCAACTCGACCTACAGCCCCACATGGCTATGGTTGCTGAACAGACCGACCACAACATACACGCACTCGACCTGCATGCCAACTTCTGGACACCCGGGCATAAGAACCGTTACAGCGTATTTGCATCCATGCAAAACACACGCCGTTCAAGCTATTACGGCAGCGAAATGGACCCCGATGCCTACGGACGCACCCGCGACCTCGTAGTTGTTGCCGGCGGACAGTACATCCGCTCATTCGACCGGCTATGGTTCATGCCAGCCGAGCTAACCGCCGGGCTGGAATACAACTACAATTACCTCAACGACGTGACACTCGGCTACAACCATGATGTGACACAAGCCATCAATATCTACAGCGGATACCTCCAGAACGAATGGCGCAACGAACGATGGGGATTCCTCATCGGTGCTCGTCTCGACAAACACACACTGATACACCGCCCCATAATATCACCGCGAGCCAACATTCGCTTCAATCCGTCCGACGACATCAACATCCGTCTCTCCTACTCCACCGGATTCCGCTCACCGCAAGCCTACGATGAAGACTTCCACGTAGCCATAGTCGGAGGTGAGCGTGTAGTCACCATACTCGCGCCGAACCTCAAGCAGGAGAGCAGCCAGAGCGTCAGTGGCTCCGTCGACCTATACCATACATTCGGCTCGGTGCAGACCAATCTCACCATCGAAGGCTTCTTCACCGACCTCAGCGATGTATTCGTGCTCCGTCGTCTCGAAGAGCCCGACGCCGCCGGCAACGCTGTACTCGAACGCTACAACGGCGGTGGCGCGCGCGTCTACGGCATGAGTCTCGAAGCCAAGGCTTCATTCCCGTTCCGTATGCAGCTCCAGGCAGGCTTCACCCTACAGCGGTCAAGATACAAAGCTCCTGAATACTGGAGCGAGAACCCCGACGTGGCACCCGTGCGCCGCATGTTCCGCACACCCGACACCTACGGCTACTTCACCCTCAGCTACAACCCTCTCAAGCCGCTACAGATAGCACTCTCAGGCACCTATACCGGTCCGATGCTCGTACAGCACCTCGAAGGGTCAGGCACTCCTGTCGACGTTGCCGTCAACACCCGCAGCTTCTTCGACGCCACACTCAAGATGTCCTACGAATTCCGTTTGTTTGACCACGCCAATCTCCAGATCAACGCAGGTCTCCAAAACATATTCAACGCCTATCAGCGTGATTTCGACCAAGGCTACCTGCGCGACTCGGGCTACATCTACGGTCCCACAATGCCACGGAGCATTTTCGCAGGCATCAAACTGCACATATAGCCCCCACACAAATCCCCCACATAACAAGCCATTTTTGAACCTTCTCTAAACAAAAATGGCTTGTGGTTTATAAAAGTCAATGGGTTTAACCGGAAAATACAGTATCTTTGTCAAATTAACCAAACACAAATACACCGGTGCAATGAATAAGTTCTTCGCTACTGCATTATTATTGATTATCTCAGTCACAACAGCTGTAACAATATCCGCTCAAAGCAAAATCAGCGGCGTGGGACGCATGGAACTCGCCAAATACAAACAGACACGTGCCGAACGCATACGCACCATGGGTGCCGATGCCGCCGACACGTGCCGGATACCTGTGACCAGGGCAATAGTGGCTCTCGTCCAAGGCTACGATGCGGCATACCTTACCGGCGAAGGCTACGACGTAACAGCCGATTTTGGCACCACAGCCTTGGTCAGGCTACCTATATCGGAGATTGAGTCATTAGCCGGGCTCGAAGGTGTGCGCTCACTCTCATTCGGCGGTAAGAAACGGATGAAACTCAACTATGCCCGCCAGTCCTCTACGGTCGACGTGGCTCACACATCCATCACTCACAACGGTTCCACCAAATCCTTTACCGGCAACGGGGTTATTGTCGGTCTGATGGACACCGGACTCGACCCTAACCACATTAATTTCAACAAACAGGACGGCACCTCCCGGGTCAAGAAGCTATGGCACTTCGACAGCGACGACGGCTCATGCCTGGAATATACCGATGCCACGATACGGCAATTCACCACCGACGATTCCACCGAGACTCATGCCACACACGTAGCAGGTATCATGGCAGGAAGCTACAACGGCACCGGCACATTCGCCCACATCGACTCGCCTGACGGTAAAACCGTGTCGCAAAACACCGGCAATATACCCTACTATGGGGTGGCTACGGGAGCTGATTTGGCAATGAGTTGCGGCGAACTTTACGATGACAACATCCTGCAGGGGCTGCACAATATCGTGACTTACGCAAAAGCCCAGGGAAAGCCCGCCACCATCAATCTATCGCTCGGTAACAACGGCGGTCCGCACGACGGCTCCGACGAATTCTCCCAGACACTCGCTGAGATTGGCAAGGATGCCATAGTGTGTATATCATCCGGCAACGAGGGCGACCTCAACATGTCGCTGCGCAAGACATTCACCGCTACCGACAAATCGGTAAAGACATTCGTGATATACAATCAGGACCTTGGCGCCGCAATGATTGACGGCAACATCGACATTTGGGCATCTGACGAACGCCCGCTGACCGTAACGCTCCACAACTTCACCGTCAGCGGCTCAATAAGCACCAAAATCCTGCAAACCACCAAAGCCGGACAATCCCTTAACACCACTGGGATAAAAGCAAAATTCAAAGCTGGGATGATCTCCATGGCATCGAACATAGATGTCAACAACGGACGCTACAATGTGTTGGTTGATTGCACTAAACTCAAGACATCCGGCAACCGTCTCGTCGTTGAAGTATCGGGAGCCACCGGTCAGACCGTTGACATGTACTTCGACGCAGGCGAAAGCGTGTGCGAGTTCAGCGACAACACCATGTCGCCATCCACATCCACACGCTCCGGATATACAGCCGGCACACCCGACCAGTCCATCAATGGAATGGCTTGCGGTGACAATGTAATTGCCGTCGGAGCCTATACCTCACGCTCCACATGGGGCGACTTGGACGGCTACTCCGCTTCGTTCAGCGAATCCACCGGCACACACACTTCATTCTCAAGCTACGGCACCGATACTTACGGCAATACCCTACCTCATGTATGCGCACCCGGCTCGGCATTGGTATCTTCCTACAGCCGCCGGTACGTGGCTCAAGGCTATGAATACGAGACGGCATCCGATATGACAGCATCGGCTCGCAACGGCTCCACCACCGACTATTGGGGAGCTATGCAAGGCACATCCATGGCATGCCCGTTCATGACCGGCACCGTGGCGCTATGGCTTGAAGCCGACCCTACTCTGACTCATAGCGACATACTTGATGCCATAGAGCACTCCAGCACATCCGACACCTATACGGAAGCCGCTCCCATGCGGTTCGGCTATGGCAAACTCGATGCCGCACAAGGATTAAACTATATCCTCCAGCGTACAGCTGCCATCGGAGCTATATCTTCCGACCCGGCACAAGGATTCGTCATCACCTCCTCCCGCACAGAGCAACGCGTCACTCATCCCGACATATCCACATTCACACTCTATTTATCAGACACGCAAGGACGCACCGTAGCCACCGCACACACCGACCATGGCACCGCCGCCATCGCCACTTCCGGTATGTCACGCGGTATCTACATACTCACAGTCTCCTCCGACTCGGCATCAAAATCAATAAAGATAGTCCTGTAACCGCACCACCACCATGCGACTACGCCCCGCCACCATCATCGACCTCCCGGATATAATGCACATAATCTCATGTGCCGTGGAGCGAATGCTTGCCGAGGGAAAGTGCCAGTGGGACCATACTTACCCCACCGCCACACACATCATCACGGACATCCATGCCGATGCAGCCTACGTACTGGAAAATGACAGCAAAGTGATAGCTTACGGAGCGGTACTGTTCACCGGCGAACCTGCATATAGTGCAATTGACGGTCTATGGCTTTCCGACGCACCCTACGTGGTGATACACCGCCTTGCGGTGGCACCGGAAATGCAAGGCAATGGTATAGCAGCCAAGTTTATCAAAAGTGTGGAGCACCTTGCTGCATCCAAGGGATTCAGCAGTTTCAAAATCGATACCAACTTCGACAATCACCGTATGCTGCGCACATTGGAAAAATGCGGATTCTGCCACTGTGGAGAGATACACTACCCGCAAGGCTCACGTCTCGCATTCGAGAAACTCATCTGACCACATCGCGGCACCACGTTTTATTCACATCACATCTATCGCAATTCCCTCCTAATCGCTATCTTTGTAAAAACATAATTTCTACAATTCCGCACACACATGAATATCGAGGAAATAAGGGAATACTGCCTGTCACTACCATACACCACCGAAGATATGGCGTTTGGACCGGAATATCTGCTAATAAGAGTATTCAACAAGATATTTGCATGCATCGGACTTGAATGTCCCGATTATTTCGTAGTGAAGTGCGAGCCGGAATATGCCTTGAAACTGCGTGAACGTCATCCGGCAATAACCCCCGCATGGCACTGGAACAAAAAGTACTGGAACCAGCTTAGCCTGCACGGAAACCTGTCCGACGACCTGATAAAATCACTCATTCGCCACAGCTACAGCGAGGTGGTGCGCAAACTCCCGAAAACCACCCGCACGACACACCCCGACATCACCGCCATAAAATAAACCTTTACAATCCATCCCGGATGTCGCAAGTCCTGCTACCGTCACAACTATAACCATAGCCGGTTAAGTCAGCGGTAGAAACGTCGGTTCCGCCATACGTGACCCATTATGGTTATTATGAACAGGAAGCCAAACTTGCCATGAATACCACCTATTGTAGAATGAATGTACGTGCCTACCCAATGACCGGTGGCAACAATCCCGCTTATCAGCATAAGGAAAAACAGAATCCCAAGAAACGGATGCTTTTTGCGATGAATATGCGACATTGATTGTTTTTTCGTCACGTGATTACGATGAAGTTGAATATGCCATAATATCACTCCCGTAAAAACCGTTCCGAGGACAATATGTATCCACACCCACATCACCCTTCCATTAGGACTTATCTCCAATTGTAATCCCGACACAAGAATCGCAATGGTCAGGAACAACAGCGACCAATCGCATATCTTCAGCTTAGTTTTCTTTGTCATCTGCATAATCATTTTATATGACCGCAAAATTATTCTGAAAACATTTTATTGTAATGGCAATGCAGACTGTGGAACATATTCAATCCATTCAAAAATATCATCACTATCTGTTGCGGGCTCATAAATATATTCTTCACCACAACCATTTAATATGATGCGCCTTGGCTCACTTGACACAAAAGACCAATAGATACCTTCATTTGAGAAGGTACAAGCGTTCGGATTAAATTTAGATGCGTCAATAACAGGAAGATTATTCAAAAGCACATAGTTGTTTGGAGCCGAATAATGTGTGTATTCACCTGTGTTCATGTTCTTCATCATACGAATATTCTGAAGAAAAACCGAACCCTGATTAGTGTGACGTAGTGATGCCGCACGGATATATGACATTCCGGGACTAATCATATACATAAATGAATTGTTGTTAGTGTCAATCATCACATGACAATAATCTCCATCAAGCATAACCACCCTTGTGCCTAATTGCCATTGTTGTAGACAATCGGCGATATTAAAAGAGGATGCCTCCATGAGCTTGTAAGGTTCTACGACATTAACAGTCTCTATCAGATACATCGGCACACCATTCACTGTAATTGATTTGCCATTCGCGTCCACATCCAATGGCTCGCCATCAATCATCAGTATTGTATCAGGAGTGAACACTGTTGTGCGGTTTACATCGCGGCTTGGAATAATCAACGTGGCCGACTTGGTATCCAGGCTGTCATTACGCGTGAAATAGACTAGGACCGAATCTGTCTGCACCAGTTCAGAGGTAGCGTTTGCCCACACTCCTTTTGCGCCGGGATTTAGATTAGGCGCAGCCCATGATGCCATCACAGCCGACAGCATCAACAATAACATTGCGATAGGTTTTTTCATTTGTTAATCCTATTTTCCAAAATAACGACGAGACCATTCTCATCGGCAGCAAATATAGCGAATTTATTCAACTCTGAATGGTTGTTCTGATACTTCAATAACATAAGCTAAAATGCACTAATCTTAAAATCAAGTAGATTCTCGCCATTTTTATGAATGCAGCCTATCCCATACTATCGGACTATATCGCCATCCCTGATTAAACTTAGCACTACAACGCATAGTTAAACGCCACTTGTATAAACGGACGTGTCGGCATCGGTATGTCGAAATATCTCTTTGTCCCGGACACACCCGTTACGCGGCTCGACATTTTCAGAATCACCCCACCCTGTATCTCACCATAGAAGTTTGCTGCAAGCCGGCGCTTATACTTGATACCGGGACGGAAATTAGTATTAGTATATCTACACCTTTTGGGCAAGTCGGCATGGTTCGGCTGGAAGTAAAATGACCTTACATCAATATCTCCTCCTATAGTTATAAGATCCGATTTGGTCGGAGTGTAATCCAGTCCAAACATGCCGCCATACAAATTTATGGCAAAGTTATCGTTAAAACGGTGACGATACATAAATACAATAAACGCAGGTATTTTAGACGTGGAGTTTATCAACACAAGTGGCCCTATGCCAAACTGAGTATCCCTATTGGCACGCAACATAAACAGCCCCATGACTATTCCGGACACGCGCTGAAAACGCTTGTCGCCCCAATCGGCAGATACGGTTCCAAATGCCATGAACGGACGTCCAAAAAGCTGACTACGGAACGAAGCAGAAACGCCAAATTGACCATACAGATGAGTTTTATTCATATTCATCTGATCCGGATCATAATCTATTGGCAGTTCATCTGTGGAAAAATCAGCTTGAAGCGAATTATAATTTGCATTTGCAGTAAGAGTGAATTTCTGATTCTTGAAAAATTCGTATGACACACGCGCGTTAAAATGATTAGAGACCGACGCATTGGTATAGTCATAAGACACTCTGATATTTGTTTTCACCATACCATAATTATCCGTAGGAACATCTTGCGATTCCTGCGCAATACAATGTGCACTTGAAACAATAGTCAATATAGACAGCAGAAATGGTAATAAGTATACACGCATGAGTATATTACGTCGTAATTGGTTTGTTTCCCCTAAGACAAAAAATAATGACCGACAATCAGATGATTATCAGTCATTATCAGTACCCAGACCCGGGATCGAACCGGGATGGATTGCTCCACTGGTGTTTGAGACCAGCGCGTCTACCGATTCCGCCATCTGGGCATTAGCGGTGCAAAGGTAAGCATTGTTTTGTGTACGTGCAATAGTTTGGCGCGTTTTTTCGCCAATCCATGCAATTTTTGTTTATTTTCTATGGTTTGGCGGGATTTTTCATTAAGTTTGTGGTTATTAATATCGGAACTTGGACACAAACGTGTCAAGTTACCGAAACCACGCTTTAAAAGCCTCATACCATGCCTAAAGAGAAAAAAAACACCGGGATTAAATCCAAAAAGGTCCGCAAACTCAATCTTATCAAACACGACCCCTGGCTCGAACCATTTGCCGACGCCATCAACGGACGCCACGACGACGCCTTGCGCAAGGAGCGTGAGCTGACCGGTGGATTGCGCAATCTCGATGAATTTGCCAACGCCCACAACTACTTCGGACTGCATCACACGCCCGATGGAGGATGGGTATTCCGCGAATGGGCGCCCAATGCCACCGGAATAGCCCTCATAGGCGACTTCTCCAACTGGCAATCACAGGCACGCTACCAACTCCAACCTATCGGGGGTGGCGTTTGGGAGCTCACACTCCCTGCCGAAGCCATGCACCACGGACAGTACTATAAGATGCTCGTGAAGTGGCAGGGTGGCGAAGGACAACGCATACCCGCTTATGCCACACGCGTGGTTCAGGACGAATCCACGGCTCTATTCTCGGCGCAGGTTTGGGACCCGCAGCCATCCTACACATGGCGAGTAGAGGACTTCAAGCCCGACACCAAACCGCTGCTCATCTATGAATGCCACATAGGCATGGCACAGCAACGCGAAGGCGTAGGCTCATACACCGAATTCCGCGACCTGATACTGCCGCGCATTGCAGCCGACGGCTACAACGCCATACAGATTATGGCAATACAGGAACACCCATACTACGGCTCATTCGGGTACCACGTGTCAAGCTTCTTCGCTCCATCAAGCCGATTCGGCACACCCGAAGAGCTGAAATCGCTCATAGACCGAGCTCACGAACTCGGCATAGCCGTAATCATGGACATAGTACACAGCCACGCCGTGAAAAACGAAGTCGAAGGGCTCGGACGTCTCGACGGAAGCTACGACCTATACTTCTACGGCGATAGCCGTCGCGAGCATCCGGCATGGGACTCCCTATGCTTTGACTACGGCAAGAACGAAGTGCTCCACTTCCTGCTGTCCAACTGCAAATACTGGCTTGAGGAATTCAGATTCGACGGATTCAGATTCGACGGCGTCACATCCATGCTGTACTACAGCCACGGTCTCGGACAGGCATTCGGCAGCTACGACGATTACTACAACGGCAATCAGGACACCAACGCCATAACCTACCTCACATTGGCAAACAAACTCATCCACACCATCAACCCCTCGGCAATAACCATAGCCGAAGAGATGAGCGGCATGCCGGGACTCGCCATTCCGGTCAAGGACGGCGGCATAGGATTCGACTACCGCATGGCAATGGGCATTCCTGACTATTGGATCAAGACCCTCAAAGAGAAGAAAGACGAGGACTGGCACCCAACATCCATATTCTGGGAACTGACCAACCGCCGCGCCGACGAAAAGACCATATCATACGTCGAGAGCCACGACCAGGCGCTCGTGGGCGACAAGACGGTAATATTCCGTCTGATTGACGACAAGATGTACTGGCACATGATGAAGGACGACGACGACATGACCGTGGCACGCGGCATAGCGCTCCACAAAATGATACGTCTCGTAACCGCATCCACCATCAATGGCGGATACCTCAACTTCATGGGCAATGAATTCGGCCATCCCGAATGGATTGACTTCCCCCGCGAAGGCAACGGATGGAGCTACAAATACGCCCGCCGACAGTGGGACTTGGTTGACCGCAAGGAGCTGAAATACGAATACCTCAACGACTTCGACAACGCCATGATTGAGCTAATATCCGGCGTCTACAACTTCCAGGCACTACCTGTCGACAAACTTTGGGAGAAAGACGATGACCAGATTCTGGCATACCGTCGTGGCAATCTCGTGTTCGTGTTCAACTTCAATCCCGCCAAATCATTCTCCGACTACGGCATCCTCACCCCTCCCGGAGAATACGAGGTGGTACTCTCCACCGACAGCCCTCGCTTCGGCGGCTACGGTAACATCGACGAGACCGTCAGTCACCTCACACAGACCGACCCCCTCTACACACCCCTCGGCGTGGAATGGCTCAAACTCTACCTCCCCGCACGCTCGGCACAAGTCCTGCGCATCCGCAAACCCCGCCCCAAAAAGAAATCCCCCGCCAAACCAAAGGCAAAGAAATCATAAGCGCATATCGCACCACTCCAGATATTTTCACCATGCCTCATGAAACGGAACTTAAAAATATTCATAGCATGCGCCAAAGAGCTTAAAGACCAACGCGACAAAATAAAAGCATTGGCCAATGACCTCAACGTTGAATACCGACCTCTCGGTACAAACATCGACATACGCTCCTATGAAAATTTCGGAGACCAACAAGTCATATACAATCACTTCATTGAACACGAGGCTCATATAGTAATCCTCATATTGGACGGTCGAATCGGCATACGCACTGAGGAGGAGCTGATTCTCGCTTCAAAAAGCCTGCACAAGCACGGACATCCTGAAATAATGGTGTTTGTACGCAAAGAAAACGCCAAAGACACCGACATAGCCCACATCGAAGGATTAATGCGTGGTGCGCTCGACCGCTATTATGTAGAGTACACAGACAATACCCAACTCATAACAGCCGTCAAAGACCGGTTGCGAAAATACATATCACGACCACAAAAAAAACGCACCGCCATTATAAAAGATACCGTTAGACGGAATAGGCTGTGGATATTATCAACAGCACTTCTACTGACCATATTGGCAACCGCATGCCTGTATTTCCTCAACAGGCATAAAGCCCCATTGTTAGTCTTCGGGGGAGGGTCTACAGCCCAGTTCATTGAAACCAGACTCGGATGCGAAATGTCAGCATTAGGCGACGTTTACTATGTCAGGATGCCCAGTAAAAACGCATGGTCAATAATAAAAGACGAACTCGCCCACACCACACGAAGCGACAAATACACACCCATCTGCATATCCGCTGCACAAGCTGCCGAAACAGACTTTTCAAGTGCAGGGCTAAAAGACAAGAAACGTCCGGCCACAGTGGTATCAGTCCCACTTGGTCACGACATCCTCACAGTATACCTCCGTAACGTTCCGGAACTCACGTCTTCACTCTCGCATCTATCCGACCACAATCCACACATAACAACAAGCGAACTATACACACTGCTCACAAAACACAACTCATCCATAAACCTGTTCACCACTTCATCCGAAAGCGGAACATTCGATAAATACTCCCGCTCACTCTGCCAAATTGACAGCACCATATCGCTAAAAGACCTGAGTAGCGGTCAATTCTTCGATAACACCGACCTCGTGACAATAAACGACAACGGACGGCCTTACATACTCCTTGGTGCCGGTGACTACAAAGTGGAATCATTAAACGATGACATATCCTCCGGCAAATGCTTGTTGCTACCGCTCATCGACAACTCCGGACAAACTATCACAAAACCTCACTTCATGTACCTTATAGCCTACCCGACCGAAAAAGAAGATGAGCGACAGATTGCACAAAATGTGGCAGAATTCCTGAAACGTCTCAACTTAGATACACACAAAAAGATCCGTGATACCCGCATACGGGTACGAGATACCCGCGTGCTCATACCATTAGACTCTTTGGAGGAATGGCATTAACCAACTGCCATAAGATTAAACCTGGGACTAAACAAACCCTAAATCCACAAAAATGGTGCAATTATTAGGAAAACCTGATTTTTTCATCTAATTTTGTAAATTGGAAATTTAATATGCGCCACCATGAAAGTGAAGATACATAGAGAAGGCACCAACATATTGATAATACTGCTGTGCATGCTCGCGGTAGTCAATGTGCCCGCATGGATGTTTATCCGTCCGGTGGCTATACCCATCGTATTCTCATCCCTGTCAGCCATAATATTCCTGCTGGTACTTAACTTCTTCCGTTCACCGCGCCGTCACTTCCACGGCAATCGCGACCGTGTAGTCGTATCGTCGGTCGACGGTCAGGTAGTAGCCTTGGAGGAGACCTACGAGAGTGAATATCTGCACCAACGCGTCATTCAGCTGTCAGTATTCATGACCGTGCTCAACGTTCATGCCAACTGGTTTCCCGTCGACGGCAAAGTACTCAAAGTCAAGCACCACTCAGGGCGGTTCATGGCAGCATACCTGCCGAAATCAAGTACTGAGAATGAACGCAGCACCGTGGTAATACGTGCTACCAACGGACAGGAGATACTTGTGCGGCAGATAGCCGGAGCCGTGGCACGACGCATCGTCACATACGCCGAGCCGGGCGAACGAGCCGACATCGAGCAGCACATGGGATTCATCAAATTCGGTTCGCGAGTCGACATCTATCTGCCGCTTGGCACTGAAGTGTTCGTAAAAATCGGTGACAAGACCGTGGGAGGTATCACCGAAGTAGCCCGACTTGCCGACACCGGAATAAACGAATAACAGATACCCGCATCAACCAAAACCAATTGCCATGCTTACCCGCATCAAGAACAATATACCCAACACCATCACATGTCTCAACCTCCTCTCCGGAGCCGTGGCATGTATCCTTGCATTCCACTATTCCGAACAGTTAGGCGCTCTGCAAGGCTATCAATGGGCATTCATCTGCATTGGCGCGGCAACCATCTTCGACTTCTTCGACGGAGCAGCCGCCAGATTGCTTCACGCCTATTCAGCATTAGGCAAGGAGCTTGATTCACTCGCCGACTCTGTCAGCTTCGGACTCGCCCCCGCCATGCTCATGTTCAACACCATCAATGAATACAACGGCACCGACTTCTCCCCGTGGGCATTCATCGCGCTATTCATCCCCATCATAGGGGCATTGCGTCTCGCAAAGTTCAACATCGATGACCGGCAGACCACATCCTTCATAGGATTGCCCATTCCGGCATGCGCCATATTCTGGATAGGCACAATAGGCTGGATCCAAAGCCACACCTACCCGGGCAACGTCGCACTCGCCGTAATCATAGTGGTGATGTCACTCATGATGGTAAGCCGCATGCGCATGTTCTCACTCAAGTTCAAGAATTTCAACTTTAAGGAGAACTTCCGCCGCTACGCCATCCTTGCCGCAGCAATACTGTTTGTAGCCACAGAAGGCATAGCAGGATTTGCATGGACCATCCTTCTCTACATCCTCATATCGGCTGTCGGACGCAAGGACATCTGATACTCGATGCCACACCGGCATAACACACCCACACTTATTCAACCCCTCTTCTTATGCTACTATTCATATTACTACTCATAGTAATTTTTGTGCTGTGGCCCGTGATTCGCGTAGCCTACACTATATACCGGCTTCGTCGCCAGGCGCGCGAAGCGTTCCGCCAGGCGACAGGCAATGCCGACGCATACCAACAACCGCGCCGCAACAAAGCCGGATGGAGCCGCGCCGCTCAATCACATAAAAAAGTGATTGACTCCACAGAAGGCGAATACGTCGATTGGGAGGAAATCACCGTCACAGAGACATCAACCACTACCGAAAGCACTGAGACCGGTAGCCGAACCGTCACCGAGCAACAGGTTACCGACGTCGAGTGGGAAGATATCCGCAACTGACACCCTACTCCGCAACACCAATGTACTACGTAAAGGAACTTTATACTTTTTTCGACGAACTTGCCGCACACAACGACCGACAATGGTTTGCCGACAATCGCCCGCGTTATGAGCACCTGCGCGCACTATGGCTCGAGGATATCGACCGTATGCTCGCGCACATCACCGTTTGGCAACCCGATATGGCTGGACAGACAGCCAAATCCTGCGCATACCGCATATACCGCGACACACGTTTCTCCAACGATAAAACCCCATACAAGACCCACTTCTCCGCATCGTTCAGCCCATGGGGACGCAAAACCGACCATGCCGGATACTACCTTGAGATAGGACGCGCACGCACATACGACCAAGGACTTTATGGCGGGCTCTGGTGCGTCGAAAGCGCTATGCTCAAGAAACTGCGCCACGCAATAGTGGACAACATCGAGGAATGGGAGGAGATTATAAACGCCCCCGACATGCTACGGCACTTCCCCGGATGGTGCAGCTCCACACTCAAGACCATACCCAAAGGGTGGGACCGCAACCATCCGCAGGCAGAATATCTGCGCATGACCAACTACGGTAAATTTCTCCCCTGCACCGACAGCTTCTACCTCGATCCTTCATGGCCCGAGAAAGCAGCCGAGATGTTCCATGTACTAAAACCGTTCGTTGACTTCCTCAACTACTCCATTGACGAGTAGCCGCAGTCCGGCACTTGCACTACCACCGTGCACGCGCCGCCATATCAGCGCACCATCACCTTACGTACGGTATCTCCCACACGCAGCATATATAGCCCACGCGCATACGGTCCGAACTCATCGGCAACGCCCTCATAAACCGGCACGCCCGACACATTATACAAACCCTTACGTACACCCTCCGCTCCGGAAACGTTAACCACACCTCCATTGACTGACACATTCACACCGTCATTGTCAGATTCGATGCCCGATATAGCCGAAGTCCCGGGAATAGTCACACGTATGCTTGGCTCTGTACCGGTGATATCAATCTTAACATGGCACATCATACCCGGAGCAAGGACATTGCCAGATGTGGCATCCTGACTGTAACCGAGATTCACCGTACTGTTTTCAGTATACGCAAGACTCAAAGGCACATCATTGGAAAGCATATTTGCGGAAGCCGATGCAGGACCGAATATGAACATCGACATATCATATCTCGGCTCATACGAAACCCTGAACGACGACGGCAAAGTCACATCCGATTCATACACGCCGGCACTTCCCGGCACCTCCACATTTGCAGTCTGGCTCGACACCAAAAACATCGATTTAGGATACTCCACCGCACCCACATTTTCCGATGGTATGAGTTTAAACACATGATAGCCCATTCCCGATTGTTTTCGGTCCAGAAACACCACATCATACTTACCCGGGGCAACGTCTATCAATCCGTTGGAATCCATGGTTATACTCAATGGATTGTACCATGACACTATCGCCGGCGTCACAGCCCACTCAGGCATCGAATACAGACTATACACCGACGATGAGCTGCTTGATTCGCCCAAGAACACAAAACCATACTCTATATCCACATCTTTCGCCTCATACATCCCCGTACCGGTCTCCGTCATGGGTATTTTATCTAAATAATCATCACCCGACATAGTAAACGTCCCGTCGGAATTGGCAGTAAGCACATAAGGAGGATTGGCGGCATTCACATTCATTCCGCATACCACAGCAATAGAGATAATCACTGGCACAAAAATATCGTGTTTCATAGTAACAGTATGTTTTATATTAACAATCTATTTTTTAGTCCACGCATCGATAGTTGATCACGTTTAAATACTAACGGCTCCCTATCCTACAATGTTCGGCGAATAATGCATGCCCGGACTATCATTCGGCAAAAAACATATCGGAATTGCGCGATTGTGGATTTATTGCTACCTTTACGCTATAAATCACACACGGAATTTATGGCAAAGAAAGTAGTGGAGACACCGCTCATGAAGCAATACTTCGAGATGAAGCAAAAGCATCCCGACGCAGTGCTGTTGTTTCGTGTGGGCGATTTCTACGAAACATTTTGCGACGATGCTATTACATCATCCGAGATTCTGGGAATCACGCTCACACGTCGCGCCAATGGCAGCGCGCAGTCAGTGGAACTCGCAGGATTTCCGCACCATGCGCTCGACACGTATCTGCCTAAACTTGTGCGTGCCGGAAAGCGAGTGGCTATATGCGAACAGCTTGAGGACCCGAAGCTCACCAAAAAACTTGTCAAGCGGGGCATCACCGAACTCGTCACACCCGGTGTGAGCATCAACGATAACATACTGGACCACCGCGAGAACAATTTCGTGGCAGCACTCCATATCACTCCGCGTCAATGGGGCATTGCCTTTCTCGACATCTCCACCGGCGAATTTCTCACCGCCGAAGGCGCCATCGATTACATCGAGAAGCTTCTTGCCAAATTCGCGCCTAAGGAAGTGCTGGTCGAGCGCGGACACCGTCGCGATCTGGAGGAGAATATAGCGGCACGGTACCTTACATTCGAACTCGACGACTGGATATTCACCGAACCCACCGCGCGCGAACGCCTGATGAAACAATTCCAGACCGGCTCGCTCAAGGGATTCGGGGTCCATAAGATGACATCTGCCATCATCGCTTCGGGTGCCATCCTGCACTACCTCGACATTACCAATCACACCCACACATCCCACATAGCGGCACTCGCACGCATCGAAGAGGACCGTTATGTACGTCTCGACAGCTTCACCGTACGCAACCTCGAGCTTATCGACTGCATGTCCGACGAAGGCAAGAGTCTGCTCGACATCATCGACCGCACCGTGAGTCCCATGGGTGCCCGCATGATGCGTCGATGGCTTCTGTTCCCGCTCAAGGATGTGGCGGCTATCAACAGCAGGCTCGATGTCGTGGAATATTTCTTCCGCGACCCCGACGCACGCCAGTCGCTAAAATCTTCACTCGAGCAGATTGGCGACCTCGAACGACTTATATCCAAAGTCGCCGTGGCACGTGTATCGCCACGCGAACTCGTACAACTGCGTCAGGCGCTCACCGCCGTGGCACCCATCAAAGATATTTGCACCGCAGCCGCTGATGGCACACTGCAAGCCATAGGCGAGCAACTCAACCCATGCTTCGGCATACGCGACCGCATAGCCCGTGAAATCGTCGACGATGCTCCCGCGGCATTGAATCGTGGCACAGTCATACGCCAGGGTGTCGACGAGGAACTCGACCAGCTACGCGACATAGCATACCGCGGCAAGGATTACCTCATGCAGATACAAGCGCGCGAAATCGCGGCAACCGGAATCTCAAGTCTCAAAATAGGCTACAACAACGTATTCGGATATTACATCGAGGTCACCAACACACACAAAGACAAGGTTCCATCCGAGTGGATACGCAAGCAGACACTCGTCAATGCCGAACGCTACATCACGCAGGAACTCAAGGAGTATGAAGAGAAGATACTCGGCGCGCAAGAAAAGATTGCCGTTATCGAGACCCGCATCTACAACGAGCTCGTGGCTGCCGTGGCACAATACACACACGCCATACAGCTCAATGCATCGTTGTTGGCACGGCTCGACTGCCTGTCGGCATTCACGCGGGTATCCATCGAGAACAAATACAATCGTCCGGTAGTCGACGACTCTCTCGAACTCGAGATAATCGAAGGACGCCACCCCGTAATCGAGCGCGAACTGCCACCCGGCGAGCCATACATATCCAACTCCGTACATCTCTCCAACTCCGGCACACAGATTATGATGATTACCGGCCCCAACATGTCCGGTAAGTCGGCTCTGCTCCGCCAGACCGCCCTCAACGTGCTCATGGCGCAGATAGGTTGTTTCGTGGCTGCCGAAAGCGCGCACATAGGCGTTGTCGATAAAATCTTTACTCGTGTGGGTGCAAGCGACAACATTTCGCACGGTGAATCCACATTTATGGTCGAGATGAACGAAGCCGCATCCATCCTCAATAACATGAGCCAACGCTCACTCATACTATTCGACGAACTCGGTCGCGGCACATCCACCTACGACGGTATATCCATCGCTTGGGCAATCGTGGAACACATACACGACTACGGCACAGCCCATCCAAAGACACTTTTCGCCACACACTACCACGAGCTCAATGAGATGGAATCGGACTTCGCCCGTGTGGCAAATTATAATGTCTCCGTCAAGGAACTCGGCGGCAAAGTAGTGTTCCTGCGCAAACTGGCAAAGGGTGGTAGCGAGCATAGCTTCGGTATACATGTGGCAAAACTCGCAGGTATGCCGCAACCGATAGTGCGCCGCGCCGACGAAGTGTTGCATCAGCTCGAAACCACCTACCGGGGTGCCGACAACGCCAATACCCACCAATCAGCCACCGGCACTAAAACCGTCAAAGGCAGCAACTCCAATACGGAAGCCGGAATGCAACTGTCATTCTTTCAGCTCGACGACCCTGTGCTCTCGCAGATTCGCGATGAGATACTCAATGCCGACATCAACAATCTCACTCCCATGGCGGCACTCAACAAGCTCCATGAGATAAAAAAAATACTCACGGGCAAAGACTCGTAACAACCATAATCGTACGAAACACTCTCATTCAATATATAGCTATGCTACAGATTTCACAACGTATCCGCTCGCTCGCACAGTCACAAACCCTTGCCATGTCGCAACGCAGCGCCGAACTTAAGGCAAAGGGGGTCGATGTAATAAATCTATCGGTCGGTGAACCCGACTTCCACACACCCGAACACATCAAGGAGGCTGCCAAACGCGCCATCGATGACAACTTTTCATTCTACTCTCCCGTACCCGGATTCATGAGCCTGCGCAAGGCAATTGCCGCCGACCTCCTTGCCAACAATGGCGTGGAATACGCTCCCGAGCAGATTGTAGTGTCAGGTGGTGCCAAACAAGCCCTCTGCAACGTGATACTGACCTGCATCAATCCTGGCGACGAAGTGATTATCCCTACACCCGCATGGGTAAGTTACGTTGAGATGGTCAAGCTTGCCGAAGGCATCACGGTACCCGTACCTGCAGCCATCGAACAAGACTTCAAGATTACCCCCGAACAGCTCCGTGCGGCAATAACTCCCCGCACACGCATGGTCCTTTTGTGCTCACCATCCAACCCCACTGGCAGCGTCTACACACACACCGAGCTGCAAGGACTCGTCGACGTTCTCAAGGACTATCCGGATATCCTGATTTTGTCCGACGAGATTTACCAGCACATCAATTACACCGGCAGCTACACATCCATGGGCTCCTTCCCCGAGATTGCCGACCGCACAGTCATAATCAATGGTGTTTCAAAAGCCTACGCCATGACCGGATGGCGCATAGGATTCATGGCAGGACCGCTTGAGATAGCCAAAGCATGCTCTAAACTGCAAGGACAATACACCTCCGGTGCATCATCCATAGCACAGAAAGCGGCTGAAGCAGCTTATACCGGACCCCAGGAGTGTGTCGAGGAGATGCGTAAGGCTTTCCAACGCCGTCGCGATTTGGTAGTCAGTCTCGCCAATGAAATCCCCGGATTGAAGGTTAACGTTCCCCAAGGGGCATTCTACCTTTTCCCCGAGGTCAGCAGTTTCTTCGGCAAGCGATACGGCGACCGCGTCATCAACGATGCTTCCGACCTTGCCATGTACCTGCTCGACGTGGCACACGTAGCCACAGTCGACGGCGCAGCATTCTGTCTCCCCGGCTACATCCGCTTAAGCTACGCCACTTCCGACGACAACATCCGTTGCGCAATGGATCGCATAGCACGCGCCCTCGCACAACTCCAATAATACACACAGACATAATCATAAAATGTAGCCCCCTGAAGAACCTGTTTAGGCCATTCAGGGGGCTATATTTTCAAAAATCTACTTTATCACTTATTGCGATAATCAATATCCCCGATTACATCCTCATTTGTATAGTTTATAGGCACCTCCTTGGTAAGAATAAAATGCCAAACATTTTGAGTCCCTTTCATGCCAGATGATTCAGTAATTATTATGGCATCTTTGTACTCCCAACCACGTTTAGCCATATAGGCAAAAACACTCATAGGGGAAGCAAACGAATGCTTTTTATTCACCGATGTATCATATATCCAACCATTTGCATTTTTAGCCTTATCGGCTATACCGAAATCAACAACAGCATTTACATCCGCCTTAAACAGATTGTATTGAACACACATCACATCACAGTAAATTTTAATTTTGCCATCTTTCTGCACTTCTTGCGCTGAGATGATACTTGTCCCTATCAACAATAGCAAAAATAACATCAAACACTTTTTCATGACATATTAATTATAAATTATAACATATTCCAAACAAAAAACTGACACTCATCCATCTACTGTTTTAACACAACATACATTAGCGATTTTCAATCATCGCTCGGCTTGGGAGCCACACGCTCTATACGTATCAGTTCCAATCGAGTGGCAGTGCGCTTCAATATCGTGAATTGCAATTCCTCAATCTGAAGCACCTCGCCCTGCGACGGTATAGCACCGGTATTAAACAATATATAACCGGCAAGAGTCTGATAGGCATCATCCTCCGGTATATCGATATGATACGTCTCACGCAGCGGTTCTATCTCTATACGCCCCGAACATTCGTACACGCCGGGGGTCACCTCTTTGACCATTTCACCGGTAGTGTCATGCTCATCACGTATGTCACCGAATATCTCCTCCACTAAATCCTCAAGCGTGACCAGTCCTGCCGTACCACCGAACTCATCCACCACTACCGCCATCGAGCGTTTCTCGGCGAGCAGACGACGCATCAGCTTATTGGCAAGCAAAGATTCCGGGGCAAAAATCACTGGTTTGATACACTCTTTCCAATCAGTATCGGGATTGAACAATTCGCTCACATGTATATATCCCAATACATCATCTATATCCTCGCGGTACACCACTATCTTGCTGCGCCCCGACTTGGTGAACAGCTCCGACAATGCATCGCGTGTAGTGGTCTCGATATTCACCGCCACCACCTCATTGCGCGGGAGCATACAGTCACGCACATGTGTATTGGAGAAATCAAGGGCGTTATGGAATATCTTCACCTCATTCTCCACAGGAGCCTTGGCAGGGTTCACCTCATCAATCGTCTTTTCAAGATACTGGTTAAGGTCACCCACCGAAAGCATCCCTATGCGCTGCGCACCGGTACGGATACCGCACAGCCGCATCAATGCCTTCGACAGCCACGACGTAAACAGCGACACCGGATAAAGCACAATATAGAACACAGCTATAGGCAATGCAAATATCTTCAACGATGTATAGGGATTGATTCTGAACACTGTCTTGGGGAAAAATTCTCCGGTTATCAGAATCACGCCGGTGGATATCAAGGTCGACAGCACAAGTACCAACGCCTGATTCAGATGGTACTGGTTAAGCCAATTGTCCTCTATCAGATAAGCCGCTCCCATACCGTAGACCACAAGCATTATATTATTACCCACCAATATGGTGGATATGAACAGATCCTCGTCGGAATAGAAGCGCGATATTATACGTCCCAAGAATCCACCTCGCTTCACATCCAGTTCCATGCGCACGCGGTCGGTGGTTATATAGGCTATCTCAGTACCGGAGAATAAACCCGAGAACACTAACGATACTACTGCTATTACAATCCAAGTGGTGAGTGTCATAATCTATATCAGACAGTTTATTACTGATTAACAGGTATCACCTGCATACGACCCATCTTTTCAGGCGGCGTAGTTTCAGGCTTAGCCACCTGCCGCTTTATAAGGCGATTGGGGTTCATGGTCGGTTTATCATCGCCCGATTGTTCCACATCCGACACAGGGCGTGACGAAGGCCTACGCTCCGAGTTACGTTGTTGCTGCACTCCGCCGGCGCGCTGCTGCAGCGGGCCGCCCTGCGGTGTCGTAGCCACGCTATCGGTTTCGGCAGGGGCATCCTCAGCAGCTCCGCCACGGAACTGGTCAGCCGGGAATATGCCGGACACATGCTTCACATGATAATTGGTCATGCGCTCGTTCGACTCAAAGCCATAACCCTCTATTATACGGTCGGCTCTTTCGATGTGTATAAACGAATCGCTGTAAATCTTCTGGTGACGCTGATCCCAATACAGCTGAGGGGTGAGAAACTTCTCCCCTGCCATATTCTCTATAGCCACATAGCCGTCGAGACGCCACAGTTGCTTATCTTTGAAGAACGTGGCAGAATCGCACTCCACCGAAGCATCACGGCGAAACAGATCATCATACTTCTCCAGCTTCACACCCTCCGGAAATGTCCAGCGAGGCTCTTTAGCCTCATCAAACATGAGCCACAGAGGAGTATCTATACGGTAGCGCGTGACTCCGGAGTCGGATATCAGCGTGGTCACATTGACCGTCGTCATGGTGGCGAAATGCTCAGGATCGAAATCTCCGCTTATCACATTTTTCGCCTCGTCCTTGCACGATGTCGACACACCCGCGCACACAGCCACGGCAACCGCAGCCGGAAGCAATCGCAACGCCGCTTCATGGCGGCTGCGCCATCCGATATTAATATTCTTTACGATATCAACCAATAACTTCATTGCACGCCAACTCTTGAATCAAGCCTGCGATGTTATCATCCGTATTATTTAATCTTGTTCTGGAAGAACCAAAGTTCGTTGAAGTTGATACCCAAGCGTATGTTTATATAGCTTTCCTGAAGCAATGGATTCGGGTGAGCCTGACGATGACGGTACTCCAGACCGAGGTTTATCACCGTCTTCGACGCCAGGGCGGGAAATCCGAATCCAAACGACACTCCGTACTCGCGCACATGGTTATCTCCCACCATCATATAATCGCGGTTATAGAAACCACCCATCCGGTAAGTGATTCGCTTAACGTACGAACCGCGCAACGACGGGGTAAACTGAGCGCCGAGAGCCACCTGCCAGCGGTCGGCAAAACGGGTTCCTTCAAACTGGGGCAGTTCCACAGTCTGTACCTTGCTCCAAGGCTGGTAAGTAAAGTCAGCTTCCACCATCAATCGTTTCTGCCACTGATAGTTCAAGCCGGCACCCCATGTATCGGGTAGCGATGCATTGCCCTTCAATCGCTTTGTGGCAAGCGTATCGGGAGCCTCATCGGCATTGACATCATACTTCACTACAGTCGCCTTTCCGAGCAATGTCTTTCCGGGCGAATACACCAAACCGGCAGTGATACGGTTGTCCTTGTTCAAATCAAATGAATATTGGGCACCGAACTGCACACGCCAGTCGCGCACACGCAGCACCTGCTCGAACAGCGAGGTCGAGCCGCCGTCGGTATTGATGTACACATCATTGACCGTATGTCCGAAAAGATATGAGAAGTTGGCACCGAGACTGAATCCTTTGAATATCTTTCCAGCGAAACCGAGGTAGAGTTGATTGATACCACCCTGACCTTCATGTGAGTTGATACCGTTGGTTATCTTCGAACCAAACGAATAGCCCACCGACGAATACGGAACCAGACCCAAGCTCGCACCCATTCTCTTGCCTATGGGCACCTGCATGGTCAGATAATCAATACCGCCGCCATATTTCGAATCCTTGGCAGCTTCATTTTCACCTACGGCTCCCTCTTTCGATTTCATGACGGTAAAGTCCACGCCCATATCGAACAGAAAAGTAAGAGTATCGGCTGCGGCATACGATGCAGGGTTCATCACATTTATCTGACGGCCCGAATTCATACCGTAGCCCACGCCGCCCATCTGACGCTGGGCAGCTGTGGCGTTATCGTTAAGCAATCCGTAACCGAATTTTGAGTAAGGCGACATCCCTTGCTGCGCCACGGCAATAGAGCCGCCACATAGCAACACGGCCCACGATAATAATATTTTCTTACTTATTTTCATTGTACAATAATATTCTATTAAGACCCTTGCTTACTAAATGCGGGTCAACAGTTATATCAAAATCACACAGCCGGCTCAACTCCTGAGCCCAACCGCCGGTCATCACCACCTTCGTCTCTTCAGGAAGATGATTCTTATAGTACGATATACTGCCCACGATACCGTAAATAGCTCCGAGAATCATGGCAGATGCCGTATCATGACCCAAGAATGAATCTGTGGGCAACTCTCTGGGAACCTCCACTCGTGGCAATCGTGCCGTAAACCTGTGCAAAGCTTCGAGACGCATACGCATACCCGGAGCTATATTACCACCTACGAAATGCCCCTCGGCGGTGACCACGTCATAAGTCACAGCTGTACCGGCATCGACCACAAACAATGGTTCGCCGGGGTATATGGCCCATGCACCCACGGCAGCCGCTATGCGGTCAGCCCCCAATGAACCGGGAGTGCCGTAATCTATCGCTATAGGCAGCGGCATGTCGCTGGTAAGACGAATCACTTTATGCACTTTATTGGCAAGCCCGGCAACTATTTCAGTGCCCTTGCTCACCACTGAGCAATATATGGCGGCATCCACCGGCTCACCGGCATCGTCCACAAAACGCGAAACCACATCGGGCGTCAGGCGAGGCTCGATGCTTAATTTTTCCAACCGGTCGGCGCGCCACAAGGCTATTTTGGCGGCGGAATTACCTTGATCAATGGTGAGGTTCAGTGCCATTTGGGCGCAAATTTAGTAATTCTTAGAGAATTAAGACATTCCGTCGAAACATATTTTATACGAAAGTCCCTTTTTGGCATGATTTTGACATCATTTAGCACCACCGCCGCTCTTATTTCCCTTGGCTGCTTCGCGGGGAATCATTATGGATGTATAAATCTGCAATACACCTCCGGCAAGTGTGAATGCAAGCCAGTCCATGGGACGCGCACCCTCATACCACATGAAGAAACCGCCCACACAGAATATGACTCCCGCCCACACCTCTATGTGACACAGACGCTTCAGGCGTATCGACACATCTTTCAGGCGGGGCAGCAACAACCTGCCCGCGAGCACCATCACGGCACCGGCACAAAAGATATACTTATACATCACGCCCTCCACCCTCAGCAGTGGCAGAGCCGTGCCGCATACTATCAGTAGCAGTCCTATGTTAACCAGCCACATCCAAGGCGATGTAGGCAATATCGTGGTTTTTGTTTCAATTTTCGACATTGTAATCAGATATTTAATTAATTACATACACATCCTCATTCGGACGCTGCATGTGGTACTGTTCCCTCACCACCATCTCCATCGTACCGGCATCGGTACTTAAGTTACGGTTCAGCGAGCGGTAATATTGCAAGGTATCATTGGCAGCCTGAATCTCAAGGCGCAGGCGTTCTATCTCTCGGTCGTAGACGTATGTCTCAGGCACGGAATTGTCCGTAAAGAACATTATATATATGAGCATTCCCACTATGGCTATCAGGCTGAAACTGATGTATCGCCTGCACCAGGCTATGAATCCGCGTGACGTTCTGGTTTTCATGTCGGCAAATATAATACTTCCCGCTCACTCATCACCGCCGGGAATCAAAAATATGGAAAAATTAACGCTGCCGTAAGCCAGATGACGGTGAAACTCAGGCACCGACGAATAGTCGCGCACGCGTGAATGCTCCAGTATAAACACCCCGCCCGGACGCAACGCGCCTGATTGCAACACCGCCGGAGCCACATCCTCGAAACGTGGCAAATCGTAAGGAGGATCCGCAAAAATAAAATCAAACGACCCGGGACGCACGCACGACAGGAACTTGAATACATCGCCGCGCACCAGACGCAGGTTTTCCTCGCCAAGAGTCTGCGCTACCTTCTCGATAAACCGGAACTGGGTCGAAGCTTTCTCTACAGCGGTAACCATGGAAGCACCACGCGAAAGCAGTTCAAATGTCACCGCACCCGTACCGGCAAAAAGATCCAAAGCCGAAATCCCTTCAATATCCATCATATTTTCAATGACATTGAAGATATTCTCTCTGGCAAAATCCGTAGTTGGACGTGCTGTGATATTCGACGGCACATCAAAACGCCGCCTACCGTATTTACCTCTTATTATTCGCATAACGGACGTATTAACAAATCAAACGGAGCCTGCATAGTGGACTTGTCCGGTCGATACCTCAATATCGGGAACGGCATAGGCTGGCAATGGTCGGTATAACGCTTCAGTATATCAATCGATTCGCGTGCCGCCACTCCACCATCGCCATGCACAGCCACATCAGTATCCGACAATCCCAGCTTAAGCTCCTGCATACTCGCAAGCACATAGTAAGCTATATCCGTAGCCGTGCGTGCTTCAAACTCATTGGCAGCAAGCAGACGCTCGCCGTCAACAGCTATAAATGTCAGACGCTCGCCGCGTATGAACGCATAAGCCCGGCGCTGTCCGAGTCCGTCAGGATGTCCTATCAGATACCGGCACAGTGATGCCATGCGGCTATCGAAACGGATATTGAAAAACGTACGGGTCAGAAACGACTTTATATCACGCGGCTGCATCAACGCCACACGTGCATTCGCAGCACCGGCATCATAACACTCCACATCCGCGCATCCGTCATTGGCAACACCCGCTACATCCATAAGCTTGACCACATCGGACTCATCAGCTTCAGACGGAACCATCATCCAGCCACTATAATCCACCAGGCAATCCACCTTTTTGAAATCACTAAGCAGCAGCGGATTTCCATAAACTGCATCCTCCAAAGCCTTCAGCGGCGACTGCGCAGCGGAATCCAGCATTATGCTGTGCCACACCATCTGCTCCCGCACAACGGGAGGATACAGCGCCACATCCAACCGTTCGGGCGACAACAATAATACCAACCGCCACAATTCCGGTTGCGATATCATATCCTTATCCAATACGCATTGTTCCATAATGAACTCATTTAAACCTTTTATTTATTCACATTTTGAGGATTCTTCGAGACTATTTTTTCAATTGAAGAGGGAGCGTAGCGAGCTACGTGACCGATGAGATTGAAGAAAGCGACCGAAAAAAGGCAAAAATGTAATTAAAAGAAAGTATTGCAGTTCTGTTTCTAACATTAGGTAAAAAGTTTAATTGAGTTCATTATGCAAAGATAACACTTTTCGGCATTAACGCACAAAAAATACCGGGCGACATCTCACGACGGCGACCGGTATCGTTAAACCTTAAAAATCTAATCCTATGAAAAAACTATATTGCAAAAATACCTGTTTTTTCACACTCAAACAATTATAATACAAATATTTATCCAATATCAACTAAAAATAGCGACATATATTGAAATCTTTGCAAATATTACAGTTAACAACACACTTTTTTACAAATCACCGATAGATTACCCGCACGGAAATTCCTCTTACTATTTTTTGTTATCTTTGTAAACTAATTACGCATATAAACGTATGGCAAAATTCCGTATCAACATATTAGGGTGCGGGTCGGCGACACCAACGCCTCGCCACAATCCGTCATCACAAGTGATAGACTTCCGCGACAATCTGTTCATGATTGATTGCGGTGAAGGGGCGCAAAGCATGATGCGGCGCATGAAGCTCAAATTCGCACGGCTCAACCACATCTTCATATCGCACATGCACGGTGACCATTGTCTCGGGCTGCCGGGACTTCTGTCCACACTCGCCCTTCACGAACGTACCGGATGCGTCACCATACACCTCCCTGCCGACGGATTGGAGATAATGCGTTCCATCACAGACTATTTCTGCCGGGAATCACCATTTGAAATCAAATTCAACCCCATCACCGGTACCGGAGGTACGATATTCGAGTCCGACAGTCTTACCGTTGAAGCGTTCCCGCTCTACCATCGCGTACCCTGCTACGGATATATATTCCGCGAAAAGCCGAAACCGCGACATCTCATTGGCGATATGGTACGATATCATCAGATTCCGTTATCAGCCCTGCATGGCATAAAGGAGGGCAATGACTACATCACCCCCGACGGAACCGTCATACCCAATTGCCGTCTTACCACTCCGGCAGACCCGGCTATGAGTTACGCATACTGCTCCGACACCACATTCAATCCGGCGGTGGCAAAAGCCGTCAACGGCGTCGACACGATATACCACGAAGCCACCTACGACTCTTCGTTTGAATCCAAGGCACATCAACGCGGACACTCCACAGCTGCCCAAGCAGCTACCATAGCCGCCGAAGCTCATGCCAACAGACTCATTATCGGACACTATTCAAAACGATACTCCGATGTTGAGATATTGCTGCGCGAAGCCCGCGACATATTTCCAAACGTCATCGCAGCCGACGAAGGACTGCAAATCGACCTCATATAACACACCCTTATATATCATGTCCCAGGAACAAGATGATATAAAATACATGCGCATAGCGCTTGAAGAGGCCCGCCAGGCAGCCCGCGAAGGCGAAGTCCCCGTAGGGGCGGTCATCGTGACCCATGGACGCGTGGTGGGACGCGGACACAATCTCACCGAGACACTCTCCGACGTCACCGCCCACGCCGAGATTCAAGCTATAACAGCTGCTGCACAATCACTTGGCGGCAAGTACCTCACCGACTGCACACTATATGTCACCGTCGAACCATGCCTTATGTGCGCAGGCGCGATAGGTTGGAGCCAGCTCGGACGCATCGTATATGGCGCATCCGACCCCAAACGCGGATATAACACATACACGCCTCACCCGTTCCACCCCAAGGCTCAGGTTATTAGCGGCATCCTCGCCGATGAATGCGGCATGCTCATGCGCGATTTTTTTGCTCGCAGGCGAAATTAAAGTATCTTTGTACTGAAGCAAACACGCACCCCACCGCACATGGTCAACAAGCTACTCCGATACACACGCATAATCATCTCGATAGCGACATTCGCCATCCTGTCGGCTATGCTAACGATTTCCTCATTTCTTATTCCGGTAATAGGACCGTGGCTTCAACGCATACAAATCATACCGGCAATAGCCGCGCTCACACTCACCACGTTCGTGGTCTGGCTGCTTATAACTCTTATTTTCGGCCGTGTATATTGCTCATCCGTCTGCCCTATGGGAACCCTTCAGGACATAGCCTCACGCACCACCCGATTAGGGTACAGAAAGTACCTACGCCCGTTCCACTACCAACGACCCAATAATACCGTACGATACACCATGCTTGGCATCATGGCAGTGAGCCTTATGCTCGGGCTCCCGTTGCTCATCTCCGTCCTCGACCCCTATTCGGCTTTCTCCCGGATATGCGGCGACATGCTTAATCCCATCTATTCGTTTATCAACGCTTCGCTCCATAAATCCGGCATCGACAATCCCGCGCCTACAGCCACTGCAGCCACAGCGCCGGTAGCCGCATCCATCATAGCCACCACTATATTCGTGGCAACGGTGGTCATATCCGCCCAGAACGGCAGAATACTATGCAACACCATCTGCCCCGTAGGTGCCACCCTCGGGTTAGTAAGCCGGTACTCAATATTCCAGATTGACATCGACACCGACAAGTGCATCCAGTGCCGCCGTTGCGAGCACGTATGCAAAAGCTCATGCATAGACCTCACCGACCACGTGGTCGATGGCTCACGGTGCGTGAACTGCTTCGATTGCATCAACGTATGTCCCAACGATGCGATACACTACACCGCCACACGCAAACAACTCTCCATCCCTATGATGCAACGCATCACAGGCATTGCACCGCAGAAACCGTCGCTCGGCAACACCGGCACATGCGCCTGCGGTGACCATATTTCCAATTCAGCAAACACAACCTCACAGAATGAAACAATATCTTGACCTCCTGCGCCACGTCATGGAACATGGCTCCGACAAAAGCGACCGCACCGGCACCGGCACACGAAGCGTGTTCGGCTACCAGATGCGTTTCGACCTCTCACAGGGATTTCCGTTGCTCACCACCAAGAAACTCCATCTGAAATCTATCATCCACGAACTGCTATGGTTCCTGCAAGGCGACACCAACATAAAATACCTGCAGGACAACGGTGTGAGAATATGGAACGAATGGGCAGACGAGAATGGTGACCTCGGACATGTCTACGGATACCAATGGCGCTCATGGCCTGACTATTCAGGCGGAGCCATCGACCAGATTGCTCAAGCCGTGGAAACAATAAAACATAACCCCGACTCTCGACGCATAATAGTAAGCGCATGGAACGTTGCCGATATCGACCACATGAAGCTGCCACCGTGCCACGCATTATTCCAGTTCTACGTAGCCGACGGCAAACTGAGCCTGCAACTCTACCAACGGAGCGCCGACAGCTTCTTGGGCGTGCCGTTCAATATAGCATCCTACGCTCTGCTGCTCATGATGGTGGCTCAAGTATGCGGACTCCAACCTGGAGAATTCATACACACTCTCGGCGACGCGCACATATACACCAACCACTTCGAGCAGGTGCAGCTACAGCTCACACGCGAACCGCGCCCGCTCCCACGCATGGTCATCAACCCCGACGTCAAAAACATATTCGATTTCAAATACGAAGACTTCACACTCGAAGACTACGACCCGCACCCGCACATAGCCGGAAAAGTTTCAGTATAGCGCATGACCCAGACATCACCCATCATAAGCATCATAGCCATAGTGGCTCACGGAGGAGCCATTGGGCGCGGCGACCAGCCGTTTCACATAAGCGAGGACTTCAAACGCTTCAAGGCTCTGACCATGGACAAACCCATAATCATGGGACGCAAGACATTCGAAGCCCTTCCCGGCGGAGCATTACCACGCAGACGCAATATCGTTGTCTCACGCAACGCCGGTTACTCCGCCCCCGGCATTGAAACGGCACCATCGCTCCACGAAGCCATAGCCCTTGCCGACGATGCTCCCGAAATAATGATTATAGGCGGCGGGGAGATATACAGTCAGGCAATGGACATCGCCCACAGGCTATACATCACATCCGTCGATGCCGACGTGGCAGATGCCGACACCTTCTTCCCGGAAATCTCCCCTTGCCGTTGGACGCCCGCACACACTTCCGAGTCCTTCACCGACCCCCGCTCCGGTGCCACATACCGTTTTATTGATTACAAACGTCAACTCCCCGTATTGTAAAAATCGTAAATATTATTTACATTTGCATGGATTTAAAATCGCATGCTCATGCCCCGGTAGTTCAACGGATAGAATAGAAGTTTCCTAAACTTTTGATAGCAGTTCGATTCTGCTCCGGGGTACAAAATCCTTAACACCATAACCTACTATGAACCAACAGCAAGGAGTGCAATCGGCAAAAAAGCACTCACCACTAAGCTGGGTGCCGTCAGTCTACTTTGCCATGGGGTTGCCATTTGTGGCACTCAACCTTGTGGCTGTGATTATGTTCAACAATCTCGGGGTCGACAAAGCGCAGATAGCCTTTTGGACATCACTGCTCACACTCCCATATACCCTGAAATTCATCTGGAGCCCTCTACTTGAGATATATTGGACCAAGAAAAATTTCGTGGTTGCCACTCAGGCCATCTCCGGATTTTGCTTTGCACTGATAGCCTTTCTGCTGCCGCTCCCGCACTTCTTCAGCTATGCCGTTGCCGTAATGGCTATTATAGCATTCTCCGGTGCCACACACGACATAGCCACCGACGGAATATATCTTACCGCACTTGACAAGAAAACCCAGTCTACATACATCGGATGGCAGGGCGCATTCTATAACCTCGCCAAAGTGCTGGCAAACGGCGGACTCGTATGGCTTGCAGGCGTCATCATGACCCACTATAAGACCACCAATCCCGAACGCGCACCCTTCTACGCATGGATGATTATAATGGGACTTCTCGGTGCCATCCTGATAGGTGTTGCCATCTACCACTACTTCGTGCTGCCTACAGGCTCCAAGACCCAGGACGCACCCGCCAGCATGGACGAAGCCATGTCGTCCATGTGGCATGTTCTCGCCGACTTCTTCAAAAAACGCTTCATCTGGTACTACATACTGTTCATCGTATGCTACCGCCTTACCGAAGGATTCGCCATGAAAATGGTACCGATTTTCCTACAGGCACCACTCGCCGAAGGCGGCCTTGCCATGTCAAATGAAGAGATGGGTACCATCTACGGCATATTCGGCACCGTGGCATTCATCATAGGCTCCATACTCGGTGGTTACTACATAGCACGGTTCGGGCTCAAGAAAGTACTCTTCTCATTGGTTTGCATATTCAACATACCCTTCGTTATCTACTTCCTGTTCTCGGCATTCCAGCCGCAGAATCTTTGGGTAATCGGTTCCGGCTTGGTGGCAGAATACTTCTGCTATGGATTCGGATTCGTAGGACTCACACTCTTCATGATGCAACAGGTAGCACCCGGTAAGCACTCCATGGCACACTACGCGTTCGCATCGGCAATAATGAACCTCGGCGTAATGCTCCCAGGCATGATAAGCGGATGGATATGTGAGCACACCGGCTACGAAGCCTTCTTCATCATAGCCCTCATCATGGCTGTACCCGCATTCATCCTCACTTGGTTCATTCCATTCACACACTCCGACAAAGCCGAGGGCGATGCGACCGAAATAGCCAAAGAAAGCTTGGCTGCCGACGAGGAAACCCAAATCTAAACAAACATAATACTATCATATTTACCAACATGAAAGATTTGAAAATAGAAGGGCAACCGCTGCCCAATATGCCTTGGGAAGACCGTCCCGAAGGATGCAACGAAGTTCTGTGGCGCTACAGTGCCAACCCCGTGATTCCGCGCGACGCACTCAGCACATCCAACAGTATATTCAACTCTGCCGTCGTACCCTTCAAGAAAGGCGACTATAACTTCGCAGGTGTATTCCGCTGCGACGACACCAACCGCCGCATGCGCATCCACGTCGGATTCTCTGTCGATGGATTCAAATGGGACATCAGCGAAGAGGATATCCGTCTGCAAGGTGCCGACCCCGAAGTGGCTGAATGGGTATATGGTTACGACCCGCGTGTAGCTAAAATCGACGACAAATACTACGTGACCTGGTGCAACGGCTACCACGGCCCCACCATCGGTGCCGCATGGACCACCGACTTCGAGACATTCCACCAGCTCGAGAACGCATTCCTGCCCTACAACCGCAACGGCGTGATGTTCCCCCGCAAAATCAACGGCAACTTCGCCATGCTCTCACGCCCCAGCGACACCGGCCACACCCCCTTCGGCGACATATTCTACAGCGAGTCACCCGACATGGAATTCTGGGGACGCCATCGCCACGTTATGTCTCCCGCACCCTTCGAACTCAGCGCATGGCAGTGCATGAAGATTGGCGCAGGCCCCATACCTATCGAAACATCCGAAGGTTGGCTCCTCATCTATCACGGTGTGCTCCGTTCATGCAACGGTTACGTCTACGCTTTCGGCTCGGCACTGCTCGACCGCGAACAGCCTTGGAAAGTAATCGCACGTTCAGGTCCCTACCTCATCTCACCCCGTGAGATCTACGAACTCACAGGCGACGTGCCCAACGTAACATTCCCCTGTGCAGCCCTCCACGACCCCGAAACCGGACGCATCGCCGTTTACTACGGATGTGCCGACACCGTGACCGGACTCGCATTCGGCTACATCCCCGAAATCATCGAATGGACCAAAAAGAACTCCATCGTATAACCTCATCCCACCACAAATATCTCCCCCTGCGGTGTGCCCCCACATAGGCACACCGCTTTTTTATCCCACACCACTTCAAAACCACCCAATGAGGGCAAAATTCCAACGCCTACATCAGCAAAAGCACGGACATTCAAGCATACACAATGCTACTCAGTAAACTGCTATCCAGGAAAGTCGACATATTTCCAGACAGCGTTACCCCACATAAAAACGCCGTAATCCTCACCACCATAGATATTTTACATCGCGCGCCCCCATTGTCAAGTAAAAAATAATTTGTAGCTTTGTAATATAAGACCGGCAACGTCTATCTGAAAATGACCAACTAACGACACCCAATCCCGAAAAATCTTTGAGAACTCCTGCGTAATAGTTACAGGCATTCTTCGTAGTTGCGAAGCGAGCAAAACTCGAAGCCAAGCTCGCCCAAAAGATAGAGCAATCAAAGTTAATAACCATTCATTGGAAGATCATTTAACGCTTATGAAAGCCGAAGAAATACGAAATCTATTTGACAGTTTTGAATCAATAGCCATCGAGTATGAGGGTGTTGAATGTTGGAGCGCTCGCGAACTATATCCCCTATTAGGCTATGCAAAATGGGATAGGTTCAAAGATGTGCTTGTTAGAGCCAAAGATTCATGCGAAAATGCCGGAGAAAAAATTACCGATCATTTTGCCGACGCCGGGAAAATGATAAGTCTTGCCAAAGGTGCTCAAAGAGAGATAGATGACGTAATGCTTACGCGCTATGCCTGTTATCTGGTAGCGCAAAATGGCGACCCTCGCAAACCCGAAATCGCTTTTGCACAAAACTACTTCGCCGTACAGACACGCCGCGCGGAACTTGTTCATCAACGCCTTCTTGACTATGAACGAGTTAAGGCAAGAGCTAAATTGGCCGACACAGAACATCATCTTTCCGGCATTCTATATGAGCGCGGAGTGGACTCCAAGGGCTTCGCTATAATCCGCACAAGCGGCGACCAAGCATTGTTCGGCATTAATACCGCGATGATGAAACGCCGGGTAGGAGCACCCGAAAAGCGTCCTCTTGCCGACTTCCTTTCCACACTTGCTATCAAAGCAAAAGACTTCGCAGCCGAAATGACTTCAGTAAACGTTCAGCAAAAAGATCTTCGTGGACAAGTAAGCATAGAGCGTGAGCATGTCGATAACAATTCTGCTGTCCGGGATATGTTGCTTGACCGAGGTATCCGCCCCGAAGCACTTCCTCCAGCCGAAGACATCAAGAAAGTGGAACGCCGTCTCAAAGCCGACGAAAAGAAAATCCTACCCAAAAAGAAAAAGTAATATGGATGATATCAACCAACAAGCGCAGGATAAAGTGGATGCCAGCAATGAAATCTCGCTCGCCAAAGTCAAGGTTATGCTCGCCCAAAAGTTTGAGTAATCCAAGTTAATAACCTTTCTTTGGAAGATAATATGAGAAGAGACCAAGTCCGAGAAAGACGTCAACGATGCAGATGTGCAGTCAAAGGCTGACGCAGCAAAAGAGTTTTGCCGCCATGTCACCGAGTTTACCACTAAGAACGGCAGCAAACCCTGGCACTATGTCATTATACCGCATACTCTCGTTGACCGCACTTATTCGTTCAACTACATTCTTTCACAAACCAAACTGAAACAACTATGGGTTTCTGGAGTTTTATAAAATATATGCTTGTGTTTGACTGGTTGTTCGGACACCACAAGGAAGAATCCGTTTGGGAACAGCGCCAAAGGGAGTGTCAGTGTTACGACAATCATTCTTCTCTCGATGAATATGGAGACAGCGGTTACAGCCATTTCCACCACACTGATTATGAACCACAAGATTTTGACGATGACCTTGATTCAGAAATATTTGACGACAACTTCTAACCGATAATATTGTGCGCCCCCTCTCGTTATAAAATAAAGACAACTTAATATGGATAAACATGAATTAAAAAATCGAATAGAATATATAGTTGTTTGCGTCAGCGAATTTGCGAGAAGGTTTAATCTGACGAATCAACAAGCTTACGCATATCTGCGCCGCTTCAGTGGGATTGAGCTGATAATGAAGCACTATGGCATTATGCACACTCTTCCGCTTAACGATGCCGTGGAAAGTCTGCAAATATTATGCTATCGTAAAGGAGGACGTGTGATATGATAAGGCTTCATCATGGCTCAAACATCGGTATTGACACAATCGATTTGTCGCTGAGCAAAAAAGGCAAAGATTTCGGCCAAGGGTTTTATCTCAACCCCAACTACAATCAAGCTCTTGAAATGGCTGAGTTCAAAGTGGACATCTTCGGAGAGGGAAGTCCACTCGTTTCATCGTTTGACTTTGACGAAGAGGCTGCTCGTGAAGCCGGTTTGTCAATCAAAGTATTTGACGATTATAGTGAGGAGTGGGCCCAATTTGTCGTTGACAACAGAAACAACAACTCTGATAATCCCATTCATGATTATGACATTGTAATCGGACCAATAGCCGATGACAAGGTAGGCTTTCAAATTCGGAAGTATATCGAGAACGAGATTTCTATTGAGAAACTGATAGAGCGAATCAAATACTACGGTGATAAGTCCACACAGTATTTCTTCGGCACAGAAAAGTCATTGAACTATTTAAGAAAGGTATTATGAACAAGGAGATGCAATATCAGGTAGAATGTCTCGCCTCTGACTTGACAGAGATGCTGATGTCAGAATACGGTTGGGACATGCTCAAAGCTTTGGATGTGCTTTATGGCTCGGAGACTTTCGCGAGACTCAATGACCCTAAATGTGGCTTGTATTATCAAGGAGCGGTATATGTCTTCTCATTTTTGAAAAATGAAATAGAGACCGGCAAAGTGGGGTGAACTAATTCGAAGAGTGTAAGCTCTCTTCTTTTTCTTTTCGCATAGCGCACTCATGAATCAATGCAGGGTAGCCTAAACCTGAAGCGAACTGAACTTGTAGATACGGGTGCTTGGCAAAATAAAGATTCGCCGATGCGAACTTGACCTCACACCGCCCTTCTTACGCAAAAGAGCTGCAAACTTTTGGTTTACAGCTCCTTTTTTTTGCGGAAAGACAGGGATTCGAACCCTGGGTACCCGTAAGGGTACAACGGTTTTCGAGACCGTCCCGATCGACCACTCCGGCATCTTTCCTTGAAATGCACTGGTGATTTCGGCTGCAAATTTAGCAAAGTTTTTTCTGTAGGCAATGTTTTAATATCCTTTTTTTTATAAATTCGCAATTAAATATCTTTTACTTTAATCACTATTCATCCATTTTTTACACATGAAAAAACTTTTCCTACTGCTGCTACCGTTGATAGCCGCTTCTTGCGGTAACAATGCCGGCGACAACACCAATCAGCCCACGGACCTTAAGGTCATGAGTTTTAACGTTCGCTACGACAATCCCGAAGATAGCGCCGACAACTGGCAATACCGACGCGACCGTGTAGCCGACGCGATCAACTTCTATAACGCTGACATCGTAGGCACCCAGGAAGTGCTGTACAATCAGCTCGAGGACCTGAAGGCACGTCTGCCCGAATACGCCATGGTAGGTGTAGGTCGTGAGGACGGCAAGCAACTCGGGGAATACGCCGCATTATGGTACAAGACATCCCGGTTCGAGACAGTGGATTCTGGCAACTTCTGGCTCAGTGCAACACCTGAAGTGGAAGGTTCGCTCGGATGGGACGGAGCCTGCGTACGCATAGCGTCATGGGCAATACTGCGCGACCGTGATAACGGTAAGGAATTATTCGCCCTCAATACCCATCTCGACCACGTTGGCGTCGAAGCCCGTCGCCAGGGAGTGACATTGATTCTCGACCGCGTCAACCAACTCCGCGCCGGACGTCCCGCAGTAGTCACCGGCGACTTCAACTCCAATCCCCAAAGCGATGTCATAGCGCACATCACCGGAGAGGAAACACCCAATCATCTCACCAACACCCGCACTGCCGCACCACTCGTCTATGGTCCCGATTGGACATACCACGACTTCGGCCGTCTCCCCTACGACAAACGTGAACTTATCGACTACGTATTCATCACAGGTCCCCTCAGCGTCAAAAGCTATGGAATATTGGCAGAGACCAACGGTAGCGGATTCCTATCCGACCACTGCCCTGTACTCGTAAACATGATTTGGGAGTAACACTCCTCCACTCTTATCAGCGCCCGGTTATGGCTATGCGTTTTGCAGCCGACTGCAATTCATGCCCCTCAGCCATCACCGTGGCGCGATAAATATATATACCGCGCGACAGACGACGTCCCGACGAGTCACACAGATTCCATTTTATCGGTGCGCTATGGAACAGGTCGCTGCGGTCAGTAACGGTGGTGGTCCATACACGCCGGCCCATCATATCATAGATATCGAGCGTAACGGTAAGCATGGCATCCGGACGATTGTGCGTGATATAGAAATTAGCCTCCACCGAAGCCGGATTGGCATCCGTATAGATATCAAACAATTTCGGTTTGGCTCCACGCTCCACGAAGAAGTCGAGCGTGCGCGAAGCCGAATTTCCTGAAGTATCCCACACACGGAACGTAAGCGTGTGATTGCCCTCGGTAAGCTCGCTCACCGGATACACAATAGTACCCGATTGCGTACCATCCGACGACGGAGTATAGTATAGCGACACATCTGTAAACGTGCGCTTGTCATCAAGCTTCAAGGTCATCTGATGACCGATACCGGCTGTTGACATATTTATACCGGTATCGTCGCTCACCTTGGCTATGAACGTAGGCTGCTCATTCACCGTCGAGCCCTGCTTGTACGATTCATGATTGAGATAGGCATAATCTATCACCGGAGCCATATCATCCGGAGCCGCCGACTCATCGAATCCATACACATAAAACTGGCGGTTGCAGCCTATGGCCTCAACACCGTCTACCGACGATGCATACATATTCAATGCCGCCGGGCGGAAATTATCAGCCACTTCAGTAGGCATAGGCACCTTCACCTTAAATTCTCCGTTAATCACTGAATCGCGACCTGAATACAGCTTCTGTCCCTGCTCCTCAAATGTCTTCTCCACACCATCGTAATCATCCACCTTCAATCCGTAAGACGTGGTACTGTACTCGGCGTCATACATCGTAAGCGTCATCGGACCGGTAAATCCGGTCATCTTCGTTCCATCAACATCATACACCGAACCCTCCAGTGTCACCAGTTGGCGCGCCATTATCGTATTCTGCGCATCCTCGCTCACATCCTCGCCATTGATGCGTTCCAGGACCACACGGTTCTCTGGAAGCGCCATACGCAACGCCGGGTCGCCAAGCAACACATAGCGCGGACGCGACGAAACCTTGGCACCATTCTTGGCTCTGCGAAAAATCTCGCCTATTGTATAAAACCTGCCGTCAACATCGCGGGCAAATGCCACTTTTCCGACACTCTTCGCAAGCGCCCCGTTGTCGGACACATACGACTCACGTGTAGGCGCCATGGATGCGATAGTGCCCCCATGGGTATTGAACAGCAACGCTTCTCCGGCACAATTAGCTGAGCCGTCGTACCTGTTGAACAGACACGTGGCTGCAAACAACACCGGCCAACGCTTATTGTACATATTATTGATATCATTGACGTACATCAGACCCTCGGCAGTAATGGATGTCTCATTACCATGACCTACATAATTGAGCCACAACGTACCCTCGTCGAGCATCCGGTAAAGGCGTTCACGCCCTATCACGCTCACATTGTTCACTTTAGTGAACGCATCCACATATATCTTCGTGTACGACATCTCCCTGCCTGAGGGCGTATTCATCATTTCTGTAAACTGCGCTTCTGAGTCTTCGAGAAAATCCCCTCCGTTGCCGTCGTCGGCAATGAGCACCACTTGGTTCTTCCATTCCGAGCCATACTTATTGGCTTCGTACTCATATATCTTATCCACTATCTGTTTCGCTTGCGTGAGTGTGCGCACCGGCAAACGGCCTATGGCTATAAGATGCTCGTCTACAGTCATTGCCGAACCCGTATTGTCACCCAAGATGGCAAGTGGGTCATCGGATGTATAAGTCGATGCTATCGTTATCGACTCATACGTCTGCCATGTCGGCATCACAGGCTGTTTGGGCGACACAAAACCTGTGAGGAAGCGGTTGTCGTATGTCGCCGCCCCCATCATGAGAGCATAACGCAACGGACGCGAAGCCTTTGCGCCACGGTCATATATCATCTTAAGCATACGCCGGAACGCATTGAAATCGCGCGAACCTGACGAAAACTCATTGAACACATCATCCTGCACCACTACCTCCACCGTAAGATGGTCTGACCCGTTACGATGCAGATTGGCAAGACGTTCAGCCTCTCCTGCCCAATCCTTCACTGTAAATATCACCATATCGGGATACGTATCAATGCCGTGCAGATTCTGATTGGCAACCGACCCCACGAGCCGGGGAGAAGGATAGGTCGCATTTTCGTTCCATGCCACATAGCTTCGCTCGCCCGAATAGACATTGGTCCATTCAATGGCATTTGCCGACGATTCACGCACCCGCATCGACACTACAGCCTGCGGATTGGTCACATCCCACACGTGAGTCGACTCATTGCCACCCTTGAGCGATACATACGGACGCGCGGCAGTGAATCCAAGCTTTCCGTTAAGAAGTGCTATCTCGCGCGTATAATTCACTATCAGCGCATCAAGATGGGCAGCCTGCACCGTAGCACCGTTGTTATTAAACGTGATACCTACCGTAAGTTTATCACCGGACACTTCAAACGTTTTGTCAAACGAAGCACTATTGCCGAAATCCTTCGCCCCCACATTCGTATATGGTATTGTGTTTGTACCGGGCAACTGATTGCCGTTGGCAGTTATTGTGATGGTAGTTGCCGACGTCGACGTGGTCGCGAATATGCTCCTCAGCCACACAGACGTACCCTGGACATGTCCGGGCAGATTGAAATTGAACGAACGGGACCTGGTGAATCTGAAATCCTCGCCCAACAAACGGTGACCCGACTCAGAAAGCGACACCAGATCATTATCATGGAACAATCGGTCTGTAAATTCAGTAACCGGAACATCCGACGTCGTATCCATACCCTCCGTAGGTATCTCTCGGGGCTCGGAATCATTCTCCGTCAGAAAGTAATAACCGTAATCCGAAAATGGATTCTTGGTATGCGTGTACTGACCGGCACGTAATTTTGACCACGAAACCGGACCCTGCGCATAAAAATATATGCCCGACGCCACATAATGCGCCTGCACCATCGGCAGGTCATCTATATATGTCGACTCGGTAAGCCTGTCAGCTATAGGAGCACCGCCATAGCCGTAGATTCTTACAGCCGACGGATTCTTGAATCCCCACGACCTCAAAGACGACGCACTTATAAAATGTACACCGGTCTCCTCCACGCTGATTTTAACCCACTTGCCCGATGCAAGTACCGATGTAGGGGCATAAACATCAACATTGAAAGCCAACGCTGCGACGGGGCAAACCATCTGCACCGCCAGAAATAATATTATGAATTGTAATCGGGTAAAAATATGTTTCATGCAAGAATGTTCCATGTATCGTAACATATATAACGTAACACCACAATAGCTTATTGCGTTTCACCGAGCCATTTAAGACACATTTCGTTCCACGCCACGCTATCACCGCGAAACACATTCATGTCCACATGCCCATCCACGCCCGACACCTCTCCGCGATGCGAATATTGCCACAGAACCCAATCCTCCGATTCATCAATGCGGGAAAAGGAGCACAACCACAACGGATAATCACTGAAACGCCCCTTTACGAAACGTTCATATCCATCCTTATTGGTGTATATCAGCACATCATATCCATTGCAGCGCAGATGCCGCAGCATATCATCAAGACGCGCAGCCACCGTATCATCCGGCACCGACGAGGGATTGGTCCACTCCTCAAGGTCCACCACCGCCGGCAAATCCAACTTGCGCCCGCGTATCGAATGCATGAAATTAATAGCCTGCGTCACACCCGATGCGTCAAATCGGAAAAAATGGTACGCACCGACTTTCAGACCTGCCCGGCGAGCTTCACGCACATTGTCCACAAACCGCGAGTCCTTGAATCCGTTCCCTTCCGTAGCCTTGACCAGTACAAACTCCATACCCGAAGCCCTCACGGCTTGAAAATCCACCACTCCGTTATGTGCCGAGATATCAATCCCGCGCACCGGATATTCCGACTTTGGAAGCTCACCTACGGCATCCGGAAGCGACACCCTGTACAACAAAGCTCCAAGCACCAGCACCAAAGCGCCAACGACAGCCAAACACCATATAATATTCCTACGCGGCATCATAAATACAAAGATAAGCCTAAATAACCTCCATAAAAAGCTCCCTAACGGATTTGTAAACGAAATGACACCAAAAATGCTTCACTTTGTAAAATAATTGTTACCTTTGCCACACAATCTACACATTCAGCATGTTACGCTATATCACAACATCAGTCCTAATACTCCTCTCGCTCCTTCAGTCACATGCAAAACTCAACGACAACGAAAGCGCGATAATAGTCGACAGTCTCAAACGGGAACTTGCCAATCTTCGCACACCCGCCGACAGCATACCCATCCTCTACGACATATTCGACATATCACCGCGACTCAGCCGTGGCATCGCAGGCATAAATCTGTACAACACCGCCAAGCGTACAGGCAACACATCCGTACAGCTCGACATATTACGACGGCTTACCACTCTGTACACACGCCGCGACTCCATGCAGCAATGGGTACTTGATGAAATGCGTAAATTGCCCAAAAGCGATGAGCGTTACGCATCCGAGACCTACGCCCGATTAATGCTCATAAGCACTCAGGTCACCAATTCCCCGGAAAAAGAACGCACCGAACGCATCAAGCAACTTATCAACGAATACTCACGTAATAAAGAAGAGATGAGCGGTTACGACCGCGTCACACAGCTGTACACACTCTGTACCTACCTCAACGCCACAATGCGAGGACAACTCCTTACCGAGTACCTCGACGAACTCGGTGATGCCATACAACAATTACCATACAAACTCGATGCGCTCAACAACCTATATTACGCGCACGCAGCCTTCATGTACAGCGACAACGAAGAACCTGTAAAATCCATCGAAGCCTACAGACAGTTGCTCAAAATCATAAACTCCCTCGAACGGAAAAACGCACAGGAAGGACGCAAATACCGCAACTACGACGTCAACTACTACAATTGCTACCGCCGGATGTTGCGTAACTCAGCCACACTCAACGCATCTGAGATAGACGACTACTACAAACGGATACAGGAACTGGCAGCCAACAACGACGACATACGGCGCGACATGGAGCTGAACGAAAACGCACCCATGTACTACCTCATGGCAAAAAAACGATATTCCGAAGCATTGCCCATCCTGAAACGCCAAGCCAAGAATCCCGAAAACGCACGATACCGCCGCTATATCTACCGCTCTATGCTTGAAGCCGCGCAAGCGCTTAACGACAATGATACCAAACTTGAAGCCGCACTCGGTTACAACAAAATACTCGAGGATTACCTCACCGAAAAATCCAACGAACGCGCACGCGAGTTGCAGATATTGTACGATGTAAACAGCCTGCACGCGCGCAACTCCGAACTTTCGGAAAAGAACCAAAAAAGCGAGTCGCACTACCACACCACCATACTTATCGGAGCCATGATAGCCGTGTGCATCCTCATCATCCTTGCCGTGCTGCTATTCATATCCTACCGACGCGCCAAACGTCTCACCATCGGATTAGCCAGCACCAACCAGATGCTCATGGAGGAACGCGACAACCTCCAGCACACTCAAAAAGACCTTATCGAGGCACGCGACTACGCACGCAAAGCCGACCGCCACAAAACCGAATTCATCAACAACATGAGCCACGAGATAAAGACCCCGTTAAATGCCATAACCGAATGCTCGCAGCTCATCGTCGACAACATAGACCCCGAAAAACGAAAATACCTCGAACGCTTCGCCCAGATTGTACGCGTGAGCGCCGACATGCTACGCACCATTATCAACGACGTGCTCGACATAGCCGCCATCGACAATGCCAAAATGGTAATCGAGCGCAAGCCCACTTCCGTAACCGCACTGTGCAACATAGCCATCGAAAGCATCAAGCCCCATGTTGCCGAGGGAGTGCAGCTGCGCTTCACCAACCCCGACAAAGACGAAACACCATATATCAACACCGACCATAAACGCGTGGAGCAAGTCCTTATCAACCTGCTCAACAACAGCGCCAAATTCACCGAAGAAGGCTTTATCGACCTGACATACCACATCAACAAAGCCGCCCGCACCATCACATTTGCCGTAACCGATTCCGGCATAGGCATACCGCAGGGTAAGGAAGAGATTATCTTCGAACGGTTTGAGAAACTCAGCAGTCTCACACAAGGCTCAGGACTCGGGCTCAACATCTGCCGCATGATAGCCGGAATGCTCCACGGTGAGGTCAAGGTCGACACATCCTACGCCGGACCCGGGGCACGCTTCCTGTTCACGATACCCGTCTGAACCAACCGCAGCCACTTTTTCCACAAAAGCCACCATTCCTATTTGGCGATAATACAAATATTCTTCGTATATTTGTAATTAGAACCCCATCGCCATATACGATAATGGAAAAATACTTAGTTTCCGCAAGGAAATACCGTCCCGCCACATTCGCTTCTGTTGTAGGACAGAAATCACTGACCGCAACGCTGAAAAACGCTGTAGCCACAAACCGTCTGGCACACTCATACCTGTTCTGCGGCTCGCGTGGTGTAGGCAAGACCTCTTGTGCACGCATATTCGCCAAAACCATCAACTGCGAGCACCGCACACCCGACGGCGAAGCCTGCAACGAATGCGATTCATGCCGCGCATTCAATTCCGGCACATCCATGAACATCGTCGAGCTCGACGCCGCTTCCAACAACGGTGTCGACGACATGCGTCAGCTCGTCGACCAAGTGCAGGTACCACCTTCACAAGGCCGCTACCGCGTGTTCATCGTCGATGAGGTGCACATGCTCTCCACTGCCGCGTTCAACGCATTCCTGAAAACACTCGAAGAACCGCCATCCTACGTAGTATTCATCCTCGCCACCACCGAGAAACACAAAATCATACCCACCATCCTGTCACGATGCCAGATTTACGATTTCCACCGCATCACCATCCAGGATATGATTGACCACCTCAAATATGTGGCATCGCAGGAAGGCATTACGGTGGAGGATGCCGGACTCAATGTGATAGCCCGCAAAGCCGACGGCGCCATGCGCGACGCCCTATCCATTTTCGATCAGGTGGCGGCATCATCCGGGGGCAACATCACATACCAATCGGCAATCGACAACCTCAATGTACTCGATTACGAATACTACAACCGTCTGCTCGACACCTTCCTTGCCGGCGATGTTCTGAAATCATGGGTCATATACAAAGAAATCCGGGACCGGGGATTCGACTCCCTCTTCTTCATCAACGGACTCGCAGCATACCTGCGCGACCTCATGGTGGCACGCGACCCCGCCACACTACCGCTGATTGAAGCCGGCGACGAAGCCCGCAACGCCATGGCTCAATGTGCCGCCCGATGCACACCCGACTTCCTGTACCGCGCCATGTGCCTGTGCAACGACGCCGACCTCAATTACCGCATCGCATCCAACAAACAATTTCTGGTCGAGCTAACACTTGCGAAAATATGCCAACTATCCAGCCCCTCCCCCAATAATGGCAGCGACGGAGAGGGGCAGTTGAAACCTATCGCTGCCGCACAGCCGCAACAACCCTCCGTAACTACGGCGACTCAACCAACCCCACCGGCTCCGGCAACTCCTGCGGCGCAACCCGCATCACATGCCTACCCCCCACCGGCACCCCCCACATCGCAGGTCAGCGAACCCGCGCCCGTACATGGTGCGCCCGTCAAGACACCTACCACCGGTGCTACGCCATCAGCGGCACACGCCCCCAGGCTTCAGGTACCGCGCATATCCATCAAGCATGGCATAATCGACGGGAAGCAACAGACCACCGCCGCCACATCATCATCGGCACCCAAACGCTCCACCCGTTTCTCAAGCGAGTCCCTCAACACCGCATGGGAAACATACATGACCACGCATCCCACAGCACACATTCTCGTGAACACCATGCGCGCGTCACACCCCCAGATGGTTTCCGACACCCACTTCGAGATTACGGTCCAAAACCAGAAGCAACTTGAGCTGATGGAAGCCAACCGCATGGACATCCTCGCCAACCTGCATCAGGCATTGGCAAACGACTATGTCACATTCGACATAAAAATCAATGAAGGAAGCTCGCCGCGACACACACTGAGCGCCCGCGAACTATACGACAGCATGTTACACGAATACCCCGTACTGCAACGCCTTGTCGATGACTTCAACCTGCGCCTGTCATAAGCCATACCACAAGACAACGCACCACATTTATTTGAAAAAATAATCCTAACTTTGCAATAGCAACTCACAAGCACTCCACCATGAACCATCACAAAACCCTCACGGCTATCGCAGCCATACTCTCCCTCTCATTTGCTTCATGCAGCCATCTGAGCGACCAGGCAAAAGAAATGGTGGGCAACTACTACAATACTGAGCTATCCGAAACAGAACCCGTAATGGAACTCAACTCCAACGGCCGATGCCTGATACGCGCAATAAAACCCGGCGTGCTCACATACGCCGTCGAAGGCAAATGGAATGTCGAACGCGACTCCCTGATAATAGATACCGACGGTAAAATTTCACAACTCACCGGCGACAGCACATTGGTAGGAACCATAGACCGCCACAAAGCAATGGCTGTTGTCAACTTCAACGGCATCACGCTCACCCTGCGCAACGGCTCAGCTGATTACATCTATACCCGCCGCGATGCCGATTAAACACTCACTACCGACACTCATGAAAATCAACATCTACATAATGGCTCCTGCCATACTGCTATTGTCAGCTATAAGTTCCTGTGGCAGTTCCGCCACCGACATTGAAGAACAACTGCAACGTGCCGAAATGGCTGTAGCACAAGGCGACATGACTGCCGCCCACAGTGCCGCCGAACATCTGATAGGCAACGACAACCTATCCACACTACCCGCATCACAACTCGCACGTCTCTCTATGGTATATATGCAGATGGCCGACAGCATGGACCAGGACAGCAACGTGGCAATAGCCACCGACCTATACCGTCGAGCCTACGAAGCCAACCCCGACAGTGCCGCCATGTACTACTCCGAAGTTTCGCCCGAGCACATGCAGTACGCCACCATGCTCTCGACTCTTGTCAGCAACATCGACAACCCTTACGACATGAGCCGCGACAGCATCAACACCATGCACGAAGACAGCGTGCTACATAGTTTTGAACCCTCCGACTCCCTACCATTATGAACTGGTTGGAAAGCCTACAGCAATTCCGCGACAACAACCCCGACCTGCCCGAAGGCAACGACCCGGCACCCGACACCACAGCGGATACAGACAGCCCCAAACGCCACCCGCGTCTCGACATATACCTTGAAAAGAAAGGACGCGGCGGCAAGACCGCCACATTAATATCCGGATGGGAATACGACGACGGACGCCTGCTGGAAATCGCCGCCACACTCAAACAGAAACTTGGAGTAGGCGGCTCGGCTCGCGGCGGTGACATACTCATACAGGGCGACAACCGTCAGAAAGTGCTTGACCACCTCACCGCCATGGGCTACAAAGCCCGTATAATCTAACAGCACCGCAATGCTCTCCATCTACAAGGCATCGGCAGGTTCCGGCAAGACATTCACACTCGCCTACGAGTATATCAAACTGCTCCTCGGTTACAAAGATGAAACCGACGGCACATATCACCTGCATAAACACGGACGCGACCGCCACCGCTTCATACTCGCCGTAACATTCACCAACAAGGCAACCGACGAGATGAAACGCCGTATAATCCATGAGCTCGCCGTACTCGGAGACATGGAACCGCAATGGACCGAACCGAGTCCATATCTCGACCGTCTCACACACGAATTCCGATGCTCTCCGCAGGATTTGAGCCGCGCAGCCGCCACCGCATTACGCCAGCTGCTGTTCGACTTCAACTTCTTTCAGGTCAGCACCATCGACTCATTTTTCCAGATAATACTGCGCACATTCGCACGCGAAGCCGAACTAACCGGCAACTATGAGGTCGACCTCGACAATGAACGGGCAATAGGATTCGGCGTACGCGAGCTATTCGACTCTCTGCGCACCAACACCGACAGCACCGACACCCGACGTGCCGTACAGTGGATTACCGACTACCTGCTGCGACGCCTGTCCGAAGGTAAAGCCGTATCGCTGTTCAACCGTTCCTCACACATACACTCCGAGTTTCTGAGATTCATCGCCGGGATAAGCAACGACATGTTCACCATACACTATCAGGAGATGATGGACTATCTGTCGAAGCCCGAACGCCTTATTGAATTTTCGCGGCAGCTCTCCACCCGCATCGACACCGTCACCGCGCACACACGCACCTCCTGCACCGAAGCGCTGCGCACCATTGACTCCCGCGCATACATCGACGGCAAGAAACGAAAAATATCATCATACCTTCTGGCACAGCTATCCGACGTCGCCACCACTGGCGAGGATAAATCCACCCGCACAACTGCGGCATCCGTACTTCAGGATATCACCAAAGCCTATACAAAACCACTTAAGGAATACCTCGACTCATCGCCCGATTCCGGACTTGAGGACTCCATCACCGAAGCATGCCGTGCCATTGTCGAAAGCAAAGACGAACTGAAACTGCTGCGCAACACCCGCAAAAACCTGTTTGTGCTCGGCATATTGGAAAAAGTCTACCAATACATCGACAGCTACCGCGCCGACAACAATACCATCCTGCTATCCGACACCAACGGACTCCTACGCGACATCATAGGCGACGACGACACCCCGTTCATATACGAACGCGTGGGCGTATGGCTCCACCACTTCCTCATCGACGAATTTCAGGATACATCACGCCTGCAATGGGAAAACCTGCGTCCGCTACTGCATGAAGGTCAGGCATCGGACCACGACAGCCTTATAATAGGCGACGAGAAACAGTGCATCTACCGATTCCGTTTCTCCGACCCCACCCTTCTGCAAAGTCAGGTCCACAGCGATTTCCCCGCCAACGCACAGACCAAAGGCAACGATTCCGCCGGCAACACCAACTGGCGCAGCTCTGCCGACGTAGTGCGTTTCAACAACGCTCTCTTCTCGCACCTCGCCCACGCCACCGGTTTTACCGACATATACGGCAACGTGTGCCAAAACGTATCACCCAAACATGCCACGCACCGTGGATACGTGGAACTATGCGGCATCGATACACCCGGCGACGCTCTGTTCGAGAAAGCCGCTATGGACAATATGCTCGCCGCCATACGCCGCCAGCTCGCATCCGGTTACCGCCCATGCGACATAGCCATACTTACGCGCTTCAACAAGGAGGCATCGCGGATTATCGAATACCTAATGCGCGAAATCTCGCAGGACACATCACTCCGGAATCTGCGCATAATATCCGACGACGCCATGCTGCTGGCATCGTCACCCGCCGTACGTCTCATCATAAGCGTACTCCGGCACATATCCACCCTCGACACAGCCCGCGACGAAACGCCCGACGCACCGCATCACAGCAAACGTATGCGCGAGCTAAGCGGCATGCTCAACCGGTATGAATATGCCATGAGCCGATGCAACGACCCTGAAGCCGCGCTCAAATCGGCATTGAGCCATACCGACGAAGCATTGGACATAGCCGACAGCATCGGCGATATGGACTGCTTCAATCTGCCATCGATAGTCGAACGCATCATCGGCCGATACATATCATCCGACACAGCCGCAGCTCAGAATATGTATATCTCGGCTTTTCAGGACGTCATAGCCGACTTCTGCACCTATGGTCCCTGCGACGTACAGTCCTTCCTGAAATGGTGGGATGAGACAGGACGTCGGTCCAAAATTTCCGCACCGTTCGACGAGCGCGCCATACGCGTCATGTCCATACATAAATCCAAAGGACTTGAATTCAAATGCGTGCACATACCCATGGTGAGATGGAACATGGTATCATTCGGCGGCTATGAATGGTTCATGACACAAGGCTGTATCGAAGGGGTCGACGAGGAAGTCGTCCCCCCTATGTTACCGTATATTCCTGAGAAATATATGGCAAACACCCCATTTGCGCCCCAATACGGCACACGTTGCGGAGAGATGCTGCTCGATGAACTCAACGTACTGTACGTGGCGTTCACCCGCGCCATCGACGAGCTTATCGTGTGCTACGACTCCACAGCCAAGGATTCCGACAGCTATCCGGTAAGCGCCATGCTGGCACAGACACTGCCGCAACTCGATGGTGGCGACACCTCATCTGAAGAACTGCCCACCGACGATGGCGAGAATATAACTGTCACCCGTACCACTTTCGGCACACAAACACAGGCATGTTCCGAGAAAAGCAAATCACGCACGGCTCTCGATCCGGAAACCATGATACCTATGTGCGGATACTACGCGCTGGACCGCGACGACCTGTGGCAAAACACCAAGGTGGATTCGCTTCGTGATTTCTCTCACGCACGCGAACGCGGCATTGTACTGCACGACGTACTGGCACGTGTACGCCACATATCCCACCTGCCACGCGCCATAAAGGAAAGTGTACGGGCGGGCGAACTGCCAGAGGATGAAAGCGCCGATGTGGAATCATATCTTCAGGAGCAGCTGATGCGCCGTGACGTAAAGCCATGGTTTGAAGGATACCGGAGGGTGCTGTGTGAACGTCCCATGACCCTGCACGACGGTAGTGTATGCCGCCCAGACCGTGTAGTGTGGAACGCCGATGGCGGTATCGATGTCATAGACTACAAGTTCGGAGCGGAACACCCGAAGCAGTATGCGCGTCAGGTCAGAGGATATATGGAAGCTCTTGAAGCGATGGGACACGATAATGTCCGGGGCTACCTATGGTATGTCGATTCGGGTATGATACATCCCGTATAAACCGCCAATGGCACCCCCGCATCGTCTCCACATAATATTCAACCCGGATCCGGTATTTCCGACATCATTTGCGCCGGAGTCATCCCTGTAACCGGATGCCGCCAGTCACCCCATAGCTGCATCATAGGCACCAGCACGAACGGTCGGAGATGCATGCGCGGGTGCGGCAATGTCAGCTCCTCCGTATCCACCGTAACATCATCCACCGCTATGAGGTCAATATCAATACGGCGGTCGGCATATCCCCCGTCATCGGTCCGGTGCGGCGAAGCATCTATGTCATGTTGCAACCGCTGCAACAACCGGTGCAGCTCCATCACAGGCATATCACCGCACTCCACCACCATTCCCACATTAAGGAACGGATGCGGGCTGTCATATCCCCACGGCTCGCTGTAATACGCATCCGATACCGCTGCATTCCCGTTCAGGGCACGTTCAATGGCAGCGACCGCCTGCCCCACGAGGGCATGGCGGTCGCCTATGTTTGAACCTATATTGATGTAAGCTTTAGCCATAAACGGCGTTTAGCGTTATCAAAGTGTTTTCTTTACTTCCACTTCTTCGAAGCATTCTATGATGTCACCTTCATGGATGTCGTTGTAACCGGCGATATTCAGACCGCAGTCATAGCCCGAAACCACCTCTTTCACATCATCCTTGAAGCGCTTGAGCGAGCCGAGGTCACCTGTATAGCGCACTATGCCTTCGCGTATGAGACGCACCTTGCATGAACGCTTTATGCGACCCTCGCGCACGATACATCCGGCAACGGTACCCACCTTCGATATGCGGTATGTCTGCAATACCTCGGCAGTACCGGTAACCTCCTCCTTGAGTTCGGGTGCGAGCATGCCTTCCATAGCATCCTTCACCTCCTCGATAGCCTGGTAGATTACGGAATAGAGACGTATTTCCACACCATCACGTTCGGCGGCACGACGGGCGGCAAGCGACGGACGCACCTGGAAACCGATGATGATGGCATCGGACGCGGCGGCAAGTGTAACATCGCTTTCGGAAATCTCACCCACTGCCTTATGAAGCACATTGATTTGAATCTCTTCGGTAGACAACTTGATAAGCGAATCCGACAATGCCTCGATGGAACCGTCAACGTCGCCCTTCACTATGATGTTAAGCTCTTGGAAGTTGCCTATGGCACGGCGACGGCCTATATCGTCAAGCGTGAGAATCTTCTTGGTACGCAAGCCCAATTCGCGCTGCAACTGCTCGCGCTTGGTAGCTATCTCGCGTGCTTCCTGTTCGGAATCCATCACATTGAATGTATCGCCTGCGGTAGGAGCGCCGTTCAAGCCCAGAATCAAAGCAGGAGCAGCGGGGCCGGCCTCCTTGATACGCTGGTTGCGTTCGTTGAACATAGCCTTGACCTTACCGTAATGGGTACCGGCGAGTATGATGTCACCTACACGGAGTGTACCGTTCTGCACAAGCACCGTAGCCACATAACCGCGACCCTTGTCGAGCGACGATTCTATGATGGAACCCGTAGCCTTACGGTCCGGATTTGCCTTCAGTTCAAGCATTTCGGCTTCGAGAAGCACCTTCTCCATAAGTTCCTCGACACCGATACCTTTCTTTGCCGAGATATCCTGTGACTGGTACTTACCGCCCCACTCTTCCACGAGATAGTTCATCGCGGCGAGTTCCTCCTTGATTTTGTCGGGGTTGGCGGCGGGCTTATCAATCTTATTGATGGCGAATACTATAGGCACACCGGCTGCCGATGCGTGGTTTATAGCCTCCACAGTCTGGGGCATCACATTATCGTCAGCGGCAACGATGATGATACACAAGTCGGTAACCTTGGCTCCACGGGCACGCATGGCGGTAAACGCCTCGTGACCCGGAGTATCGAGGAAGGTGATGCGGCGGCCATCGGCAAGCTTCACATTGTAAGCACCGATATGCTGGGTTATACCACCGGCCTCACCGGCTATCACATTTGCGCTGCGTATGTAGTCGAGAAGCGAAGTCTTACCGTGGTCCACATGACCCATCACGGTAACGATGGGCGAACGTGCCACCAGTTCATCCTCCGAATCCTCATCCTGGGCTATGGCTTCCACCACCTCGGCAGATACATATTCGGTACGGAACCCGAACTCTTCGGCAACGATATTGATGGTCTCGGCATCGAGTCGTTGGTTTATCGACACCATCACACCGATGCTCATACATGTGGCTATGACATTATTGATAGGCACATCCATCATCGATGCAAGGTCATTGGCGGTCACGAATTCGGTAAGTTTAAGCACCTTGCTTTCGGCAGCTTCCATTTCGTGCGCTTCGCGTTCGCGCGATGCTATGGCTTCGCGCTTCTCCTTACGCCATTTCGCACCCTTCTTCTGTCCCTTGTCTTTGTTGGTAAGGCGGGCAAGGGTTTCCTTGACCTGCTTCTGCACGTCCTCTTCACTCACTTCGTTGTGCAACGGACGGCGGTCACGGTTCTTGCCTGCACCACCCTGCGGTTGATGACGGTCCGAACGCTGTTGGTTGCCGCCGCCACCCTGCTGGGAGCTCTTCTCGATATCTATTTTTTCTTTTCCGCCTATGCGTTTACGCTTCTTGCGGTCGCCGGCTGCACCTTGTGCGTTGGCACCTTGCGCATTCTTATCTTTGGCTATACGCTCGTTGCGTTTCTCCTCTTTGGTTTTCTTTTTCGGACGAGTCGATTGGTTTATCGCCGAGAGGTCTATTTTTCCTACTACGTTAATATTCAATCCTCCCTGCTTCACCGTAGTGGGAATGAAATTATCATCGGCGGCAGGCTGCGGATTGGGGGTCACCACGGCATCCACCACCGGCTGCTTTTCTACGGCGGGCTGCACAGGCTTCACATCTTGCTTCTCCACGTTTTTCACTACAGGCTTTTCCTCCACTGCCTTCACCGGTTCGGCTACCGGGGTCTCAACCTTGGGAGCTTCCACTTCAGGCTTGGGTTCCTCCTTCACCTTCACAGGTTCAGCCGCCGGTTTGGGGGCTTCTACTTTCTTTTCAGGCTCAGGCTGTTTCACCGGTTCCGGTTGGGGAGCGGGAGTAGGATTGAGGTCTATCTTGCCCACAACCTTCGGACCTGGAGCCGATGGCATCTCTATTTTTATTTCTTCCGGTTGGGGAGCGGGTGCCGGTTTCACCTTCTCTTTCTCCTTCATGCGCTCGGTAGATATAAGGTCCGACTTGCTCTTGAGGTCGCGGTCGGGCTTATACTCCTGCATCAGGAGATTGTAGGCGTCATCATCGATGCGGGTGTTAGGATTGTCATCGATGGTGATTCCTTTTTTCTGCAAGAACTCCACTACCGTGGTTATGGACACGTTGAAGTCTTTTGCTGCTTTGCTTATTTTCGTTCTCGCCATATATTGATTTATTTCTTAATTAAACATGAGAAGAGAGGTGCTCGCTGATTGCGGATACTTTCAGGAATTACTCCTCTTCAAATTCCGCCTTCAGCACATTGATTACCTGATCCACGGTATCCTCTTCAAGGTCAGCCTTGTCTATAAGTGTCTGACGCGGGGTCGACAATACGCTACGGGCGGTTACGCAACCCATATTCTTGAGTGCTTCTATAACCCAGGTATCGATTTCATCCTTGAATTCGTCAAGGTAGATATCCTCCTCGAAGGTTTCTTCTGTATCGCGGTACACATCTATCACATAGCCGGTAAGCATCGACGCCAGCTTGATGTTGAGACCACCCTTACCGATGGCAAGCGATACCTCGTCGGGACGCAGGAACACTTCAGCCTTCTTCTCCTCCTCATCAAGACGGATAGAGGAAATCTTGGCAGGGCTCAACGCACGCTGTATGAACAGCGAGGGATTTGCCGTATAGTTGATTACGTCGATATTCTCATTGCGGAGCTCACGTACTATACCGTGGATACGCGAACCCTTAACGCCCACACATGCACCTACCGGATCAATGCGGTCGTCGTAGCTCTCCACAGCTATCTTGGCGCGTTCTCCCGGTATGCGTGCCACGGCGCGGATATTGATAAGACCGTCATGGATTTCCGGAACTTCAAGCTCGAAAAGTCTGCGCAGGAAGTTCTCGTTCGTACGGCTTACGGTGATTTTAGGATTATTGTTCTTATTGTCCACATTCGCCACTACGGCACGCACAGTCTCACCCTTGCGGAAGAAATCGCCGGGGATAGACTCGCTCTTGGGCAGCAGCAGTTCATTCTTGTCATCATCGAGAAGCAAGGTTTCGCGCGACCATGTCTGGTACACTTCGCCCGACACCAATTCGCCTTCAAGCTCCTTAAACTTATTATAGATAGCCTCTTTCTGCAAATCGAGGATTTTCGATTGCAATGTCTGACGCAGGTTCAGGATTGCGCGTCGGCCGAAATCGGCAAAAAATATCTCTTTCGTATGCTCTTCGCCTATCTCCACATCGGGGTCCTGGTCGGCACGGGCATCGCTTAGACTTATCTGCATATTGGGGTCGGTAACCTCTCCGTCGGGCACCACCTCCAGATTCTGGAATATCTGCACGTCGCCCTTGTCAGGGTTCATAATCACATCGAGGTTCTCGTCGGTGCCAAACATCTTGGCGAGCACGTTGCGGAAAGATTCCTCCAAGACACTTATCATTGTGGTCTTGTCGATGTTTTTCAATTCCTTAAATTCGGCAAAACGCTCCACCATATTGGGAGCTTCTTCTTTCTTAGCCATAATGGGGTGTGATATGGGTTATTTGAAGTTTATTAAATATTTCACGTACTTGGTATCGGCGACTTGCATCACCATTGGGGTGTCCACGAGCACCGGACGTTTCTTGCCAGGCTCCTTCACCTTTTCCTTGACAACGACGGTTATCTCCGATCCGTCGGCACTCACTTCCGACAGCACGCCTTGCAGTTTCTTGCCGGCGCGGGTCAGCACCTCCACCTCGTTGCCTATATTTTTCAGATACTGACGGTAGACGCGCAGCGGTGAGGTCAGCCCTGCCGAACCCACCTCAAGTTCATAGTCCTCCACATCGCGGTCCACTGCCGCTTCTATCTTGCGGGTAAGCATGGCACAGGTATCTATATCCACGCCCTCCATGCTGTCTATCTCCACAGTGATTGTATTGGCGGGAGTCACAGTCACATCCACCAGGAAGCAATCTGTCCCTTCAAGGGCCGCGTTCACCGTTTGTTCTATAATCTGTTTGTCTATCATCGTTGATACAAATAAAATGGAGGAAGCGTTTGCCCCCTCCGTGACTACGAATTGATGCAAAGGTACACATTATTTTCCACCCATGCAATCAAAACCATACTTTTGCTTGACTCCGGAAGTTCGCTTGAATGTAAATTAACAATTCATTAACTTACTTTATCTTATTTTAATCCAAATACTACCCATTGCCTCCACCTCGCAATGCCGATAGCTCCTTCAGTGCATCCATAAGCCTTTTGACCGCCGGCTCCGAGAGAAGTCCTGTCAACGCATCGGCGGCATCGGTGTACTCCGAGCGTTTCTGTGTGTTCTCCACCACACTTTTGGCCTCTATCAATGTAAGGCATATAGCCCCTATGGTGGTGAACACCGGCAACGCGGGCACATTCCATGCCATGGTCGAACGCAGCAGCATAGCCGCCATCACCACCATCGAATCTATCACACTCAGTGCAAGCAATGTTATGAAATAACGCGAAGCCTTATCCACAGTACGCCTGTAGCCCTTCGACGTACGCGTCTCCCCGCGCCGGCGCGCTTTCAGCATACCGCTGCGCAGGTCTATGAGCACAGCCACCAGCACGGCTGCATAATCCACTATCATAAGCGCCACCACCCACAGCAGCATCTTCAATGTTTCAGGTGAGATTTCAGGTAAAATCATAGTTATCTTGATATAAATTCGCACAATTATGGTGCAAATTTACATCAGCCCTGAGCCCTTACCGTGCGAATTTGCCTATTTCGATGAAAATTCCATCAGACGGCTCAGATACTTGCCTATGATGTCAAACTCTATATTGACACGCGTACCCGGCTCAAACGTATGGAAATTAGTATGTTCGTAGGTATATGGGATGATGGCAACGCGGAAACTGTCACGCTCCGAATCGCATACTGTCAGGCTGACTCCGTTCACGGTCACCGACCCTTTTTCCACAGTCACATAACCCTTTGCCGCCATCGATGGGTCCACATCATACCGGAACTTATAGTAACGGCTGCCGTCTACCTCCTCAACACTCTCGCATACCGCCGTACAGTCCACATGACCCTGCACTATATGACCGTCCAGACGGCCGTTCATCACCATCGAGCGCTCCAGATTCACCTCCGAGCCCTCGGTGAGCAGCCCCAGATTGCTGCGGTCAAGAGTCTCCTGTATGGCAGTCACAGTGTACGTATTGTCGTCGTGCAGCTCCACCACTGTAAGGCACACTCCGTTATGAGCCACCGACTGATCTATCTTAAGTTCATCGGCAAACGAGCACTTCACACGCAGATGGCGGTTACCGCCCTCATCGGTCACGGCTACCACACGCGCCGACTCCTCTACTATTCCGGAAAACATACTATTCTTTCTTTTATAATTCAGTAACGCATATAATTCAGTAACGCAAAAATACGGATAAGTGAGCGCAAAGCCAAATTTATTTGAGCTTTGCCGAGCATGAGTATTTTGGACGTAGTCAAAAATACGAAGCAAGTAATGCCAAATTTATTTGGACTTTGCCGAGCGTGAGTATTTTGGACGTAGTCAAAAATACCCCAAAATTTCATATATTTGCATCTCACATATCTTTTTCTTTAATTATGAAACGACTGCTCGCACCCATCTTCATAGCGATAGCTTGCTCATTCAACGCTTTAGCCACACCCCCCGACTCGGTAATGGCACCCGTATTCATCATCTTAGGACAGTCCAACGCCGACGGCTCAGCCATGTTCGACCCCGACGAGGACGCCCGCCTGCGACAATGGTACACATCACCTGCCAATACGGGAGATATGAAAATATGGTACCGGAGCACCAAGGTATTTAACCAACCCGTCAACGCCCTTGGCGAAGCTGCACGATGGGTTGTCGACGGTGATACCACCGACATGCAGCCCGGATGGATGAACCTATGGTACCGTAACGAGAACCTGTCCGGACGTACAGCCATGAACATGATACACGGTTACGGCACATATAGCACAGGCACAGGTACCGATTGCGCCCAAGGCCGACGCGGCATAGAAGGTCAGTTCGGAATGAAATTCCGTCAGGCATTCCCCGACGACGACCTATATATTATAAAATTAGGTGTCTCCGGATCATTCATATCATCTTGGGCACACCCCGACGACAACACCAACTGGGACTACTTCTACCGCCATATCTACCGTCCGGCAATAGAAGACCTCCTGGCAAAAGGCAAGCGTCCGTATCTCGCCGGAATATGGTGGATGCAAGGATGCGCCGACATGTACAACACTAAAACTTACTACTATACGCTTCTGCAAAATCTCATCATGAAATGCCGCACTGAACTCGGGTTCCCCATGGGGCGGTTCTACATAGGACACATCGTAAAACCGGGTGAATCCGAACTGTACCCGCACGGCTCGATGTCATTCAGCCAGGACCTGCGCGATGCACAGGATAGCGTAGCCGCAACCACACCTCATGTCGACATTATCGACACCAAGGACTGCGAATTGCAATACGAACCCTATTTCAGCGGATACGTACACTTCAGCCACAAAGGTGTCAACGCGATTGCCGACACTCTTGTCGCCAAAATCACAGCCGACCCTCGTTGGGAACCATTTTCCACCCCCGGACAATGGGTAAACCACAACGGACAAATCATATTTTCACCCGAAATCGGTTCCCCCGAAATCTCTTACACTTCCACCCCCGACGGCTCAGCCATAGAAGCAACGCTCTCCTACCCCGGATGGTCCGAACGCATCAGCCACCACATCACAGGGCTCGAACCGAAACTCCCGCGCCCGGAATAACAAATTATCGGCACAAAACTCATTTTTATGTGTAATTGTTTGCAAAATGCGCTTTCCGGCGATAATTTTGCAAACAAATTACTCATATACCTTAAATATCGACTTTCACGCCATGCCACACAGAACTTATGTGCGAGAAGGTCGTTATCTTTTTTAGTTAGCAAATGACCGAACCTGTGAAATACAAACACCCACTGCGTAGCGAAGTGGCAATCAACGGCCGCCGCATGGCAGGCGCCCGCGCCCTTTGGCGCGCCAACGGCATGAAGGAATCCCAGATGGGACGCCCCGTAATAGCCATCGTGAACTCGTTCACACAATTTGTCCCCGGACACACGCACCTGCACGAGATAGGTCAGTTCGTAAAAACCGAAATCGAACAAGCCGGTTGCTTCGCAGCCGAGTTCAACACCATAGCCATCGACGACGGCATAGCCATGGGGCACGACGGTATGCTCTACTCACTACCATCACGCGACCTCATAGCCGACTCTGTAGAATATATGGTCAACGCCCACCGCGCCGATGCCATGGTATGCATATCCAACTGCGACAAAGTGACTCCGGGAATGCTCATGGCGGCAATGCGGCTCAACATCCCCACCATATTCGTAAGCGGCGGACCGATGGAAGCCGGACGCATTGGCGAACGCGCCGTGGACCTCGTCGACATCATGGTCGAGTCTGCCGACGACAGCATCCCCGACAGACAAATCCTGGAACTCGAACGCGGCGGATGCCCCACATGCGGCTCATGCTCAGGCATGTTCACCGCTAATTCCATGAACTCCCTCAACGAAGCTATCGGACTCGCGCTCCCGGGCAACGGCACCATACTTGCCACTCACATCAACCGCAAGGAGCTGTTCCGCCGGGCAGCCCGGCAAATCGTGGACAACGCATACGCCTACTACCGCGACGGTGACCTAAGCGTACTGCCCCGCAACATTGCATCGCGCGCCGCCATGCTCAATGCCATGACTCTCGACATAGCCATGGGCGGTTCCACAAACACCGTACTTCATCTCCTCGCCATAGCCCACGAAGCGGGAGCCGAATTCACCATGGACGACATCGACGCACTGTCGCGCCGCACACCGGTGCTGTGCAAAGTAGCACCGAGCTCCACATACCACATCGAAGATGTCAACCGCGCCGGCGGCATCCTATCAATCATGAAGATACTTGCCGACGGAGGACTCCTCGACACATCCGTGCGCCGCGTCGACGGTACAACTCTGGCGGAAGCTATCGACACCTACGCCATAGGGGGCAAGAACTATAGCGACCACGCCGACGAGCTATGGCGCAGCGCACCCGGCGGCAAACGAACCACCAAACTCGGAAGCCAGATGGCATATTACTCGAAGCTCGACACCGACCGCTCACATGGGTGCATACGCGACTTCTCTCACGCCTACGTCAACGACGGCGGGCTTGCAGTACTGCACGGCAACATAGCCGCCGACGGATGCGTAGTCAAGACTGCCGGTGTCGACCCCTCGATATTCCGTTTCCGCGGTCCCGCACGCGTATTCGAATCGCAGGACCAGACTGTAGAGGCAATCCTCTCCGGCAAAGTAACAAAAGGCGACGTAGCCGTAATCATATACGAAGGTCCCAAAGGCGGACCCGGAATGCAGGAGATGCTATACCCCACGAGCTACCTCAAGAGCAAGCATCTCGGAAAGGAATGCGCGCTTATCACCGACGGACGATTCTCAGGCGGCACTTCCGGTCTATCCATCGGACACATATCGCCCGAAGCGGCTGCCGGTGGCAACATTGCCTTGCTGCGCGACGGCGACATCATAACCATCGATATACCCGCACGCACCATCGACGTCGAACTCTCTGACGACGAACTGCAACGCCGCCGCGACCAAGAGACGGCTCGCGGAAATGAAGCCTTCACCCCCCACTCCCGCCGGCGCGAAATATCCCGTGCTCTGCGTGCCTACGCGGCAACCGTCACATCTGCCGACAAAGGCGGTGTGCGCATATAGCCATACAACGCCTTTCACCACAACGTATCACTACCGAAAACTATTTGTTTATGAGCAATAAAATCACCGGAGCCGAAGCTCTTATCCGCGGACTGATAGCCGAAGACGTAAACCTCGTATTCGGCTATCCGGGCGGATACATCATACCGGTCTTCGACAAGCTCTATGATTACACCGACCGCATCACCAACATACTCACACGCCACGAACAGGGAGCCATGCACGCCGCGCAAGGCTACGCACGCACATCCCACCGGCCGGGCGTCGTGATAGTCACATCAGGACCCGCGGCAACCAACCTAATCACAGGGCTCAGCGACGCCATGATGGACAGCACTCCGCTGGTGGTCATCACCGGACAGGCACCATCCTCAATGCTCGGCACCGACGCCTTTCAGGAAACCGATGTGATGGGCATCACCCAGCCCATCACCAAATGGAGCTATCAGATACGCCATGCCAAGGATGTAGAGTGGGCACTCTCGCGTGCATTCCACATAGCCACCACAGGACGCCCCGGTCCCGTAGTGCTCGACTTCACCAAAGACGCCCAGATTGAGCTTACCGAAAGCTCCTACAGCCGTTGCCGCTTTATACGCTCCTACATATCGCGCCCCGAAGTGGCGGACGTGGAGGTACAGCGACTTGCCGATATGATCAACTCCGCCCGCCGCCCGCTTATTCTCGCCGGACAGGGCATAACCATCTCCGAAGCCGAACAGCAATTGACAGCACTCGCCGAGAAAGCCGATATACCGGTCGCAGCAACTCTGCTCGGACTATCAGCAATGCCATCCGACCATCCCCTGTTCATGGGTATGCTCGGCATGCACGGCAACATAGCACCCAACATAGCCACCAACCACGCCGACCTCATCGTGGCAATAGGCATGCGGTTCGACGACCGCGTCACCGGCGACGTCCGGCGCTACGCTCCGCAAGCCAAGATTGCACACATCGACATCGATGAAGCCGAATTCAACAAAAACGTCAAGGCGCACGCCACCGTACACGGCGACGCCGCCGAAGTGCTCACACGCCTACTCCCGCTCATCAACAAAGCCCGGCACGCCGAATGGGTCGACTCATTCAGCACCCACGCCGAAGTTGAGCACAACGAAGTCATGCAGGCAGCCGCCTTCGGCACCGACCCCGACGCACCTGCCACCATGGGCGAGACCGCACGCAAAGTATCCGAAGCAGCCGGACACGGAGCCATACTCGTCACCGACGTCGGTCAGAACCAGATGCTTTCGGCACGATACTTCCGCTACACCGCACCCCGCAGCATCATCACCTCCGGCGGACTGGGCACCATGGGATTCGGACTCCCCGCGGCTATCGGTGCCAAGATGGGCGCCCCCGACCGCCCCGTATGCCTTTTCACCGGCGACGGCGGACTCCAGATGACCATACAGGAACTCGGCACTATCATGCAATACGGCACCGACGTGAAAATAATACTCCTCAACAACAACTTCCTCGGCAACGTGCGCCAGTGGCAGGCATTGTTCTTCAACAACCGCTTCTCACAGACACCCCTCCTCAACCCCGACTTCGTAACTCTGGCAAAATCCTACGGCATACCCGCCGAGGACGTACCCACACGCGCCCACCTCGACGACGCCATACACCGCATGATACACCACCAAGGCAGCTACCTGCTCAACGTCAACATCGACCCCGCCGACATGGTATTCCCCATGACACCCGTAGGACAGGCAGTCGACTATATCATGCTCGACCACGAACGCGTCTACACACCCGCCGGCAACGACTCTCCGCTACATCCATAAACTAACCACCAACCGCCACCTATGGACCCATCCACACTCTACACCATAGCCGTATTCTCGGAAAATCACGTGGGGCTGCTCAATCAGCTCTCCATCATATTCACCCGCCGGTGCCTCAACATCGAAAGCGTCACCGCCAGCACATGCTCCATACCCGGAGTCCACAAAATCACCATCACATGCCACAGCACACCGGACATGATGGACAAAGTCATCAAGCAGATCGAGAAACGCATCGACGTAATACGCGCCTTCTACTACACCGACAGCGAGATTGTCTACCAGGAAGTGGCACTTTACAAAGTACCCACACCGAAGATGCTCATCGAAAACCACGTCGAAGACATCATCCGACGCCACGGCGCGCGCATCCTCGACATCACGCCCGACTACACCATTATTGAAAAAACCGGACATTACGACGAAACCGAAGCGCTATTTCAGGAGTTGAAGCGTTATGATATTAAACAGTTCGTGCGCAGCGGACGTGTCGCCATCACACGCTCACCCATTGAGCATGTCGACAATTTCCTGCAGCGTCGCGAAGCACAAAAACCTTCCGAATCATGACTCTGCTATCTGAAAAAATCTACACCCACGCATTCCGCCTCACAGCGGCACAATGCAACGCTCAGCGGGAACTCGCCCCGGCAATGCTCATACAGCAAATCATTGAAGTCGCCACCGAACACGCCGACCTCCTCGGCGTCGGGTTCAAGCGGCTCCAGGAAGACGGCAACCTATGGGTACTCTCGCGCATAGCCATCGACATACACCGCTATCCGCGGCTGCTCGAACGCTACTCACTATCCACATGGATTGAAAACTACAACCGCCACTTCTCCGAACGCAACTTCGAGCTGCGCGGCGAAGACGGCGAGGTCATAGGCTATGCCCGCACTATATGGGTAGCCATCAACATGCACACCCGGCGTCCCGCCGACCTCTCCGGCATTTCCTACATAGCCGAGACCGTATGCGACCATCCCTGCCCCATGGCGCGGCAAGGCAAGATTCGTCCGCAGGACCCGCCGCAGATAGTCCACAACTACACATTCATGGTCAGCGACATCGACTTCAACCGCCACGTCAACTCCGCCCGGTACGTCGAACTCATCCTCAATCAGTTTGACCTCCCCACCTACGACGACTTCTATCTCTCACGCTTCGAAATCGAATACAAGCACGAAGCCCACTTCGGCGACGAGGTAGAGGTATGCTCCAGCTTTCAGGACGAAACCCTGGTCACAGCCATTCAGCTCGACGAAACACCCGTATGCGTGGCACGCTCATTCATGACACCGCGCGGCAAAGAAAAAGAATCAGATACCACTCAACAATAATCAAACTTAATCACTCATCATAACATTTATTTATGGCAAGACTCAACTTTGGCGGCGTCGAAGAGACCGTCGTTACCCGCCAGGAATTTCCATTGGAAAAAGCACGTGAGATACTCAAGAACGAAACCATAGCAGTGCTCGGCTACGGAGTGCAAGGACCCGGGCAGAGCCTTAACCTGCGCGACAACGGATTCAACGTCATAGTCGGACAGCGTCCGGGCAAGACCTACGACAAAGCCGTCGCCGACGGATGGGTGCCCGGCACCACCCTGTTCTCCATCGAGGAGGCCGCCAAGCGCGCCACCATCGTGATGTGCCTGCTCAGCGACGCAGCCGTATTATCCGTATGGCCCGTAATCCGCCCACACCTCACCGAAGGAAAAGCCCTGTACTTCTCCCACGGGTTCGCCATCGCATGGCCCGAACGCACAGGCGTCACACCGCCAGCCGACATTGACGTCATAATGGTCGCACCCAAAGGCTCAGGCACATCACTCCGCACCATGTTCCTCGAACACCGTGGCGTCAACGCAAGCTACGCCATCGAGCAGGACTACACCGGACACGCCCTCGAGCGCACACTCGCACTCGGCATTGGCATCGGCTCAGGCTACCTCTTCGAGACCACATTCAAACGCGAAGCCGTCAGCGACCTCACCGGCGAACGCGGCTCACTCATGGGAGCCATCCAAGGTCTGTTCCTGGCACAGTACGAAGTACTCCGCGCACACGGACACACACCCTCCGAAGCATTCAACGAAACCGTCGAGGAACTCACCCAATCACTCATGCCCCTCTTCGCGCAGCGTGGCATGGACTGGATGTACGCCAACTGCTCCACCACCGCACAGCGCGGCGCCCTCGACTGGATGGGTCCATTCCACGACGCCGTAAAGCCCGTCATGGAACGCCTGTATGAAAGCGTCGAAAGCGGCATTGAAGCACAACGCTCCATCGACTCCAACTCACGCCCCGACTACCGTCAGCAACTCGAATCCGAGCTCAAAGCCATGCGCGAGAGCGAACTATGGCAAGCCGGCATGACAGTCCGTCAGCTACGCCCCGAAAACGACTGATTCCCACACACCATACAAATACACCTACCGGCGACCCACCAAAGTCGCCGGTAACTTTTTTCATCCCCACCAACCGGAGCGAGGGCAAATCGGGGCGAGGGCATCCTGCCCTCGTACACCCAACCAACCCCATTCCTCATTCCTAATTTCTCATTCCTAATTCCTAATTATCCCAACACCGCCTTAAGCTGCCCCATAGCCTTCAGCAACTCAGCACGCGGCATAGCCACATTCAGGCGCATGAAACCCTCGCCCTGGATGCCGAACATCGTACCAGAATTAAGAGCCAGATGAGCCTTGTTCACAAACAGATCCACCAACTCATCCTGGCACAGCCCAAGCTCGCGGCAATCAAGCCATATCAGGAACGAAGCCTGCGGACGCACAGCCTTCACACCCGGCAGTTCACGCTCCACATAATCCACCACAGCCTCTATATTACCCTCTATGTAAGGGAGCAGCTCATTAAGCCAAGACTCGCCGTTGCGATAGGCAGCTTCCGTACCCACCGTAGCCGAGAAGAACGGCGATGAAAACTCATTAGCCTCCATCCAGCGGTAGAACGGTTCGCGCAGACCCTTGTGCGGCACCACCATCCATGAGCTCACCAGACCGGGTATATTGAACGTCTTCGACGGAGCGCCAAACGACACCGACACCGCCGCCGCATCATCGCTCACCGAAGCAAACGGTATATGCGCACGACCGTAAAGCATCAGGTCGCCATGAATCTCATCCGACAGCACTATCACGCCATACTGCCGGGCAAGGCGAGCCACACTGCGCAGCGTCTCCGCATCCCACTGTATGCCCACAGGATTGTGGGGATTGCACAATATCATCATCTTCGGACGCTCATGCGCGAATATATCCTCCAGCCCCTCGAGGTCCATCTCGTAAAACGAGTCACCCTTGCCGGCAACCAGCGGATTCTCTATCACCACACGGTCATTCCCCTCCGTCACCAGACGGAACGGATGGTACACCGGCGGTTGTATCACCACCTTGTCGCCCGGACGGGTAAAGAAATTCAGGGCATACGCTATACCGCGCACCACACCCGGCACGAAAGCCAGATCCTCACGTCTCACCGAGAAATTATGACGGCGCTTCAGCCAATCTATTATCGACTCCCAGTAACCCTCACCAGGAGTGCTGTAGCCATAAACCGGATGGTCGAAACGCGTACGCAACGCATCCACTATATCCGGACAAGCCGCAAACTCCATATCAGCTATCCACAGTGGCGTAAGGTCATCACGCCCGAATAGTTCTGTCAGATTATCGTACTTCATCGACTTCGATGAACGACGGTCTATAACCTCGTCGAAATTATACTTTCCCATAGCAAGATGTGTTCCATGGCGGCAACATCGCCTCCGTTCTATTTTTCCGCAAAAGTACATAAAAAAACTGTGATTTATTTACACCGGCAGAATAAAAAGGTCAAGCCCCTCGCCCCACACAGCCCGCAAACCGTTTTTTCGCTCAATAATACGCCAAATTGCATCTTATCTCATCATTTTTTACTATGTTTGTATTTCATTAAATTAGTCTACATGGTGCCTGACCAAAACGACCGTTAACCTCATTGCGATATGGATACCGACAAACATACTATGACTCCCGAAGAGGAAGAACGCCTGATTGAAGCCGAATTTCAAGACGTACTCAACGGATACCTCAAGAGCAACCACCGCAAGAAAGTGGAGATTATCGAACGTGCATTCCGCTTCGCCAAGAAAGCCCACGGCGGCATACGGCGCCGGTCGGGAGAGCCATACATACTGCACCCCATAGCCGTGGCTAAGATTGCATCGCAGGAGATTGGGCTCGGCTCCACATCGATATGCGCCGCACTACTGCACGACGTTGTCGAAGACACCGACTACACCGTCGAGGACATCGAGCAGCAATTCGGCAAAAAGATTGCCGAACTCGTAAGCGGACTCACCAAGATATCCGGCGGCATATTCGGCGACAAAGCCTCCGCGCAGGCAGAAAACTTCCGCAAGCTCCTCCTCACCATGAGCGAGGACATTCGCGTCGTGCTCATAAAGATGGCTGACCGCCTGCACAACATGCGCACCCTCGGCTCCATGGCACCCAACAAGCAGTACAAGATAGCTGGCGAAACACTCTACATATACGCACCGCTCGCACACCGTCTCGGGCTATTCGAGATTAAAACCGAGCTCGAGGACCTCAGCTTCAAGTACGAGCACCCCGCAGCCTACGCCCGGATTGCAAACATGATTAAGGAATCCGAGGAACGGCGACTTGCCGTCTACTCCGACTTCTCCACCCCCATAGTGGAAAAACTGCGCGGAATGGGACTGCAGTTCGAAGCCAAGGCACGCGTCAAATCAGTCTACTCCATCTGGCGGAAGATGGAGACCAAGCACGTCCCATTCGAGGAAGTCTACGACCTCTACGCCATGCGCATCATATTCAAATGCGACGACGCCGCTCAGGAAAAGACCATCTGCTGGAACATATACTCTGCCATCACCGACATTTACCGCCTGCACCCCGACCGCACACGCGACTGGATCAGCAACCCCAAGGCTAACGGATACCAGGCACTGCACCTCACCGTTATGGGTCCCGACGGCAACTGGGTCGAAGTACAGATTCGCTCCGAGCGCATGGACGAGATTGCCGAGAAAGGATTCGCCGCGCACTGGAAATACAAGATTGGCGAAGGCGAGGAGGAATCCGAACTCAACGTATGGCTTCGCACCATCAAGGACATCCTCGACGACCCCAACCCTAACGCTGTCGACTTCCTCGACACACTGAAGCTCAACCTGTTCGCTGCCGAGATCGTGGTATTCACCCCCAAAGGCGAACTCATAACATTACCACAGAAATCCACCGTCCTCGACGTCGCCTTCGCACTCCACTCGCAGATAGGCACCAAGTGTATCGCCGGAAAAGTCAACCATAAGCTCGTACCCCTGTCCCATCGCTTGCAGAGCGGCGACCAGGTCGAGGTCCTCACATCACAATCCCAGACACCCAAGCCCGAATGGATGAGCATACTCGCCACCGCCAAGGGACGCACACGCCTGCGGGCGGCGCTCAGGCGCGAGCAGACTCCATTCATCGAAAAAGGCAAGGAGATTCTGCAAAAATACCTCGACGATGCCGAAGTTAAGGCGACTAACGAGATTATCACCAAGATGATGGCATTCTACCATGTCACCACACGCGAAGCCTTGTATTACAAACTTGGTGTCGGCGAACTGTCGCTCGACGGCTACATCCTCAAGGAATCACCCAAGACCTCTCCCGGACTGCTCAAGAAAATATTCCGCATAGGCACAGGCAAGAAAGAGCAACCCGAGACACCCACCATCATCACCCCCCCCAAAGTCAACACCAAAGAGGTATATCGGCTGCACCTCGACGAAAACGAACAGAACTTCCTATTCGCCGACTGCTGCCACCCCATACCGGGCGACGACGTGATGGGCTATCTCAACGACAACGGACAGGTCGAGGTGCACTCCCTCACATGCCCCCGTGCGCAAGTCCTCAAAGCCAGCTTCGGACCGCGCATCGTGGCTATCGAATGGGAATCCGTTCAGAAATCATTCCTCGCACACATCGTCATCGAAGGCGTCGACCGCCATGGCATACTGCAGGAACTCACACAGATGATTTCCAACCACCTCAACATCGACATTCGCAGCTTGCACATCGACACCGACAAGGAAGTGTTCCACTGCCGTCTAAGCGTGCTGGTCAGCGACACGTCAGCCGTCAATAGCTTATGCTCGAAAGTCAAGAAAATCAAAGGCGTACAGAGCGCCATGCGACACGAATCGTAACACACCCCATCTCTGACAAGCATCAATGAAGAAAATCAAGATTAGCAATGTGGCACTGCTGCGGTGGAGCGTATTCTTCGCCGTTGTACTCATTATATTCTATTTCCTGCCCAAATCCGACCAAAACCGGTACCGGTACGAAGTCAACCGCCCTTGGAGCTACAACCTCCTTACCGCTCCTTTCGACATTCCCGTACACCTCGACTCCATAAGCGCACAGAACATCAAGGACAGTCTCGATGCCCATTTCGAACCCGTATATTTCCGTGACCGCGAAGTGGAAAAACAGATTATCGAGGAATACACTCGCCGTCTCAACGAAAACACACAGGCGCCCATCAACGCCTACCAACGGAGCATTTTACTCAACGAGCTGAAGAAAATCTACGAGACCGGTGTCGTCGACTACTCCGACCTCGGTTCCGGCAATAGCGTACCCGTCAACGTCCGTATGCTCGCCGACAATGTCACTGTCTCCGTCCCTTCGGCACGCTTCCGCTCCATACGCAAAGCCTACACTCACCTCGACAGCACCATTACCGACCCCAAGATACACGCCGCCATCACGGCAACCAAACTATCTGAGATACTGAAACCCAACATCCGACCCGACTCGTTGGAGACCGAACGCTTCCGCAACGAATCATACCAGAGTGCCCTCGCGCCCATCGGTGTCGTCCAGCAGGGCGAACGCATCATCGACCGCGGCGACATAGTAACTCCGCAACTCTACACCATACTGCACACCTACGAGCAGATGGCTGTCGAACGCGGTGCCAACATGGGCACCGGACGCATATACCCCGCATTGGGACGGCTCCTGTTCCTCACCGTCATATTCGGAGCGCTCTACATATTCCTGTATTTCTACAGGCGCGACTACTACGACTCCCCCAGCTCCATGCTCTTCCTCATGATACTCATCGGAGTGTTCACCCTCTTTGCATTCGGCATGGCTGGCGCTTTCAATTCCGGTCTCTACATGCTGCCATTCACCATCGTGCCCATAACCGTACTCGTATTCCTCGACTCACGCACCGCATTTTACGCCCACCTCACCACAGTGCTGCTTTGCACCATGGTAGCCCGCTTCCCGCTTGAGTTCATCACCATGCAGTTCGTCGCAGGCACTGTGGCACTCGCATCCATCAAGGAACTCAGCCGCCGCTCACAGCTCATACGCACGGCGCTATACGTATTCCTTGCCTATGCAGTCACCTATGTTGGGCTGGAAGTGATGCAGACGGGCGACATTCACCGCATCGCACCCCGCATGTTCGGCTACCTCGCCATCAATGCCGTGTTCATATCCTTCGCCTATATCCTTATATTCCTCCTCGAAAAAACATTCGGGTTCACATCACGCGTCACCCTCGTCGAGCTTTCCGATATCAACAATCCGCTTCTGCGCGAGCTCTCCGAGGAATGCCCCGGCACATTCCAGCACTCCATGGCAGTCAGCAACCTTGCATCAGCAGCCGCTCACCGCATAGGTGCCAACGTACAGCTCGTCCGCGCCGGTGCTCTGTATCACGACATTGGCAAGATTAGCAACCCCGCATTCTTCACCGAAAATCAGCATGGTGTCAACCCCCACGACGCCCTCACACCGCTTCAGAGTGCACGCATTGTCATAGGCCACGTCACCGACGGAGTCAAACGTGCCGACAAAGCCAAGCTCCCATCCGGCATACGACAGTTCATCACCGAGCATCACGGGCGGGGCAAGGCTCGGTTCTTCTACACCACATATTGCAATCAGCATCCGGGCGAGAAAGTCGACGAAGCGCCTTTCACCTACCCCGGACCTAACCCTCAGTCGCGGGAGACATCCATCCTCATGATGGCAGATGCCGTCGAAGCTGCATCACGTTCGCTCTCCGACCACTCCCCCGAAGCCATCAACAATCTGGTCAACCGCATTATCGACACGCAGATTTCCGAAGGGCTGCACAACGACTCCCCCATATCCTTCCGCGATGTCAATGAGATTAAGGACACTTTCGCTTCGCGGTTGCGCACCATGTACCACTCGCGCATATCCTACCCCGAAGCTGTCAAACCCACCTGATAAGCCAATTTTTGTTAACCCCGCGCTATCACCGTACCCACCTGCGTTCTAAATATATCATATCCTCACACTCCCGCTTATGGACACTCCGAGCATCATACTCATCTCCGCTGCCGTAATATCGGCACTCGCATCACTGGTCATCGCCTACATTCCTCGCGGATGGGGAGCGTTGGTCGCATACTGTGGACTCTTGTGCCTGTCGTTCGGGCCCGGGCTTACTGTCACTACTGAGGCACTGGTGTTCTGGGGTATAGCTGCACTGATAGCATTAGGGATATGCTCATTACTCCCCGATTGGGTATCCAGGAGCCGCAAGGGCGTAGGATACATCGTTACGGCAACCATTGCAGGAACACTCGTAGGCATGCTCATTTCATCTGCCGGACTTATAATAGGTGCCGTCACAGGAGCCTTCTGCGGTGCGCTTGCTTTTAGCCGAACTCCCGAAGGTAAAACCCTGAAATTCCCCTCCTCCGAATTTCTCAACTATCTGTGTGCCAAAGGTCTTCCGGCGATAGTCACCGCCTGCATAGCAGGACTCACACTCTCCACGCTGTATAATTACTACTACATCATCTGATTAACCAATCAATTTCACCATCACATGTACCGACATATCACCATACTTGTTTTAGCCATCATCGCCGCCGTTGCTGTCCACGCACAGCCGCCGTTCAATAAAATCAAGCACGAGAAACCCGACCTCGAGCAGATAAAGCGTGAAATCAACGACCGCAACTCGCCATACTACTACCCGCGGCTCATGAAAGAGTTTCAGCGCAACGACACCACCATGAAACTCGACAAATACCGCCGCCTGTATCTCGGCTACATGTTTCAGGAAGATTACAACCCCTACCGCATATCAGCATTCTCCGACGTACTCAACGGCAATTACAACAAGACTTCGCTCAACCGTGCCGAATGCGACTCCGTGATTAAATACTCCAACATGGCGTTGCTCGACAACCCCTTCGACCTCAACCAGATGAGCCTGCTCATTTCAGCCTTGAAACTTACGCGGCAAAACTCTCTCGCCAAAATCTGGCAATACAAGCTCAACTATATTCTCCTCGCCATAGCATCCACAGGCACCGGTGTCGACGAGGACAATGCCTGGTACGTCATCGAACCCCAGCACGAATACGTCCTCCTCAATATGATGGGCTACACCATTACCAACCACCTCTTCTACGAACCCTACTACGAATACCTCACCGTAGTATCACCCGAAGGCGACAACTCAGGCGGATTCTACTTCAACATCCGCACCATCCTGCAGGAATACTACCGGAAATTCCCCGAAGAGATGTAACGCGACCGCCTACCGGTTTCTCAACGTAACCACAGCCGACACTACCCATACCACCCCCGCTACCGGTACCATCCACCATACCGGGCCGTCAGTGAATATCCTCACCATAGGCGATAGCACCAGCATCATAACCACGCCCATCGAGCATACCGTGCGCAATGCCCGCTCATTCATCGGCTTCAGCACTTTACGATTAACCAAGACCACCGTTGCCCAAACCAACCAAACCAAAAACACCGTTACATCCACTGCAAACGCGGCAAAATTAACAACCGACAGCACCGAACCGTCGCCACTGCCCTTCGTGCTGAGATATATTATATAACAGCACATAACTGTCATAAGAGCCATTATCGTAATGGCAGAATTCATTATATTAGTCTTGCGTCTCATATCATCCTTGCATTATCACGCACCCACCTCCACACATCATCGCTATTCCATTACACATCAACCGCCTACCACCTGAGAAGGCGCATATTGCCGCACAAATCCTGACGTAAAGTATAGATACGAAAAAAGGGTAAGCTTACTACATCGCACCGCTACGACCCGGTACCGTTGCTTCGATCAAGACCTGGCGGAGTTCCCGGGGAGCTGGTCGTGTAGGACTTACCCGACCACAAAGGTACAACTTTTTTCCAAACCACCAAAACCCCACCACCATTTCCACCCTCCCCCACACAAAAAATTCCCCCAAATCCCCCTCAAAAAAAATCCCCCAACAAAAGTGCAAATTCGCACACCACCCCCCACCTCCACCCCCTACCTTTGCAAAAAAACCAACAACAAATCGGAGCGAGGG